>SMTZ1_10002595_pt1 | contig 23776 bp, 25 predicted proteins | sample DeeMarSWOR136_30_FD_25667 | JGI IMG/M metagenome (IMG submission 25667) | reverse complement strand
CCTTACCAAAAAGTTCCTGAAAGCATTAGACTCACATTGAAAACTCAGGATGAAGAGAAAACCATCGAAGCAGGGTCCACCATAGCCCAACAAGTCATTCAGCAGAACATATCAGAAGGATATATGATACAAATCGACGCTGAAACCGGAAGAGTAGTTAACCTCGGGATAAGTATGGAAAGCGCTAAAGGAAAAACACTTGACATTGACACTAGGAAAAAAATCCCTCGCCCAAAAGGAAATGTGCTTAAAGAGAAAGAGTTCGTTTACACTTTAACCTTAACAGAGATGGATGAAATTAATGTCCGCCAAAGATTAGGAGGAGGAATAATGTCCATGTTTTTTGGAGGTGCAGAAACCAAAGAAATAGACACTGAAATTCGCACAGCCGTAGATGAAGCAGTTAAAAAAATGGTGGACGAAGAAAAGGCTTTCATCCACCCGGGCGTCTTATTCATTGATGACTCGCACCTTCTAGATTTGGAAGCCTTCAGCTTTTTAGGTAGAGCTATCGAAAGCGAGCTTGTACCCATCATTATTTTAGCTACGAATCGAGGCGTCACTACCATCCGAGGCACTGATGTCAAAAGTCCAATGGGTTTTCCTCTTGATCTTGTTGATCGCTCAGTAATAATTGGAACTGAAGATTATGATGCTGGCAGCATTCGCGAAATCCTAAAAATACGGTCTAAAGAGGAGAAAATAAACATTAAAGAAAACGCGTTAGAAAAAATCACAGAAGTTGGGGCTAAGACTTCTCTGCGATATTCTGTTCAACTGTTGAGTTTAGCTGCTCAAAACGCCAAAAGTGCTAAACGCAAAGATATTGCTATTAAAGATGTAAAACGCGTCAGCACCCTATTTATGGATGTCTCTGAAGCTACACGGCATCTCAAAAAACATGAAGATAAAATGATGGTTCACTGATAATACGTGCAAGAATCAGAAACTTGAAAAAGAAGGTTTTTACGGGAAATATCTGTATCGTAGCGCGGTTAAATTTCCTGCTAGGGTAGTCAAGATATTATTCTTCTAACCTATGAGTAAATGGGTTGTGTATGAGCAAGGTTTATATGTCATATGTGATATCGCTGTAGATATCGGTAGTGATATTATGTTTGAGCACCCACCCCGTCCGTTTGAACGTTGGATGAAACGAACAGCAGGCGTTCCGAGAGGCTTACTCAGGTTTTACGTACTCAAACTCCTAAATGAAAAGCCTATGTCCGGCTCAGAAATAATGGAAGAGATTGAAGGCGAAACTGATGGACGATGGAAACCAAGTCCTGGCTCCATCTATCCACTTCTAACATGGCTCCAGAAGAAAGGCTACACAGAAAAATTGTCTAAAGAAGAAAGTGGAATAAAACGCTATGCACTTGCAGAGGAAGGAGAGAAATTCTTTGAAGAACAAGTGAAATTCGGAAAAAGGCTTCGGAAAAAATTGGAGTTCTTGGCACCTTTGCTTGTAACTCCCTTCATATCCGGTATCAATTCCGAGAAACTACGTGAAATCAGAGACTCCGCCAGACGATTTGTTACGGCACTTCTTAATCTACGTATGACATTAGAAGAGAATCTATCAGAGCAAACCGTGAAAGAAGCAGCGAAAATTTTGAACGAGGGGGCTGAAAAAATCGAGGAAATAACTGAAAAAATCAGAAGGAGATGAAAGTTTTGTCGACACCTGTTGTTGAAACGACTAGCCTTCATAAGACATATCTACTTGGGAAAGTCCCAGTAGAAGCTCTGCGCGGAGTAGATTTGAAAATTGAAAAGGGAGATTTCCTTGCAATCTTAGGTCCTTCTGGAAGCGGCAAATCCACGCTCTTAAACATGCTTGGTCTATTAGACAAGCCAACAAAGGGCAAAGTCCTCATAGAAGGTGTTGACGTTTCCCAATTAAGTGACAATAGACTTGCCGATTTAAGGCGAGAAATAGGATTTGTGTTCCAATTCTTCAACCTCATTCCACGTTTAAACGCAAGAGGAAATGTTGAATTAACAATGGCTATAACTGGCTCAAGTAAGAATGAGCGAAGGAAACACGCTGAAGAACTTCTCGAAACTGTAGGCTTAAAGGAAAGAGCGAATCATAAACCAGCTGAACTCAGCGGTGGTGAGCGTCAACGTGTGGCGATTGCCCGAGCCTTAGCAAACAATCCGAAGTTTCTTCTGATGGATGAACCTACCGGAAACATAGATTCCAAAACTGCAAGCGAAATAATCGCGTTGGTTAAGAAGTTGAATGAAGAGAAAGGCGCAACCATAATAATGATTACCCATGACCAGAACTTAGCATCACAAGCCAAGAGAACAGTGCAAATGCTTGACGGCTTAATAGTTAAAGAAAAGGTGAACCAACATGAAAGTAAGTGATGTTTTCTCTTATGCTTTTAGTGCTATAAAATTGCGGAAGCTTCGTTCAGGCTTAACTACTTTGGGCGTAGTTATCGGCATTGCAGCTATCGTTGCTTTACTTTCAATTAGCCAAGGCCTCCAAGGTACTATAACTGAGCAGCTTCAAACAGGATTTGCAACTGACACGCTGATTGTTTCTTCCAGAGGAGGCTTCGGCATCGGCGCAGGGGGCGCAATGGGGATAGCTGCATCTGATTTCAAACTGTTAGTGAATCACACTCGAACAATTGATGAAATAGAATATGTTGACATGTCAGTGGCTGTAATTCAAAAGCCCTGCTACATTAAATCTGGTGAAAGCGAGCTCATAGTTAACGTAGTAGGTGTGGATTTCTACAAGTATGCGGAAATTTACAGCAAGGCTTTTGTGGCTGAAAGTGGAGACATCCCCTTAAATCCAGAAAACAAAACGGTTGTAATTGGAAAAAGGATAAATGACCCTTGGAAGAATGAAACAATTTTTAGCAAGGTAGATGATACTGTCAAGATCATTTGGACTAACGCAACAATGCTTCCACCAAAAAACGAAACTTACACTGGCAATGTTGCAGCTGTTCTAAATGAAATTGGAGGCTTCGGCTTAGGTCCTTCAGATTTTAATGTTTACATTCCAATTTCGCAAGCTCAAAGTTTCTTTGGAACAGATGAATGTGACACGATAATTGTGCAGCTAGAAAACGACTATGACGCAACGATTGAGAGTGTTTCTGAAGCCATAAAAGAGGCTTTCAGCGACCAAGTTTCAGTAACGTCTTCAACAGCTGTGCTTAACATTGTTTCAAATATTTTCTCCACAGTAGAAGTTTTCTTAGGTGGAATTGCTGCTATATCGCTTCTAGTTGCGGGGATAGGTATAATGAATATTATGATTGTTTCTTTGATGGAGCGTACAAGAGAGATAGGTATACTGAAAGCTTTAGGTATGAAAAGCAGAACGGTGCTCCTAATTTTCTTAGGCGAAGCAATGATAGTTGGCTTGATGGGTGCAGTGATTGGTATAGCTTCAGGCTGGGTTTTAGCAAACATAGTTGCAAGAATCTTCAGTGGAGGCGGTTTTGTGCAAGCAGGAAATCAAGTTGCAGTCGCAGCTGGAATGACGATAACTCCTGTTTTAACTCCAACAGTATTCCTAGGCGCCTTCGCCTTCGGCATAATAGTCAGCGTAATCTTTGCTCTTTATCCAGCTTGGCGAGCTTCAAGACTTAAGCCCGTAGACGCTCTTAGATACGAATAAACCTATGATTGAGCGTGCAAAGCAGAGAAAAGAAGAGTTGCAGGAGACATCTCCAGCATAGTGTAAGTTCAAATTCATCCGCGGCACCGTGGTTGTGCACATTTTACGAAAGTATTATTGATTCTCATAGAGGTTTTATGTCTACGCGATTGAAATTTTTCAGAAGCTTAATTTTCAATACTTATTCAAGGTTCATAACACAAAATAAGCCCTTTAAGTTAATTTTCTATTTGATTTGGTGATACTGATGACCCGTTGCGAAAAATTCTATGTTAAAATGAGAGATCTGCTAGAGACAGATGATAAAAAAGCGCTAAACGAGTTTTGCAGCAAAAACTACGACACCATCCACTACATTGAAAAGCACATGGACTTCATGGACAAATATTTTCCAAACCGACAAACATCGGCCATAAGCGAGTTTGCAACAAGACCATTACGTAAAGAACCAGAGAATATTCAAAGAGCAGTAGTGGAAAAACTTGAGAAGCAACTGAAGAAGGGTGGAAGACCAACTGCCAAGGAAGTCAAGCATTGGATACGAGAGGAAAAAGGAGAACCTATCAAATTGGAAGAGAAAGCAGAGATGAAGCTCTCAACATCCATTGTAGAAGATTTAGATGCTCTCGTAGACGATTTCTGTCCAAGTTGCCCTGCGATTGACGACGAAACCTATTGTGGCGAAGAAGCTGAAGCTGGATGTCCAATAATGACTTTCATGGTTTGGTTGAGTGAGAAAAGATTAAAAATTTCGCGACGTTAACTAAACTAGTTGCAAAGTTTTCTTCATACATAAAAAAGGCGCTTATCTGTTAGGTCAAGATGCGCATGCGCACGCGTCGCACCCATCAACGCATTGCTACACAAACCAAACGGAACCGTTGAAATCCTAAAAGTTCAGCAGATTGCAACGGGCTTGGACAAAATTACATACGAAATACATGAAAAAGAGTCCATGACAGGAACGTATACACTGGTCGTTGAAGCAAGCCGTACCACCAGCACAGGTGACGCCACTGGAACATCTATCAAGACCTTTCTAGTGAAGGAGCCGTATAAAACATGGGAGAAGAAAACGCCTAAAGCTGCTTTGGTGCTCGGAACCATCTTTGCCATAATCATAGCGTGGCGGAAACAAAAACAGTCCGAACATATGCGCGGATAATAAAACTCCCACCTCAGCCCCCCTTTTCTTTTTCTGCTAAGGATGTCCAACTTTGTTTCTTCCATATTCTATTAGTTCCTTTGTTCATGGTTAAGAAAGAAGTTCTGAGTAATAGTGTTTAAACCCTTCTGGGAGAATTTTAAGCAAGGTTTAAATAAAATACATGTCACTTCCGTAGTTAGTTTAAAGAACACATGGACGGTTAAGCATGTCCAAAGGATTCCGACACTTCACTCGAATCGTCAACACAGACCTAGATGGCACCCAAAAAGTAAGCCACGCTCTATCCCGAATAAAAGGGATAGGGAACAGAATGGCAGGCGCAATTGTTCAAAAAGCCGGAATCGACCCGAATACTCGTTTAGGTTTACTTCCAGAGACTGATGTTGAAAAAATCGAGGATATGATAAAGAATCCAGCAAAATACGGCTTTTCCGTCTGGCTTCTTAACCGTGCTAAAGACCGAGAAACCGGAGAAGACATTCACCTTGTGGGTGCTGACCTAACTCTTCAAACGAAATCAGACATCGACCAAATGAAAAGTATAAAATCATGGAAAGGCTTCCGTCACTCGCACGGACTAAAAGTGCGAGGGCAACGAACAAAATCAACAGGAAGAAAAGCAAAGGCTCTGGGTGTAAAGAAAAAACAAGTGAGGTCGAGTCATGGGTGACCCAAAAAAGCAGCGGAAAAAATATGAAACCGCAAGGAATCCTTGGCGGATAGACATTTTGGAGGAAGAACTCAAAACGCTCGGTCAGTATGGGTTACGGAACAAGAGAGAACTGTGGCGCCACAAGTCTATGGTCTCAAGGTTTCGAGCTATAGCCAGATCACTTTTGAGCACATCCGCTGCGGGGAGAGGAAAACTGGAGAAACAGCTTCTCGGAAGGCTTGGTCGTCTCGGAATTCTTCCCAAAACCGCGGCTTTAAACGACGTTTTGGATTTAACTCTAGAAACGGTTCTTGAACGCAGACTTCAAACACTCGTGTTTCGAAAAGGCTTGGCCACATCCCTGTATCAAGCTCGTCAACTCATAACTCACGGTCATATTGCCATCGGAAATAGACGAGTATCCTCTCCAAGTTATTTGGTTAAGGAAAATGAAGAAGCGAAAATAACCTACGCTCCAACCAGTCCCTTGTCAAATTCCAATCATCCCTTACGAGAATCTTTCAGCAGCGCGGTTGAAGCAAAATTGAAAGCCGCAAAAGAGGTTGAGGAGAAAAATGAGCAAAAAACCTGATAAATGGGCGGTAGTCCACGTTTACAGCTCCTACAACAACACAATAATACATGTTACTGATATGACTGGCGCTGAAACCGTTGCCAGAACTTCCGGAGGGATGTTTGTTAAATCAGATCGGCTGGAATCATCGCCTCACGCTGCTATGCAAGCTGCAGCCCAAGCCGCTACCATAGCTAAAGACAAAGGAATAACTGCTATACACATAAAGGTTCGAGCTCCTGGAGGATCGGATGCACGGACGCCGGGTCCTGGAGCGCAGGCGGCTATACGAGGATTGGCTCGAGCTGGATTTCGCATTGGTCGTATTGAGGAGGTCACACCTGTTCCGCATGATGGAACGAGAAGAAAAGGAGGGCGTAGGGGTCGTAGAGTTTAATGTGTGTATACTGGTTATCGCTGGGAGGTTTTGATTCTGGTAGAAGTTGAGGTTGTAGATAAAACTGACAACACTATTCGCCTGATTATTCGAGGCGTTGATGTTTCCTTTATGAATACGTTACGCAGGCTTATGCTGACGGAAATTCCGTGTATGGCTGTGGATGACGTGGTTATTCTTGAAAACTCTTCAGTGCTTAACGATGAGACTCTTGCTCACAGGCTTGGACTTGTTCCCTTAACAACTGATTTGGACTCTTATAACCTGCCTGAAGAATGTCCGTGCAAAAGCGAGTTTGGATGCAATCTCTGTCGTGTAGCTTTGACATTGAATGTTGAAGCTGCAGATGACACAAAAACCGTGTATTCTGGAGACTTTGTGTCAGAAAATCAGGATGTTAAGCCTGTGAGCGACAGGATTTCCATTGTAAAGTTAGCTCAGGATCAGAAACTAAAATTGGAAGCGTACGCGCGGTTGGGACAGGGAAAGGTGCATGCGAAGTGGCAGCCTGTTTTTATGTGTGCTTACAAGTTTTTTCCGCAAATTAAGATAGATGGAAAGCGTTGTGATGCGTGTGAGGATTGTGTAAAAGTTTGTTCCAAAAGTGTTTTGGTGAAGGTTGGAAACAAGATAGAAGTTAGAAACGTGATTGATTGTACTCTTTGCGAGGATTGTGTGGATGCTTGCCTAAAAAATCCGTCTGCTGTCGAGTTAACTTGGGACAAAAACGCGTTTATTTTTGACATCGAGTCCACTGGTGCTCTGCCGGTTGAACGGCTTGTAACCGAAGCTTTCAGCATTCTCGACAAGAAGCTTGAGTCTTTCCTTGGAAACTTGAAACAGGTGAAATAGTTGAAGCGGGTTAGAACAACTAATCCAGAACTAATCAGTCTCATTCGTTCGTTAAGGAAAGGGTCTCGAGAAAACGAAGTGGGAATATGGCGCGATGTGGCTGATCATTTGTCTAGTTCAAGACGCAGACGCATAACCGTAAACGTGAGTCACTTAAACCGTTGCACGCAAAAAAGTGAGACTGTAGTGGTTCCAGGCAAAGTTTTGGCTGCTGGAAAAATTGATCATCCTGTTAATGTGGCTGCTTTTGCTTTCTCTGAGCAGGCACGGGCTAAAATCTTGAAGGCTATGGGGAAATGCCTTTCTATTTCGGATTTGATGAAGAAAAACCCGAAAGGCGTAAACGTGAAAATAATTGGATGAAAGTTGCTGAACAATTGTTAGGATAAGACTAGCGCTAGTAGAGCTTTTTGCGTGCACATTTTGTTTAGTTAACAATTTTTTCGAAGGCGTTGGTTAAATTTAGTTTTATCTCTTTTGCACATGCTTCATAGGCTTTCATGCCTCGGGCATACGGGTCTGCAACATCCAAGTCTTCTGTTTCTCCTGCAAACTCCTTTAACGTGAAAACTTTATGTTTAAACTCTGGATAACTCGAAAGAATCGAGTTTTTGTATTCTTTTTTCATGGTTAAAATCAAATCTGCTGTTTCAACCATTTCTTTGGTTAGTTGTTTTGACCTATAACCTGAAATGTCTATGCCTTCTGTCTTCATAACTTCTATAGCTTCTCCTGTGGGCGAGCCTCCGTAAGCGTTTAAACCAGCTGAAATGACTTTTACCTTATCGGTTTTGTCCAGTAGCATTTCCTTGAGAAAACCTTCTGCTATAGGACTTCTACAGATGTTTCCATAACACACAAGCAAAACAATCTTCCGTGGCAATCTTGTCTCCTCATATATCTCAAAGAGTTCTGTGCTGTTTTGCCTTTTCAACTCGTCAGCCACTTATTAATGTTCATGTCAGAATTCATTATTTTGGCGTTTAGAAAAGAATGACGGAAGATGAAAAATGCGCACACAAAAAGCGCTCATGATTTTTCAAAAAAGTCTTAGTACACTATTTCACATTATGTTTTCTAGAACTTCTCTCGCACATTCGACTGTGTGTCTTACATCTTCGCTAGTGTGAGCAGCAGAGAGGTGGCATCTTTTACAGGCGTGAGGAATCATGAATATGCCTCTGCTCATCATTTCTTTTTGGAATTTCTCGAACGATTCTGTATCACAGGCTAACACATCTCTATAGTCGTGAATTTCTTTATCTGTGAAGAGAAGCTGGAACACTGACCCAAAACCAATGATTTGAGCTCTAAGTTTGAGTTCGGCTATGACTTCGTCAAGTTGGTTTCTAATTTCTTCCCCCAGATTGAAGAGACTTTGGCAGATGTCTGCTTTTTCCAGTTCCTTAATTGTAGCTAAGGTTGCAGCCATACTTACGGGGTTGCCATTAAAGGTTCCCCCGTAGTCAACTTTTCCTGTGGGTTTAAACATCTCCAGAACATCTTTTTTTCCGCAGACTGCAGCAACAGGGAAACCGTTTGCCATAGCTTTCCCAAACGCCGTCAAATCTGGTGTTACGTTGAATAACTTTTGGGCTCCTCCTAAATGATGGCGAAACCCTGAAACCACCTCGTCAAAAATTAATATTATATCATTTTCTTCAGTGATTTCTCTCAGGAACTTCAAAAATCCAGCTTTCGGGACTATACATGCGGCATTGCCATGAAGAATCGGCTCCGTTATAAGAGCAGCGATAGTGTCTCCATATTTTTTGATTGTTTTCTCCATTACTTCAGAATCATTGAATGGAACAACAATGGTATTTTTAGCAGTTTCTCTAGACATTCCCTCAGTATCAGGGACAGATAGAGGGGACTCTCTTGGACCAGCATCCTTTAAGGATGGACTTGAGCTAACAGAAACGTAATCGTGCCAACCATGATAGGCACCTTCGAACTTCACAATTTTATCTTTCTTCGTATAGGCTCGCGCAACACGGATGGCATGATAAGTTGCCTCAGTTCCACTATTGCAGAATCTGATCATCTGAGCTGACGGAACATGTGTTTTAATTTTTTTAGCAACTTCAATTTCTAATTCATTGGAAAAACCAAAAATTATTCCTTTACTCAGCTGTTCTGTCACCGCGGCTACCACGCGAGAAGATGCGTGCCCCAAAACCACAGGGCCAAAAGCCAGGTGGTAATCGATGTATTCATTGCCATCTACATCGTAGATCTTGGCGCCCTTTGCCTCCGATATGAATATAGGATAAGGCTCAGAGAATCGTATTGCGCTGTGAACACCACCTGGTGTTAGTTTTCTTGCTTCTTCAAAAAGTTCCTTGGATTTGTGCAGCTTACTCATCATATTCCTCCAGTTATTTTATGTTTTTGGGCGCGTGCATTAGTTAAGTCCAAGTATTATAGTGGACTAGAGGTATTCGAAGCTTATGCACGCATCGTTGCTGTCTATCAGTGTGTGGCAATATAAGTTTAGCTTGAAAGAAAAGCGTAATTCCTCCGTAGAAACTTGGGGTGAACTGAAAAATTCTGCGGAAAATCCGTGATACCATGAGAAATCGAGAAATGAAGGTTGAAGGAAACCAAGAGAATTACGTATCGATGTTTATATTTTGAGCTAAATATGCAACTTTGTACTATTCCTTTTGAAGTTCAGGAAAAATTCTTTCGTAGAAATCGAGCGATTCTGGATTAACTAAAGCGTCCTTGTTTGTGACTGGTCTACCCTGTATTATATTCGAAACCGCGCTTTCAACCTTCTTCATGTTGAATGTGTAAGGGATATCTGGCGCTTCGATGATTAAAGCTGGAACATGTCGAGGAGAAGCTTCTTTGCGCAAAGCCATTTTAATATTATTTTTCAAATCATCTGTTAATTGCAATCCCAGTGCAAGTTTTACAAAGAGGATAATACGTTGGTCCTCTTTCCAATATTGTCCTACAGCTATGCTGTCGATAATTTCTTCAAATTTTTCCACCACATTATATATTTCAGCTGGACCTACGCGCACTCCGGAAGGTTTTAAGACGAAATCAGAGCGACCTAAGAACGTTATTCCACCTGTGTCGCCATGAATTATTATCCAATCACCATGCCGCCAAACATTGGGATAAACACTGAAGTAAATATCTCTATATCTTTCACCTTGGGGATCGTTCCAGAAATAAAGAGGCATGGAAGGAGAGGGAGCTTCACAAACAAGTTCTGCTTGTTGATCAACTACACTATTGCCTCTTTCATCATACGCTTTCACTTTCATTCCTAAAGCGGGGCCCTGCAACTCACCAGCATACACAGGCTGAATAGGAGTCCCAGCAGCAAAACAACCATTGATGTCAGTGCCTCCTGAGATAGAATTGAAGTGCATATCTTCTTTAATTTCGCGGTAGGCATACTCAAATCCTTTACGCGAAAGAGATGAACCAGTTTGGGATATTTCTCGCAACGGTGACAAATCGCAGATTTTTCCGGGTTTAGCTTCCGCGCTTCCGAGATAATTGATATAACTTGCACTGCAGCCAAAGATTGTTATTTTTTCATCCTGAACTAGTTTCCACATTATACTCCAATCAGGATAAATTGGGTTGCCATCATACAAAACCACAGTAGACCCTACAGCTAAGCAGCTCATTAACCAGTTCCACATCATCCAGCTAGGAGTTGTTATATAAAGAATCCTATCTTCACGTTTCACATCGGTATGGAGCATCAGCTCTTTTAGATGATTAATGAGGACGCCACCAACTCCTTGAACCATACATTTTGGTTTACCTGTTGTTCCGGAAGAAAACATTACATATACAGGATGATCAAAAGGCACTTGGTCAAATCGAATTTTCGGTCTTCTTTCTTGATAAACAAAATCGTCATACAGCACGGATTTGGGGATACAACTAATATTGGATTTTGCTTTCATATAAGGAACTACAATGATTTTTTTTAACGAGGAGATTCCTTTGGCGATTTTCTCAACGTTAGGCAAATCATTGAAAGCCTTTCCTTTATAGGGGTGACCGTCTACAGTGAATAAAACTTTTGGTTTAATTTGACCAAGACGATTCAAAACCGCCTTTGGGCCGAGTTCAGTACCACAAGAAGACCATATTGCGCCAATACTTGCAGTGGCAAGCATAGCAATAGTTGTTTCCATAAGGTTGGGCATGTAGGCTGCGACACGATCTCCCCGGGCCACCCCTACTTCACGTAACGGTTTAGCTAGACTTGCTACAGAAGCGTATAGTTCTCCATAGGTAATTCTGACTGATTTCTGGTTCTCTCTTTTGAATATAAGACCCAGATGATCATCCTTATATCTCAAAAGATTTTCAGCGAAATTCAATGTTGCGCCGACAAACCACTTTGCGCCAGGAAACTTGCCCAAGTCGTCGATTACTGCATCATATCCACGGGAAGCTTTTATCTCTCCGAATTTCCACATTGCTGCCCAGAAATCTTGTATGTTTTCAATCGACCACTTGTACAATTCATCATAAGAGTCAATTTTAAGGTCATGTTCTTTATTAACAAAACTGATGAACCGTGTTACGTTGGCTTGTTTTATGTATTCTTTGGAAGGCACCCAAAGCGGCTTTCTCATCTTTCGCATCCCAAAATGAATCAAATCCCTTTTTTGTGTTTTTTTGTTTTTTACTTTATCCCCTCTCAAATTGATTTTCATCATTCTAGACTGTTTTTCAGCACGTGATGCCCATTTTGGGCTGCTTCATTTGTGCGCACAACATTGAAATCCTATATGCACCACATTCTATGGTACGGGCAAAAGGCAGGTTTCTATTGTGAAAAAACAGAAGCCAAACTGGTTATGTAGACTTGGATTGCACAAGTGGAGAGATTTTGGTGAAAAGGTGATGATCGTCTGGAAAGAACCCGCGGTTGTAAAGACTCCGTACGAAAAGTTTACCCAAAAGAGTAGAAAAGTGTTCACCAAAAAGAAATGTTTGAGATGTGGAATTGGGATGAAGAGGAGATTGATTGAGAATCCAGATGGAACTTCATCATGTATCGGCTGGGAACCCTTATTAGACTCTGAATATGAGAACGATAGATTTGAAACCCGTTAACGTGAATTAAAGCACAGATTTTATCGGGCGCGCGGACTGAATTGAATGAATATAATACTTGAAATCCCTTTGTTTGATAGTCAACATTGAGTTTAACGATTAGTTTCGCTGAGAAGTGAGAGAACAAGAGTAAAACTGCGTTGTTAATTATTGACATGCAAGTAGGTAATTTCTCAGAACCTAGCCCCATATATAAAGGGAATGAGCTCCTTGCAAAAGTCAAAAGCCTAATCGCTAGGGCGCGTTCTGCACATATACCAATTGTCTATATTCAAAACAATGGCGGTAGTGATGACCCTGACGCATAAGGCACTCTAGGATGGGGATTTCATCCTTCTATAGCACCGTTTGAGAGGGATGTGATGATTCAAAAACAGACTCCGGACGCTTTTCATGAAACGAATTTGCACCGTGAACTCGAGTGTAGGTGAATAAAGAAGCTGATAATTATGGGCTTGCAAACTGAGTATTGTATATATACCACGTGCCGTCGTGCGTTTGGCCTTGGTTATGTTGTAATTCTAGTTAAGAATGCGCATAGTGCTTGGGACTCTTCGTGTTTGACGGCGCAACAGATAATCGAGCATCACAACTATGTCTTGGGTGGATGGTTTGTCACTTTGAAAAATGAGAGAGAAATTGAATTCTGATTTTGGCGTTTTTATTTTGCCGCTTCAGACTTGTATTTGGCGATTTCGTTAAGTATAACCACAAAAGATTTTTCGGATCCTGCCAAGCCTGCGACTTTTTCGTTTCCTTCAATAACAAAGTATTCGTCAGGAGCATGAGCCCTTGCACCATATCCAAGTCCAGCGTCAATGAAGGGCAATTGTAGAGGTTTGCGATTGAACAGGTAGTAAGGAACACTTGAAGCATACATAGGCCAAATTTCAGGTTCATATCCCATTTTTCTGTATGCTTTGATTGTGGCTTGGATTATAGGCTCTTTCACATTTGTTTTAGACCAATCATAGGGGTCCATGGGCCTGATTGTTATGTCATTGTAACCATGCTTATCAAGGTGTTTGCGAATTTTTGGGATAATTTCTTCTGGACTCTGATTTGGGACTAGTCTAGTATCCATTTTCACAGTGACCTTGTGTGGAAGAATAGTTTTCGATCCTGGTCCGGTGTAGCCGCCCCAAATTCCATCTATGTTCAGTGTGGTTGAGTAGACATATTCCATGAGAAGGTCTTTTCCGTGCAAGTCATCAATGAACCTCTTGACTTTTATCTCATGTTTTGTTGATTCTTCATCGAATGATTCTACAAGTTTATCAATAAGCTCTAGATCTTCCTCGCTGGGCGGTTTAACATTGTCGTACCAGCCTTCAATGAGGGTTCTGTTTCCATCCTTTGAGGTCATAGTGGCAAGTGCATGAATCATTCGCCAGACCGGGCTATCAACTATACACTTATCACTGCTATGAATGCCGAATTCGGCTGGTCCTCTACCCCACGATTTGCCACTGCATTCAAGTTCAACGTATTCGATTCCTTTCCACCCCAATCCTACAAGCACTTTTCCATTCTCATCTTGAGAAGCCTCTGGACCGAATAGAGCGTCTGCTTTACTTAGTATTCCTTTGTGTTCCTCTACAAACCCAGCGAAATCCTGGCTTCCAAGCTCTTCGTCCCCTTGAGCTACAAACTTGAGATTTACAGGAATTTCTTCTCCAACAGCTAAAATGGATTCTAGGGAGTTCAGAAACGCCATCACTGGTCCTTTAGAGTTTATAGCTCCTCTTGCAACGACACACTTTCCAAATGGTTCAATTTCAACTAGTTTGGCTTCTAGAGGAGGGCTTGTCCACTTTTCACCGGCAAAAGGCTGTGTATCATACATCATGTATACTAGAAGTGTTTTCTCAGCATGAGCGTTATATTCGCCGTAAACCACTGGGAAACTTCCGGTTTCAATAAGTCTAGCGTCTTTGCATCCAAGCTCCGATAAGTAGCCCTTAAGAAGTTCAGCGCACTCTCTGATGCCGTAGTTTTCTGCTGAAACGCTGGGTTGGCGTAGGAAATCTTGCATTTTGCTTATGTGCTGGTCCAAGTGGGAGTCGATGTATTTACTAACCTTGTCAAAATCAACCATTTCTGATCCCTCACAGCTTTATGTGATTTAGCTTTAAAACTTTTGAGGACTACGTGCTAACGAGAAAAGATTTAAAAACTCATGCTTATAGCACAACAAGGGATTCTTCTTGGCTTTTAATCTGGTGATTAAAAATGGTTTTCTGATTGACGGCACAGGGAATCCATGGTTCAGGGCAGATATTGGCATTTCGGGAGGAAAAATAGCAAAGGTCGGTAGACTGGACACTAGAGATGCTGAGAGAATCATCGACGCCAGACAGTTAATAGTTTCTCCAGGCTTCATAGACATACATTCTCATTCAGACCTTACTTTGTTGATAAATCCTCGAACTGAAAGTAAGATTAGGCAGGGCGTAACAACTGAAGTTACAGGCAACTGTGGCTCAAGTTCTGCGCCGACAAACAAGGAAACTGTAGCTTTTCTAAAGGATGATTGGGGACTTGAAGCGAAGGAAGTGGCCTGGAATTGGTCAACTTTTGGAGAATATCTTGACCAACTGGAAAAACAGGGAGTAGCTTTGAATGTAGTCTCTCTTGTGGGTCACGGAACAGTGAGAATAGCGGTGATGGGAGTGGATAAGAGGTCGCCGACCGCAAAAGAGCTGGAAGAAATGAAACAGTTGGTTGCACAATCCATGGAGGGAGGAGCTTTTGGCATGTCAACTGGCCTAGTATACTTACCTGGTTGTTACGCTGATACGTCCGAGTTGGTTAAGCTCTGCAAGGTGGTGGCCAAGTACGGTGGCATCTATACTTCTCACATAAGAGGCGAGAGGGAGACAATAATAGAGGCGCTAAAAGAAGCTATAGAAATCGGCGAAAAGGCAGGTGTACCAGTACAAGTGTCCCACAACTGCCCCAAATATGGCGGTTCAGGAAAGCTAAAAGAAATGTTCAAAATCTATGAAGCGGCTAGAGCGAGGGGAGTAGAAGTCACTACAGACAACGATGCCCACACAGACTTCAATCCCGAGTCGATTTTAGTACTCCCGCAATGGGCTCAAGCAGGCGGAGTTGAAAAAACAATTGAGCGACTGAAAGATTCAGAAACTCGTGAAAAAATCAAAAAAGAAATAAAAGAAGACAAATCTCCTGGACCCGGCTATTGCGGACTGGTAAAACATGGTCGTTGGGACAGAATCTTCCTGTTTCACTGCAAGAAAAACAAAGAGTTGATAGGAAAAAACTTTGAAGAAATTGCAGAAATAAAGGGAGCAACGGACCCGTTTGACGCTTATTTTGATATGATAATAGAAGAAGAGGGCGATGTAAGTGGTCTGTTCAACTATATAGAAGAAGAGGACATTCGTACATTATTGAAAAATCATCTGATGATGGTTTCAACCGACGGCGAGGCCACCGCTCCTTATGGAGCATTAGGTAAGATTCAAAGCTATTGTCCATGTAGCTATGGAGAATACCCTTATATTCTAGAAAGATATGTCCGAGAGGAAAAAATCATAACTCTTGAAGAAGCTATTCGCAAAATGACTTCATTTCCAGCTCAGAAGTTGGGATTAAGAGATAGAGGACTAATCAGGGAAGGAATGTGGGCCGACATCGTTGTTTTCGACATAAACACGATTAAGGATAGAGCTACTAATCGCTATCCTTACACGTTTCCTTTGTCCAATTATCCGCATAAATATCCTAAAGGCATAGAATACGTGTTGGTGAATGGTGAAGTAGTGGTAGAGAAGGGAGAACATAAAGGCGTCCTTCCAGGCAAAGTGTTACGTCATCAACCGAAGGAGCATAAATCCAACTCTTCAATAACCTCAACTTAACGGAAAATTTTGCATTTACAACTAATAATACATGTTAACTTCTACCCACAAGAATATGAGCTTCGCATGTGAAACGTGAAAACTATTAAATATCACACGACAACAACGTTGCAATACGCTGGGACGGATAATGGAGAAACTGATAATCACTGTGGCTCCAACAGGATCTGTGCCGCGTAAGAAAGACACGCCATACGTGCCAGTTACACCCGACGAGATCGCTGAAACAGCATATTTATGCGAGCAAGAGGGAGCCTCGATCATCCATGTACACTGCCGCGACGAGAACGAAAACCCTACGTCTAACTATGCAATCTTCAAGGAGACGTTGAACAAGATACGCAAACGTACACACCTTATAATAATGGTGTCGACGAGTGGCGTAGCAGGCAAGTCGGACGAGGAACGAGCCCAGCCGCTCAAGACTAATCCAGAAATGGCAAGCCTAACGACGGGTTCAATCAATTTTATGGGGCGCAAACCGTCAATTGTTTACGTTAATACGTGGGAGACAATTACATTCCTCGCCAAAAAGATGCTAGAGGCGAACATTAAGCCTGAGATCGAGGCTTTTGACGTTGGTTTCATCCGCCAAGGCATCAAGCTTATCAAACAAGGACTGATCAAGGCGCCAGCTCACTTTCAGCTGGTCATGGGGGTAGATGGCGGTATTCCAGCAATACCAGAGAATTTGATCCATATGCGCAACCAGCTTCCGTCCAACGCTACCTTCGTCGTTGCGGGCATGGCTAAGTGGCAATTACCTCTGACCACCATGAGCATCCTCATGGGCGGTCACGTGCGGGTAGGACTTGAAGACAACATATACTATGCTAAAGGTAAGTTCGCGCGAAATGAGGAGCTTGTAGCCAGAGTGCTGCGTTTAGCTGAGGAACTTCAACGTGAGGTAGCTTCGCCCGATGAGGCACGGCAGATCTTGCGACTCTAGAGAGCTTCTCTGTAAATAGTCGCGCGCATACTACATTGGAGTAAATTGCAAAATCATGTAGCGAGGAAAATGTTTATGTATTCCGGAGGTAGTGAAGAGAAACGCAAGAACAACGGTGAAGCCGATGAACACTGAACCCGCGATAATCGATGCAACAGAACTAATCTTAGGCAGAGCAGCCAGCGTCATAGCTAAACGTCTCCTTCAAGGCGAAACCATAGTTATCGTAAACGCGGAAAAAGCAGCCATATCTGGCAAAAGACTCAGCATCATTAAGGAAGCTAAAACTTTCCTCGAAGTTGGGCATCCAAGAAAAGGACCTCTCCACCGCAGAAGACCAGACCAAATTGTTCGACGAACCGTGCGCGGAATGCTTCCTTGGAAGAAACCTAAAGGAAAACAAGCGTACAAAAGACTCCAAGTTTTTCTAGGAGTTCCTGAAAAATATAAAGACAAGGAAACGCAAACAATACCTGATGCGAACGCAGAAAAGCTAAGATGCCCCTACATAAGAGTGGAGGAGCTAGCTAAAAGAATCGGCTGGAATCCGGTAGGTGAATAAAAATGCCAAAAACAAAAGTCCTGTTAACAAGCGGGAAACGAAAAACCGCTATTGCCCGAGCCACTGTCAAAGAGGGGCAAGGCAGAATCCGTGTAAATAAGGTTCTGCTTGAAATTTTAGAACCAGAAATCGCTCGCAAGAAAATTATGGAGCCTTTACTTCAGCTTGACGAGAAGATTTGGAGACAACTCGACATAGACATTAAAGTGTCTGGTGGGGGTTTCATGGGTCAAGCTGAAGCAGTGCGTACCTCTATAGCTACGAAAAGCAGACATGTTAAAACTGTTTTAACAGAGTATGACCGAACCATGATTGCTGGTGACTCCCGCAGGAAAGAGCCGAAAAAGTTTGGCGGACCGAGCGCGAGAGCGAGAAACCAGAAAAGCTATCGTTAGTTTTTCTAACTTTTTCTTTAAAATCAGGGTAACCCATATTCTTAATTTTCAAAAATTGCTGACAACAAATTTTCTATTGCGCGCACATTAGAATTGATCATTTTTTCATAAATTACTAATTACCCTTGAAATGAAATGATATGTACAGAAGGTGAGGTTAAGTTGAAAGAATGGGAATGCGTGGAAGTTAACCACCATAAGGATGTCGGCAAAACGATTGAGGAATGGCAAAATGGCTGGCATCTTCACCCGTATCAAACGGCTGGCATGGATGCAGAGCCAATGGCATACAATATCAAGCATTACTTGCTGTTTGAAAAGAGCGAGTGAGTAGAACAAGTCGGCTCCTTTTCTTTTTTTTACAATCCATTAAGATTTCTTTCTTAACCATAAATAAAAGAACAAACAGCGCGCGCGGATTATATGGACTTGTCCTTGTCGAGTTCTCTAAGCTTCTTTATGGCTTCTCTTATTCTGAGTCTGCAAGTTTTCTCATTCTCTCCGAAAGCTATGATGTCAATTGGGAGACCCTTTTCATGATGATAATCCGCTACTAAGGGCTTCAAGAAGGTTCCAGGTATCTTTTCCATTATTTCATCTGATATTGATGAAGCTTTGTCCTCATACATTCTAACAAAAACCCTCTTTGAAATGCTTCGGTAGCGAGTTCGCTCCCTTATTCTCTCCGCCAAATATTCCGTGAAACACGCTTTCATCTCCTTAGGAGGTCCAGGTAACGCAGCCAAAGTGGTTCCATCCTTGTCGATTAGAGTTATAGGAGCCCAACCAACAGGGTTTGGAAGACAGGTAGCACCTTTCAGAGAACGTGTCATCTTGGCAATGCTTGGGTAATCATCTGCAGTTACGCCTTCACGCTCAGCCAAGGCTTGGAATATTTCGTTATTGGTTTCAATCTCGACGTCTATTACCTTGGATAGGCACTCGATTGTTACATCATCCGCAGTTGGGCCTAAACCACCAGTGAAAATTATGAAATCGGGTTTACGATCTAAAGTGTCCTGTAGAACTATGCAGATTTCCTCAACTATATCCGGAACAACAGTTATTCTCTGGACCTTCGCTCCAAGCCGAGTTACCTGATCAGCGATCCAGAAAGAGTTTGTATCATAGACTCTTCCATAGCAAAGCTCGTTTCCAATGGCAAAGATTTCAATGTGAGTATTCAATTGCTGTTCACAATGAGGATGTACATGCACTCTGTTTTATTTCTTTTTGAGAGGAGTACATGCGCGCAAGAACCGGATATTTTTCTTTAAGCACAATCCGTGTTGATGCATTGGTTTAGTGAAGCTAAACTTACGTTTACTTTGTTCAGAGTAGGCACATAATAAGCTGTTTTCGCCGAGTTAGTCATCATAACGTCTATTCCAAGCTTATTTATCCACGTATCATGCGCGCGCATGACCAACCTCAATAATCAACCCCGACTCCGACTCCACGCCGCCAAGAAAACTAATCGGTTTCATAGAAACTAACGCCTTTCCCCTACAATGCCCAGGAACAATTGAACGCCCCTTTAACGTCTTGATCTTCAACTTTTCTTTTTCCTCAACTCTAAAAGGATATTTTCGCTGAGGAAGGAAGTCCTCCGAGCAGTTTTGCTGCGGCAGCACCCACTTTTTCACGATGTTTTTCTTCACTGTAAACGCGTATGATGTTTATGAATCCTTTAAGCACATCGAATATTCCGGAGATGTCGCTTAGCCGTTGAGGAATCTTTTCACCGTCTCGGGTTCGGTGGAAAACTGGAATTTCCATTGGTTCTAAAAGGGCAGAGTGACGGTAAGGCACTGAAGGAAGTGTTGGCACATCAATTACGACGGATTGTGGTTTCACTCCTGCTTCTAAAGCGATTTTGTCTCTTATCTGATTTCGAATTTCCTCAACACTGAAGATGCTGGAAACCGTTTTGTCTTTCACGTAGAAAGTTTGGTCATAAGCACATTTGAGTAGTTTTCGCCTCTCCAATTTTTCTATAATTCCTTTTGATTTTTTACAGTTTTTTAGCATAGTCCACATTGTGTAATCGTTTAGCGCCAAGTACTCTTCCGGAGACTGAAAGTTTACTAAGCCCAACTCGTCCTTTGCTTCTTCCATGGCTGCAACAAGCATTATTTGAGCTGCTCGCCCGACTCTATGGAAGTATATGCTTTTGAAGGACTCGATGCGTGCTAGTATGAGGGATTCAAGAGCTGAAAGCGCTCCTAAATCAACTGCAAGATTTTCATCCAACACGTCAAGCATGTGGATGATGCGGAAAACGTCCACGTATCCGTATTCTGCGCCAGTGTGATATGTATCGCGAACAACAAAGTCAAGTTTATCTACGTCTACGGCGCTTCGGATAATTTGATCCATAAACGCTCTTCTCGGTTTATGTAATAATCCTACTGAAAGCTTTGCCAACTCGTTTGGGTCGTATCCAAGATCGCTAAGTGCGTCTTTCAGCTCTGACTTTTGAACAATCCAAATGTTCAAGTCTTCATGTGTTTTGTTCAAAAACTTCACGAGCAAGTGTTCAAAAACATGTGAGAACGGTCCATGTCCCACATCATGAAGCAAAGCAGCTATTCTAACCTTTTTAACATCATCTTCAGAAAGATACTGTGAGAGATACGAGGTCTCTGCTAAACGTCCTGCCAAATGCATGACGCCGATTGAATGTTCAAATCGAGTGTGATTGGCGCCTGGATAAACATATTCTGCTCCCGCCAGTTGTCTCAGCCGATGGAGTCTCTGCACTGGGAAAGAATCTATTAGTTTCTTTTCCGCTTCAGTAACATAGACGTATCCGTGGATTGGATCTTTAATTTCACCCCAATACTGTCGCAAGGCTGGGTTCTCCTTATGTTTCAATCTTGAACATCATTATTAAGGTGATCGATCTTCTAATTATTGAATAATGGCGGGCTGATGTGTGAGTAAGAAGGGCGCTTTCATCTGCATTGAAGGACTTGACGCTAGTGGAAAAACCACACATGCACATCAACTGGTAAGAAATCTGAAACATAAAGGCTTCAAAGCTATGTACACTACTGAACCGAGCTCTGGCGAAATCGGGGAGTTCATAAGAACATATGTTCTTCAAAGGAAGAAACGTGTACCAGGCGCGGTGGAAGCGCTTCTTTTCGCTGTTGACCGTGTGGTTCATTTGGAGCAAAAAGTGAAGCCTGCTTTACAGAAAGGAAAGATCGTGATTTCTGATAGATACGTGTACTCCTCCCTAGCGTATCAGGGCGCTGCTGGATTAGACTTAAACTGGATTGAGGAAATTAACCGTTCAGCTGTTTCTCCAGATTTAGCTATTTACATTGACGTTGCGCCGGAAATCTTAATCAAGAGGATGAAATGGCGAAAAAAATCAGTTATGGAAGAGCTGGCAATTCAACGGAAAGTTCAGCAGGTTTACTTAAAACTGGTGAATGATGGACGATTAGTGCATGTTGATGGAAACAGGTCGATAAATGAGGTTGCAAGGGACATTTTAACCCTTGTTCTCGACTTGTTAAAGAATCAAAACTGAAAATAAGAACTGGTTTAAAATTTTAGCGAACACAGGCATGTACATTCAACATTGTTATGTTACAAACCTATCCGCGCGCTTTTTTGTTTGGAAGTCTCGGTGACAGATTCAATATTTCCATATTGTGGACACAAATATTAATAATAATAAAGTAAACAAAGCCGTAACCACCGTTACAAGAATGTAAGTTCTCAACCCCCACCCTTCTATTAGTCTCGATTGTTTGAATGCCAAGGCAACAAACAAAGAAAAGATCGAACCGAACAAAAGAGAATTGGTTAATGGTGTTTCAGGAAATAAGAATACACTGATAACGGGATCAAGCAATATGGGAAATAGAACTACAATTATCACCAAACGCTAATTTCTATCCAACCACTTTACCATCACTTTTCCTGTCAGTTCCATTTAATCCATGATTGAATTTACCTCTAAATCTGAATATTAAGATAGCTATCTTGAAGCGTATATGCCCAAGACATAACATCTATATTAAGCGTAAATGAAAGCCTTACAGAATAACACAAAACAATTTGATGGAGGTGAAAAGATCTGAGGAGAAGTCTGCTGAAGCTTCTTTCTAAGGAAGACATGGATAAGATTCATCGGGCCACAGTGACCGTGCTGGAGAAGACGGGCGTCCAGTTCCGTCACGATGAAGCCTTGAGCATCCTTGAAAAGAACGGTGTCTTAGTTGATCGGAAAACGAAGATAGCGAGGATACCGGAGACTGTGTTCGACGAATTCAGGAAAAAGGCTCCAAACGAATTTCCTGGATTTAATCGGAACGGTAAGAGAATTCCAACGCCAAAGGATTTTTCTATTTCAACTTTTGGTGATGGCACATATTTTACGGATCGGGATGGAACTCAGCGTCCATCTACGCTGAAAGACATTGAAAAGATAATGATTGTCGGTGATGCACTGGAAAACGTTGACGTGGCTTGGGTGGGGAGTGTGCCAACGGATTTACATCCGAACGTGCAAATAATTCATTCACTGGAGGTAGAAATAAACAATAGTCCCACGAAACCTATCAGTTTATTCGGCGAGAATGGGAATCAAATTAGATACGCAATGAGAATCGGTACGACGCTATTGGGAGGAATGGAGGAGCTCAGGAAGGTACCCATCGTTGTTGGTGGTGGTTGGGCTACTAGCCCTTTGGTGCATGCGAAAGAAATTCTCGACTCCCAAATCATAGCTGCCAAGGAAGGGTTACCAACTGCCTGTGGAAGCATGGCTACGGCTATTACCACTGCTCCGGCAACGTTGGCGGGGACTTTGGTGGTTTGGAACGCTGAAGTTCTGAGTAGTTTGGTGTTGTCGCAGATGATAGCGCCTGGAGTCCCATTTGAAATCGAATGTTCTGGTTCGGCCGCAGACCCGCGTAGAGGATATTATCCTGTTGGCAACCCTGAGATGGCTTTGATGAACGCTGGCTGCATGGAACTATCTAACTATTATGATCTACCGTGCTTGATTGCTGGTTGCTAGGCAGACGCCAAGATAGTTGACCCTCAAGCCGCCCATGAAAAAACAATCACAACGGTGATACCCGCGATGGTAACGAAAGGAAAAAGCATCTACGGGATGGGAATGCTGGATTCAGGAATGTCAATGAGCCTGGAACAGTACGTTATCGACGATGAGATCGTTGCCGCTGTAAGACATAGCCTGAAAGGTATAGAAGTGAATGATGAAACGATCGACTTGGACACCATCATGAACGTTGGACCTGGCGGTCATTTCATGAGCCAACAAAGCACCCGTAAAAGGATCAGAACCGCCGTGTGGATACCTGAACTCTTCACAAGAGACTACAGAACCGACTGGGAAAAGAAAGGGTGGAAAGACCTTTTCAAAATGGCCTGCGAAAAGGTTGACCATATCTTGGCGCACCACAAACCTGAACCACTAGACAAGGACATCGCGAAGGACATTCGCGAAATCGTGAAAGAAGCAGACAAAGAACTCACATAAACATCCAGCTGAAAAGCTGGTGTCCCTCAGGAAAGGAGACAAAACGGCTTAA
>SMTZ1_10001986_pt1 | contig 23779 bp, 16 predicted proteins | sample DeeMarSWOR136_30_FD_25667 | JGI IMG/M metagenome (IMG submission 25667) | reverse complement strand
AAGCCGTGTTCGTCCATTTTGGCGTCTGGCGCTACGCCAATCCCAGCCTGCTTGGTTTTCCGCCTTGGTTCCCAGTTGCTTTTGGACTGGCCGGCCTCATTGGACAGCGGCTGGTCGGTACTGTCACTGAGATGTGGACGACGGCCCCCACCTGGCGGGCTGACAGAGAATGAGCTTGCCAGAGAATGCCATTCTGGTGGCTCTTGTAGACAACCTGTTTGCCTGCAACGAGTAGCTAGCGCATGCTTGGGCTGTTCGCGGAATGAGGCTGCCCCTGACGAGCAGAGACTGTAGAGCGATATCTCGCGCAGCCAGGGACGTGGCCATGATCAGTGCCTCTGTCTACGCCTCTTTCAGGTACTCACGTATCATCAGGGCAGCGGTTGCGCCTTCACCGGCTGCTGAAGCGACCTGTTTGGTGCTGCCGGCGCGCACGTCACCCGCGGCGAAGCACCCCTTGACCGACGTCTGCAGCATGGCGTCGGTGCGCAGGAAGCCAAAGCGGTCGCGGTCGAAATCGAGCGGCAGGAAACCACTGTTTGGGCTGAGCCCGATAAAGACGAAGACCCCGTCTGGGTGCCATTCCTTGAGCTCATCTGTCGCACGGTCCAGGATCTTCACTGCACTCAGCTTGCCACCGGAGACAAGGAACTCCTGTACCGCGTGGTTGGTGACGACGGTCACGTCGTCACGTGCAGCCACCTTGTCCTGCAAGGCCTGGCTAGCCTTGACTTCGGGGGCGAACTCAACAATGGTCACATGGTCGGCAAACGTGGTCAGGAACAGCCCTTCCTGAAAGCCACTGTTTCCGCCGCCCACGACCAGCACGTTTTTTCCCTTGTAAAACGCCCCATCGCATGTAGCGCAGTAGTGGATGTTGACGCCAATCAATTCGTCCTCGCCGGGCACGCCTAGGCGGCGGTAATGGGACCCGCTGGCAATGAGCACCGCCATCGCCCCGTAGGTGCTTCCATCGGCGGTCACCACTTCGCGGTATTTGCCGTCAATCCGCACGTCCGTAACCTGTTGCGCTTGCAGGAGCTCCGCGCCAAAACGCACAGCCTGTTTGGCCAGCCGCTGGCCAAACTCCTCTCCGCTAATACCCTCATCGAAGCCAGGGACGTTCTCCAGAAGCTGGGTGGCCGCTGCTTGGCCCCCTTGAACGCTCTTTTCGATGACCAGCACATGAGTCTTCTCGCGTGCCAGATAGAGTGCTGCCGTTAGGCCAGCAGGTCCCCCACCGACAATGATCACGTCGTAGAAAGCGCGCTGGGCTTGGATGTTTAGTCCAAGCTTCTCAGCGAGCTCCGCGTTGGAAGGCTCCACCAGGATGGAGCCATCGCGGCACACGATGGTCGGGATTATGCGCTTGCCGTTGTTGATCTCCTCGACATAGGCCAACGCGTCGGCGTCTTTGTCGACATCAACCCAGTGGTAGTGAACCCGTTGCTCTCCCAGGAACTGTTTGGCGCGTTTGCAGTCAGCGCACCAAGTCGTGCCGTAGACAACGATGTCTTCGTGGTCGCCTGGCATACAATCCCTCCTATGTGGTCCATTGCCTAGACATCAAAGTACAGCTCCATCTCGTACGGATGCGGGCGGTTGCGGACGTCATAGTACTCTTCAGAGCGGGCTTCTATCCATTCGGCTATCTGGCCTTTGTCGAACACCCCGCCTGCCAGCAAGAACTCGTGATCCCGATCCAGAGCGTCCAGCGCCTCCTGCAGAGACCTTGGCAAGGCCTTGATGGTCTTGCGCTGCTCCTCGCTCCAGGAGAAGACATCCTGGTCGATGGGGCCGAGGCCCAGTTCACGTGGATCCAAACGCCGCTGGATGCCGTCCAGCCCGGCCATCAACTGGGCAGCCAAGGCGAGGTAAATGTTGCAGCTGGCATCAGGAGGGCGAAACTCGATGCGAGCCGTGTCAGGCTGATCCGCATACTTGGGCACTCTGATTGCCGCACTGCGATTGCCGAGACTGAAGAAAGCGTTCACCGGTGCTTCAAAGCCCGGCACCAGCCGACGGTAGGAGTTTGTCGACGGGTTGGTGAAAGCCAGCACCGCTGCTCCGTGGTACAGCAGCCCACCGATGTACCACAGGGCGGCTGGGCTGAGCTTGCCATAGCCGTCGGCGTCGTAGAAAGCGTTCTGCCCGTCCTTGAACAGATGCTGGTGGAAGTGCATCCCGCTGCCGGCTTCTCCGTACAGAGGCTTGGGCATGAACGTAGCGGTCTGATTGTGCTGGCGAGCCACCATGTGGGTAACGTACTTGACTATCTGCGTCACATCGCCGCTGCGCAGCAGGCCCATCATGGGCGTTTCGATCTCGCACTGGCCCGGTCCACCCACCTCATGGTGGTGGTATTTGACCTCGACGCCCAGTTCAGCCAGCACCACGGTTATCTCCGTACGCAGGTTGTAGAGCTGGTCCTTCGGCGGAATGACGTGATAGCCTCCCTGGCGGGGGATCAGGTGCCCAAGCCCGCCGGATGCACTCTGCCAGTCCGCTTCTGCGCTGTCCACGCGGTACGAAGCAGCATTCACGCCGCACTCAAAGGCCACACTGTCAAAGACATAGAACTCGTACTCGGGTCCCCATCGACTTTGGTCTGCGATGCCCAGTTCGATCATGTACCTTTCAGCGCGCCGGGCGATATTGCGCGGGTCACGCGGGAAGGGAAGCTTGGTGTCCGCTTCGTAGGCAGAGCAGATGAAGCTCAGCGTCGGCACGTCCCAGAAAGGATCGCGGAAGGCAGTGCTCAGGTCAGGCAGCAGAACCATGTCGCCTGCCTTCACTGACTTGAGGCCGACCGCTGAACCATCAAAGCCTAGACCATCGCGCATCAGTTGTTCAGTGAACTGGCTCGCCGGGAGCGTCACGTGGTGCCAGCGTCCAGCCAGATCAGCAAACTTGAGATCGATCATCTGAAACTGTCTCTCTTGCACGTGAGCTCGGGCTTCCTCGTAACTGGTGAACATCGCTGCCTCCTTGGAGCGCGTTCTTCAATACGATCAGGGGTGATGAGTTCTGCCCTTCTGCAGGTATCGGTGCATCGCAGCGATTGTAGCACGAATGCCTTGCGGTCGTCAATCTTTTTGTCGCGGATGTGTGCTCAGCGACATCCTCATCTGCGCGAACCATCTCACTTCGGTGGCCTCTGGCTACCGGAGCGCGCCATTTGCACTTTGCCGGACAGTTGGTTACAATACTGCGGTCGCAGGGATATGCCCTATTCCGGCATCGAGCACTTGCGCATGGTCTTGGAAGGCCGAACATGGGGGCGGCGCAAACCAACATGGTCTGCAAATCCAGCCGGCATACCTCCTCTACGGCAGGATCGGGAACGGGGTGTCTGTAGGGAAGAGAAGCTCCTCCACTTCCCCCCATGCCTTTGACGGATGAACTCCGGGATGGACACCGCCCGTCGTAGCGCTCGATTCAGCATTGATATCCCAGTCGCGTAGCGATGATGTGACGTGTGGGTTTTCCCGGTCGATTGGCGGTCCTCTAGCAGTCCAGGCTCCATCGACGGGGTGGCCTGCTATTGCGTTGGAAGTGGGTTGCCCCTGAATACGATGGGGCCGCACCTCATCTATGATGTGCAACTCTTGGTTTTGGGAGGAATGATGATTGCTGTGTCTCAAGCTTGGCTGCTGGCGGCGGTCGTGGCTGGCGTGGCTTCCGCTGGAGTGGCAGCCTGGCTTTACTTCTGGGTGAAACGGCAAGATGCTGGGTCGGAGCGAGCACAACAGGTGGCAAGCTGGATTCAGGAAGGGGCAACATCCTATCTGGGTCCACTCTACACGGCGCTCGGAGGCGTCGCCGTTGTGCTGGGACTCATCATTGCCGTTGTCTTCAGCCTCGACATTGAGCAGTTGAGCATCGGGATTGCTCAAGTGGATCCGCTGAGCGGCATTAGGATGGCCGTGGCTTTCCTGGTGGGCGCTCTGTGTTCGGCACTCGCTGGCTACATGGGCATGACGGTGGCTGTCGCCGCCAACGTACGCACGGCAACGGCGGCCAGGGAGAACCTCAACCGTGCCTTCCGGGTGTCGTTCTACGGCGGCGCCGTGATGGGACTGGCAGTGGTGGGTCTGGCGGTCATCGGCATGAGCCTCATATACCTGCTCACAGGTGACCCTGAGCTGGTACTCGGCTTTAGCTTCGGAGCATCAGCACTGGCTCTTCTGGCCAAAGCGGGTGGGGGAATCTATACCAAGACGGCCGACATCGCGGCGGATCTGGTCGGTAAGGTAGAAGTTGGGATCCCTGAGGATGATCCCCGCAATCCGGCGGTGATCGCTGACAACGTCGGCGACAATGTCGGCGACGTGGCTGGCACCGGGGCGGATATCTTTGACAGCTATGTGGCCAGTACCGTGGCTGCCATGCTGCTGGGTGCCGCCGTCTTTGCCGGTGATGTGTCTCTTCAAGCGCGCTATACGGTGTTCCCTCTGGTGCTCTGCACGCTGGGCATTGTGGCATCGCTTCTGGGCATGCGCTTCGTCCGCGTGGGCGAAGACGGCAAGCCAGGCCAGGCCCTCAACCGGGGCACGATCATCACCTGCGTGATCTTCGGGGTGCTGGCCACCGCGGTGGTGCTGTTGGGCGGCTATAACGTCGGTGTGCTATGGGCGACGCTGGCTGGGCTCATAGCTGGTGTGCTCATCGGCTTCACGTCTGACTACTATACTTCCTCGGACCGGGGACCGGTGCTCAGAACCGCGCGCGTTTCGCATTCCGGGGCGGCTGTCAACATCATCACCGGCTTCAGCTATGGCTTGGTCAGTATTGTCCCATCGCTGGTGGGCATTGCCCTGGCCACGCTGGTAGCGTTCTACATCGCCGAACGATTCGGGGTCAGTGGCGTCTATGGTGTCGGCATCAGCGCCGTGGGAATGCTGAGCCTCAGTGGGATGGTTCTTTCCTCTGACGCCTACGGTCCTATTGTGGATAATGCCAAAGGCATTGCTGAGATGTCGGGCATGTCGCACGATGCCATCGACAGAGCTGACGCACTGGATGCTGCGGGCAACACCGCCAAGGCTATTACCAAGGGGTTCTCCATTGGTGCAGCGGCCCTCACCGTGCTTGCCCTCTTCGCTGCTTACGGTCAGGTGGTTGAAGCGAGGGGCATCGAACTGTTGATCAGTCTGCGCAACCCACTCGTTGTCGCTGGTACTCTTCTGGGGGCCATGACGCCTCCCCTATTCAGCGCACTGACCATGCTCTCCGTGACCAAGAACGCGTTCACCATGATTGAAGAAATCCGCAAGCAGTTCCGCGAACGGCCCGACATTCTGGCAGGCAAGGAAACCCCCGATTACTCAAAATGCGTATCGCTGGCTGCCCAGGACGCACTGTCCTCGCTCGTTGTGCCGGCCTTTCTGGCTGTGGTCTTTCCACTGTTGATCGGGTTCATCCTGGGGCCAGAGGCATTGGGCGGATTCCTGGGAGGAAGCATTTTTACCGGCGTCGTCTTTGCACTGTTCATGGCAAATGCCGGTGGCTTGTGGGACAATGCGAAAAAGTTCATCGAGGCAGGAGAGTTGGGCGGCCCTGGCTCAGACGCACACAAGGCTAGCGTGGTGGGCGACACTGTAGGCGACCCGTTCAAGGACACGGCTGGTCCCTCTTTGAACACGCTCATCACAGTGATGTCGCTCGTATCTTCGCTCTTCGCGCCGGTTATTGCGTCATTCCACATCTTCTAGGCAAGGTTTCGCGACGCGATACCTGCTGCAGCGAATCTCTGCAATAGGCGGATCGACCAGCACAGAAACCCGACGTCCTGGAGACGCCGGGTTTCTGCGTGCCCTGGTGGTTGGTCAGGGAGATGAGTCGGGGCGATCCCTCTCTCGCCCAAGCAGCAGGCTCTGCGCTGTCCTGGGTATGGGGCGGGGGAGGATATCCGCGTCCGTGAAGCCGCGTACGACGACCGCAATAGTACCCTATGTCGCCCAGACGCTGGGCCGCGGCTGCTTGATGGGCAAGTGCCTATCTGGCCCCGGTCTTGTGGATCACGTGCATATGCGCCGCACAATGTCGTACAGCACGTGTGTTCCGAACTCCATGTTGTCGAGGGATATCCGCTCGTTGCGGCCGTGTGCCAGTTCGAGCACAGGCCAGTCGGGCTCAGGTCTGGCTGGGGAGAAGCCGTAGACCTTGACGCCTCGTTCAGCCAAGAACCGGCCATCAGTAGCACCGGGCACGAGATACGGCACCAGGTTGCTGCCTGGATCGTGTTGGCCAAGCACATCCCCGATCAGGTCGAAGAGCCGGCTGGCCGGTTCGCTTTCGTAACCGAGCGAACGCCCCACAACCTCTACCTCAATCTCGTCGCCAATATGGGGCCGGATCTCGCGCAGCAGGTCTTCAGGCTGTTGACCGGGCATCAAGCGCCCATCCAATGCTGCCGTGGCCTCACCGGGTATGATGTTGATCTTCTGGCCAGCCTGCAGCATTGTGGGCGACACGGTGTTGTGCAGCGTGGCCCGCAGAACCGCCACCAATTCGCTCTGCTTCTCAAAGTACCGCAGCACGGGTTCCTCCAATGCCGGGTGGAGCGCCAACGGCAGCAGCCATGACACTGGGAATGGCTGCGAGGCGGCCACACTTCGTACCAGGCGTTCGACCGTATTCGTGCGGTGTTGGGGGAGGTGGGCCTGGGACAACCTCGCGAGGGCCGCGGACAGTTTGGCCACAGCGTTGTCCGAATGCGGGATCGAGCCGTGGCCTGGTTTGCCATGTGCCGTGAGCTTCATCCAGCAGACGCCCTTCTCGCCCGTCTGGCACACGTAGAACCTCTGCCCCCAGATATCGAGACCAAAGCCGCCACCTTCATTGAGCGCATATTCGCAATCGAACCACTCGGCATGGTGCTGTGCCAGCCAGCCCATGCCCTGCACGCCACCAGCCTCCTCGTCCGCTGTGGCGGCCAGGACAATGTCTCGCTTCAGAGGGATGTTCTCTCTCTTGAGCGTCAGCATCGTGGCAAGCTGCATCGCTGTGAGCTGCTTGGTGTCCACTGCACCGCGGCCCCACACATATCCATCCGCCACCTCGGCGGAAAACGGTGGGCGGTCCCATTCGTGAGGATCTGCAGGCACCACGTCAATGTGTGACATGAGCAGCAGTGGTCTAGCCGAACCGTTCCCGCACAGCCGCGCCAGAACGTTGCCCCGCCCTGGCGCCGACTGCAGCACCACTGGTTCAATGCCTTCCTGTTGCAGGATGGACGCGACGTACTCCGCAGCCGGAAGCTCGTTTCCTGGTGGGTTTGTGGTATCGAAGCGAATCAAGCGACGGAGAAAACGGATGGCCATGTCGCCAATCTCGGTCAAGTCTCGGCACCTCCGTTGTGTGCCTTCTGATCGCGGTGGGCGGGCCGCCCCGCGCTGTCAAAACGAGAAACCCGCTTTCGCAAAGAAAGCGGGTTTCTGGCTATCCAGAAGAGCGCCATTCTGCAAAGTCTCTGCGCCGCTGGCGCCTCGCTCGGCGCCGTTCGATTCGCTCCCACAAGTGCTTCAGCCTGTCTTCCCGTAAGTCAGGGTGACTCTCCCGCAAGTAGGCGTCTACTTCGTCACGATGCTTCCAGGCCCAATCCATCCAGTTGAGCACGGTTGCGACGGATACTCCTGCCAGGTCTGCAGCCTCCCTTGCGTAGGAACCTTGTGCGAGCACAACGAGCGCTGGCGCAACCCGTTCAATAGTGAGCCTACGTTTTCCCTCTGTTGCCTTGGACTCGGTTGACACTTGTGCCGATCTCCGCGCTGCATGTGGGCCAAGCCGCAGCTCTCCGAACTCACTCTCTGTGGTAGCAGGCGTGGCTGCGGGTGCTTTCTTACATATCAATGATACCCGATTGCAGCCGTAGCGTCAAGCAATGGCTGGCTGCCTTGGGCGCTGGCGATATCGCCGCCAATCAGTCGCAGTATCCGTTCGCAGTACTGGAGTGCGCGGACGTTCTCTGGCCAGCGGAGCAGATCAAGCGCTTCGCCGTACGTGCACCAGAGCCAGTCGTCATGCTCCGCCGTGCCGATCAGGGGCTGCTGTCCTTCCACGAACGCCAAGAAGACGTGCTCGGCGACTTCTGCCGTGCCGGGTGCATAGTAGGGTTGCCATTCCTTTTGCAGGGCAAAGATATCGCTGCAGTCGGCGCGATGGAGGCCTACCGGGCGCAACCCAGTTTCCTCCACCGGTTCGCGGCGCGCTGCCTTGTACAGCGTTTCTCCCCACTCTACGCCACCGCTCACACCTTGCCAGAAACAGCCACGCCCAGGGATACGGTGAAGCAGCGAATAGCGCCAGCCCTGATCTTCCCATCTCGCGGGGTACACCAGGACCTGTACGGGCTGTCTGTACTCGACATGGGTCACAATCCATCCTCCCCGTCCATCGGAGAGCCTGTGTCATCGCCAAAGTGCTGCGGGTGGCGCTTGCCCGCATGGGCCCTGAAGTGGGTCTGGCTTTGGACCCAGCCGTTGCCGGCGCGGAGCGCCGCGGTTTTGGCCGGCAGGCGTGGCGTGCTATACTTGAACATCCTTATTGCCCCACCCCCGCAGAACCGGGCCCACTGGATTGTACCCCTTCTGGCGGGGGAGCTCAAAGAGGCTGTGGGCCATAGCACAGGGCAGGAGTTGAAGATGACGATACGGGAGCGGATCGTTCGCAGTCGGGTTGGTCTGCGGATCGTGACCACGATCCGTCGAGTACTCACTCCCATACTGGCTCCCTACTACAGGAGCAATGTCGATCGTTGCCCCGACCTTGTGCTCACTGTCCTGGGGATTGGACATGTGGGGAATCGCCCGAGCTTCAGCACTCTCCAGCGGGCGATCAACGCAATCGATCAGTTTGATGGGGCTGTCATCGAGTGTGGAGTGTACCGCGGCAGGACGCTGCTGGGAATGGCACATCTGCTGAGACGGCGCGGGATAGGCGCCAAGGTATTTGGTCTCGATTCCTTCGAGGGCTTTCCGGAGCCCACGGCGAAGGACGCATACGGGGACGGGCGGTTCCACTTTATGGCTCAAGAGGGTTATTTCGGAGACGTATCCTTCGCGGAGCTCAGCCGGAGAATCAGTAGACTGGGGTTCTGCCATCAGGTAGTGCTGCTGAAGGGCTTTTTTCAAGATACCCTGCCGCATCTAGCGAACGAGCGGTTCACACTGGTCCACCTGGACTGCGATCTGTATGAATCCTACAAAGTGTGCCTCGAATTCCTGTACAACAGAGTGCTGCCCGGCGGGTACATTGTTTTCGATGAGTATGATGACCCCGAGACAGAGTTCCCAGGAGCCAAGAGGGCGATTGACGAGTTCTTTGCGGACAAGCCTGAGCAGATCCAGTCGTTTGGCGAAAGCGAGCACGCCAGGGTCTTTGTAAGAAAGACCTAGGCCGTTGCGATGCGGATCTCATCTGCTGCGCCTCATGCCTGAACCCTGCCGCGTGCTCCGAGAATGGTGCTGACACACAACCCTCTGTGCCCGGCTGGCGTTTGCGCACGATTGCGGCAGTCAGCGCCCAGAGCCTGCAGATCCATTCCCAAGATGTGGAGGATACAATGAGCGACCGACAATTCCGCCCCTCTGAGCTGGTCAGCACCTATTCGATCGTAGCCCGCGATCCGGCGACCGGCCAGCTCGGCGTGGCCGTGCAGTCTCACTGGTTTTCGGTTGGCCGCCAGGTGTGTTGGGCGGAGGCCGGCGTAGGCGCAGTGGCAACCCAATCCATGGTCGAGGTGTCCTATGGTCCACGGGGTCTGGACGGCATGCGCAATGGTGGTTCAGCGGGCCAGACACTGGCTGAGCTTATCGCAGGTGACGACCGGCGCGAACTGCGCCAGGTGGCGATGGTAGACAGCAACGGGCGGGTTGCTGTCCACACTGGCACACGCTGCATTGCCGAGGCCGGCCATGCGACCGGCGATGGTTTCAGTGTCCAGGCGAACATGATGGCCAACCGTGAGGTCTGGCCAGCCATGGCGCGTGCCTATCGAGACGCGCAGGGCGACCTGGCAGACCGCTTGCTGGCAGCGCTGGATGCAGCGCAGGCCACCGGCGGCGACCTGCGGGGCAAGCAGAGTGCAGCGATCCTCATCGTCGCCGCCGAACCAAGCCCGGAGCCTTGGACAGGAGTGGTGACGGAACTGCGAGTGGAGGATCACCCGGAGCCGCTGGTGGAAATCCGACGCTTGCTGCACCTTCAGCGCGCTTACGAACACATGAACCAGGGCGACGCGTTTCTTGGAGAGGATCGGGTGGAGGAGGCGCTGTGGGAGTATCGCATCGCAGCCGAGATGGCCCCGCAGATCCCAGAACTCCCGTTTTGGCAGGCAGTGACGCTGGCGGATCTGGGGCGCGTGGACGAGGCGATGCCGCTGTTCGAAGATGTGTTCGCCCGTGACGCTAACCTTCCGGAGCTCCTGCAGCGGTTGCCGAGCTCCGGCTTGCTGCGCGATGACCCGGAGATGATGGCCAGGATTCTGTCGGCAGTCAAATGAGCGGAGGCTTCCGAAGTTCGAAGAGCTTCGGAAGCCTCGCAGCAAGCCTGTGGGCCATCGTTGGAGATGGCTAGGAGGAGCGGACCGCGACCGTCTCCGCTACGGCCACAATGCGAGGGACCAGATGCCTATGTGATCGACCCACACTTCTGTCCACCAGGGCAACTTGTCCTCTCCCTTCTCCGCGGTCCGATCATCGTGACTGCCGACCTGCATGCTGCCCGGTCTGAGATCCGATGTGACGCGGGCCGCTGGCTCACATAGAGGCTCTCCTGGTCGGCAGTCCACATACAGTCTGTACTCATCGATTTCCAGCGTAAGGTACGCCCAGTGCGGTTCCTGGTCAGGGGTGCCCCTCCACACTCCTTGCCATGGCGGATCGATGATCCGAGCCTGGAACAGAGCGTCATTCTGATGGAGGCTGAGAATGTTCTCGATCCCCTCCGGTGTGCCTCTGTATCGCCTTGCAGGCTGGAACAACTCCCCACTCACAGTCGCAGAGTTGACGGCAATCGTGGTACCATACGGCGCGTGCTGTGTGTGTTTGAACCTGATCCCGATGCAGAAACACGAGCCGAGATCTGGCAGGTTGCGCCACAAGATAGGGAAGATCCATTTGTCCTTCGACAGATCTGGATCGTCTTGGCTCGGCCTCCGTGTCGTCTCCACTTTGAGCCAGCCATCCTGCGTGATCTCAAACATGCCGCCGCCCAAGTCCCAGTCCCAATCCCGTGCCCTGAGGTACTGCTCGTCATCGCTGCTATCGTTGAACGGTTCCTCCCAGGACCACTGCACACACTGTGGAATACACCGCTGGTTGCTCACCATGGGCAGATAGATTCGAAGTCGACCGTTGGTGAAAGTGCACGTAACTGTCTCCCCACTGGCGAGACTGATGGCGCTGGGATCGCTGCCATCGTCGCAGATGGCACTGAGGAGCGTCCAGCCTGGCGGGGGATCGCTCTCGGCGACGTCGTAGATGCCGGCTTCCAAGCCATCAAACTCCCTCGATGCAGTCCCTCCGATAGTGGTCAGGTAGAAGGGTGACGGCGTCAGTGTCTGGCTGGTGAACTGGAAGGTGCCATCGCTGGGGAAGCTGTTCTTCACCACCACGATTTTGCCGGGAGGCACAACACTATCCGTGAAGGTACAGGTAACGGTCTCGGCAGGGTCGAGATCGATGGCGCTGGGCGTGCTGCCATCGTCGCAGGTGGCATCCACTAGGAACCAGCCAGGTGGGGGGGCAGTCTCGGCCACGTCGTAGGTGCCCGGCTGCAGATCAGCAAACTCCCTTGATGCGGTGCCTCCGACCGTGGTCAGGGAGAACGCTGACGGTGTCAACGTCTGGCTGGTGAACTGGAAGGTGCCATCCCCGCCGAGGCTATTCTTCTCCACCACGATCCTGCCCGGCACAACCCGATCTGTGAAGGTACAGGTCACCGTCTCCCCACAGCCGAGATTGATGGCGCTGGGATCGCTGCCGTCGTCGCAGGTTGCGCTCTCAAGCTGCCATTCAGGCCTGGGATCGGTCTCCGCGACGTCGTAGGTACCAGGCGGCAGGCTGTCAAACTCCCTGGAGGCGCTGCCGCCGACGGTGGTCAGGGAAAACGACGGCGGGGTCAGCGTTTGGCTCGTGAACTGAAAGGTGCCGTCGCCGCCGATCGAGTTCTTGACCAGCACGATTCTGCCCGGCTCCGTTGCGTACCGCACCACCAGCGCTGGCCGCACGGGGTCATCCGTCACGAACCCATACTCAGAATGCCAGATGTCCCATTCGCATCCCTGTAATTCGTCACAACGGTCGGTCTGCCGGATGATCAGTCCCTGATTCGAGGCTGGCTCCTGGATCCAGTGTCTCACCGCTGGAGTCACGTCCCACTCATAGTAGCCAATCTTGTAAATCCTGCGCTCAGACAGCAGTGTGCGGGAACGGTCGGTCTCGCCCTCGCATCCTTGCTCCTCCCAGGCAGCAGAGACTGTGGCCATGTTCCATGTGGCTTCGCTCTCTTCCCAGGTGCGGAGCACCTCGTAGGCCCCGACCATGATCCTCTTGCAGGGATCCTGCCCACAGTTGTGCGCGTAGAGGCGCAGTCTGGCCTCACAGATGAACACGTCTTCAGGGATGCAGGGCGCATCAGGCTGAACCTCGCTGCAGGATGGCACGTCGAATCGGACCAGGGAGTGAAGCCCCTGGTTCTGACCTACCTGAAGTTCGCACTCTGCGTTCGTTTGGCCTTCCGGACATCCATAGTTCTGGTCGGGCTCAGCTCGGAAGATGCGCGTATCCGTGGAGCCCTTGTAGCCATCTTTCCCCTGTCGGAACACCACCTCCGTAGAGACATCTTGGGCTCTGCTGCGCGTGGCTGTCTGACTGAGCAGCAGGCCAGCCATTGCAGCGGCCACGATAAACACAACAAGAAAAACCAGCCCAACCCGTACTGTACACCTTCTACGCATCATTCCTCCTTTGCGGTTTCCGCCAGCGCTCTTCATGGACGCTACTGTGACAAAGTGGAGGCGACTTGGCCAACGATCGCTGCAAAGCCGCACATGGACGGTAGAGTGGCGTCGAACCCAAGGTCGACAACTGGTATCCAGAATACTATAGCGTGGCTACCTAGTTTTGTCAAGCCGAACGCGAAATGGGCCAGGACCTGGCCAGCAGGCACCAGTCCACATACCAGAAAAGAAGTGTGACTCTCCCGGCAGAATCTATGTGGGTCACGATGCACCGGGAGGGGCACCAGGTCTGCTGATGTTGCCCACAGGCCAGCGTGGGCCATGAACACTACGGACGCAAGTAAATGCTTTACATATAGCGAGAGACCGGCAGCACTCCGATGATCGTCCGAACAGGATCGCGTCCGTCAGCACGGTAGATCGCGAGCGGTACTTGGGACTACGGCTCACAACGTGGGGCGGTTTCTGCCCGGCAGAGGGATCGGCATACCGTTACACAGGTGAAGCCACTTGCGCCTGGAGTAGACGACGAGACTAGCGCACAGACCACAGCCGCTCCGTAGTCGCGCAAAGAGCACCAGCCATTCCACACGACGGCGCAGCGGCTGTGATTAGTGCGTCTCTGCAGGGAGATAGACCCGGTCACTCCTGGGTGAGCACGTACTGCACGGTGATGCCGTGGAGGTAGTTGAAAACCTGCACCAGGTACGTGCCCGGAAGCTCCAGCCTAAACTTGGTCCCGTAAATCGCTGTGGCTACTCGCAAGGCATTCTCAGGGGCGTAGATGTTCATCCCAAAACCCTGTGCGACCAGGTGGTTATGGGGCGTGTGGTACAGATACAGCTGCACCTCTGAGTTATCCCCTTCGGATTCGATCTTGTAGTAGTGGAAGCTGCCACCTTTAGATCCGAGTAGCTCGCCGAAACCCATTGCGAACTCCGAAGCTGCGGCTGGCGAGAACAACTCCGCACGCTGAACCACGGGCTCCGGCTCTGGCAAGCCGTCTACCTGCAGATGGAAAAGGACAGGCACGGGCTCCAAGTAGTTGTAGACCTGAATCAGCCAGCTCGCAGGGTTATTGTCTGACCAAGTCAGGCGCTTGCGGCCAGGCTGGTCCTTGACGGCTGACCCGCTGCCAATGAGGTAGCCATTGGGACCATAGACGTTAAAGCCTGCAGCGTTCATGGCAACAGAGTCCCCCGGTGCCAGATCGAGTTCGATAGTGACAACCCTGCGGTCGCCTGGGTACTCGATGCTGTAGAAGGCAAAGCCGCCAGCTCGACTTCCAGTCACGGTGAACTCGAGGCGCTGATTGCTGGAGATGGCAATGGGAGCGCGAGGGTCGTGGCTGATGTCGGCTTGGGTCTGGCTCATCAGCGCCAGCCCGATGAGCAGTATCACAACAGCGATCAGCGTAGCCTTTGTGCGCATGGCAACACTCCTTTCATGGAACAGCCTCCTGCTTCGTACGGAACGGTGAATGCGCTCGCTTCTCGACATGGCGCCTTGCTTCGATCGGCGCAGGGGCAGCCTATTCCCTGCGATCCTGCCCCACATGGGTAGACGTAACTTGGCGGTCTGGAGATACGGGTTGGATGCAGAGGTTCGTAGCCATCGATCCTGCCGTCTATGCCACGGCTCGCACGTTGGGTATGGATTGGCGTAGAAAGAGAAGCGGACGAAGCAGCCGCTTCGTCCGCTACGGTCATTCGGACATATAGTCGCGCAGTTGCCGACTGCGACTCGGATGCCGCAGGCGGCCCAGCGCCTCCCGCTCGATCTGGCGTATTCGCTCCCGCGTCAAGCCAAACTTTTCGCCAACCTCCTTGAGCGTGTATGAGCGGCCATCCTGCAGCCCAAAACGCAAGCGCAGGATGCGCGCCTCGCGTGGGCTGAGCGTGGCCAGGACTTCGTCCATCTTCCGCTCCAACAGGCTGTGGGTAACTGAGTCTGTGGGAGTGGGGCTGTCTTCGTCCTCGATGAACTCGCCCAGCTCGCTGTCCTCTTCTTCACCGACCGGCTTTTCCAAGGACAGCGGTCGGCGGGAGACCTTGATGAGCCAGCGGATCTTGGATGGATCAAGCCCCATCTGGTCGGCAATCTCAAGCGGCGTGGGCCGCTGCCCGCTGTCCTGCTCCAACTGTTGCGCTGTGCGGTACACCTTGCGGATGCGGTCGCCAACATGCGATGGCAGACGGATGATGCGCCCTTGTTCTGCCAGTGCCCGCGTGATGCTCTGGCGGATCCACCAGGTAGCATATGTGCTGAACTTGCAGCCTCGGCGGTAGTCGAACTTCTCCACCGCCTTCATCAAGCCCAGGTTGCCCTCCTGAATCAGATCCAGGAATGGCACGCCCTGGCCCATGTAACGCTTGGCGATACTGACCACCAGACGGGTGTTGGCCTTGATCAAGTGTGCCCGTGCGGTGTTCCCCGCCTCTATGGCACGCAGTAATCTCTCGCGCTCTGCAGGTCTATGGCCGTCCCTCTCCAGTTCCCGCAGCGCTGCCCTGCCACCTTCCAGCTGCTTGGCAAGGGTCACCTCTTCCTCCGGCTTGAGCAGTGGTACACTAGCCATCTCCTTGAGATAGAGGCTGATGCTGTCGTCGCTGCTAATGCCGCTCAGGTCAAACACCTTCTCCTCCACTTCGACTTCGGACTCCTCTACTTTCTCCTCCCCGGGCTCTTTCGCCTCTGCTTCGTGAGAGATGATCTCGATGCCCTGGTCGTACAGGTACATCAACGTGTCTTCCAGCTGAGGCAGGTTCTTCTCCGCCTCTGGGAAGAACTCAAGCACGTCCTCAACCATCAGATAGCCCTGTTCTTCGGCCTTTTCTACCAGCTCCTTCACAGGATCCAGCGGTTTCAGTTTTGGTTTCAGGTTCGCTTCACTCATTTCGCTCATTTGCTCAAGCGCCTGCATACACATGAGTACACGACGGGGCAGCCGAACGAACGGTATGAACTGGTAGTGTCTGTGCTTCCTGACGTGCAATCAACGCAGCGGTCTCTCTCACACTCTGGCTGCCAATCGATGGCAGGAATAGCGCGCATGGCGATCCAGCTTGGCCGTTCGATCCCTGCAACTAATGTCGTCGGCACTACCACGTAGCTGGCCAACCCGGGGGGCCCAAGCCAGTCGCCCGCACCAAGGGTGATGCTTGGCTTTGCCATGGACATAGACGCGAAGAAAGGCCGAAAGGTTTCAGCGCTTCTTCGCGTGCGTTCACATTATAGCAGGTTTGCTGCGCTATGTCAATGGCTTTTGGGCCCGATTCATCTGTAACGGGTCAAAAACGGGACGCCAATCAAGGGTCTACCTTGTCATAACACTCTCCGGGACGCACTGGCATCGTTCAGCAGCCACTCCGACAAACAGGAGAACCCGTCTTCTCGCTTTTTGGCGCAGAAGACGGGTTCCCAGGGTGTGATGTTCGCTTACTGCTTGGCTTGTACCTTTATCGTCTTCGGCTTGGCTTCCTCGGATTTGGGAATCGTCAGCGTCAGAACCCCGTTTTCGAAGGCGGCCTCCGCCTTGTCGGAAACGAGCGAGCCGGGCAGGCGGACGGAGCGCTGGAACGAACCGTAGCGGCGCTCTTGTCTGATGTAGTTCTCCTTCTCTACCTTCTCTTCGACCTTGGTCTCGCCCTTGATGGTCAAGACGTCACCGGTGATGGTGATGTCAATGTCCTTTGGGTCGACCCCAGGCACGCCTGTTTTGATCACAACACTGTCGGCTGTCTCGTACATATCAATGGCCAAGGCCTCCGCTCCGAAGGGGGTTGGCAAGCCGCGCATGCGGACGAAGCTCTCCGCGAACAGGCGATCCATTGCATCGCGGAGAGAGACGAGGTCACCAAATGGTTCCCACTTGATCAAACTAGCCATGTTTCACCTCCATTGGTACTTTCTGCGAGCACGTTACCACACGTGCGTTGGAACGGTATCAGAGCTTTGCTAGAGTTGTGTTAGACTCTTCGCTCCACGCCTGCCCGTCTTCCTCTTCCAATCGCCGGCTGGCATGCAAGGCTGGACTGGCCGAGCCAGTGATTGAGGACGCAGGTGATCTGCACTGCACGAAAGCCGCAATTGGCAGTTGGCCTAGTCGCGCCTGCGTGAGAATCCGGTGAGCAGGAAGAGATAGTACAGCAGCGTCGACAGCACCTGCACAAGTGCTGCCACGTAGGTCCAGGACGCCGCATCGAGTACCCTGCGGGCCCCGGTCTCCTCCTGGCCCTGCACGATCAGGCCATTGGTGCGCAGCATCTGCAGTGCACGCTGGCTGGCATTCCTCTCCACTGGCAGGGTCAGCAGCGCAAAAACGGCGCTGGCCGAGAACAAGAGCAGTCCCAGCCACGCCAGGCCCGTGGATTGGAACAGCAAGCCACCGAAGAACACCAGAGGCCCCAGGAAGGCGCTGACCTGCACCATAGGCACGATGCCCGAACGCAGCCGCAGCGGGCCGTAGTTGGTTTTGTCCTGCACCGCATGGCCCACCTCGTGGGCGACGATGCCCAGCGCAGCTACCGAACTGCTGTTGGCCACGCTCTGTGACAAATGCAGGGTCTTGCTGCGAGGGTCGTAGTGGTCGGTCAGCTGCCCCCGTGTGCCCTCGACCTTGACATCCGCCAGGCCCTGCGCCCTGATCAGATGCTGGGCAGCCTGTAGGCCAGTGATGCCGCGCCTGTTACCTACGCGCAGGTATCTGCTGTAGGCACCGCGCACGCGCATCTGCGCCCACATGGCCAGCAACATCGCCGGCAGGGCAAACAGCAGGTACATGGGATCCCACAAAAACATCCAATTCTCCTTTCGAGCAATCTGCACCAAGTTAGGCGGTCACGGTTGCGTAGGACGCAATCTCGTTCCCGCCGATTCCTGTCCCTCTTCACGCCGCGGTTCCGGCTTGCGGCTGTTCTCATCCGTCGCCAGCCGCTGTCTCTTATCACTCGCCGCCGCCAGGAAGATCACACGACGCTCGCAGGCGATGGCCCGAAACTCACCCAAAGAGGGCAGGTTGGAGTAGTCGCAAGTGCATGGGCCACCCATCGCGCACCCAAGGCAGCAATACGCGCTGCCATCGACGATGGTAGGTTGCCACACTATTCGAATGCCGCAGTTCGCACAGATATCTTCCATCAGAGTAAGAGGTAGTGCGCAAGACGCAACAGACAACGTGGACGGTCAGCCCTCCAATGTGGCCCTATTATACACGCTTTTCGTTAGACGGCTGCATGAGTAGTGTTAGAGAAGTGTTAGAATCCCTCGGACTGGCAGCCATATCAGCGACGCTCGAAGCCGAAGACGTGGTCGAGCGCAGGCGAAGGCATGGACTCGGTTCTCTTCCGCGTGGCGGCTCGAATATCGATGGTCGTCACTAGAGGCATGTGATTCGCCCCGAGGGCCGCATCGTCGGCTTGCCTGCCAAACGTCCGGCGCTCTTTGGGCCGGGCGGAGACATTCCAGCAGCGACTACGGCAGCGCCTCACTCCTGTTGTGCCGAGGGCATCGTGAAGCGGAACGTCGCTCCCTGGCTCTGCTTGCTCTCGACCCAGATGCGCCCGCCCTGCGCCTCCACCAGACTCTTGGCGATGGACAGGCCCAGCCCTGAGCCCCCCGCCCAGCGCTCATCCCGGGTGCGAGATCGATCGGCCCGCCACAGGCGCTCAAAGATGTGCGGCAGGTCCTCGGCGGCGATGCCCTCACCGGTGTCCGAGACGGCGAACTCCACTTCGTCAGCGGTGGCGGAGGCAGTCAACGTGACGGAGCCGCCGGTCGGCGTGTGCCGGAACGCGTTCACCAGCAGGTTTCGCAGCACCTGCGCCAGCCGGTCGGGGTCTGCCTGGATCTGGGGCAGGCTGCCGCGAACCTCAGCAGTCAAGGTCACCCCCTGCGCCTGAGCGGCTGGAGACAGGCTTTCTGCCGTGGCTTGCACCACCCGGCCGGCATCCGTGGCCTGCAGGTTGAGGCGCAGCTCGCCGGCATCGGCCAGGGCCAGCTCACGCAGGTCGTCCACCAGCCGGCTCAACAGTCGTGTCTCATCGTAGAGGCGCGTAATCTCTGCTCTGTCCAGCGGGTACACGTCGTCCAGGATAGCCTGCAGGTTGCCCTGCAGCACGCTCAGTGGGGTGCGCAGCTCGTGCGCCACATCGACGATCAGGTTGTGCCGCAACCGCTCGGCCTCCTCCAGTCCCTCCGCCATCTCATTAAACGCCTGTGCCACATCGGCCACGTCGGCACTTCCCGTCACTTCGACGCGCTGCGCAAGATCGCCCGCAGCCAGGGCACGGGCAGCCGACGCCAGCCGCTGCAGTGGGGCGGTCAAGCTCCGACTGAGAGCCAGGCCCAGTACCAGGCCCAACCCACCGGCCAGTGCCGCACCAATCGCCAGGAGCTGTCGCAGACGGGCCACAAAGCGCTGCTCCAGTGGACCCAATATCGCCGACTCCATCGGCCAGGCTATTACCAGACGGCCTACCACGTTGCCGTCAACCAAGATATCCAGAGCGGCGGCCTCCTCGTCGCGAGTTAGACGTCGAACCATGTCAGGGCCCAAACGGTCGTAGAGCACACGCCCCTTGTGATCTGCCAGCACGACCTGGGGGCTGCGCTCTTCAGGGAAGGTGAAGCTACGTCTCCTGCCCATCATGGGCTCTCGCATTAGCGGCATGACCTGCAGGAGCGACTCTACGCCCTCCCACGTACCGTGCATCTCGTAGTAGGCTGACAGGCCCTCCAAGAGGGGCTCATAGAGGTCCCCGGGGCTGTAAGACAGATACAGGCGGAATGCCTCACCAGCTCTGAGATTGGCCAGCACACCAACAGTGCCCGCTGTCACCAGGATCACCACGGCAAAGGCCAGAGTCAACTGTACCCACAGCCGGTTCATATATCTTCTCCGCTCACCTGTGGGGGCGCGGATCGCAAGCGGTAGCCCACGCCGAAGACCGTCTCGATCAGGTCGCTGGACGCGCCCTCAGCAGATAGCTTGTGGCGCAGGTTCTTGATGTGGCTGTCCACAGTGCGCTCCAGCCCTTCATAGGCGTAACCCAGCCCTTTCTCGATCAGCTCCAGGCGAGTCAGGGCGTGGCCCGGGTGTTCAGCCAGTACTTGCAGCAGCTTGAACTCAGTCGGGGTTAGCTGCACCGGCTGGCCGTCGACCTGTACCTCGTAGCGCTCCAGATCGATCAATAGTGGTCCGCTCTGGATTACCTTGGGCAGAATCGGCTCTCCGTGAGCGCGGCGCAGCACCGCGCGAACGCGAGCCACCACCTCGCGCGGGTTGAAGGGTTTGGTAACATAATCGTCGGCGCCAATCTCCAGTCCCACGATCCGGTCCTGGTCTTCGACCCGTGCGGTGAGCATGATGATCGGCGTTCCGACTAGGTTCGCGTCGCTGCGCACAATGCGCGTCACCTCCCAGCCGTCGCGGTCGGGCAGCATCAGGTCCAGCACGATCAGATCCGGCCGATCGTGCCGCAGAATGCGCAGCGCTGTGTCACCGTCATAGGCGGTAGACACCTGGTATCCCGCCTGTTCCAGGTAGGCGCACACCAGCCGCACGATGTTGCGATCGTCATCTACCACCAGTATCCGCTGTGCCATCCGTGAATCGCTCCCAGCCGCTCGTATGGCAAGCCCCTCGCGGCATTATGCCATCAAGCACATGAAACCACTGGCTCGCAAGAAGACCGTCCTGCCATCCGTGAGGCTTGGTCACTGCTCGCTCGGTGAGTGGTCCGATCAAAGGGCGAATTGCCACCCCTGCCCGACCTGCTCTGCAAAAAGATTGGCCCTTCCCCTGACATCGCGCCTCAGGGTTCACCCCCGACAGCAGTTGGACGGGCTGGAGGGCTGTTAGGTCCACAATAGCCCAGACCTGCACCGCCGAGGAAAGCGAGAGCGACCTGGGTTGCAGGAGCCAGTGCAGCACATCAATTCGGCGGTGAGCGTCAGGCCGCGACCCTGCACATGAGCGATGATCATGACAGGCTCCTCAGACTGCCGTGTGCCCGCCTGCTAGGGCCGTTGCCGCCCGCGATGCCGACAGCTGCCTCTGCGATACTCAGTAGCGCGACATAAGGTGCTCTTCTTCTCTCCCCAGCTGTAGGCTCCTCGCGTGCTCAGGCTCACTCTCCAGCGATGCCTGCAGCGTAGGGTTCACTTCTCTGTCGCACCATTATACGCAGAACTTGTGGAGATATTGTGGAGATGATGTGAAGGTTGTGCAAATCCGATCAGACACTGCTTGTGTGGTGGGAAGGCTGCCACGTCTGCGGCAGGGCCGTGCACACAAGGGATCCGCCCAATACAGCGAACTGGTCCACCATCAGCTTGAGGAGGCGGTCGGCGGGAAGTCGGCCACCTGTCAGCGCTATTTCAGGACAGAATGGGTGATCCGTGGTAGACTGGGTTTGATCGCAAAGGAGGTGAGAAGAAGATGGGGTGGATGATTCCCTTGCTGATTGCCCCCCGCAGGCGCCGAATGGGCGGTGACGAGCCGTGTGAAGGCGGGTGGTGGGCGCTTCCGCTCATCCTCGTCTCACTCGCGGTGTTGGCAGTCGCCTTGGTGTTGTTCCTCGGCATCGAGGTGCCTGCAGGTGCGATCGCGCTGATCATCGCTGGGATCGTGGTTCTACTGGCGCTGCTCGTGCTACTGGCTAGCGTTCTGCGCTAGCGGGAAGAAGGGGGCCCGTCGGACAACAGTCTGTCCGGCGGGCCTCTTGTCTTGCATGTTCCAAAGAGTGGACATAACCTCGGAGGGGTAGTCACGCATCTGGGCCGCTCATCCTGGTGAGTCCGCCCTGTACGTTAACGCAAACCACCCTAGCTGTGGTCGAGAATCCACACTGCATGACCTCCACCGAGCTCGACGCAGGTGGAGGCCAGAAGGCTTTGCCCGGCGGGCTAAGACGTGGGTTCTGCGAACTGCACCAGCGTGTCAATGGAGGCCGCTTCCAGCTGCGCGGCGAACCACGCCTGGAAAGCATCCTGCTGACTCTGCTCCAGCAGCTGTGGATCGAGCGGCCGCATCCCCTTCTCCAGGACCTGGATGATGTGGTATCCAAACTGGCTCTCCACCAGGCCGCTGATTTCGCCGATCTCCAGCGAGAAGGCTGCCTCCTCGAACTCAGGCACCATCATGCCTCGCGGGAACCAGCCGAGATCGCCGCCTTGGGCACCGCTGCCGGTGTCAGTGGAGTATTCCTCGGCCAGGTCGGCGAAGGATTCGCCGGCTGCCAGCCTGTCCAGCACTTCCTGGCCGGTTTCCTCAGTCTCCACCAGGATGTGCGAGGCCCGCACCTGCTCAGCCTCAGTGGGCCCTCCGTGAGATTCCAGGAGCTGCTGGTAGATCAGGTAGTCGGCGATCTGCTCCTCGATCTTTTCCTCTGTCCATCCGTAGGACTCCAGATACTCCTCCCAGCTCTCGAACTGGCCGGTGGCTAGGACCTCGGCCTGTGCCCTGGCTATTTCCGCTTCGATCGCTGCGTCGTCGATGGCGATGCCTTCTGCAACCGCCAGCTGCCTGGACAGCTCCCTGTTGATCATCTGCCGCAGTATGTCGTCCTGGAAGGTGGACAGGTAGGCCACCGTCTGCTCATCGTACCAATCCAGACCATAGCTATCGGTCACGATCTGCAGCTGTCGCCGCAGCTCCTCCAGATAGGCTTCTTTGCTGACGGGGGCACCGTTCACGTTCGCCACCACGTCAACGTCCGGTTGGATCACGTTTTCCCAGGCCACGTCGAGGCCTCCAACGGGCTGCGTGCCTTCGGTGGGGCCAGCCTCCGTTGGTGCGGCAGTCGCTTCGGCGGCAGTGGGCTGCGCTGTCGCCGTCGGCGCAGGTTCCGACCCGGTGCTGCAGGCGGCTAAGGCGATGGCGCCCAGGAGCACAAGGGCCATGACGATGTATGTCCGTTTGTTCATGGGGAATCAACCTCCATCTTGGTCTGTACACAGCGCACGCGGCCAGTGCTCTTGGACCGGCCCTCCGAGGGCCGGACGCTACCAGACGAGCACTCGCCGCGTGTGGAGCGTCTCGCCGCACTGCGGCGAGATATCAGGCATTGCTCGGTTTTTCTGTGACTGCCCTACCTTACCGTACTTTGCGCCAAAAGGCAAACGATGGAAGCGAAGGTGCTTGGATTGCCTGGGCGGATCTTGGCATGAAGGTCGCCGCCTGAGTCTGGCAACCCCCGCAGTGCTCTGCAACACTTTCCCAGGGCAGGGAGTTGAGTTGGTTGCACCCTATCCCAGGGCCTTTTCAAGAGCCCCGTACGACATGATGTCGCTGATGCTTTCGACAAATCGGATGTTCTCTGCTGTGCCGCTGGCAATTGATCCGCGCAGGACGATCGGTGTGAGGTCCAGGTCCTGTGCCCCTCGATAGGTGGACAGTACGCAGTACTCGGCGCAGAAACCGCTGATGATGACGGTGTCCACGCCCAGTTTTCGCAATTCGGCCTCCAGCGGGGTCTTGTTGAAGGAATTCCCATAGGTCTTGTGGATGTGCAGGTCAGAGGCCAGGATAGCCAACTCGTCGGGCAGGTCGAAACCATCCTCTCCCGGTACCAGCTTCTCTTCCTCTTCCAATTGTTGGATGCAGACAACTGGCAGGTTCTTTTCTCTGAACAGGGCGATGGCAGCGTTGATGTACTCCATCGCATCATGGAGGGACTGCGCTGTTGCAGGGCTGGACCCGAAGAACTGCTTTTGGACGTCAATGACTAACAGAGCTGGCTTCACAGGAATCTCCTCTCGGTGTTGAGTGCGGGCTGATGGACGGCTGCTTCTGGTTCGGTCATTCTACTTCAG
>SMTZ1_10003716_pt1 | contig 23788 bp, 24 predicted proteins | sample DeeMarSWOR136_30_FD_25667 | JGI IMG/M metagenome (IMG submission 25667) | reverse complement strand
TCCGTTAGTTATTGCTGGTGGTCCCTGTATCATGGCTAATCCTCTGCCCTTATCTCCCTTCTTTGATTGCCTGTGTATTGGTGAAGCGGAGCCAATACTCCCGCCCATGCTCCCTATACTATCTGAAGGCATTAAGGGTAAGCGCTATGATATGCTTAAGGCACTAGCCTCATTACCCGGCGTCTATGTGCCTTTATTACACCCCAAAACTCCGGTGGTTCGCCAGTCGGCAAGAAATCTGGATGACTTTCCCGTTACTTCTACTATACTCACCCCGGATACCGAGTTAGGTAACTTATACCTCATTGAGGTAGAGCGGGGCTGCAACTGGGGTTGCCGTTTTTGCCTTACCGGTCAAGCCTTTCACCCAATGCGCTTACACTCCATAAATGAGCTAATCAAACAGGCTGAGCTAGGGCTTAAATACAGAAAGCGCCTGGGGTTAGTCGGGGCGGCTGTTTCAGACCATCCACAGATAGAGGAGCTACTGGGTAGGCTACATCAGATGGGGGCTGAACTCTCCATCAGCTCTCTGCGAATGAGACCACTTTCCCGTATAGTATTGAGAGGAATGGCTAAGGGGGGGGCAAAGACTATTGCTCTTGCTCCTGAGGCTGGCTCCCAGCGTCTGCGCCGGATTATAAAAAAGGGCATCTCCGAAGACGATATTCTGGAATCGATGAGCAAGGTGGCTGAGCAAGGGATAAAACAGCTCAAACTCTACTTTATGATTGGCTTGCCTTCAGAGACTGAGGAGGATGTTGAAGAAATCGTAAACCTAATCCTCGGGTGTAAAGATATCATTGATAAGCAGAAAACTGGCTGCCGTATTAGTCTCAATATTGCCCCCTTTGTGCCCAAAGCAGGCACACCCTTCCAGTGGCTGCCAATGGTGCCAATCTCTACCTTGAACCACCGGTTGTCTCTACTCAAGAATAATTTGGCACCAAGGGGAATTAAGCTCAATTGTGAAAGTCCAGCTTGGAGTCAGGTTCAGGGGGTTCTAGCCCGGGGCGACATTAAACTGGCTGAGGTGCTGGCTAATATAGAAAAGGTATCACTATCTGGCTGGCGCCAGGCCATAGAAAAATGCCATCTGGATATTGATTACTATGCTCACCAGAGGTGGAATACCAAGGAAAAACTACCCTGGTCAATGGTGGATTTTGGCACTGGACCCGAGAAGCTTAAACTTGAATTAACTAAAGCTATGTCTCAGGCAAATTCTCCCTAATCAATTCACAACCCCTGAGCCCACTTAACCGCATTGAGGAAAATGTGGAAGCCGTCGCCATGTTCTTTGGTACCTTGTCTTGTCCACTGTGGGTGCTGGGTGTTCCGAACATGGCGTTCGGGATGGGGCATCAAGGCAAAGATACGCCCTGAGGCGTCACAAATGCCAGCAATATTTCCTACCGAACCGTTGGGGTTATACGGGTAGTCGGCTTTATTATTGCCCTGCTCATCCGTGTAATATAATACTATATTTAAACTTGGCAAGACCCTGGGGTCGGCGACCACCTTTCCCTCAGCATGGGCAACGGGAAGATACATACTGTCTATTCCTTTGGTGAATACGCAGGGGCTTTTCTCATTCACACCCAGATGGACCCAGCGACACTCAAACCTGGCTGAATCGTTAGCGGCTATGGTTAATGATGGTGAGTTGCCATCCGGAAACCCGGGGAGAATACCAGCCTTCACCAGCACTTGAAAGCCGTTACAAATTCCCAAAATCAGCCCCCCATTTTCAATGAACCTCTGTATGCCTTCACCCAGTTTTAACCTAATCTCATTGGCTAGCACCTTACCTGCGGATATATCATCGCCGTAGGTAAAGCCACCGGGAACAACCATTATCTGGTAATCAAGAAGCCGTTGTTGACGACGAATTAGTTCATTAACATGGACTAAAGACACGGCTGCCCCAGCTTGTTGGAAGGCGAATGCAGTTTCAGCATCACAGTTTGTTCCTGGTGCCCGTAATATAAGCGTTCTTACTTTACTCACTTGATTTACCACCTGATTGGTCTCTGCCAGGCATCTTTCAATTCACCAAGAGGGGCGGCAATAACCTTCCTGTCGTCCAGTCCATATATCACCAGCTCTTGAGAATCATTAACTTGACCAATGCCAGCCAAACTTATCCCTGTCATTAGTTCCTCAAACTCATCTTTGTTCTCTGGTGCTACCTCAACCAGGAACCGACTGTTTGATTCTGAGAAGAGGATGGAGTCATCTCTATCTATTGCCTCACCCAGCGGAACCGACTTAAGGTGGATTGTTGCTCCTAGCCCTCCGGCGAAAGCCATTTCAGCGACAGTAACACCAATGCCGCCGTCACTACAGTCATGACAGGCGCTAACCAAGCCCCTCTCGGTAGCCATACTTAACCTGTCCATCAGCTCCTTCCCCAAATGTGAATTCACCTTGGGGACATTGTTCCCGGTAAAACCGTGAATCTTAAAATATTCAGTCCCCCCCATCTCGCTCCAGGTTGTGCCAACAAGGTAAATCAGGTTGCCTGCTTTCTTGAAATCCATGGATACAGCTCGATTCACATCTTCCATAACACTGATAGCGGAGATTAGCAGGGTATCGGGAATAGAAATAGTCTTGCCTTCAGATTGGAACTCGTTGTAGAGGCTATCCTTACCGGAAATAAAGGGGGTGTGATAAACAATTGCCATATCGTAGCAGGCTTGAGCGGCTCGGACTAAAGCCCCCAATACCTCTGGACGGTCGGTATTACCCCAACTAAAGTTATCGAGTAGAGCCACTCTCTGTAAACTACCGCCAACGGCTATAATTTGTCTCAACGCTTCGTCGATGGCAGACGCTGCCATCCAGTAGGGGTCAATCTTTCCATATTCAGGATTTATCCCATTGGAGACAATTACACCCATTTCAGAGCCCAGGATAGGTCTGGTAATGGCGGCATCACCCGGTCCGTCATTATCCTTCCCTACCAGAGGCTTAAGCACGCTACTCCCCTGCACCTCATGGTCGTACTGGCGTATTACCCATTCCTTGCTGCATACATTCCACGAGCCGAGAATTTTAAGTAGCTCTTTACTCAAGTCACGTGGCTGGGCAAAATCAGGCTCGACATGCTGTGGTTGCTCCCATACCGCTTCTCGTCTCAACTGGGGTCGACCTTTATGTAAAAATTCCATATCAAGGTTACACACCAGTTTCCCCTGATAGTGGAGCTGAAGTTTTCGGTCGCTGGTGAACTGACCGATGACTGCTGCCTCTACATCCTCGCTGGTAAAAAGGGTCAGTAACTCATTAACGCAGTCTGGCGGGACAGCCAGTATCATTCGCTCTTGAGATTCGGAGACCCATATTTCGGTATAGGACAGCCCAGCGTATTTCAGGAGGACTTTATCTAGGTAAACGCATACTCCAGTTTCAGCCGCCATCTCTCCTACCGCTGATGAGAGTCCCCCGCCCCCGCAATCCGTTATTCGTCGATATAGTCCGCGGTCTCTGGCTTGAAGAAGAATATCAATAACCTTCTTCTCTACAATGGGATTGCCAATCTGAACCGAGCTATAGGAGGCTGTGCTTGACTCCTCAGTAAGCTGTTCCGAAGCAAAGGTCACACCGTGTATGCCATCACGTCCGGTTCTGCCTCCGATTAATACCACCAAATCCCCTGCTTGCTGCTGACCTCTTTGGGAAAGTTCCTTAGGCAATAATCCCAGTGTTCCGCAGAAGACAAGTGGATTAGCCATATATTGCTCATCAAATAATATGGCACCATTAAGGGTGGGTATTCCCAGCCGATTGGCATAGTCAGCCACCCCGGCCCGGACCCCCTTGAAAATACGGCGGGGATGTAAGACCCCTTTAGGCAGCTGTTCATATGGAAAATCAGGGGGAGCAAAGCAGAATACATCGGTGTTCAATATTGGCTTGGCACCCAGCCCGGTGCCCAGAGGGTCACGAACGACGCCGCCTATCCCGGTAGCTGCTCCCCCATAGGGCTCTACTGCAGAAGGATGATTATGGGTCTCAACCTTGAAACAGAGTGCCCAACGACCGTCAAAATCAATTACCCCGGCATTGTCCTCAAAAACGGAAAGACACCACGGTTTGTTCAGCTTCTCGGTTACCCTCATAATAGTGCTCTTAAGCAGGTTATCTATGGTCGTCTCACCGAGCTTGATTCTGCCTTTAAACGTCTTATGGACACAGTGCTCAGACCAGGTCTGGGCTAGTGTCTCAAGCTCGGCATCGGTGGGATTTCGCTTCTGTTGGCGAAAATAGGTAATGATAGCCTGAAGCTCCTCATTGTTAAACCCGTATTGTTGTCTGACTTTCAAGAGTCCGTCATCGTCTATTCCCAGAATGTCTACCTGGTTTAAACTGAACCTATACTGAGGATTTTCAGGAAAGCCAAATTGCTGCTGCTCAACTACATGCTGGACAATCGGGTTTACCAGCAATCTACTGCATATGGTCTCTAGCTGGTGCTTATTCAGTTGCCCTTTAATTAAATACCGTTTTGCCGTTTTAACCGCTCTAACACCTTCTACTCCCAAATCCCTGACCGCTTTCATAACAGTAGTCTCAACCGGGTCGGTAACACCAGCATTATAAGCAACCTCAATAGCATGATACCCAGTGCCAACCTCACTGGTGCCTTGGAAACTTGGCTCACACCGATACTCCTGAGTCACGGGGTCAGCCAGAAGGCTGTGACAAATCAAGTCCAGCTTATCCGGTGTCAAATCAGCATCCAGCCAGTATATGTCTACTACACGAATATTGGAGACCGTTGTTATTCCCAGGTCATAAATATCCTTGACCAGGCTAAGTCCTCTTGCATCCGGTAGATGGCTCTTCAGCCGAACTTCAATTCTATGCATTAAGTAATCCTCTATTCTGGGCAAAATAATGTTAACAAAAAATCTGACTAAATGCTATTGACATTCCTTAAGGTGGATTATTTGTTACAAGGGAGTTGGGACAGAGTGAGCCGGGTAAACTTGCTTCTTTGACAAGGACTGAACAGCATAGAATGCTGAAATTAGAATTGTTGAGTGACCAATTGGGCAGAACGGCTGAGCCGCTACAGCTGGATAGCTCCACCTGGTTTCGACTTCTTACCCTGATAGTACTGTCTCATTTGGCTGGCGTACGTCTCAAGCCAGTCATCAATACCCAATTTCTGTAAACGGATGAGGTTATAAACCTTGGTATTATGGGGGATTTCTTGAGCCCGGTCAGCACAGGGGGCTAGTTTCAGACAGGGAAAATCCTCACACTCGTAGCAAAATTCCATCTTTTTGTCATCTACGGCGCAGGCATAGGTATCACAGACCGGTTTTCCCCCTGAGACTAATACCCTTCCCTGTAATGGCCGGCAACCAGCACAGGTAAAGACTTTCTCAACCGGAATACCCTGCTGTTCGGCCATCTTCTTCCGTAAAGTCTCATCTGTCCGTGCTCTATATAGGCGACAACTATCACAATAAAGCCCGCAGGGGGTAATTAGTGCTCTCTCTTCATCGCTAGCCATTTCTAGCTCCTTTTTCCATTTGAGCTTATTAGGTAAGTAGCTCAGTTACTACTGCATTTATTTCTCGCCCATCGGCTTTGCCTTTAAGCTGAGCGATAAGCCTGGGCATAACCTTTCCCTTATCACCAAGCCCCTGTGCTCCCATCTCCTCAATAACCTGGCGAGCTTCAGTTATAATCTCGTCTCGTGTCATCTGCCGGGGTAAGTATTCCTTTAAGACAGCCAGCTCAGCCTCTTCTTTTGCTACCAGGTCGTCACGGTTTCCTTGCTTAAAGGCTTCAATACTCTCTTGATGCTGTCTGACCTCCTTGGCGATAATGCCAAGAATATCGCTATCATCTAAAGTGGCTTGTTTGGAGATTTCAGCGTTTTTAATGGCTGCCATCACCAATCGGATAACCGAACGCCTTACCTTATCCCCGCCCCTCATTGCCTGCTTAAGGTCATTCGTCAGTTTTTGTTTTAATTCTGCTTCCACTTTAGTTGCTCGCAGAAAATTTTAGGATTCCTTCTGAGTTTAACAAGCCATTTTTGCTATCGTCTCGGTGCTCTAGCACTCTTTCGTCTCTTGGCTGCTTCCTTACGTTTACGCTTAACACTAGGTTTTTCGTAGTATTCTCGGTGGCGTGCCTCAGCTAGAATGCCATTCTGTTGTACCCTTCGGTTAAACCGCTTGAGTAAGCTCTCAAAGCTCTCATTGTCTTTGGCCACCACGCCAGTCACATAGCATCCCCTCCTTACTATACCTTATTTATTTAATGATCATTTTCAGACTACTAATTCTAATCGGCACGGACCGGATTGTCAACCAAAGGCAAATGGATGGCGCCTTCCTCAGTATCACCGATTAGCTCTGTTCTACCCTGAAGGTACAAGAAGGCAGTATAAGCAGCTATTGTGGCATCACAAAGATGGTGATTGAACTGAGCTATGCAGGGTGCAATATCGGGCAATAATTGGCTGATGTGCTGCTTCAAAAACGCTACACCAGCTGGCTTTGTCTTAGCTGTGAGATTCTTGCCGAATAGGCGAATCTTGCTGGCATAGGGATAGGCTTCAATAACCTCATAACCCATAGATTCAAGTTCGATCCTTAATCTAATACCGCGGTAGATTAGGTCTTTAATGAAGGTTTTCTTGGTTGTGGGGAATACAGCGATGCCCTGTTTTTTCAATTCCCGTTCACAGTACCGGCTCTTACCTGCTGCTTCGGGCTGGCAAGAACAGGTCTCCTCTAGGCAGCACAACCCTTTAGGTAAGCTAAGCGGGGCATCAATAGTTATCAGCTCAAACTGATAATAGCTTACAGCTCTCAGGATATCCGAATCCCGATTCAGAAAACCACAATATATGAGCCTGAGCTCTCTATCTAGCCCGAGGCAGGCGCTGGGTCTAGCCTCGGTTGAGGTAAGGTCAATACCTAAAAAACCTGTCTTAGTGCCCACTTCTCTTTAGTATCTCGCGGGCGGTCACTATACCTGAGGCTGATGCCTGAATTAAACCACGACTAACGCCAGTTCCATCACCAACAGCGAACATATTGCTAACCTCAGTTTCTAGGCTGGGGGTCAGTTGAAGTCGGCAAGAATAGAACTTGACCTCGACTCCGTAAAGTAAGGTATGTCGTGAAGCCACACCTGGAGCCAGCTTATCCATTGTCTGAAGCATTTCCATGAGCCCGGTAAGATGACGATAAGGAAGGACAAAACTAAGGTCACCGGGAGTAGCACACTTCAATGTAGGTCGTATTAGACCCCGCTCAATACGAGTCGGAGTAGAACGCCGACCCTCCATCAGGTCACCTAGCCGCTGCACCAGCACGCCACCACTAAGAATATTGGCTAGTCTAGCCAGATACTTACCATAGGCAATAGGCTCTTGGAAAGGCTTAGTGAAGGTTGTGCTCACCAACAGGGCAAAATTAGTGTTACTGCTTCGGTGGTTAGCATAGCTATGCCCGTTAACTGTAATTACTGGGTCACAACCCCCGGTTGATTCCATGATGACCTCGCCACCAGGGCACATACAGAATGTTCTAATTCGGTCATCAAAAGTCTTGGACATGAACTCCAGCTTCGCCTCATATAGCACATTGGTCAGTTCGTCCACCACTGCCGATGGCACTTCTACCCTGACCCCGAGGTCAATGGGGTTACTATCCATTGTTAGATTAAGTCGTTTGGCTTCCGTAGATAACCAGTCTGCGCCTTCTCTACCTGGAGCCAGAATCAAATAATGACAGTCAAACCTATCCCCGCCATCAGTCTCAATCCCTTTAACCTTACCGTCACCAACAATGACTTTAGATACTGTTACCCCGAGGTTAAATTCCAGATGTGAACTAAGGTAATCCTGCATGGCTTTGAGTACCAAACGGCAACGTTCGGTGCCTAAATGGCGAAGCGGTATTGGTATCAGACGCAGTTCCACTAGGCTAGCCTTACGACGTATTTCTGCAACCTCATCTCCAACTCCGTAGAGCTTATTCTCGGCGCCGAACCTGAGGTATATCTCATCAACATACTTAATCAGAGCTTCAGTGTTAGTCTCACCGAGATAGTCTTTGAGCCGACCTCCTGCCTCTCCGGTCAGTGTTAGCTTGCCATCACTAAACGCACCAGCCCCACCCAAACCACTAACCAAGTCACAAGGTGAGCATGAAATACAGGGGCTACCCCTGTCACGAACCGGACACTGGCGTCCGTCAATATCTTTACCCTTCTCTATAAGCAGAATATCAAGCTCAGACGCCTGAGACAACTCTAAAGCGGCAAAGATACCGGCTGGACCACCGCCGACAATGATGACATCATATTTCTTAGACATCTTACTCAGTAATGCATTATAAAGCCTGCAGCTTTAGGCGTCAAAGAATAGATTTTTGACAATTGTATCGGGTGTAATATTGAAGCTACAGGCTCTTGACCATATAGGCTCCCTGTGAGCTGTAGCCGAACTCGGTGCGGTAGTATTCTTTGGCTCCAATTCCACTCAATACTATCATCTGCTGCGCTTGAAACTCCTCAGTAGCAACTCGTTCAGCCTCTCTTAGTAGTGCCTTACCTAAACCTTTATGCTGGGCTGCGGCTGGATTTCGCTGGCTGAGAGAAACCTCAGGGCCAAATATATGTAGCTCCCGTATCAAGGCTAAATTTCCATTACTCTCCTGCCCCAGTCCAGGGACGGGCCTGGATTGGATTCTCATCCGCAACAAGCCAAACAATGTTTCATTCTCATCCTCAAAGGATAGGAAAATCTCCTTGCCGCCAGAAGCTTCGTAATTCATTCTTACCATCTGAGGTTGGCCTATTTCCCAGCCATCCCGGGCTCGGTGGCCATACTCTCGACACCTGATGCACTTACATTCAATCGCCTGCTGCTTCATTCGCTGTTTAACTATATCCCGCAGTGAGTCCTTGCAACCACCAACAATGAACTTGGCTGGGATATCACGCAGCACCCTTGAGATTCTGACATACTTGGGTACAATAGATTTAATCTCAACCATAAGATTAATCATCGTGTCAGTATCATACGGTTGGTAACGATTGTCTCTATACCATTTCTCTAGCTCAGTCCCCTCAACTACCATGGTTGGATATAGCTTTAAGCCATCTGGTTTGAAGCTGTCATTGCTGAATAGCCTGGCTGATAGCTCTAAATCCTCTTCTGGGGTTGAGCCAGGCAAACCCGGCATCCAATGGTAGTGTACCTTAAAACCATGCTCTCTTAGCAGTGCTGTGGCTTTAACTACATCATCCACCTTATGCCCTCTTCTTACTAACCGGTAGATTTCCTCATCCAGGGTCTGAACCCCGAGTTCTACCCTGGTAGTGCCAAACTCAAGCATCCTGTCTATTTCTTCCTGCTGACACCAATCAGGTCTGGTCTCTATGCATAGCCCGGTACAGCGATGGCTAGCTGTTTCATTGATTCGTTTTGCTTCTTCCAGGGTAGCCGAGTCCTCAAAATTTAAGGCATCAAAGCAGTCCTTGATGAACTGGTATTGGTAATCCTTGGGATATGCCAGGAAGGTACCGCCCATTACTATTAGCTCGACCTTATCTGTGGGGTGCCCCATTTCCGATAGAGCCTTTAGCCTTAGCTTAATCTGTTTCCTGGCATCGTAGCCACACTCTTTGGCTCGTAACACGGCTGGCGATTCTGGGGTATAGCTCTGGGGTGTAGCCGAGTAGGTGGGGCAATATATGCATTGCCCCGGGCATTTCATAGGCAGCGTCATTACTGCTACCGGGGTAACCCCAGATATAGTCCTTGCAAATTTCTTCATTTTATGTCATAAACAGTTTAGCAAATTTTAGCTTATGGCAACAACCAAAGATATTTTTAATCAGATAGCCCCCGGCTGGTATAACTTCAGGCACTGGTCTATATTCCGCAGCGAGCTAGAGATGCTGGTAAAGCGGTGGCAGAAGGGCAGGTTACTAAACCTAGGCTGCGCCCATGGTCCCGACTTTTTACCCTTCAAGCAGCACTTTGAGCTATATGGTGTAGACTTTTCCACAGAGATGCTGAAGTTCGCTCGAAAATACTCCCAGAAGTTTAGTTTTGCCGTGAGCCTATCTCTGGCTGATGTTATCCACCTTCCCTATCCTGATGAGACCTTCGACTGGGCAATCTCGGTGGCTACCTACCACCATATAAAGGATAGCGAGGAGAGACAAACCGCCCTAAACGAGCTGAGGCGGGTATTAAAACCAGGCGGCGAAGCATTTATTACGGTATGGAACCACTGGCAACCCGGATTCTGGTTTAAGGGCAGGCAGGTAGCTGTGCCGTGGCGGAAAAAGGGCAAGACTCTGTACCGCTATTACTACTTGTTCTCCTATCCTGAGCTGGAGAGGCTGGCAAGGAAAGCCGACTTCAAGGTATTGAAATCTTTCCCTGAAAGCTCCTACCGCTTCCCGATAAAGTTCTTCTCCAGTAATATATGCCTCTTGGTCAGGAAGGGTGCTTAGAACAAAGTGACTAGTATACCTCTTGCTCTGCAAATTTTTATTAAGCTAAAGGCTTTAGGGTTAGAAGTTTTTTAGCAATATCGGGATATTTGGCGATAAATATCAACTCGTCCTCAACAAGCGGCTTCTGGGCTTCTACATTAGCGTATCTGACCAATTCCAGAACCTTTCTGGCTTCTGTAGCATCATGGAATGCTATTGCCATCTCATCCATTATCTGACCCATTACATGTCTAAAACCAGATATACCACTGTATTGCCCGGTGCATATTTCCCTTCCGGTTTCGACAAGTTCCGGCTCACCTCTACCCAGTTCTGAGAAGTCATACAACTCATAATTGTCGACGTCCTTTAAGACACCGTCAGCATGAATACCAGAGGCGTGAGCGAAGGCATTAGCGCCAACACCCGGCTGATTTATGGGAATGGGGACTCCAAAAGCATAACTGGCAAACTTTGCTATTTTCCAGGCTTTTGATAAATCAATCGGATTCCCTAATTGATATTTTCCGGCGAAATTCTTTGATTTGGTAGCAGCTAGAACAACTGCTACTAGGTCAGCATTGCCAGCCCTTTCGCCGAGCCCATTAATCGTAGTGTTAATGTAGGCATTCTGTCCGCCGTCTATAGCTCCTTTAGCCCCGGCAATGGAATTGGCAACCGCCATTCCCAGGTCACCATGGCAGTGAACTTCAATTGGCATCCCTACGTTCTCGGCCAGTGCCTTCACCGTTTCACAAATAGTGAATGGGCTATCATAACCAAGTGTATCGCAGTATCTTAGCCTGTCAGCTCCATGCTCTTTGGCTGCCAATCCAAATTTGATGAGGAAGTCCAAATCCGTTCGGGAAGCATCCTCAGCATTTACCCCTATGGTTTCAGCCCCATAAGATTTAGCCGACTCAACAGCTTCGGCCATCATCTTCACTACGTCTTCTTTCTGCTTTTTACCGGAGAATTTACCCTGAATCATCTGGTCTGATGTCGAAATAGAGAGATTGAGGTGTTTTATAGCTGGAACCCTCTTAAAAGCAAGTTCCACATCCTCAGTAACTGCCCTTACCCATCCCCCCAGATGAATGGGTTGTAGTACTCCCATCTTAGCTAATTCTAGATTGGCTTGAAGATAAAGTGACTCATGTCGCGTGGTGGGGAAGCCAAATTCAGACTGGAAGACGCCCATCTCGTTCAGGTAAATGTTTATCAACGTCTTTTCGAGCTTGGATAGACCGAGTTTTGCCGTCTGGACACCATCTCGATTAGTCACATCGATAATATATATTTTACCCATTAATCATCCTTCTAATACTGGCTGCGTTTAAAATCGAATAGCTGCCACAGAATAAAAATATTACTCGAAAAGCACTGTTCTCCAGGAATTTCACTCCATCAGAGTCTAAGACTAGGGTAGATCTGATAATCGAAGAAGAAAGCTAGCCACAAGAGACCTATTTATATTTTAACTCTATTGGCTAAATAAGTAAAGAGGCTTACGTTTGGCGGAGGGCTTAGATATTAGCCTCTGAGTTTTTCAATCACAGCATCAGCTACCTGTGAGGTGCTTACAGCAGTATCAGGCGCTTCAGGCTTGAGGTCGTAGGTAACATTCTTACCTTCAGCGATAACATCAGCTATTGCTTTTTCTAACCTATCAGCGCTTTTTCTTTCTCCGAGGTGGCGAAGCATCATCGCTCCAGAAAGTATCATTGCCATTGGATTGACTTTATTTAGTCCCGTATATTTGGGAGCACTACCGTGTGTAGGCTCAAACACGGCTATATCGTCGCCCAAGTTAGCTCCGGGGGCTAATCCCAGTCCTCCGATTAAGCCAGCACACAGGTCTGAAAGCAGGTCGCCATAAAGGTTGGGCGCTACCACTATGTCAAATTGCTGTGGCCTTTGCACCAGTTGCATGTTCATGTTATCCACAATTCTATCCTCAAATTCGATATCGGGGTATTCCTTGGCTACTTCTCGGGCAACGGAAAGAAACAACCCGTCGGAGAATTTCATGATGTTGGCTTTGTGCACCGCCGTCACTTTCTTTCGATGGTAGGAACGGGCGTATTCGAAAGCGAATTTGACAATTCTCCGGCTGCGCATCTCGGAAATCGTCTTTATACTAAACCCGGAGTCTTGTCTGACAATTTCCCCTGTAGTTTCTGAGATAAGCTTTATTAATCTGGCTGCCTCAGTTGTTCCCCTTTCAAACTCAATGCCACTGTAGAGGCCCTCCATATTTTCTCTCACAATGACGATGTCCACATCTTTACGAGCTGAAGGGACGCCGGGGTAGGTTTTACACGGGCGCAGGCAGGCATAGACCTCTAGCTTCTTACGCAGGGCTACATTAACACTTCTAAAGCCTGAACCCACCGGGGTAGTGACCGGCCCTTTAAGGGCAACCCTGTTTTTTCTAATGGATTCAAGCACAGAATCGGGCAGTGGTGTACCCACCGTGTTTTGAGCACTACTTCCTATATAGGCTAAATCCCAGTGAAAACTGACCCCGCTGGCTTCCAAGACCCACCTGGTAGCCTCAGTAACCTCAGGCCCTACGCCATCACCAGGGATAAGCGTAATCTTGTAAGTCATTAGATGTGTCTCCTTCTAGCCCTCTTTCCCAGCCATATACGGTTTATGATTTAAAGCCGCCATGCTTCTGGATATAAGGCAAAAGCCCTCCCTCATCAAGAATACGGAGCATTATATCAGGGATTTTAGCAAAGGTGAGCTGACTACCGTTGGTAATATCCCTAATAGTGCCGGACTCTAGGTCCACCTCCAGGTTATCCCCATCATTAATATTATCGGTATCGCAGAGCAACACTGGCAGCCCAAGATTAATTGAATTCCTAAAAAATATCCGAGCTACCGATTTAGCCAACACGGCACTTACACCAGCCATCTTGATAACCAGCGGGGCGTGTTCTCTACTGGAACCAAGACCAAAGTTACTACCAGCAACTATAAAATCTCCCAGCTTCACCTTGGCGGCAAAGGAGAGGTCGGCATCCTCCATGACATGCTTTGCCAGCTCAGGAAGATTACTTCTCAGGTGAGCGAATCGTCCAGGGATGATGTGGTCGGTGGAGATATTATCGCCAAATTTGAAGGCTCTACCAGTAAGCACTTATATCACCTCTCTGGGGTCAGTGATTTCACCTCTAATAGCAGTGGCAGCGGCAGTAGCTGGACTAGCCAGGTAGATAAATGCCTCAGAATTACCCATGCGACCTTTGAAATTTCGATTAGCGGTAGATAGACAACTTTCTCCGTTTCCCAGCACCCCCTGGTGGAGTCCAAGGCAAGCCCCACAGCCCGGTGGTAGAATAATAGCTCCGGCTTCCAGCAGAGTCTGAATGTAGCCGGCATTGACAGCCGCTAGCACAACCTTTCGTGAGGCTGGGGCAACTACTACTCTAGTCTGTGGGTGGCGCTTTTTTCCTTTCAAAATTTTAGCTACCACTGCCAGGTCTTCCAGACGACCATTAGTGCAGGTGCCGATAAATACTTGCTGGATCTTGGTTCCCTTAAGCTCTCTAGCCAGAGTAATATTGTCAACTGTATGGGGTTTGGCTACTGTTGGTTCAAGCTTGGCCGCACTTATATTAATTATTTGTTCATAGGTAGCGTCATCATCGGGAAAGAGCGGCTGATAATGGTCACTCCTTCCCTGCGTTAAGAGATAATCTCGTGTGGTCTCATCAGCTGGGAAGAGCCCTACCTTGGCCCCGGCTTCTACTGCCATGTTGGCTACAGTGAGACGCTGTGGAATACTCATGTTGCTTATGGTGTCACCGCTAAACTCCAGGGCTTTATAAGTAGCGCCATTAGCCCCAATTTGGCCAATTAGGTGAAGGGCAAGGTCTTTGGCATAGACGCCAGGGGGAAAGTTGCCAGTCACTACCACCTTGATGCTTTCTGGTACTCGGAACCAGGTCTCGCCCAAACTCAGGACAACAGCTATGTCTGTTGAGCCCATACCACAGGCAAAAGCCCCCAGGCCACCAGCGGTTACTGTATGAGAATCAGCACCAACAATTAAATCACCCGGCTTAGCTAAAGATTCAGCCACTACTTGATGACAAATACCATCACCGACATCAGATATGAAGGAATCGGTCTGCTGAGCAAAGCTGCGAAGAAGTATGTGGTCATTGGACAGCTCGCGATTTGAACTGGGAGCCGCATGGTCAAGGAACAAGGCAGCTTTTATGTGATTAGCCACATGTTTAAATCCGGCTGCTTGAAATTGTCTCACCGTTAATGACCCGGTAGTATCTTGAACGAAAGCCAGGTCTACCTTAGCCACAACAATAGCTCCCGACTTAGCTTCACTTCCCGACTTGACACTCAATATCTTTTCAGCTAATGTCTTACCCACAATTGTTCTGTTTTCTACCTCTCTGCTCAAGCCTTAATTTGGCAGGCGATTGGCATTGCCTGGTTGTATTATACCAGATTTACCCCAAGTTCATAAGCTTGAAAGTCTTACTCGCAAGTGGGATGGAGCTGGCTATACACCAGTCTTAGTTACAAAGGCAGTAGTATAGAGGACATACAAGGGGTTTGCTTGATGTGGTGCTTATTTGATACGATGCAATACAGGTAGGAGGCTAGTTATGGAACAACCACAAAGTGCTGATGATTTGACGAGAGAGATTGTTACACAGATTGCCGAGTTGTCAAAGTTATTAGGAATCTAAAACTATCTGTTCTTGTTGGCAAGGCATTAGATATACCAATGCCATAGATTCAATGCAACTTCAATCTACCCTCCAACCTCAATGACGTAGTTCAATCTGTTGCGGTGCTCTCCTTATCCTATTTGTCCTTATGCTCCAGTCTTAATTACAAATGTAGTAGTATAAAGGACATACAACGAAGCAACCCCCTGTTCTGTTCAAAATTCAGGGAAGAGAAATACTCTATACTTGTGTATTAATGAACATGGGTATAATATAGTCAAAGTAGCATATGAAGAGAAACATCTTTTAACATAGGAGCAAAAATGGCTGATAAAGACAAGCAAAATAAACAAGCAGGCTTAAGTAGTTATGTGTTTGTTGGGTGTCTTATCATTGGCGTAGGCGTTGGGATAGGGTTTGGTCTTATGCCAGCAGCAGTTATCATTGGTTTTGGTGTAGGTTTGGTCGCTATGGGGATAGCACGCTATAAAACTGGCAAATGGTAATTTATGTGCTATTAACCCAGTAATATCTTAGTTCGTGCGGGTGTTTCCCTTAACTTGTATTTATCGCTCCAGTCTTTAGGCAAGGCAAATAACCAATATACCAAGTTATAGCTTAACGTTTTGCTTAACGTGATACTGGACGTAACTACTCTACCCTCAATCTTATTTCTTCGGGAGTGACGTTCTCTACATTTATATTCACTCCATCTATGGTAATGTATTGTTGTCTTTTTTGGAAAAATAGATTCCAAGCGTATCCCTGGTATCCGCTATCTTTTCTTTGTGCTATAGAATATATGTTTTCTGATACCATCCCTGAATAGATGATACGGTCTTTACCACGGCTCAAGTGAAAAACTTGACCAACGGACAATGTAATGGGTTCTAGCATAATCCCTCCTTATTAACTCTGTTTGGTGACATTCTACAGGATTCTGAGTATATCTGTAACGTCCCTCTGTTCTGGTTCAGTGCGGTGCTTCTGGAAAATTATCTTGATGACAGTACCAACTGAAATTCTTTAAGACTGCCTCGTAGATTGCTATTGTCTTGGGTGACTTTCCTTCTACTTTACAGTTAAGAACATATCCTTTTGCAAGAGATTCAAGGCTGGTAGTAGGGACTAGATTTTCAATAATTAGGCGGTCTACAACTTGATTTTCCATTACTTTTTGCGTAGAATTTAGTTATGACTTGAACTTGGGCGGTTAGCTCAGTGGTTAGAGCGCTTGCTTCACACGCAAGAGGTCACTGGTTCAAGTCCAGTATCGCCCATTTCAAATAAAAAGGAGTAGCTTGTGCCCACAGAGCCAGAGAGAAAAATTGAGTTGGGAACAGAGGGAGGAGAGAATATGAAAAAAGGGACGTGGAAGGTTAAAACTGGGTTAGCTCAAATGCTAAAGGGCGGAGTGATTATGGATGTAACCAATGCGGAGCAGGCTAAGATTGCAGAGAAGGCAGGTGCCTGTGCTGTTATGGCATTGGAGAGAGTTCCGGCGGATATTAGAGCTGCTGGTGGTGTAGCTCGTATGGCTGACCCAGCGATTATTGAGGCTATTATGAAAGCAGTTTCCATACCGGTAATGGCTAAGTGCCGTATAGGTCACTTTGTAGAGGCTCAAGCGCTGCAAGTCCTTGGCGTAGATTTCATAGATGAATCTGAAGTGCTTACCCCGGCTGATGAATTAAACCACATTTGGAAGCATGACTTTAAGGCTCCCTTTGTCTGCGGTTGCCGTGACCTGGGTGAAGCATTGCGCCGTATAGATGAAGGGGCAGCTATGATTAGAACCAAGGGCGAAGCTGGCACCGGCAATATTGTAGAAGCAGTCAGGCATATGCGGGCAGTAATGGGTGGCATCCGTAGATTGGTGGATACACCCCAGGAGGAACTAGCGAAGCAGGTTAAGGAAATGAGAGCCCCTCTGGAACTGATAGAGGAGATACACGAGACAGGGAAACTGCCTGTAGTCAACTTTGCTGCCGGTGGAATAGCTACCCCGACTGATGCTGCCCTGATGATGCAGCTAGGGGCGGATGGTGTCTTTGTTGGCTCAGGCGTATTTTTGTCCAGTAACCCTGAGGCTACAGCTAATGCCATTGTTCAGGCAACTACCCACTTTAAAGACCCGGAAATTATTGCTGAGGTCTCCAAAAATCTAGGGAAGGCTATGCCCGGTTTAGATATAAAGCGAATCCCTGTTGAGGAACTACTGGCACCTAGAGGATGGTAGTATGAGGATAGGTGTCCTTGCTGTGCAAGGAGCCTTTGCTGAGCATATAGCTATATTAAATCGGCTGGGAATAGATGCTTTATCCGTCCGTTTGCCCAAGGAACTTAGTGGCTTGGATGGATTAATCATTCCTGGTGGAGAAAGTACCTCTATCAGCAAGCTAATGCTAGATTACGACCTGATGAATGAAATAAGGGATCTAGCTGAAAATGACTTACCTATACTTGGAACCTGTGCCGGTATGATACTTCTAGCCAAGAGAGTCTCAGATTTGGATATGGAACCACTGGGAGTAATGGATATCGTAGTTAGGCGCAACGCTTTTGGCAGGCAAAAGGATAGCTTTGAGGCCGGACTCTCGATGCCGGTACTGGGGAAAAAGCCCTTTCCAGGTGTATTCATCCGAGCCCCACTGATTGAGCAAGCGGATAGCGGAGTGGAAATAATAGCCAGGTTAGCTGATGGCACCAGTGTTGCTGCCAAGCAAGGTAAGCTGCTAGCTTCTGCTTTTCACCCCGAATTGACTGATGACCTGAGATTTCATCAATATTTTCTGGGTATTGTAAACCAAGACCGTAAATAAAGAACACTCTGGAGGTCACTCTTGCAAAAGGTAATCACCGATGACCTTGACGCTTTGCTTGATATTTTTCCGCCGCATATTCACCAGCCACTATGCCAACAGAAGGATATCAGTGAACTGCTAGAGGTGGTTCTAGACCTGGGTCGACCCCCTGAAGCTCGCTTTCCTCAGCGAGAAGTAGTTCTCAATCCTAAAGAAGTCAGCGAGCAGGACATTGATTATGTAGCCTCCCATATCGGTAGCTTTGGGGACGACAATCGGGCTGGAATTGAGCGCACCTTGCACCGTATTTCTGCTATCCGTAACCGCAAAGGTCGTATTGTTGGCCTAACCTGTCGGGTAGGCAGGGCCGTCTTTGGCACCATAAAAGTTATTGAAGACCTTGTCCAATCAGGCAAAAGTGTCGTGCTTTTAGGTCGTCCCGGTGTGGGTAAAACAACAATGCTACGTGAAGTAGCCCGCGTATTAGCTGATGACCTCAATAAGCGGGTTGTTATAGTGGATACCTCAAACGAGATTGCTGGCGATGGTGATATTCCACACCCAGCTATTGGGCATGCCCGGCGAATGCAGGTAACCACTCCCACCATGCAACATGCGGTAATGATTGAAGCCGTGGAAAACCATATGCCCGAGGTAATCATCATTGATGAAATCGGCACTGAGCTTGAGGCTCAGGCAGCTCGAACTATTGCTGAGCGTGGTGTTCAACTTATTGGCACTGCTCATGGTAACACACTGGAAAATCTGATGATGAACCCTACCTTAGCTGACCTCATCGGAGGTATCCAGACGGTAACCCTGGGTGATGAAGAAGCAAAGCGAAGGGGTACCCAGAAGTCCATACTGGAGCGTATGTCGCCGCCTACCTTTGATATTGTCGTTGAAATCCAGGATTGGGACAAGGTGGCTATTCATCCTGATGTCGGACAAGCAGTTGATGCTATCCTGCGTGGTCAGCTGGTAGCCACTGAGATTCGCTGGTTAGACGAGGCGGGAGAGGTGAGGATAGAAAAAGAAGAACCGGTCACTGCTACTGGCAAAGTCGCTGTAGGCGAGCAATTAGCTAAGGAAAATAAGCTACCCAGACTTTACCTTTTTGGTATCAACCGAGGACGGCTGGAACAAGTAGCAAAGGAGATGCGATTAAGTCTGGATATAGTTAATAAACTAAATGATGCCAGCCTATTTATAACCTCTAAGAACTACTATCGGCGAAAGCCTCAGAAAGTCAGGGATGCTGAAGCAGCTAGCATGCCCATCTATGTTCTTAGAAGCAATACACCGCCTCAAATCAGGCAGCTATTAACTGCTATCTATCCTAAAGACAAAGCCGATTTCTTAAAACTTGCCCTCACCGAGGCAAAAGAAGCTGTTGATAGGGTGAATAATGGTCAAGAGGCGGTAGAACTCAGCCCTCAGAGTGCCTATATCCGACGGTTACAACACCTGATAGCCGAACGAAACAATCTAGCCTCCCGTAGCCTGGGTAAAGACCCCAATAGACGGGTGAGGATTTATAATGAGGAGGCAAAGGAGGTGCCCAATAGGCGAATAAAAATGAATGCATAGCCGTTAACTTAGTCATCGCTATAATAAAATCACGAGGAGAGAAGAAGTGGCGTCTGAAAGAAAGTTATTTTTAAACAAATTTAACCTGTCGGGAAAGGTAGCTTTGGTTACCGGGGGGAGTCGAGGAATAGGTAGAGCCATCGCCTTATGTTTGGCAGAAGCCGGCGCCGATGTAGTAGTTGCTAGCCGCAAGCTACCAGATTTGGAAGCAGTAGCTCAGGAAATATCTCAGATGGGAAGGAAATCCCTGGCTGTATCAGCCAATGTCCGCCACCTCCCAGAAATCGATAATCTAGTTAAAAAATCAATGGATGAATTTGGTAAAATCGATATCTTGGTGAATAATGCTGGTGCTAACCCGGTATTTGGCTCAGTGTTTAACTTCGATGAAAAAGCCTGGGATGTAACCTTTGGGTTAAACCTCAGGGGATATTTTTTCTTAAGTCAGACAGTAGGTAAAATAATGCGTGATAAAGGCGGTGGCAACATCATCAACATAGCTTCAGAAGCTAGCTTCAGGCCGGGGATGGGCATGGGAATCTATTCTATTAGCAAAGCAGGAGTAGTCATGCTCACCCAGGTTCTGGCACAGGAATGGGGGCAGTATAATATCAGGGTGAATGCCGTTGCTCCGGGAGTGTTGAGGACAAGGTTTTCTGAGGCACTATGGAAAAACGACTTGATTGCTAGGGAGACCGAGAATAGTACAGCCCTGGGGCGTATAGGTGAACCTGAAGAGATGGCTAACGCTGCTCTTTTCCTTGCCTCAGAGGCATCAAGCTATATGACGGGGCAGACAATGTTGTTAGATGGGGGGCACTTTTCTTCAGTTAGAACCTTATTAGCAGCAATAAGGTAATTCGACAGGATGAGGGCTTTATAGTGAGAAAACGAATGCGACCTGAAACTCTCGAGAAGTATGTTGCCAAGGCAAGGGATAAGCTCATAGAGGTAGCTGAAAAGGGTGAGACTATTACCTATAGTGAGTTGATAACAGAGATGGGAGGTCCGGGTCGCAGTTATATTGGACAAGTCCTTAAGGAAGTCTGCCAGGGGGAATACAGACACGCTCGTCCGTTACTCGGAGCCCTTGTAGTTCATTCCGTTGACCAACTGCCGGGTAACGGGTTCTGGAAGTTGTCGGTTTTTCGGAAGCAACTCAGCCGTGCTTCGAAGAAGGAGAAGATAGACTTCTGGAAGAACGAGCGCCAGCGGGTCTATGAATACTGGCAGCAGCCTAACCATAATGTAGAGTAAGTAAGAAACACAGGTTATAGATTTTATGGCTTTATTCATCACCTTTGAGGGTGGGGAGGGGTGTGGTAAGAGCGTCCAGGCCAAGGCGCTGTATAAAAGGTTATTGCAGTTAGCTACTCCAGTAGTTTTAACCCATGAACCAGGTGGCACTGCACTGGGAAACAAAATAGGCCGCTGGCTGAAGTGGGCTCAGGATGAAGATATATCACCCCTAACCGAGCTACTATTGTTTAATGCCACCCGTGCCCAATTAGTAACCAGAGTAATCCGCCCCAGCCTGGGAAGTGGGAAGATAGTTATTTGTGACCGTTATGCCGATTCTACTACTGCTTATCAAAGCTATGGGCGAGGATTAAATTTACAAGCTGTCGAAGCAATTAATAATGCTGCTACTCAAGGATTAAGACCTGACCTGACCGTTCTACTTGACATGCCAGCAGAGGAAGGATTTGCTCGTAAAAGAGCTATGAGGCAAGACCGTTTTGAGCGAGAAAATATAGCCTTCCACCAGCGGGTGAGGGAGGGTTATCTTAAAATGACAGCCAGTGAGTCTGAGCGGTGGCTGGTAGTAGACGCCAGCCAATCTAAAAGGAAGATAAGCGACATTATCTGGCAAAAGGTAAGGCAACTGCTTTCACATCAAGCAGATTGAGTAAGGAATATGCCTAAACAACGAGTGGCAGTAGCTATGAGTGGTGGGGTGGACTCATCACTGGCAGCCTTCCTGTTGAAAGAAGACGGCTATGAGGTTAGCGGTGTCTACATGCAATTATGGTCGGATCCAGAGTATGATACCTCGGATTTAGAGTGTACCTGCCAGTTACTAGGCGTCCCTCTCTACAAGCTTGACCTTGATGCGGAATTCCAGAGCCTTGTTATTGATGACTTCTGTCGGGAATATGGTTTGGGGCGAACACCAAATCCGTGTGTTGTTTGCAACCGGCATATCAAATTTGGCCTCCTTCTCGACAGGGTGTTCCAGATGGGGGCAGACTACTTAGCTACCGGACACTATGCCAGAATTGAACACTCCCCGGATGGCTATCGTTTACTGAAGGCAATTGACCCGAGCAAAGACCAGTCCTATTTCCTTTATACCCTGGGGCAGAGAGAGCTTCAACATTTGCTACTGCCGGTAGGTAACCATCGCAAAGTGGAAGTAAGAAGACTGGCTGCCAAGCTAGGTTTGCCTGCCACCAGTCGGCATGATAGTCAGGATGTTTGCTTTATCCCTGATAACGACTATCGGTCATTTATAGCTAAGCATATTCTCCTTGAACCTGGAGACATCGTTGACACCAATGGCCAGGTTTTAGGTAAGCACAAAGGTTTAGCTCAGTACACTGTGGGGCAAAGACGGGGCTTAGAGCTTGCCTCAAACAAGCCTCTATATGTGATAAAGCTCGATGCCACTCAGAACAGATTAGTAGTGAGCACCAAAGACCAACTTTTGAGTAACGCGCTCTTGGTCAGTAAGCTAAGCTGGGTATCAGGCAGAGCCCCTAAAGAGCCTATCAATATAACGGCTAAAATCCGCTATAAGTCACCTGAGGTCACAGCTACAGTCCCCTTTGGAGATGGGGTGGCTGAGGTAAACTTTAATCAACCTCAGTGGGCAGTTGCTCCCGGGCAGGCAATAGTATTCTATCAGGGTGATGCTGTCCTGGGTGGGGGAGTAATAGAAGCTGCGGAATATGGCACAGATACCATCTTTTGTTGAAGAAAAAGCGCTTGAATCACAGGGCTACCAGCATATCGCTGGTATTGACGAAGTCGGTCGTGGTGCTCTGGCTGGTCCGGTGGTAGCTGCTGCTGTTATCCTGCCTCACCACATAGATGCTCCCTGGCTAGACCAGGTGAAAGATAGCAAGCAGCTTAGCCCAGCTAGACGCCAGCTTCTGTTTCACTATATCCATGAAATAGCCATCTCGATAGGTATCGGCGTAATTTCACATGAGGTGATAGATACCCAGGGTATAGTTAAGGCGACACGGTTGGCTATGAAGTTAGCTATAGACCAGCTTTCACCACCACCCCAGTCCCTGCTCATAGACTATATGCTTCTTCCCGAGGTTAAACTACCCCAGAAAGGAATAAAAAACGGAGATAGCCTATGCTTCTCAATTGCCTGTGCCTCCATTATAGCTAAAGTGGCTCGAGACCAGTTGCTGGTAGGGCTTGATAGAATCTATTCTGGTTACGGACTGGCTCAACACAAGGGTTATGGCACAAAGGAGCACCTTACCTGCTTGTGTAAACTGGGACCCTCCCCTATCCACCGCCAGTCCTTCAAACCAGTTAGGGGTGTAATACGGAAATGAAGCGCAGAGATACCGGTATTCTGGGTGAAAAACTAGCCAGGGATTTCCTTAAAAAGCGGGGCTATCATATCAAAGAGACCAACTACCGCTGTCCTGAGGGTGAGATTGATATTATAGCCAAGCATAAAGATTGTCTTGTCTTTATTGAGGTGAGAACTAAAAGGAGCCTTGAGTTTGGTAGTCCCGAGCAGTCAATCACACCAGCTAAAATGGAGAGATTAAGGGCTGTCGTTTCCCGCTACCGGCAAACCCATGATAATCTGCCTTCGTTATGGCGTATCGATGTCGTAGCCATAGAGCTAAAACAAGGGGGAGAGCCGTCAAGAATCGAAATCATCGAGAATGCAGTCGGCGAAGCCTGAGGTTTATCCAGCTTTACCCTCTAATCCGACTGTGCTAAAATCAGCTACTTGATGGCGAGGTGGACTATCAAAATATCTAAAAGAGAAATTATGAATATGGCTTCATCCGAAGCAAACCAGACACTACGCATTATTGATGCCAATTTGAACCGCATTGGTGAGGGACTTCGCCTTCTTGAGGACCTGGCTCGCTTACTACTTAACGATGTTACTCTCACTCAGCAGCTTAAAACTATGCGCCACGAGATAATAAG
>SMTZ1_10003474_pt1 | contig 23793 bp, 26 predicted proteins | sample DeeMarSWOR136_30_FD_25667 | JGI IMG/M metagenome (IMG submission 25667) | reverse complement strand
AGACGACATAAAAGGAATCACCGAGAAACTCAAGAAAGGACTGCAAGAATGTGATGTGGTAATCACTTCTGGCGGGACCAGCGTTGGAGGACTAGACCTTGTTCCCGATGCAGTCAACAGAATGGGCAAACCAGGCGTAATTGTACATGGCATAGCATTACGGCCAGCAATGCCAACCGCTTTAGCCGAGCTAGATGGAAAACCTGTGATAATTCTTTCAGGCAACCCAGTAGCTGCTATAATCGGCTTCGAAGTGTTCGCCCGACCCTTAATCTGCAAGATGCTGGGAATGAAACAATCGGAATCTCGACCAACTGTCAAAGCAGTCATGACACGCAAAGTGGCGTCAGCGCTTGGCAGGAAAACCTTTGTACGCGTCATGGTAACCATGAAAAACAACCATTTTCTGTCTGAACCTGTTAGCGCACGCGGTTCAGGTGCAATATCCACTATGACAAGAGGAAACGGTTTCCTAATTATCCCTGAAAACAGGGAAGGAGTAACAAAAGGCGAGCAGGTGACTGTTCATATATTTGGAAACTTGGAGATGAGCCACAATGTTTAGACCTTTATTGGCGTTCGACGAAGTCAAAAAAATTATTGCGGAAAAGCTGAAGCTTGACCCTATAGGCTCTGAAGAAGTTTCCTTGTTGGAAGCTTACAATCGTGTGCTCAGCGAAAATGTGGTTTCCACCTTAGACATTCCGCCTTTCAATAGGTCAACCGTTGATGGCTTCGCGGTTAAAGCTGAAGATACATTCTGCGCGAAAGAAAACCAACCTGCAACGCTAAGCATGCGTGGTCTGGTGAACATTGGAGAACCTCCAAAAATCTGCATAGCCAAGGACGAAGCTGCGGTAATCGTTACAGGTGCTCCCATTCCAGACGGCGCTGACGCTGTCGTCATGGTTGAAGACACTGACATGAAAGCTGGGAAACTAAGTATTTACAGAGCCGTAACAAAAGACGGCAATGTGATGAAACGAGGAACTGACATAAAAAAAGGCGAAACCGTGCTCAAAACTGGTCAAGTTCTAGGTGCGCCAGAGATAGGAGTTTTGGCTGCTTTAGGCTTAACGAAGGTGAAAGTGCAAAAGGTTCCCTTGGTTGCAGTCCTTTCAACAGGAGGAGAAATAATTGAACCCGGCAAAGAGTTGCTTGAGGGAAAGATCTACGATATTAACGCCTATAGTCTATCCACCGCTGTGCGGGAAAGCGGTGGAAGTCCCGTTAACTTAGGCGTGGTTCCAGACGATAAAACTGCGATTCGAAAGATGTTGCAACAAGCATTGGGGTCAGCAGACATGGTTTTGACTTCTGGCGGAGTTTCTGTGGGGCCATACGATATTATGCCGCAAATAGTGGATTCTCTTGGCGAACCAGGAGTGCTTGTTAGCGGAATCGCTGTTAAGCCTGGAAAACCAACAACGATTGCACTTATCGGGAAAAAACCCGTTTTTTCACTTCCTGGACATCCGACTTCTGCCTTGCTGATTTTTCAACTCCTTGCTCGCCCTGTAATTCAGATTATGTCAGGTAAACCTTTAACAAAACCTAAAACGATGAAAGCCTTGGCGGCTACTAGAATGTTTTCAGCTAAAGGAAGGCGAACGTTAGCTGAACTTGTTGAAACTGGCGCTTCAGGAGCTATAACAACTCTTGCCAAGGCTGATGGTTTTGTTGAAATTCCTGAAAATCAGCAGTTTATCGATGCGGATGAAGAGATTGATGTTACCCTTATTAGAAATGGATCAGAAATGGGTTTACACTCAGGATGGTTTTCTTTTCAGCACGATGTAAGTTGTGAACAGCCACGTTAGAAGCGCATAAACAATCATTCCTGTGCCCACGATCCAATTGTTGAACCCTACAATAGCGAGCGTGTAAAGGGAAAATGTCGTGGCGACAGCGAACATAGCGACAACTAACCATATTGACCAGAACCTCTTTCTTAGAATGCCGTAAGCGGTCACTATGCTGAGTATTCCAGTCAAACCTATATGAGGCGGGAAATTAGCTAGGGGTAGCAACACGAGAAAGATGATTCCAACTGTACCGTAAAAAACAGCTGGGGTCAACGTTTGGATACCCACTGCTTTGAGTTTAGATATGAATGACACTTTTGACCGCCTTTACACCTTAAGCATTGGGGCTGAATTAATAAATTTAATGTTCAGCGGGGTGGAATCGAAAAGGAAAGTAAGCGAAAAAGTTTAGAGCAACCAAAAGTAACCAGTCCTCAAAAAGGAATGAAGCTGAGATGAGCAACTGGGAACTGTTTGTTTCTCAATCGAATGTTTTCGGAGGCATTCAAAAACCCTTTAAAAGCGCTAAGTACGTGGTTTTCGGTGTTCCATTCGATGTTACAAGTACTTACAGGACAGGAGCAAGGTTCGGACCCAATGCGATACGGCAGGCTTCTCAGAACATAGAAACGTTTAGTTTTCGCAGTGGCATAGACGTTGAAGACTTGCCACTCCATGACCTAGGCGACTTGCATTTGTCCACAAGTCCTGAGAGAACAATTGATATGCTGAAACTCGTGGTGAACGAGCTTTTAACGGTTAAGAAGATGCCTGTGGCGATTGGCGGAGAACACACAATAACGTTTGGCGTTTTGAAGGGTCTAGGCGACAAGGCCAAAGAAACTGCGGTGGTCAGCTTTGACGCCCATCTTGACTTGCGCAAAGAGTTTCAGGGATTAACGCTTTCTCACACAACGTTTATGCGACTGATATGCGAGGAAGTGAAGCCAGCTAAGATAGTTGAGGTGGGAACGAGAGCTGTTAGCAGGGAAGAATTCGCTTTTGCAGAACAGGTTGGAATAGACTTTTTCACGTCGCAGCAGATAAGAAAGAAAGGAACAGCAGAAATAATCTGTAGGCTTAAGGAAGAGCTTGCTGAGTATAAACGAATTTATCTGACGGTGGACATGGACGTTCTTGATCCTGCTTTTGCGCCAGCAGTACAAAATCCAGAGCCAGAAGGCATAGAAACACATACACTACTGGATATCTTGTTGGCGATTTGCGACAAACGTGTGATCGGATTTGACGTTTTGGAAGTTGCGCCTGTTTATGATCAAGGGATTTCGGCGGTAGCTGCCGCAAAAGTGATATTTGAATTGCTTTGCAAGCTGGAAAAAGCGCGAAAAGCATAATTGCAACAGAAGATACAGCCCTTATTTCAATGAAAAATTGACAATCTTTAAACTCTAATAAATTCACGGAGGCTTAACTACTCTTTTAATATGGAGAAGGTATAGTTCAGCCGAGTAAGCTATCCTTCATCATAAGAATCATAGTTGGAATTTGTATTTTTCACAGTAAGCTTCGCATGTGGGAAAAACTTCTTTTACACGATCAAAGCGCTTTTTCGCGTTAATTCTTTCCTGAAGTTTAACCACTTCTTTCGGTTTGCTAAAACGTTCCTTCTTGCCGTCTTCGCGTTTTCTCTCCACCTTTATGCAGTCGTCCACCATACAGCAAAGCACGCAAGCACCACAATAGACGCACAGATCATCGACGATTCCAACTTCGCCAGCTTTCCAGTACAAAGCGTTGGTTGGACATGCCTTGACGCAAAGCTTGCATTCCACACCCCAACAGGTTCGCTTGTCAATGTTTATGCTTCCTTTCTCAAAGAATTCTTTCACGCCTGAAGATGCTAGCAGCTCTTCTCTTTTCTTCTTTTTTGTCTTATCTTCGTAGTCGGATAAGAGGTTGAATATATCAGCGTTGGAAGAGCTTTTTTCAGGCATCCTAAATCATCATTAAACAAATTACAGTTTAAAGCGTATAAGAATCATGAATTATAATTACTTATCTCAGAGAAAATAACAAAATAGACATGAGTATAATGGACATTTCTATGAACAACATAAAATCATAGACAGTTCTTGAAATAAAAGTTAATTTTTTGCTTAGATGTTTTGGATTTTAGAATTAAATGCTAAAGCATTTAATCCTTAATAGCACGAGATATTGGTTGAAGTGTACCGAATGTATCTATCCAAAAAGCTGCGTTTTGTTTTGCTGCTTGTAGCTGTCTTTTCAGTCTCATTTCTCACGGGGTTTCTTGCGATTTTTATCTCACAATCCGCTCACTCTACCCCTCCGAATTACCTTTCAGCAATTAATGGTATGGACATCGTGTTGGGTCCCCCTCCGAACTCTAAGAATGTTCCTCTTGACACTACAATCATCGTGGATGCCTTATCTTCTGCAGCTTTGGACGACTTACGTTTGGCTCCAGAGGTGCCTATCTCCCGTGTTGACATTGAGGTATCAGGTCCGTTGTCATATAAGCGAACGTTTTATCCTGCTCAGCCGTTAAATCCAGCCACTTCCTACACTGTATCGGTGACTATTGTGGATGTGCCTGTTTCTTGGAGCTTCACCACAACCGCTGAGCCTTTCAATCCAGGAATCAGCTTCTATCTTTCGAACAACGTGTTATGGATTTCGTTGTCTGGAGCAGCTTTTGCAACCTTGATTGTTGGCTTGGCGATTTGGCTTAGAAAGAAACAAGGTTTAGATGAGTCTTAACTACATTGATTTCGCCAATTCCTTAACTTTGTTTTCAATCTGAATGTAAATCTGTTCGGCTTCTTCCCGCGCAAGGAAGAATGGATCATCAATATTCCACTTGATAATTCGGGTTTTGCATTCTGGGCAAGCACGCAAAACCTCGTTCGCAAGTGTCTGTTCCATGGCAACAATGAGGTCATAGCATTTTAGATTTTTTTCGTATATGCTCTGAGGCGACTCCTTAAGATATTGTATAGCATCACGTTTCGCAAGGAAGGATTTTACCTGCTCCGAGATGGGGATGGCAACATGCAACCCTGCCGAATCAACTTCCACGTCTGTTCTCAATTTTTTGAGAATAGCTTCGGCTAATGGGCTTCGAAATGCGTTTCCATAGCAAACAAATAGAACTTTCATGCGGCTTCACTAATATACTGTCCATTTGGGTATTAGGCACTTTAATTAACTTTCTCAAGCAAATATGTGCTGGTTTTTGCTTTTTCAATTATCCTCTGAATAATTTTCCGCGAGATTCGAGTATTTTTAGCAATTTTCGACGGATTCTCTTCAACTAGCTGTTTCATTAGCACAATTCCAGAAATAACCAGCTTCATTTTTATTTCGCTGTTTAACCCTTTGATACAGCTTAACGGATACAATTTCTTTTCTTCAATGATATTTTGTAAAGCAAGCATTTTTGGTGAGCTCCATCCAATTTGAAGTATGTCTCTACACTTACCATAGCGGTTGGCATGTTCAGAGTATCTGGTGTTTGTGACGATCATTGCTCTGTCAATTTTTACATCGCTTTTCCCAAGCGCAAAACCTTCAGTAACGTCTTCCAAAACTGCTCTAGCTATACGGCTTTCATCCAGCCCTGTCGGAGTGTGATAGTTTGAATGATGTTTCGCTTCAACGAAATATGTAATGCCGTTTTTCCTTACGATAGCGTCAATTTCATGTCCTACACATTTTCCTATTATAACTCGGTTTGGACTAACCTCAAACCCCTGATGTACTAATAGAATTTGAACAAACTTTTCGGATTCGGGTTTTGAAACCATTAGACTTAAACCTTTTCTCAGATCCAAAAAATGTCGAATAGTAGGCGTACGTTTTCGCAATAACCGGAAAATCAATTTAAGAACTTGACTGGTTGGTATGCCATCGTAAATCCGCGCTTCCACTTCATCAGCAACTTCATAGGCAATGCGCCTGTTCAACCCCATCCTCAAGCAAGTCTTAGCAACTTTTTCTCTATCGAATAATTGTCTAGAGCCATCTGCTTTTGCTACGTAAAACTGCAAGATCATTCACACCAATTGAGGATTACCAAAATTATGCTCCAATACTTCTTAAGTATGTATGCATTTGCCGTCTGACGCATTTTTTGCTTAGTAATTTTCATTACCTAGAACAGCATTGATTTTTCAAGGGGGCTGTTCACTTGAGACGAATTAACTTCATAATCATCGCTTGTATTCTTGTTTCTCTTTTTTCTTGGCTTTCAAACCCAGACCTAATTCTCGATTATCTGGCTTTCAGCGGCGATAACCTGCTTAAGGGAAGAGTATGGACTTTGATCGCTTCCCTGTTTCTCCATGGCGACATCCTGCATTTAGCTGGAAACATGCTCTTTCTCTACGTATTTGGCAACACTATGGAAGAGGACTTGGGCGCAACCAAATCTTTAGGTACATTCTTCTTCGGTGGCTTCGTGTCTTTTATTGTAAGCCTCTTATTTTACAATCCTGCAACGCCATTAATTGGCGCTTCAGCTGCCATATTCACGTTATCTGCAATAGTTATGCTGATTAAACCATTAAAATTCTCGATTCTTTTCTTCATGCCTCAAGGACTTGTGGCGATTCTATATTTCGTGTACAACGCCATTGCTGTATACTCTGGTGCTGGCGGAAACGTGGCTTACATCGCCCACCTAACAGGATTCGCCGTCGGGATTCCCTTCGGCTTGGCATGGAGCAAGAACTGGCTCAAGAATCTTCTAATAACAATAGCACTTTTTATTGTATTTCTCATAGTGGTGGCTATTGTGCTTCCAATTATTTTTAGCGCAATAACCTGAAGCAGAAATATACAACAGAACAAAGAACAAAGCCTTATAACAGACAGCGGGCCTTTCAAATTTGTGAATGTATAATGTGCGAATTCAATGTTATCTTAGATGGAAAAACCCTGTTTAAAGATGTTGTTTACGCAAAAACCGAAGGCAACAGCGTCACCGTAAGAAACGTGTTGGGGGAAGCAAAGGAATTCCAAAGCTGCAAGATAACCGAAGTTGACGTAAACTCGACGAGGCTGGTTTTAGCGGCACTTAACACTTAAAGCTCAACACGTTGCCAGAGGCTCCTTCTTTCTCAGCCCACTTCTCGGAATCTAGCAACGCAACTTTCGGGAAACTAGCGAATGTATTAAATTGGCTACCCGCAATTATTACAATCTATCATCGCGTTCTTGCTACCAATTGAGGCGGGTGTATGCGGAAACTCGTCAGACTAAGCATCGCCATAGGAGGTTTCCTTATAGTGACTAGCTTAATTTTAACAGGAATCGTTTTCCTAATGTTATTAGACTTGATTGACATAGACATTCTCTCAAATCAAACACACACGTTGCTGCTAACTCTGATTTTCTTAGCCATCGGCGTCTTGGATTTCATAGCTGGAATGATCCTGCTCTTGAAGAGATGAAACCAATGAACATAAAAACAATTGTTTTAAAATCGGTTGGAGTGATACAGACCGCTATAGGTGTTACAGCAATTATTTTTGCTTTTCTCTCTTTCTACGACATTTTTGGCATACAAACAATGCTTGGAATTATTCCTGGTTCTATTGGACTTTACTTATGGATCTTCATCATTTTTGGCCTGCTCTCCTCCATAAGCGGACTATTTCTCTTTTACGAGCAATAAACACAGGAATTGACCGCCATGGATGAACCTCACCTGAAAAGAGACCTTGGGCTTATCCGCACCACAATGCTGGGAATAGGCGGAACCCTCAGTGCAGCCAACTTCGTAATAATCGGCGAGGCTGCAGGCATGGCTGGGTACGCAGTTGTTCCCATAGTCGTCATATGCGGCTTACTTAGCCTTCTAACAATGTTCAGTTACGCCGAGCTAGGTACCGCGATTCCGTTGGCTGGAGGCGAGTACACGTTCTCAAAAGTAGCTTACGGTGGATTTACTAGTTTCCTCACAGGTTGGTTTGAATGGCTCAGCAATATGTTTTACGCTGCATTATCTGCAATAGGCTTCGCGTACGTTGTTTCTTATTTGTTTCCTCAGATCAACATACCGTTAACCGCAGTCTTATTAGTGATAGTATTCTCCATCATCAACTTGAGAGGTACAAAAGAAACAGCCACTGCTGAAACCATCATAACAACCATTGTCCTCGCCATATTAGCTGTATTTATTATAGCAGCATGGTCCTTCGCTTCAGGAACACCAGCAACCCCACAATCAACTTCCCCCATAGGCATACTCGGCATTTTCGCCGCGACAGCCTACCTGTTTGAACTATACTTAGGCGCCGAGGCTGTAGCAGCAGCTCAAGCCGAAGTGAAAAACCCTGGGAAAAACATTCCCTTAGCTTTAATGCTGTCTGCAGTAGTACTGATTGCGCTATATACCAGCATTGTAGTCGTCTCCGTTGGAATCGTGCCTCCAGAAGTTCTTAGTGAACAATCATCACCTATCGCGTATGTCGCCCAACAAGTAATGGGACCGGCTGGAGCAATTATGATAACAGTAGGCTTAGCGATTGCTGGTCTGGCAGCAACAAACGAGGCTGTTCTGGCGCAGTCAAGAGTGCTCTACGCGATGAGCAGAGACGGCTATTTACCTAAAAGTTTGTGCAAAATTCATAAACGCTTCTGTACACCGCATGTTGCGATTATTGTCGGCTCTGTTTTTACTGTGATTTTTGCTGCCACTGGATTTGTGAATTTTGTGGTTTATGCGGTTAACCTCGGCTTCATTGTAGGCTTCTCAATTGTGAATTTGTCGGTGATCAGACTAAGGAAAATAGCGCCTCACCTCAAAAGACCTTTTAAGACACCTTTGTATCCTCTAACGCCTATCGCGGGAATAGCGGCTTCAATTTTTCTGGCTCTTTTCATAGAGCCCTCGGTGTTAATCTTGGGCATAGAACTCATTATTTTGGCGTTATTGGTTTATTACATCAGAATGGTGGGTCATCATCGTATTCGCATTGCTTTCGGAGGAATAAGTTTGAGTTTAGGTATTTTTGTAGCGTTCGTAGCTTATCTATTAGGCACTCGCTTCATCGTGTTCCAAGGTGTGTCGCAAGAAATAACGACTCTGATCTTCTACATGCTTCTTTTCGTTAGCATAATTCAGATTTTGGCCGGAGCATTAAACGTGATAGTTTCCGAAAGATGAAGCTGAACAGCAAGCTTAAAATCAACGGCTCCTGTTCTTGTTTATTATGCGAAGCAAACGCAAAAAGTGTTATACTGATGTTAAGCGTCCAACCGTTGACGTAGATAACTTGGTTATAGACACAACGCGTACAGAGCGCTTTCAAGTTTTTGAAATTTTAGCTTCAGTGCGTAAGTACTTGGCTGTTTTGCTTATGGTTTCAGGTGTCTTGTCAACTTTTTTTTCAGTGCAATTTCTTATGGGTGTTGAGATATTTTCATTTGCATTGCGCTTTGTCGCTCTAGCTGCTATGTGTTTCATAGGGGTAGCTAACATCTTTTGTGGATTGCTTTTGCTTTCCTCAGAATAGAGTGTTCGCCATCTATGAAACTAACTCTAATTTAAAAAAGTCTATAAAAATGACAAAATGGTTATAGACCACAAAATTTATTTGCCAAGTTGAGTCTAAGCCCGAACGCCCAACGCGGTTCAGCCAACTGTTAACTCAATGCTTGGGTTCTTCCCATTTGATGTGATCGCTTGGGATGAGCTTGCGCAGTCAGCCACTTGATGGCTGTTCTTTGCCGATGCGTTCCAGCGTGCTCCCCAACTTGGTAAACATAATATAACTCTTCCGATTTATATAAAGTTGTTTGTACATAGTCTATTAATTAAGTATTTGCATGGTAGTAGCTTTTTGACAGAAACATCAAAACTATTTCACGATGGCTTTGGTTAAGCTCTGAGAATGACGGATGATATTTAAGTTTCTGAATAGTGTGATTATGAATGATCTATGGTGCTGAGGTTTTTTCCAGTTATATATTACTCGAGCTAAATGTTGTTTGAATTTTAAATAATGGTTCAGCCCATATCCTCCGTAAGGAAATAATGATGAACAACAGGGATAAGTTTGAGCAAGACTTAACCACTCTTATGTCGCGGCTTACGATTGATGTGGAGAAAGAGGTTGAAAACAAGCTTAATATGCTTAAGGACTGGCTTTTAAACCTCCAAAGGGCGAACGTTGTAAAGATTAACCATTCTGTCATGGAACTCGTTTGCGCCAAACATCTAATTCTAAAAGGTTACGAGGTTCAGCTTGAATACCCGCTTAATGAAATACTAACTTGCGACCTATACTCCATAAAAGGCTTCGGGAACCTTATAGTTGAAATAGAAACTGGCTTTATTCCTCCAGAGCACGCTTTAGATCCTTTAACCTACACTTCAGCGCGGTTAGCCAGCAAAATAATTAGGTACAACAGTTTCGCCGGAAAATTTGCGCTGGGTATGCCGCCTCACTATGTCTTACCTTTTCCACTCGCCTTAGCCAAGCCGCCAAGAAAGAGAACCGTTGAGGAGGTAGAAGTGATTAAAAATCTCTGTGACATGTACTACAGGAACCCACCAGTAACTGCAGAAGAGATATGCAACGCTCGCATACAAGAGATTTACATAATTGATGTTGATCATGCAGAAGTTCAAGAGATTGATCCAGAAGCCTATATGAAAAGATCATTCAGTAACGATCTTTTTTTTGATTACAGCGTTTCCTAGACTTCTGGAGCGTATATGGCTAATGCCCTTTTACGTGTACATCCTTCTTTGCACCGATGGAAGCTTCTATACAGGTTACACCAAGAATATTGACGAGCGAATAAGGCTGCACGCAAACGGCAAAGGCGCCAAATACACAAGGGTCCATAAACCCAAGCGAGTTGCCTACGTTGAACTTTTTGGCTCTCAGGCAAAAGCCATGAAACGCGAGAAGGAGATAAAAAAGCTATCACATCAGCAGAAGTTGAATTTGACTAGTTCGCGTAACTTGCATGAATGAAGCTTCTTCCAGAGAAAAATCGACTAAAAGCTTTCAACAAATTTGTATATGTGCCCTTTTTGCCTATGAAGAAGCAAATATAGGTTGAAAAGCAAAACAATAGCAAAGGGCTGCCCAAAGTTGAAAAAATCAATGATAGGGTGAGCAAGCGCTGGGGCACAAGGCCCGTCGTTATCCCCGCACCAATCGAAGTGGATGAGATTATGAGAATGGTTCCCTTTGGAAACCTCATAAATATCAACGAACTTTGTATCGCACTTGCCAGAAAGCAAAGATTCAGTCGGCTGTTCCGTGACAACAAGCATCTTTGCTCGGATCGCAGCGTATATTGCAGAAAGCGAGAACAATAGAGGGGAAAGATATCACTCCTTACTGGCGCACGTTAAAGAAGGGTTGTGTTTTGAACGAAAAATATCTTGGTGGAGTCGAAGCGTAAAAGATGCATTTAGAGAGAAACGCACAATGTAATTACGACGGGGAAAAAATATGCTGTTCTGAATTACGAAAAATCGTTGGTTCAAGTTTAAAGTATAGGCATCAACGCTAAACCCGTGAATAATGGTATCAAAATGTTATCGTTTACTGGCAAGGGCAGACTTTCGATTGCCATAGCGACTGCGGCGCCAACTAACGCCAACGCTGGTGAAACGAAAAAAGAGCCCGCTAGAAAAGCAAAAAAGAAACCTGCGATTGAACCCTCTAAGGTTTTGCCTTTATTGAATGGTAAAGGTTTCTCCGAGATTAGTCCCCCGAAAAGTGATGCAGTGCTATCGCCCAAAGTGAATATAGCTATGGCAGCGGCATTCACCGGAGCGGGAAATAGCAATAAGGTTATCAATATTCCTATAGCAAAGTAGAGGGGAGCCGTGGCGAAGCCGTACCGTTCTGCCGGCAATGCGGCCTTCCGCGTAATTGCCGAAATAAGGGGCAAGTTTCTTCTGTTTATCCGTGATAGTTCAGATATGAAGTAAAGCGCACTCACCACGCAAATAATCAATGCGACTGTATAAATGCCTATTAAGCCGGCGAGAACTGGAACAAAAAAGCCGGAAGCGTGAATAGTCTCCCTTATCATATCGTTTTTTGAAGGTAGAGACCGCTTTTTCGGTTTACCATAGATTATGGATAGAATTCCAGGTAGCTGGCCTCTTATTACTTTGTCAGCCTTAATACGCAGCACGAAGTCTGGATTGTAGCCTATCTTTTGCATTTCAGGGAGAAAGATGGACCTATTATTTCTATCGTCTGCAACAACAACGCACTCCTTCAATTTTATCTCTTCAGCCGCCAAGATTCGTGATAGAACCTTGAATTTCCCATAAGGTTCTATGACGTCGCCCCAGATCTCGCCTGTCAATGTGCCATCATTAACTCCGACTTCTATACCGAAAGCGTAATCTGCTCCAACCATGCTAGCTAATTTCTTAACCATAAAAGTAGGAAGCCCTGAGCTTATTAATGCGGTTTTACAGTTGCGAATTTTAAGTTGAGCAAAAAAACTTTCCAACTGAGGTTTTGAAGGAATTTCATCAAAAATACACATGAGCTTTTCAACTTTGACGCCTCGCATAATTTTGAATATCCGTTCTAATGCTGCTTTTAACGGAAATATGCCAACCTCGTAAAGAAAACCGATGAACAGCATCTTCAGCAGCTGAGAAAAGCCTAGGCTTTTGCCTACGTCGAAGATGAAGCGGTTTTTGGAAATCAGCACTCCTTCAACGTCGAATACTACAAGCCGTGGTTTTCTACGTGGTGCTTCCAACCGTTTTCCACCCCTCTGCTTTGTGTTGTTCCCTCTGTGAATGTCATAGGTAACGTTTTGTGCCTTAAAGTGAGTTACCACTCTTCCGCTATTCAGTTTGACCGCAAACGTAATTTTTATTTAGTAACTCTAGTGGACAACCTCCCCCGCAGACTTGCAGTTGCGGGCATTCCTTGCATTTGGATTCCACATACTCTCGATTTCGAATTTTAGTTGCAAGAGGGTGGTTCCAAATTTTTTTCCAGTCATCCACAAGAATGTTTCCGAGGCTTTCGAAGTAGCTTTGGCAGGGGTAAACATCGCCGTTTGGTCCGACGCACATGTTTATCATCGCTGCCGTGCATGATTTCACTCCTAAACCTAGTTGGACAGGGTCAAAGCGGCAGTATTGAGTAGGTGTGTACCATAAAAACTTCATGTTAAGCTGATTTGCTTTGTCTCGAATCTCTTGAAGAAGCTCCTTGAGGGTCTCGATGGGCAAAACAAATTTTTGGTTCACATCGGTTGCCTTCCCAGAGTATATGAGGCTGTTGCATCCGAAGGCGGCAACGCCGAGCTCTTTTATGTAGTCGATGGTTTTTAGGAAGTCAGATGCATTGTATTTGCTGAGCGTTGTGTTTGTTGTAACGTAGATTTGCGAGCGAACCGCGTTTTTTATTCCAACCACTGTTTCTTTCCAGCTTCCTTCAGCCGACGTCATCAAATCGTGAACTTTTGGCTTGTGCGACTCAAGGGTTATCTGCACGAAGTCCAACCCAGCTTCTTCAAGGGCTTTCACGTTAACTTTGTCCTTCAGTTTTCTTCCGTTGGTTATCAACCCCGTGACCATGCCTTTGTCTTGCGCATAATGCAATAACTCTGACAAGTCTTCGCGAAGTGTTGGCTCACCGCCCGTGAAGGTTAGTATGAAAACTCCTATTTGACTGAGCTGGGCAATAACTTTTTTCCATTGGGCGGTGTCTAACTCTGCTGTCTCATGGGGTCCTCCGGTGTAGCAGTGAACACAATCGTTCTGGCACTTAAAAGTAATTGCTATGTCCATGCGTAACGGTGCCGAATACTGATAAGTGAAGGGTTCCTCTTTTTCCACTTCGAGAAAAGAAACCGGACATATCCTCTCGGTTCGGGCCAGTGTGCTAATAGTATAAACGAGTTTTTCGTAATCCTCCTTTGCCTTAGCTTTTCTTACGCGGTACCGCTGGCGAATTTTCTTCAGAACCTCGTTTTCAGACAAACCTTGCATGAAATAATAAGCATATGCAGAAGCTGTTTCGTTTAAGTGAAGCACAGTGTTCGCGTTTATCACCATGACCCCTCGACCGTTTGGCTCAATCCGAAGCTGGAGCGCCATTCCCGCAAACTCTTCCTTTCCACGGTATGTGTAGCGCCCTTTAGGAATCACAGGTGGTCGCAAAGCTTTGCGGAGAAAACTCATTTTCAACCAACACCTCCCCCCGCACAAGCACAGGCACATGAGACACAGGCACAAGCGCAAGCACACGCGGCACAGGCGCAGACACAACCGGCTTCTTTACGTGCGGGCGTGTGTGACGTTTTCTGAGGGTGCATGGGAATTATGGCGTTGGCGAATTTCTCAATATCCGTTACAATATTACTTGAGGTTTTCTCTACAGCAGTTGCGATGTTATCTGCAAATTGGGCGCCTGGAATGGTTGGAGGTTTGGCAGCTTGGGTGGGCGCGTCAACGTTTGGTCTATACGTAGGATGTGGATTGTAATGACTGTAGCCGTACCAGTACCAGAACCATAATGGACTAGGCTCAAATGGGTGCTCTCGAAACGTTGTTTCTGTGCGAGAGCGGTAATTAGGATCAAGCAAAAGCCACAACAGCTGCTCATCGTAGACCTTAGACGCTAGGTCAACCGTGCCAGCTTGCTCCACTTGTGACCAAGCTTTAGCAACGATCTTTCTGTAATAGTCTACTGTGTCACGTCGGCTGTGCCCACGCAGCTTTTGTTCCACTGTATCTCTCAGAAACATGACTGTGTGCGCAAGTTTTTCTTCGTCAAGTGTCCCATCATCTTTCACTGCGTGAAGAAAGTCGATTTCGTAATATCGCAACGTGTTTTCTGCGGTTCCTGTCTTATTTTGATACGCGGGCATAATCCTGAACTTAAGCGCAGGGTTAGCAGATTCAACCCAAACGGCTCTTTTCTGGAGCAGGCTGTAGAGGATTTCAGTGACGATATGTGTTGGCTTCATTTCCAACAGAAAAGAGGCTTCCACAGCGGTTAATCCGCGTTTTATTCCCAGCGATTCCATGCTGACTTTAGGTGACGAGTACGTGCTTTTTCTTGCTATTTGAATAACCGCTATGATTATTATGAGGAAGATTATCGGTAAAACAATCAGGGCAATAATTGTGTCTAATCCAATTCCTTCGGATTGGGTTGGATTGTAATTCGGCAGAGAACTTGCTGGGAAAGAAACGCCGAGTAAGTATTGTTCGTTTGGTTGAAGAACAGGCAATTGCCAAAAAACCGCAACTCGGTCTTCTACGGTTGAGGTGCTATTCCAGAATTTTTCGGGTAGCGTTTCGACTTCATTGATGGCAACTTTAGGTGGCAGAACAATCTGCACTCGCACATCACTGATAGGCACAGCCATCCATTGGGGAGCAAATTCCATCCCATAATTGCCAGGGTTCAGATGATCATTGTAAATCATTCCACCGACATTGGTGGTTGCGGTGAACCAAATTGTGTTTCCAGCGCTTAAAGGCTCCGATAAAGTAACTCTTACTCGATAATTGCTGCCCTCGTTATCTTTGGTTAATTGCAGTTGACGACCAAACTGGTCTACAGCTTGACCTACTGAATAATCTTCTTCAGGCTGACCGATCTGTACGAAATTGATATCTTGGCCAGACGACAGCGTCAAGGTTAGGTTGTAAATCAAGTCGATTGTTCCATCTTGATTAATAAAGATTTGAGTCCATTGATGGTCAAAAGTGTAGACTCTATCCTGTGCACTAGCCAAGCCTGCTGATAGAGATATGACTGCTAATGCAAGCATAACCGCAAGCAAGAAGGCTTTTCTTACCATTTTGGTTCCTCAGTAACCTCGAAAGTGGTGCCACAATAGGGACAAGTAGCATAGGGCACTCCTGACACTATTTTGATTTGATTAACGTCTACCGAAGCAGAACAGTTTGGACATTTGATTGAGGTAGCCTTCATCTGTCCTGAAACTTCAAGGCGTTGAATGACAGTTTTCGGTTTACGAGTTGTATAATAAATGCCTACAATGATTGCGATTCCAATAATAAAGAGAAAGCCACTTGTTACTAGTCTTGTGAGGGTTGCTTGAACTGAAGAAGCAAGCGCAAAAATCACTGCGAAAAAGAAGACAACTGCCACCGCAATTCCGCCTAATATCGTTATGATTTTCACATTTATTTTTGATGTTGCATCTAGCAATTTAATTTTGCCCTTAGACGACCAGAAATGCTTCGTTTTTCGATATGGGCTTTATCCTGAAACTGCATTTACATCAAGACTAGATACTTCATGTTGTTGATGCGAATAATTGAGCACACGCCTTTCAGACAAAGCTTGAATCTTGGGGGTCAAAATTAGAAGGTCCATTTTTGAAGTGCCAGAACCATGATGCATGGGTACGACCTTTAGACCTCTTTTCCATCTAATTTTTGTCGCACGAAAACTGCGATTTCACATGAATTCCAAATTTTTTTCATTGAGTCAGCTTATTCATTTCAGTTTTTTTGCGGTGAATGGCCGCGACAGTAGCATTGACTTTTCCTTCCTCTACAACGATTATTATTTGGGATGTGTGAGGCGCAAAAATCCCACGTTTTATGTTAATCCCTGATATCGCGCCTATCGCGAGAGACGCTACGCCTGCTGAGTCCTTCATCCTATCACCGATTAGTGTGACTACTCCTAAGCCGTATTCTATGTGCATGTTTTCGTCAAAGCCTTTCAGTTTTTCTTCATTTTTTCTCAAAAAATCCGAATCCAAGAAAAGATAGTCACGAATTCTCTCGCCTGTCTCCAATGTTTCAGCGCCCAAATCCATGAAGTCATTGCGTTTTTCCCAGATTCTCAGCGAATCTTCTAAGGAATGGCTTTTCTCATCGTTCATTGAGAGAATTGCAACCCCAGCTTTGCCCGTCAAACACTTAACGACGTCGTCACCTTTCGTCTCAGACTCGATTATCGAGTATTGTTCAGGCTGATCTATTGGAACCACCCGCAAAGGCTGCATAAATCGTCTGGCCATTGCGATTGCGGGGCTCTGCAGTATTTTCATGCCCATCATTGAAGCCTTGTGAGCCTCGTTATAGGTAAGCGCAGCTACATGCGCGGTAATTTGTCCTTTCACAACTTTTGGATCGGCACTCTGTATGGGCACGTCCTTGAACAGGAGAGTCTCAGTCTGGTAGCGGTCTTTTAGTAGACATGACGTGAACACAGCTGTGAGGTCTGAGCCGCCTCTGCCCAAAACGGTTTCAAGTCCGTCTGCTGTCACGCCGAGGAAACCAGCTAACGAAACAACCTTGCCATCTTCCAACGGATTGATTAGCGCGTTAGCTCGTTTTTTGCTCAGTTCATAAATTGGTGTCGCATCCTCAAAATTGTCGTCCGTGACTACAGGCCAATTCTGCAAAGAGATACGGCAAGCATCAACACTATGGCTTTTCAGGATATACTCTGAGAGTGCGGACATTGCTAATTCGCCAATTCGGCTTGAGCCTGCCTAAGATATCTGGCTTTAACGTGGAGCTTTGCACAGCGATTGTATACTTCGAAAACAGGTTCTAGCGGAAGTGGCGTTGACTGTGCATAGGATTCTCCTATTCTGATGAGTTCGTCGGTACAGCCCATCGGTGCTGAGAAAACTACAATTGGACCTAAGGAATCAGGTGTTTTGAGTTCTTTTATGCGGTTAAGGATTTTTGGAATTCTCTTTCCCTTAATGTCTAAAAGACTGCCGCCGAATTTTGTCACTGAAAGCTTCTTTTTCAAGTCCTCTCACTCCTGATTGCTAGACCTTAGCAAACATTCCTTGCTTTAATAATTTTCTTTAATGCGTATGTATCGAATTTGAAAAAGCTCTTATGTGGAGAATATATGATTAGGTTTCTTAGAAGGTGAATCCACCATAAACTTCTCGTTTGGAAAACGCGAAATTGTGATGATAGCTGCACTAATTGCATTATCGTTTATAGTTAGATGGTTGTTGTTTCCGGTTTCTGGATACAAGAATGACATGATTACTTTTGAGGCGTGGTTCCGTACCGCTGCAGATAATGGGCTTAGGTTCTTTTATGATTTGACGCAGTGCGACTATCCACCCTTAAACGTTTATCTTTTCTGGGGTTTCGGCTCGATAGCTAAAGCTTTTTCACTTTTCGGAACACCTCTTATAAATTACGCAGTCAAGTTGGTTCCCGCGATTTTTGATGTGGCGACGGGATTTCTGATTTTTGTCTTCATCAGGTCAAAGTTGAATTCCAAGATTGCACTCTTAGCAGTTGCTCTTTATGTTTTCAACCCAGCGGTTATCTTCAACTCGGCGGTGTGGGGTCAATTTGATGCGATTTACTCGTTTTTCCTCGTTCTTTCTCTTATGCTGGCTCTTGCTTCTAAACCGGAACTCTCAGCTGTAACTTATGCAGCTAGCGTTTTAACCAAACCTCAGGCCATAGCTTTGCTACCTTTGATTGCGTATTTGATTCTTAGAAAAGGCGGGTGGCGGAAGTTGGTAACTTCGCTGGTATCAAGTGCTGCGACGGTCTTTGTTGTTATTCTTCCCTTCGAGTGGAGTAATCCCGTTACGTTTCTTGTGAATAATTACCTTTTTGGCTACGGCAGATACGCATTTACTTCGGTGAATGCCTTTAATATATGGGCTTTGGGCGGCTTATGGGTTTCTGATACATCTGCCACTTTCTTGCTAGGATGGGCTATGTTCGGAACTTTGGTTGCCTTTACATTGTACCTTTTGCATAAGCGCTTTGCCGCCTCGGGGGAGCTACTGGCGTTCTTTTCAGCTTTAGTTCTTTTCTTCGGGTTTTTCATGCTTCCAACAAGAATTCATGAGCGGTACCTGTTCCCAGCTATAGGCATGATGACTTTAATGTTTGTATTCCTCAAAAAGATACGCCCGTTATACGTCGTTTTGACGGCGACACTATTTGCTAACATATCTTACGTTCTGTATTGGCTTAACACTTATGCGGATATGGGTTACACTTATGGTCCGAATCTCACTGGGGATCCACTGGTCTTAGCGGTAAGCGTGATTAATTTTATAGCGTTCCTATACGTTTTAAAGTTGATGTGGGACGAGCTGAAGGGGCGGTCGTGGTTCAGAATACGCCCCCTCAAAATAGGTAATAGTATCAACGTAGAGGCTAAGGAGAATGAAAATCAGATTAGACCTCACTAAAAGAGATTGGCTAACCATTCTTGTACTTTCATTCGTTTTCTTCTCGGTTGCTGCTTGGAACCTAGGTTTGGCACAGGCGCCTATTACCACTTGGCAAACAAGCGAGAACAATTCGTTCTACATCGACCTCGGTGAGCCCGCGAACGTCGGCACCGTTTTTTTCTTGGTTAAGAACGGCTCTGCTGACGTTCAGTTTTTCACTGGTTCGCCTGGAAGCTGGAATGCCAACGTAATAAACATGAGCATTCCAACAAGTTACTACAGCTGGAGAGAAATCGGCGTCGACAGTCCAACTCAGTATTTGAGATTTGAGGTTCAGCCGAAATCTTCTATTGAGCTTGCGGAAGTCGCTGTCCTACGTTCAACTAGTCAGAAGCTTGCTATTGTAAAGGTTAATGGTGAAGGTGATTCTGACCCGAATTTGTCGAATCTGGTTGACGAACAGAATCTGGTTGAGCTTCCGCCCGCGTACGTTGGTGAAACGTATTTCGACGAGATATATTATGTTAGAAGCGCCGAGCAGTACCTTAATCTTCAGGTGCCATATGAATGGACTCACCCGCCTCTGGGAAAGCTGATTATCGCCTTTGGAATCTTTGTTTTCGGCTTCAACCCGTTTGGATGGAGAATAATGGGCGTCATCTTTGCCACGTTGATGATCCCGCTGATTTACGTTTTGGGCAAGAAGCTCTTTGGAACATGGATAGGCGGTTTCGCTTCAGCTTTCCTGCTAGCTTTTGATTTCATGCATTTCACTATGGCGCGAATTGCTACTGTTGACACGTACGTGGTATTCTTTTCGATAGCATCGCAGCTCTTCTTTTTATTTTACCTCACGAACGTTCTTAGGGACGGGTGGAAAACTCCTGTATTGCCCCTCTTCTTGGCTATTCTGTTTTTCGCGCTTGGCTTTTCAACTAAGTGGTTTGTGCTCTACGGTTTTGCAGGGCAGTTGGTTCTTCTTTTCGCGCTAAGGCTTAAAGAGATTTTAAAACTAGAAAAGGGCTTAACCGACAAAATTTATGCTTTCACCAATCATCCGTTCTCAATGATTCTTGGGTTTTTGCTCTTATCAGTGCTTATTTACTTTTTGACGTATATTCCAGACTTGCTTGCCGGTCGCACGCTGGCTGGTGTTATAAGCCTTCCTGGGTCAATGTACAATTATCATGCGACATTGACTGCAACACATCCATTTTCGTCTCCATGGTGGACATGGCCTCTCATTCTGAGACCATTATGGCTCTACGTTTCAAGCCTTCCCAACAATGTCACCTCTACTATTACGCTTATGGGTAATCCCCTAGTCTGGTGGATTGGCTTCACATGCATAATCATCATCTCAACTTTCACACTTGCTAAAATTGCAGCATTGGCAAGTAGGCGACTTGGCAAAAAGGTGGGTTTACCTGCCATATTTATCATCACATTTTTCTTCTTCCAGTGGATTCCCTACATGTTTATTTCGCGGGTTACATTCATCTACCACTTTTACCTTAACGTGCCGTTTCTCAGCGTGTCGACAGCTTATTTTATTAGCAAGTATTGGAGCAGCAAGTGGGCGAAAATCATTGCTTTAGCTTATTTCACAGGCGTCGTGGTTCTGTTTGCATTGTTTTACCCAATCCTTTCTGGTTTTCCCGCGTCTAACTCTTGGATTGACAGCTTGAAGTGGATTTACGGATGGACCTTCTGAGAATGGATGCACAAACAGCGATGAAGGCTTCAGTGAGAGTTTCGGTGGTTTTTCCAGCTTACAATGAGGCGGCCAATTTAGAGCTTGCTGTGGAAAAAGTCACACAAGCCCTAGATGAATTCACGCGTTTTTACGAGATTATAATAGCTGAGGACGGGAGCACTGATGGAAGTGACAAGATTGCGGCGGTGCTTGCCGAGAAGTACAATTTCGTAAGGCATATTCACGGAGAAAAGCGTCTAGGAAGGGGGGCTGCCCTTAAAAATGCTTTCAAGCAAAGCAGCGGTGAGGTTCTTGTTTACATGGACTTGGATCTTGCTACGAACCTGGAACATCTGAAAGAACTCGTTGAGGCAGTTGAATCTGAGGGTTACGATTTTGCCACAGGTTCTAGACTGCTTCCTGAAAGCAAAGTTAAAAGGAGTAGGACAAGGAACATAGTCTCTAAAACTTATAATTTTATGGTTCGCGAGTTGCTGGGGTCTAAGGTTGGGGATCATCAATGCGGGTTCAAGGCTTTCCGGCGTGAGTTGCTCATGGTTTTGCTTGATGAGGTTATGGCCAACCACTGGTTCTGGGACACTGAAGTCCTCGTTAGGGGTTACCGCAGAGGCTACAGGATAAAAGAGATTCCAATATCTTGGAAAGGTGGGCGTGAAACGAAAGTGAGGCTTATTCGGGACTCGTTTAATATGGGTTACCAGTTGCTCTCTCTTTGGTGGCACTTAAAGAGGCAATAGCTTAGTGACTCATCCATTTTTTGGCTAAGAGCACGAACGCTCTGGCAATGAACGACAAACCCAGAATCATTAGCGTTCCTGCCCAGAACACGAACCATTTGCTCATATCAGTTGTACTATTGAGATAAGTTGTTATGAGATAAGCGGTTCCAAACCAGAAAACAAGGTTTCCCATGGTCTCCGCTATTTTGTTTATTGGCGACTTCGAAGTATATCTTAGTGATAGCATTATGATTTGGAAGATGCCTAAGCCTACGCAAAACTGTAAGATGGCGCCGTATAGTAGTGCATGAGATGACGGACTAATCGGTGCTGGCAGGTATATTCCTGTGGTAGGAACTTGCGCGAGAGTGAAACTTCCGAAGAAAGAGACTATTGCGTTCCAAAGATCGGCTGGAAGATTAACGACGTAAATTATTCCGATTAAAATTAGGAAAGCACCAACAGAGATGGCAGAGAATATGCGTTCTCGGATCTTGTACCCACTAACTTGCATGTTCGATTTTCCGTTCAATTTCTTCTTCCCACTTCGACTATTTGTAGCTGATGCACATATAGCTTTCCATTTTAGTGGCTGGGAGGTGCATGTTTTAAATACTTATGCTATAATACAAGAATATATAGGGTGAGGTTGATGGCGTATTGTCCAAAATGCGGTAACAAAGTTGAAGAAGACATGACGTTCTGTCCACGCTGTGGGGCACCGTTAAAGATGGAAGCTCCAATTCAGACAGTTCCCACACCAGCAGCTCCGTCAAGAGGCGAAAAAGCTGAGAAGGGTGAGAAGCAGGAAAAACGTGAAAAGCAGGAGCCTGAAAAGGGCGAAAAGCAAGAGAAGGGCGAGTACGGCTTTATAGGTTGGTTGATCGGCGGCCTAATCCTTGTACTAATTGGTTTCTTTGCATTGCTCCAATTCGCAGGCTTTATGACTTCAGGGATGAGTTGGGCTGTAGTGCTCTTGATAATAGGCGTTGTATTCATAATAGCTGCAGTATACTACACTACAACGGCTCGAAAGCGGGCTCCGTCTCCCTAGAGTAGCCAGCCCCAAAAAAGTCGGTGTACTCTGTGTTCCAAAAGCGTTAGCGTGTTTCTTCTACCGAAGACTCGAAAATAGTTTTTTCCAGCCGCTTCTACCATGTCACCAATGTCGTAACGGGGAAACATGCAGGAAGAGATTAACAGGCTTCCCCATTCGCCCCGCTTAAGATCATGTAGCATTTTCACATCGCGTCCTGTGTCCACCTCAAAGAAATATGCGTCATAGTTAGGCGCAACATAAGGCATATCATCTAGCTGCTGAGCGAAAACGCCCTCAGTCGCCGTGTACATCTCCACAACCGGCGCGGGTCCGAAGTACTTTCTGAATAGGGGCGCGTACTTGAACTGTATTTTGCGCACGCTCGTGCAAAACAACGCTCTAAACTTCCATAAATCCTTAGGCTTCTTGCCGTGCTTGCGCTGGATATACCTTGCAAAAGCCAGGATTACAGGGGTGACGCCCATCGTTGCGGTTACATCCTTGTCGAGTGCCTGTTGGTACACCAGTTCGAACCGTTTCTCCCAATCTGTTCTGGAAATTCCTGAACCAAGCGTATCTATCGCTTCTTGTCGTGGCAGCAGACTGACGCGGTCGAACATGGGGTTAAGCCTAGCATAGGTTCCAGAACTGTAGCCGTAGTTGAATTCTCGACCGTCCGAGGTCATGGTGTGGACGCTGGAAGGAAAATTCAAGTTCAATATATTGCCGGTGAAAACTTCAAAGTTCTTTTTTCTAAGCGCGAAGTTTATCAGTGCTCTTGCTCCGCAGGTGAATATCTGTTTCAAATGCTCTTTAGTAGCGGGCAGGACTTTTGCCCTTCCAGTCGAGCCTCGCGTCATCACCCAACACTCTGGAGGTTCTGGAAGAATTGATTTGTAATCGCCCTCTTTCACCTGTGTAAAGTAAGGCAACAGCCCCTTGTAGTCAATTTTCGGGAAACTATTCTGATAGTCAGCGATTCCCTCGATTTCAGAAGCGTTATAGTTTTTTCCGTAATTCGTATCTGCGTATTTTTCAAGTAACTCACCGAGAATTTGCTCTTGCGCTTTCTGCGGATTTTTCAGTGATTCGTACCACGGACCAATTATCGGCTGCAATATGCCGCTAAGCGTGTTTTCATCGGGCATCATTTGGGTTTCATTTAGCACTTGTTTGAATCGCCTTATATGCTTCGCTGTGTATAACTGGAAAAGGTGAAATGCTGTGGCACAAGTAGTTCGAGTTACTTCGGAGAAAATTAAGAATCTTGAGGTGCAAGGCGCAAGAAACGTCGCTATCGCAGCTATTAAAGCTCTGGAAGCGTTAGCGGAGCAAACAACCACCGAGACACGAAAACAG
>SMTZ1_10001442_pt1 | contig 23812 bp, 23 predicted proteins | sample DeeMarSWOR136_30_FD_25667 | JGI IMG/M metagenome (IMG submission 25667) | reverse complement strand
AGATTCCTGAAGTACATCTTCATGATGCGAGGCGATGGCATTTAATACGATAGGGTTCTCTCCATATCTCTGTGCCACGCTGTAACCTATCTGGCTGTGAGTTCCTTCGGTTTCGCGATCCACCGCTTTCCCTATATCATGTAAGAGTCCAGCTCTTTTTGCCAAATTGGCATCCATACCTAACTCCGCCGCCATCAAACCACAGAGATAGGTTACCTCCTTGCTATGTTGTAACACGTTCTGGCCGTAACTGGTTCTAAACTGTAGCTTTCCCAAAAGCTTAACCAGTTCCGGATGGATTCCATGTATCCCCACGTCAAAACAGGTTTGTTCTCCGGTCTCGCGGAGGATCACCTCCATTTCCTTTTCGCATTTCGTCACCACCTCTTCGATGCGAGCTGGATGTATCCTACCATCCACGATTAGTTTCTCCAAAGCCATTCGGGCTATCTCTCTTCTTATTGGGTCGTAGCCCGACAGAATAACCGCCTCGGGGGTATCATCCACAATCACGTCAATTCCAGTAGCGGTTTCAAAGGAGCGAATGTTCCTCCCCTCCCTGCCAATGATCCGTCCCTTCATCTCTTCGTTAGGTAGATTCACCACAGAGACGGTGGATTCCACAGTGTGATCCGCGGCGCATCTTTGAATTGCGGAGATTATGATATTTTTTGCTTCCCTCTCCGCAGTTTGTTCAGCCTCCTCTTTGATCTCCTTGATGAGGCCAGCCGCTTCCTGCCTGGCTTGGCTCTCCAAATTCGCCATTAAGAGCTTTTTGGCATCCTCGGCAGTCATCTGGGCAATCTTTTCTAACTGTTTATTCTGCTCTGCAATCAATCGTCTGAGTTCATCATCCTTTGCTCTTGAGGCCTTGTCTCGAGCATATAAGACCTTTTCTTTGTTTTGAATATCCCTTTCTTTTCTGTTTAAAATGTCCACCTTTCGATCCAGATTCGCCTCTCTGTCAGAAAGCCTTTTCTCCAGCCTTTGTATTTCTAATTTCTTAGTTTGTGTTTCTCTATCAAAATTGAGCTTGGCTTTGTACCACTCGTCCTTAGCTTCCAGAATGGCTTCCTTTTTCTTAATCCCTGCCTCCTTCTCTGCTTCCTGAAGAATCTTTTTTGCCAAATCATCAGCTCGGCCGACCTTGGCCTCCCCGATTCTTTTACTGATAAACCACCCCACAAAAAAGGATAGGACAGCAGAGCCGAAAACGATAGCGATAATCATTATGCTGCTCATATCCAATTCCTCCTTGCCGAAGGGTTCTCAGACACAGCAAGCATGACTTATACCCTTCGGACCAAAAATGAAAAACCCCACTTGTTTTTTGAAAGATTTTGCCATGCCTTTTAGGAAGGGTGAACTATCCCTCTTCCTAAGATACTACAGGCCAAAGCAAAATCGAACAAACCTCGGTGGGGATTAAAAGCAAAAAACGTATCTTTTTAGATATCTTCCTGCGTCACCCTGCTATCCAACCATTCCAGCAGGGTCTGAGCTCTCTCCTCTAAATCCAAAAGTTTCTTTTCCTTATCTTCTCTTTCCCTTAATAGCTCATCGGTTATATTCATGGCGGCCAACACTGCCACCCTTAGAGGTGACTTGTTGGTCAATTTCTCCGCTACCTCTCTCATCTTCTGATCTACATATTGTCCAACTCGTAGGATATATTGCGCATTGGCTTCGCCTTTGATAGGATAATCTTCACCAAAAATATTGACTTTAACCGATTGTTTTCTTTGCTCCATTGATTCTTAACTTGTCTTTTGAGAATATCCAAAAAAATCTTTGCTTTTCTCCCCACACTCCAAGTTCAAGTATTTAACAAACTCCTCATGAAAGATAATACGAAAATTTAATCTGAGAATCAAGGATGCTCAATCAAAATTCTCCACAAAGGTCAATTTTTGCAGAAGCTTCTCTAATTGCCTTCTAATCGTCTCTTTCTTCTGTTTAAAGTCTCCTTCCTTAGCTTTGAGCTCTTTTTTCAGTCTTTCATTCTCCCGAGATAGACTTTTGGTCTTATCCTCGAACTGAGAAATTTGATTGGCCAGTCCGCTATACGAAGACGAGATCTGTTGGTTCTCTTCCTTTAGCTTGTCTATGATTTTTATGGCCTTGGTGATTTTTTCTTCCAGCCTTTCAAAATTTTCCAATTGCATGGGCTTTTTAATCTCTTATAGGTGATCTTTGAGCAAACACTCTGAAATTGTAAATATTCAAAATATAGTTAAACCATAATTTCTGCACTTACTGTTTTCTTAAAATTGCCCCGAAGCTCTTTTCCAGCTCCAAGACTATCTTCTGGTGAATTCCTTCCACCTCCTGATCTGTTAGGGTTTTATCCTTAGCCCGATAGCGAATGGCGAAGGCTAAGCTTTTCTTCCCCGGGGAAATCTGTTTTCCTCGGTACACATCGAACAAAGTTATCTCTTCAATAAGATCCCCACCCACCGTCTTTATCTTGTCGCTTATCCTCTCGGACAAAACATCCTCCTCCACTAAGATGGCAAGGTCACGATTGACCGGAGGGAATTTAGGCAACGGTTGAAATGTCTTTCTCATAGGGATACCCGCCAAAAGTCTCTCGAAATCGAGCTCTGCTGCAAAAACCTTACCTTCAATCTCGAAAAGTTCCAGGATCTCTTGTGCCACCTCACCCAATATGCCCACCTTGGTACCATCTACTGTAATTTGAAAAGAACTGTCCGATTTTAGTGGGATAGTCTTTTCCTGGTTTAAGTGAAATGATACACCGAGGTTGCTGGCCAGCGATTCCAAAATACCTTTAAGATCGTATAAATCGACCTCGGTCTCCTCTGTTCCCCAGTGAATCATTTCCCTTTTGCCGGAAAGAGCTAAACCCAGATGCAATCTCTCTTTTGGCAGTTCATTTTCCCTGGTGAGGTAAACTTTGCCCAGCTCAAATATTCTCACATCTTCCTCTTTTCGCTTCTTGTTCCAACTTATCACCCCGAGGAGATTGTGAACCAAAGAACCAGTGAGGACCGACATCTCCTGGCTCAAAGGGTTTTGCAGATTAACAGTCGAAATCTCGGGACACAGTCTCTTTAATATCTTCGGATCCACCAAGTTGTTGGTCAAAACCTCATAGAATCCCTTTCCCACCAGAAAATGCTTGATACGTGTGATAAATCTATCCTCTTCGGACAAACGGGTAACTAGACTACCGCTGGCCTTCATGGAGGTTTCAGTCTTGTCGTAGCCATAGATTCTGGCTATTTCCTCAATCAGATCAATCTCCCGAGAAAGATCGGGTCTAAAGGTGGGAACGGTTACCCTCAAATCTTGATTCTCGCTCACCTCCATATCCAGCCTTTTAAGAATTTGAACCATTTCTTTGGACTTAAGATCGGTGGCCAGGATTTGATTGACCCTTCGTGGTCTTAAAGTCACCTGAGCAGGCACAATAGGACAGGGATAATTATCTACCACTCCTTTCAACACCTTTCCGTCGGCTAATTCTTCCAAGAGTTGGCAGGCTCTGTTTGCCGCATTTACCACTCCATTCGGATCCATCCCTCTTTCAAATCTCTGAGAAGCTTCCGTGGATACGCCCAAAAAGATTCTTCCCCTTCTGATCACCCTGGGGTCGAAATAGGCGCTCTCCAAAAGGACATTTTTGGTATTTGAGCTGACTTCACTTTCCATTCCACCCATTATTCCGGCGATGGCAACCGGCTTCTTGCCATCGGTGATCAGCAAATTCTCTTTGTTCAAACTCCGTTCCACCTCATCCAAGGTAATGAACTTCTCACCGCTTTCCGCTCGCCTGACCACCACCTTCTTTTGAGAGAAAAGATCGTAATCAAAGGCATGTAAAGGATGTCCGGTCTCCATCATGACGAAATTGGTGACATCTACCACATTATTTATGGACCGCATGCCCACGGACTCAAGCTTCCTTTTTAACCAAAAGGGAGAATCTTTTATTTCAACATCTTTTATCACTCTAGCAGCATATCTAGGGCAGGCTGCAGGATCTTCGATTTCTACCTCCACCCAATCCTTGGTTAATTCATCTATCTCATTGAATCTGATCTGAGGTTTCTTAACCGAACTTCCAAATAATGCTCCCACATCTCTTGCCACACCGATGATGGAGAGACAGTCAGCACGGTTAGGGGTGAGATCCAAATTCAAAATGCAATCCTCCAGATCTAAAGCCTCAGTGAGAGTGAGTCCAATCCTGAGCCGAGAATCCAAGATCATGATCCCCTTTTGGTCTTCACCTATTCCCAGCTCTTTTTCAGAGCAGATCATGCCGAAGGAATCCACTCCTCTTAAGGTGGTCTTACGGATCTCCACCCCTATGGGCAATCTTGCTCCAATCAAAGCCACAGGAACCTTGACCTTTTCCTTGACATTGGGCGCTCCACATACGATCTGTAAAAACTCGGACCCGATCTCCACCTCACACACGAACAAATGATTAGCCTGAGGATGCTTTTGAACCCTTGTTATTTCGCCGACCACTACTTTTTCCAGACCCATACCCAATGGAGTGATGGTCTCCACCTCTACCCCAGCATCGGTTAACCTGGTTGCCAACTCTTCCGGTGACCAATCGAAATCCACCAAATCTTTAAGCCATTTATAGCTGACTTTCATATTTAAAACTGCCTCAAAAATCTCAAGTCGTTTTCATAAAATAATCTAATATCGTCGATTCCATATTTGAGCATGGTTATCCTCTCCACACCCATCCCAAAAGCATAACCGGTGTAGACTTCAGGATCGTATCCCACATTTTTGAAAACCTCTGGATCGATCATCCCGGCACCCAAAATCTCCAGCCATCCCCGATATTTACAAAGACCACAACCTTTGCCTTTGCAATTCACGCAGGCTATGTCCATCTCCGCCGAGGGCTCGGTAAAGGGGAAGAAGCTTCCTCGAAATCTCACTGCTATCTCTTTACCAAAGAGTTCCCAGACAAAAGCAGAAAGGACTCCTTTTAGATCAGCAAAGGTCACATCAGTGTCCACGTAGAATCCCTCCACCTGATGAAAGGTGCAATAACTCCTGGCATTTATGGCTTCATGGCGATAGCACCTCCCAGGAGCGATGATCTTTAATGGAGGCCTCCTTTTCTCCATAACCCGAATCTGCACCGGAGAGGTGTGAGTTCTCAACAACAGATCGTCGTGTATATAAAAGGTATCCTGCATGTCTCGGGCAGGGTGGTCCTTGGGAAAGTTGAGTGCCCCAAAGTTGTAATAGTCCGTTTCTACATCGGGACCCTTTGCTACCTCAAAGCCCATCCCATAAAAAATCCCTATAATCTTCTCACTTATTTGCGTGATGGGATGAAGCTTACCCTGCCAACCTCTTCTTCCCGGAAGGGTATAATCAAGAAGTTCAATACGTTTTTCCTCAGACGGCTCCCGTATTTTAAGCTCCTTGATTCTTTTCTTGAAAATCGCTTCAACTTGATCTTTAACTTGGTTAGCCAATTTGCCTAAAGTTGGTCGACTTTCGGTCGGCACCTCTTTTAGATTCTTCAAAAAAGAGGTTATGATTCCCTTTCGCCCCAGGTACTTGATTTTGAGCTCTTCTAAGTTTTTTATTTTGTCGACCTTTGCTAATTCCTCAAAAACTTCTTTCCGAGCTTTTTCGAGATCCTCCTGATACTTTTTCATTTTTAATACCAACCAAAAATCCTTTCAGGGTCTTGAGTCTCAAACGATTTACAGACAGCTTGAGCCAAACGATGGACTCTTTAACATCAACTATTCGGAGATGAGAGGCTCGTCCTGTATTTCGAAGCTAATTTGACAAGCTTGGCAAAAGCTTCTTGATCCTTGATCGCCATGTCCGCCAAGTTCTTACGATCCAGAAGAACCCCAGCCTTTTTTAGGCCGTTGATAAATACACTATAGGATAGTCCGTAAATTCTGGCAGCCGCATTGATTCTGGTTATCCAGAGTCTGCGGAAATCCCTCTTCCTTCTTCTTCTGTGGACATAGGCGTAAGCTAATCCCCGCCGGACTGACTCCTTGGCAGTCCGATACAGCTTACTCCTTCCCCCATAGTATCCCCTGGCTGCTTTCAAGATTTTTTTTCTTCTCCTTCGGGAAGCCACACTCTTGGTCACTCTTGGCATCAGATTCCTCCTCCTAAATTGCCAGTAATCTCTTTACTCTTTTCTGATCGGCTTTAGCTACCATTCCCGCTTTTCTTAAACTCCTTTTCCTTTTGGAACTTTTGCCGGTTAGAAGATGCCCCTTAAAAGCTTTGCTTCTTTTGAACCTCCCTCCAGCGGTCTTTTTGAATCTCTTGACAGCGCTCTTGCTGGTTCTTATCTTGGGCATTTAATTTTTCCTCCTAAAAAAGATAGAGCATCATTTAATCTTATACGCTAGGTAACCGCCATAATTTATTGATGGCAAAAAAATTACCTCTAAACAATTGAATTGTTCGTAACTTTGAATCAATCCTATGATTTATCCTTTGGGAACCATGGTCATTGTCAAGTTCCGGCCCTCCATCTTTGGTTTCTGTTCGACTATCCCCACATCCACTAGGTCAGCCTGAAGCCTATCCATGATCTTTTGACCAAATTCCTTATGGGCCATCTCTCTGCCTCTGAACCCCACGAAAACCTTGACCTTGTTTCCCTGAGACAAAAATTCCCGGATATGTTTCATCTTGAAGGTATAATCGTGGTCTTCAGTCTTTGGCCGAAAGCGCATCTCTTTTAAATGCCAAAAACGCTGTTTCTTTTTGGCATCTTTCGCTTTTTTACTTAACTCATACTTGTATCTGCCATAGTCCATTATCTTACAGACAGGCGGCTTAGCATAAGGAGAGACTTCCACCAAATCAAATCCCTTCTCCTGGGCTAAACGAAGGGCTTCTCTGGTTGCCATTATCCCTATCTGTTCTCCCTCTGTTCCAATAACCCTCACTTGAGGAATCCGAATCCTTCGGTTTACTCTGATTTCCTTCGTCCTTATTTCAGCTCACCTCCTTTCTTTGTGGAAGTTTGACGCTCGTTTTCGGGCAATGACGTCACTATGGAAACCCGTGATATAGAGGTTTAAACAAAGGGACGATCCTTCTCCTGTTCGGACCTGGAGCTTTTCCCCGCTTCCACCAACTGGTCACTGTTAAACGAGCTTCACTGATTGGATCTTCCTAAATTTCATCAACTATATGATATATCTAGTGAATTCTACTGAATGTTTTTGTTTTCCACTTCCTGTTCTAATTTGGCAATTATTTCATCCAGATCAAATTGCCCTAAATCACCTTGTTTATGTCTTCTTACCGAAACAGATTTACTCTGCACTTCCCTCTTCCCTACGATGAACATATACGGGATTTTTTCTCTCTCCGCTTCGCTGATTTTATAATTGATCTTTTCATTTCTATCATCCACCTCCGCCCGAAAGCCCTCTTTTTGTAGTCTATTTTTTATTTCGGCAGAATAGGGATTTTGTTCATCGGTGATGGGCATTATCCTAATCTGCACTGGCGAAAGCCACAATGGAAAAGCCCCCGCATAATGTTCGATCAGAACTCCAAAAAAACGCTCCAAGGAACCCAATAGTGCGCGATGAATTAAAAAGGGTCTATGCTCCTTTCCATCCTGAGCCACAAATGAGAGGTCGAATCTATGGGCTAAATTAAAGTCGAATTGAATAGTTGTGCATTGCCAAGGTCTGCCTAACAAATCCTTAATTTTGATATCTATTTTAGGACCATAAAAGGCACCTCCACCCTCATCCACCTCAAAATCCAATCCCCTTTTCTCCATGGATTCGCGCAAAGCTGCAGTCGCCTTCTCCCAGTCTCCTATCTCGCCAATTGCTTTTTCCGGTCGTGTTGACAGAAAAATATCATACTGGTCAAAGCCAAAGCTCTTCAGCATATAGAAGGTGAAATCAAGAAGCCTCAAAACTTCTTCCTCCAATTGGTCGGGTCGGCAGAATATATGAGCGTCATCCTGAGTAAATCCTCTGACTCGCATCAGGCCATGTAAAACGCCTGATCTTTCATAACGATAAACTGTGCCCAATTCAGCCCACTTCAGGGGAAGATCTCTATAACTTCTTATCTTGGATTTGTAGACCAAAATGTGATAAGGACAATTCATCGGTTTTATTTGGTAATCCTCCTCCTCTATCTTCATAGGGGCATACATGTTGTCCTGGTAAAAATCGGTGTGCCCACTTATCTCCCACAATTTCAAACGAGCGATATGTGGGGAGTAAATCAACTCATAGTCATTTTGGTAGTGCTTCTTTATCCAGAATTCTTCAATTATTCTGCGAAGTAAGGCTCCTTTGGGATGCCAGACCACTAAACCAGGACCCGACTCCCGATAAATTCCAAAAAGGTCCAGCTCCCTGCCCAATCTTCGATGATCCCGTTTCTTTATTTCCTCTATTCGCTTTAACTGATCTTCGAGCTGTTTTGAGTCAGGGTAAGAAATACCATAGATGCGCTGGAGCATAGGATTTCTTTCTTTACCTCTCCAATAAGCACCAGCCACGTTTACCAGTTTAAAAGCTTTTATTCTGCCGGTTGAAGGTAGATGTGGTCCACGACACAGATCCACAAAGTTATCATGCTGATAAAGGATAACCTGTTCCTCTGGAATTTCAGATATCAGCTCTAATTTATATTTTTCCTTCCTTTTGGAGAAAAGCTCAATTGCGTTTTCCTTGGAGAGCTCTATTCTTTTGAAAGGGTGATCCGCCTTTATGATCTGTTCCATCTTATTTTCGATCTTCTCCAAATCATCTGGAGTAAAAGGTTCATTTTTATCAAAATCATAATAGAACCCCTGTTCAATGGAGGGTCCGATAGCCAACTTCACTTCAGGAAAAAGATCTTGCACCGCCTGGGCCATCACATGCGAGGTGCTGTGCCAAAATACCTTTCTTCCGTCCTCGGAATCGAAGGTGAGTATCTCGATTTCTGAGTCCCCATCAAGAATCTTTGACAAATCCGCTATCTCACCGTTTATCCTGGCTGCCACAGCATCATCTATTAATCGCGAGTCAACATCTTTAAGAATATCTGAGACAGATATCCCTCTTTCATATTCCTTTTTTGACTTCCCAGGTAAGATTACCTTGATCTTTTCCGACATTTGTTCCTCGTGATCACAACCCATAAAAAATTACACCGCCTCCTGGGGCGAAGATATTTTCTTATTCTGACCAAAAGAATTTTTTACTGTGAACAATCAACCATGAGCAATCTACTGTTTTCATGGTGGGCGATACTGGGATCGAACCAGTGACCTCTTGCATGTCAAGCAAGCACTCTAACCAACTGAGCTAATCGCCCAAAATTATGTTTGTCAGTTTGTGGGTTCGGAGTTTGTCAATTCCTTCAAACTAGCAAACTCTAAACTGTTCATGCGATCTTCCCCCGCCTTTGGCGGGGGACACTCTAACCAACTGAGCTAATCGCCCAGAGTTGTGTTTGTCAGTTTGTGGGTTTGGAGTTTGTCAATTCCTTCAAACTAGCAAACACTAAACTGTTCATGTGACCTTCCCCCGCCTTTGGCGGGGGACACTCTAACCAACTGAGCTAATCGCCCAAAACCGATCTAAAGTTGTTATCTCCTTATCTTCAAGCTTTTGAACCCTCTAACTGCTTTAAAATGGCTTTCGCGATTTCGATCAGGCGTTCTGACCATACTTTTCTAACCAGAACCCAATTTGGCTCTTAAGATTTTTTCTTTCTTTAACTTATAACCTTCAAAACGTTCTTAATATACGGACCACTCAAATTTTTGTCAAGAAAAAATCATTTGCTTTAGGTCTGCACAAAAGAATTTCCATAATCTCCTGGCTATAGCCAACTCCGCCTCTCGTACGGACAAGCTCTTTCAGTTACATGGGTTACGTCTTCCTTATGAGAGCCCTTTGAATTGTCATACAAAGATATCTGCTTTGTTTTTTACAAAAGCAGACCCGAATTCATACGCAGAACCTTTTATCGCATCCACTATGACCATTTTCTTGATTTCAGTATGCGTAAGTGAGTCTAACATCCTTCAAGTAAATGTTTATTCATCACATCCATTATACTGGAGTAGCATTCACCAAACAGACAAAAATCCGCTATTTGGTTGCATGAATTCTGACCTCTCCAGACGGTAGTGTTTACTTACAGGTGCGCGGCCAAACCAATTTACCTAAAGCGACTTGAGTACGGAAGCGTTGGAGTTAAGAAAATGGAAGACACCATTATATATTTGAGAATTTCGAATCTTACTCTTTTTTTGGTGAAGGTATCCCAGACCAGTTTTTTATGAACTTGTTAAAGGATTGGATCAAAACAATACGTATATGATCATGCCTCAAATAAGTTCATCAACCTTTGAGCAATTCTTGAAAAGACCTCCTGGTTGTTATAATAACCTGTTTCGCTTCTTTTTTTTGCTTCTTTTATCTTTTCCTCCCGCACACACAAACGCCCTTTGGCGGTTTCTTTTCCCTCTGGGGTGAAATCCGAATGGGATTTCCCGCCTTTTCTCCTGGAAAAGCCAAAACTACGAATTTCATTTCTGAAACGATCCGGCTGCATGAGCTTGCCACCTTTTCCTCTTAACCCCTTTGTATCATTTAACTTACGAAACACCCTGTTCTTGATCTCTCGAATTCTTTTCTTCCTTGAATGACAAAACGCATTTACAGGCCTCTACCCTAAATGATTTGTTGTATCTCAATTGTCTCTACTATTTCTATCGACCCATGTGGTTTAAAACTTTACTCACCCTGTTTTTAGCGTGTTTTCCTCGGAATAACAAAAAGAGTTACATCTGTTCTGTGTAGTCGGTAGGAACGATTTAGTTAACAAAGATGGGGCTAAACTATCTTCTTGTCACGGAGAAGCAAAAATGAATATTGAGCAAGCTGGAGGAATTTGAAAGAGAGGTTAAGCTTTATTGAAAGCTTAGAGGAAAAAGCATATGATATATGGGGTTGTTGCCGGATTATTTTTCCCATACATTTCGTTTCCGGCAGAGGTGTGGACCGTCTGGTTCACACCAGAGGCCGGCATGGGGCCCCAGATGGGAGCGTCCGCCCGTCGGGGCGAATCTGTCTATGACAGAAAGAAAAGTTTCGGTGGCGCTTACGTATCGTCAATCGTCGGTCCTTATCGCTTGTCGTGCTAAGATGAAAGAGCAAACCATAGACGGAACCGATAGGTGGCCAAACTCTATGCAGACATTTGCCCTCCTGTCCAGACGAGCACCCGTATGGCTGGGCAAACCGATAGACAATAAATAGACTTAAGCAACAGTTCAATATATTTCTCAACTATTCAAGAGCAGTAAATCTATAATCATAACCTCAAATGAAATTCAGATGCATTTTGTCTTCCTCTATTATCTGCCACATGACCTCATTGTAATAGTGCCATCGGCAATCATACAGATTACAGTCTTCGACCCTCAGATTTCTGATCACCTCCTTATGCCTTTCACCAAACCATATCTTTTCTATTGGTTGGTCAAAGAGATTGCCCATTCGGGTCGACTCCCTTCGGAATTGATAATGGCAACAAGGATAGATGTCTCCCAAAGGATCCACCACCAGGTGAATGGGGGAAAGCCAACATTTTCTGTTAGATTTTGAACTTTTGGCTCCGCCACAAACTAAAAAAGGATAGTATTTCTCCTGCAAGGCCCTTATAAGACCATCCACCTCTCCTACTTGTTCTGGCAAAAGCGAGTCTTTGGCATTTCGCATGGGCTTGAACTGGATATAATCGCAGCCGATATCTTTGGCCAAGTTGATAACACTTTCGATGAAATTCATATTGCTTTGGCAGACCAGAACCTTTGCCCCCACGGTCAATTTGGAATTCTTCTTATTTTTTTTAGATATAACCTCTTCCAAATTGTTCATTACAACCTGAAATCCATATTTTTCAGGAGGACAATGCATCTTATTATAAATTTGCATATCACTTGCATCTATATTTACCCTGATGAATGTGAAATGGTCCACTACCTGATCGGCTAACCGGTCCGATAGCAGAGAACCATTGGTCAAAAGGCCCAATTCGAATTCTTCATTTGCGGCACGCTCTGCCAGTTCACCAAATTTGGGATGCAAGGTGGGTTCTCCACCACCTGAAAACTCAATGGATTTGATCTTTAAGTAGCGTAAGCTGTTGAGAAGTTTTGCAAAATTCTGCGGATCCAAAAAGACATTTTCCTTTATGTCCAGTTCCTGACATGAGCATCCTTGACAATTATGATTACAGACGTAGGAGGGGTACACAACCGCCATGAGGGGACAAGGCATCTTTGCTTCCAGAATCCTCTTTGCGTCGTGATACATCCTCAGGATTTTATTCCTTTCAAAAGGGTTGACCAAAACCCTCTGGGCAAAGTTGGATGCCTCTGTCTTCTGCGAAAAGGTGGTCACCTTTCGCAAAGCTACTCCATTTATCGGCCTTTCCATGAGCTTCTCTTTATTATCCATCAGCACCCTTTTTCTTAGAAATATTTTATTTGAGGTTGGCTACTGTTACTTTGGTCCTGAGATTGTTCCCAAGGAACAAGCGTGAGATTTGCACGGGCGGGAAAAGTCAGCAGTGGGTCCTCCCTGGCGGCTTCCCCAAATCTTTATCTGGTTTTCCATGTGGTTAAGTTATGTTCGATTAGGTGAGCTTTTCTCTTCAGCAGCCCGTTTTCTTTTCAGTTGTTTTTTTAGCTCATCCAAAACATAATGTTTGGTGGTGTAAGGACTATTGGGCATGACCACCTGCTTAGCAATCTTCTTTTTGGAATTGATCACCACGGGACCTAAAAGATCGACAGACATCTGTGAAGGGTCAGACGGAATCGTAACGATGACGTAAGTAATGAGTTCTTTCATCTGTTGAAAGTTGAGTTCCTCCAATTCCTTTTCATGCACCTCTAACTTGTAATTAGGGAAAAACAAAGCAGGATCAACAATCACAAAAGCAACAGCCGGATCCTCCACCGACTGAAGCCACTTGAAGGGATCATATTCGCTTTTCTCTATGATCACATATTTGGAAAGTTGAGAAAAGCCCAAAATTCCTTTAGGCAAAAATAGTACATCCTTTTCCTCAAAGCCGATTTCGCCAAATCTGTTGGTGACGTATTTCATCAAGCACCCCCTTGATCATCTGATAAAATCCAAAAGTGTAGGTTGGAGCATTGTGGCTCCTCTTTTCAACGCAGCCCGAAAGATGCACTGTTGATTGGCTAAATCTGCGGTAGCTCTTGAGACATCGTCCCTGTTTACTCGCGACAAAAGCCGAGGCATCTCTGGTTGTAAGTCTCTGAGCCTCCTTTCGATATTCTCCAATCTTTTAAGTTTAGCCTCTGTCTCAGCCATAAGACTTGAAATCTCTTCAGAACCCAAATCCAGAATCCCTAAACTTTTCGAAATCGCCTCGTGGTCGCCGTTATTTAGAGATTCTATCAAGAATTGAAAAGCGCCCAGCATATCTGGGGACCCGGAAATCTCTAGACTGCGGGCGGTTTTTTTATCATCACCATCATAAACCGCCAGACTTTTTCCTTCCACTGTTGACTCAAGGCTTATTCCCCTTTTCGAATTATTTACGGAGGCAATAACCTCTGGCATTGAATTATTGATGGCATCTATTATCTCCCCTATGGTGCAAGCAGAACTTAAATCCACGATTCTTTGAGTTTCCCCAAGGATGATCTTGATGCTTCCCAACATAAATCCCTGTCCTTTTTTAAGCGAAAGGATTGGCGTTTTCTCAGTCAAAATTGGATTTAAATCCTTTCCCGCTATGCAGCCTGCCCCACGATCTGAATTTTTTGAAGGACCGGGCAAAATCCCCAAATCTCTGGCAGTGGTACCGCCTGCTTCTGAGATCGTCAATTCTTCTCCCGGATTGGCGTAATTGCTACAGGCATAAGAGAGCTCCAAGCCTTTTCTGGATGCGTTAATCTTCGCACTTAAACCGGCTATTTGAGATGAATCAATTGCTTCGATCACATCTCCCACTGTAATAGCGTTGTGAAAATTAATATCCCAGAAAACACCCTCAGTCTTATTTGTGACCCTTATTACCTCCAGGCTTACCCCTCTCCCCAGGTTTAACTCAGAGAGTCTGGTATTTTGGTCTATTGCCGGGTTCAAATCGACGTCTTCACCCAAGGTTTTTCGAGACTTGGTCAAAAAGTCTGACTCAATAGAATTGATCCTTATATTCAATCCGGGTTCGATTTTCACCTCAATCTCTTCAGTTTTTCCTTGAGACACGGTATGAGTCCAAGCTGAACTCTCTCTTCTTATATCCTGGCTATTGACAATTTTGTCAATCTCAGCAAAAAGCTTCTTCATGTCCTTTATCATCTGTTGGGGATCTGCATCTTTGGAGCTTTTATCCCTCATCTCCATGGCTATCTTCTTGACCAAGCTGATAAGATTCTTTAGCTGGCTTAAGGCACGCTGTGTGTCTTTCATTCGGGTTTTAGCCAAGGAAACGCTCTTCAGGAATCGATCCTGATTGCCCAGCTTGGTTTTCGATCTTAGACTTCTATTCATCTTCGAAATTCCATTTGCCATTTATCGGTCACGACGGGGTTTTCAAACTTGAAGAGACTATTCGCAGTTTTCTTCAAATTTAAGATCATGGCGTATATCCGGACTATGCCTAATTTTTGCAAAGAACTGTTGAGAAGTGGCCGAAGCAGGGCTTAACCTAGATAAAAAATGAGAGACCTCCATCCATGATCTTTCTTTACTCAACATGAAAAGAAGACTAATTCCCTTCATAATAGACGAAACTGTCGTCCAATGCCTTTCGCTCCTCTCCTGCCTTCAAACAAGAGCCCGAGGACTTTTTATTTTTTTTGAAGTTTGACTTACTTTGAGAGGACTCTTCAGTTTGATCCTGCCACCATCTCTGGTACCTAGAGACCTTCTGATTCAAATCCTCTTTATATTTTCTCTTTTTGTTTTTAAAAAACATGAAGTTCATCCTTTCTTTAACAAGTTTTCCATCCGGAAGGTCCAGATCAAAGAGAGCTGAAGAAGGAGGTTAGATATGATGATCTATCAAACACCCCAACTGCTCATTTGATTCTTCTACCCCTTTTGCTTTTTATATTCATATTTTCATTTGTTTCTTTTCTGCTCAGAGTGTTTATCTGGTTCCCTCCATCGGATAACTTTTCTCTATCTTCCCGGACTATGGAAACGATTTCAGCAAGATCCTCCTTGGTGGCGGTCACAGCTCTTTTGTTCTCCTCTTGTATTTTGAAGTAGATCTCTTCTCTATGGATGGTTACCCTTTGAGGAGCAATGATTCCTAACCGAACCTGTCTGCCCCGCACTCCCAAGATGGTTATCTTAATATCATCTCCAATGGTTACGCTCTCGCCCAACTTCCGTGTCAGCACTAACATGTTTACCTTCTTCCCGGAATTCGCCCATTTCTATGGCGATGAGAACACCTTTTTCCTGATTATAAATTTAGCCTTTATTCCAACATTCAGTTTTGGGGATTCCCGATCTTAAACCAATTGGGTTGTTATTTTCTCTGTTTGTACTTTTTGGTTTCTCCGCTGAGAAGCACTATAGTTTTGGTCTTCTTTCTCCAAGCCCAAGAAAATCTTTATGCTCTGGTCCACATATTTCATGGACTGTCTGATCAAAAATTCGTTCTTTTTTCTCTGCCTTTCCAACTTGGCATAAAGAGAAGAGAGCGTGCTGTGCAACTCTCGTAGTTTTGCGGAATATGACTCCTCCACCAGTTCGATCAATTTTGATATATTAACCTCTCCTCTCTCTATCTTCAATTTTTCGGCTAGGCAGTCGGTCAACTTGATGCGGTCTTCCTCCAATTTTCGGGCATCCCAGATGATTCTCTGCTGATCATTCCCGGACCTTTGTAGCGAATCTATGTCGTTTTCCACCAAAAGCTTTTGTTCCTGCGACAACAGGGTCAGAAATCTCTCCAAGCATGTGATCTCTTTGTTGATCACCTCAATCAGTTGAGACACCAACGAACTCAATTATGCCTCCCCTCATTCTTTGCTGTATCTTTTACATCGGTATGAATTAAGGTTTCTTAACATAATTGGACCGAGTCAGGATACCACTTTGATTTCAACTCCGTGCCTAAGGCCAATCCGATGACACTTGTGCACAAAATGGCTCAGATAGGGCCATCAGATTAACTTATTGTCGACGGAGATAGATTTCAATTTCTTGACTACGCCCAACACTCTTCGACTTTCAGATAATATTGAGCCCAACGATTTTTCTATCTTAACCAGAAGCTCTTGGTTTTTCTCGAATTCTATGATTCCATGACGGGAAAGCCTATAAAGGCTCCCCATCTCCATCTTTACCATCTTGATCATCTTATTGATATCATCTGTTGTTTTGGTGACCTGATCCACCAGATCCCAAATCTCCTCATTCACTCGAGCAGGAATGTTGCCGGTATTTCTGGCCGTGGATGCTGCCGAAGCTACACTTAGTGCAACCACTTTAGCTTGTTCCGCGAATTCCTCCACCGATTTTAGAATATCCTCCGCCTTTTCAGTCTTTTGTGATTCTATCATCTTTGACCTCAATGCGTCCCGTAGCCAATCTCTGCTTCAGAAATGAAGAATAGTCTTTAGAAATTCACCAAGTTTGAGACCGTCTTTTTCAGCTCCTCCAAGTTTGACGATTTGACCAGATAAGCATCCGCCAACCACGATTGAAAATCGTTCTTATAAGTACAATAGGCTGAATTCAAGACGATGGGCAAATCCTTGTTCATCCTCTTAAAATCAGACAAGACCTCCAATCCGTTTTTCCCATCCATTTTTATGTCCAAAACTACCACATTCACCTTACCCTCTTGAACGATCTTTATCGCCTCTTCGGCGTCTTTGGCGGTTTCTATCTGGTATCCATCCTCGGAGAACTCCTTTTCATATAGCCTTAATATGTGTTCCTCATCATCCACTATCAGTATGGACGGAGGTTGCAACCGGTTCCTGGTTTGCCTGGGATGATGGGGAACATGGTTTGACTCGGAGGTTATGCTTTTCATTTTCCTCCCCCAAAGCTTGATGGTTTAATAGCGCTTTCTGGGTTTTCCCTCTCCAAAGGCAATACCACGGAAAAGGTAGCCCCTTTCCCCTTCTCACTTTCTGCCACAATGGATCCACCATGATTTTTGATTATCTCAGAACTTATGGTAAGACCTAAACCACAAGAATCGGGTTTGGTGGTGTAAAAAGCGTCGAAGATTGTGCTCAAATGCTCCTTGGGAATGCCAAATCCCGTATCTTTGATTTCAATCTTAGCCAAATTATTCTTTTCCTTTGTGGTGACGGATAGAATTCCTCCTTGTGGCATAGCCCAGATGGCATTTCTAAAGATGTTCAAAAGGGCATAGCGGATCTGGTCCGGATTAACCATGGCACGCGGTAAATCGGCAGGGTGATATTTCATTACCGTGATCTTGTCTGAATTTATTTCTCCTTCCATCATCTCCAAGGTCTGATCAACTATCTGACTCAAATTCACCTTCGCCAAACTGTCCTCCTCCAACTTAGGAAAATTCAAGACATTGTTTAGAACTTTCTCCACCCTTTCGGTCTCTTCAGCTATGATCTTGACATATTCATGATCAGGATCTTTATCATCCTTCTTCTTCTTGAGGGAACGAGCAAAGCCTCCAATGATGGTTATGGGATTGCGCAATTCATGTGCCACCTGCGAGGTTATCTCTCCCAGAAGTGACAGCCTTTCAGCCTTTAACAATCTTTGGGAGTTTTCAGCTATTCTCCTGTTGGCTTCTTCTAACTTATTAACCTGTTCTGTCAATTTCTGATAAAGCTCTGAACTCTCAATGGCGGTGGAGGCATGATGGGCCAAAATCTCCATTAACTCTATATCCTCTTCGTGGATGGGCTTTTGGTTGAACGAATTATCCGCTAAAAGGATTCCCATTACCTTATTTTTGGACACCAGGGGCGCTACCGCCAAGCTATTTGTTCCTAAAATCTCAAAGATGCACTTGTTTGCTTCCGAATCTGACTCATCCTTTTTGACGATACAGGCTTTCTTCTCCTGTATGGACTGAATCAAAAAGTTTTTTTGATCAGAATGAGGTATTCTCAATTTCTTGACAGTGTGGTTGACCAAAATATCCTTTTTCCCTAAGGTGTCCTTGTGCCAATTTAATATCTCCTCTAAAGATTGTTTTCTGCTGGAGAGATCTTCCCAGATTCTTTTAGCTTCCTCAGGATTGGAGGGACCCATGGCGATCTTTCCTTCTAAGACATTTTCCCCTTCATTCAATAATAACAGGAAGGCTCGATTAAAGCCCAAGCCTTGACCTGCCGTCACGCCAATTAGTATGACCTGCAGTATCTCTTCTAAGTTTAAGGTGCTTCTTAGGGCATTTCCCACCTCACATATGATGGAGAGCTCACTTATCTTTTTTTTCAAGTTATTCTCCAGTCGGGTCATCTCCGACATATCCTCCAATACCCCTATCACTTCCGGGCGTTGACCTGCATCAATATTTTTCTCCTTTGGGTCATCTTGTTTCAAAGCTGCGATTCTTAGATTTAAAAAGATTCGCTCTCCCTTAGAATTTTCAAATGGTCTGCTTTCCACGTAAAAGGATTTCCCACTGGCAAGACACCCTCTGACCGTCTGCTTGATATAAGGCTCAAGAGAACTTGCTTCCTTCGATTTTCCCACCAGTTGCTCTGATATAAGCTTGGCAAGATACCCATTTGTATAGACTAAGTTTCCTTCTTTATCGGTTTTGAAGATTCCTATGGGTAGTTGGTCCAAAAACGGTCCCATGCTACTGATACAAACATTTGTCGCAGATGCTTTTTTGGTCTCTTTTTCAAAGTTTGACATAGTGCCTCTTTAAAATCTTCACTTGACCTCTTATACTTCCTTCGCCAAGGTCGAAAAATGACCAAGGGGAATTCTCTTAGTCTGGTCCTTTTTTGGAACCACCGAATAAGCATTCATTCTCAGTAGTTTCTCAGTGGTTTTTAGAATTTGATTGGTCTCCGTAGTAATCTCCGTTAATCTTCTTTTGAATTTCTGATCAAAGCTTTTTCTCGATCGTGTCGACTTTCGCTCATTTTGGGAAGACATGCTCTTAAGGAGAAACTGTGCATTTTCGGCTACGGCGGATAGTGGACTTTTGATCCTCCGGTCTAATTGCCCTAAGAGCTGAGGCAGAGAAACTCTTTTCTCGCTTTCTATGAGTTTGCCTTGCAGCTCTCTTAGATGAGCCTTCGTCTCCTGCAACTCATTTCCCCGTTTCTCCATTTCTGAATAGTAAAACATCCTTTCAAGGCCCAAAGCGATGGGATTGGAGATTAAGCTCAGGTATTCTAAATCCTCTGTCCCGAAGGCATCCGGCCTTATGTGGCTCAGATTTATTACCCCAAAAAGCTCCTCCCTCAAAGTAAGAGGAATGGAGAGAAACGATCTGATTCCGTTTTTGAATCTCCTCCTGCGTAGATTTGAGAGGAGGATAGGACGCTTCTCTATCGCCACCCAGGCGGAGAAACCCGATCCTATGTTGAATTTGACAAAGTCGATCAGATCTACCTTTTTGCCCACCGAGGCAAGCTCTTCTATTTGCTTTCTTTTCTTGTCTAACCAAAATAGGCTAGCTGAGCTGTATTCGATGGATTTTCCGATCAATTTCAATATCCTTTCACAAGCCTTCTTCTCCAGGGTGGATTCTTTGATCAATCTACAGATCTCACTTAATACCTCAAAGTCAGTTTTCAAATCGTCCAATGAATTGGCTAAATGTAAACGACCTCGTCGACCATGGATGGATTCTTTAGATCTAGAACATTTTGACCTTTTATATTTCATTTTAGCCCCAGTGTTAAAATATCTATGTTCTTGGCGTTAATCAGGAACAATCCAAGCTAAGTCATAATCACCCAGAATTCAAATGCCCCCAATAGCTGAACCTGAAAGGACGCAATTGACCAAGTGCTTGTTTTCTTTCTAAAACTATGTCCTGACGGTTTTGGTAGCAAGACGTGCAGTGCGAACATAACTTAAAATAATTTCCTTTACTTTGTGATTGAAGCTCGCCACTTTCACCGGTAATCTGTTTATCTGTTCTTTTGAAACGTAATTTTCCAATTCTTCTCTGGAACAGAATTCCACGCCCACCAGGTATTCCCCATCTCCTGTGGGCTCCACCCTTTTAGTCCTTCCCAAGATCCCTTCCAAAATCACAAATCCATTCAGGTCCAAACTCAAAAGCAAGAATGCTTCTTCAGGGACAACTTCGCCCGTTTCCAAAAGCATCCCCCCACAACTCAAATTCAAGATCCTTCCTGAACATCGATTTTCTGACAAAGTGATTCTTCCTCTTTTAGGAAGAAGAAGACGAAAACCAGCGGGAGAGTTTATCTCTATCCTAACATATTTTCGACCTTGCGAGCTTCTAATGGGGAAATGCTCTTTTACAGTGAAGAGGGGCAAACCTGACTTCCTTGGGACTTCAACTCTCAGTTTAGCATTCGAATTTTTTGTAATGGACAAATCATTCCTCCTTTTTTAAACCTGTGCCTCTGCCTCTACCATATTCAGTTTTCCTTGCTTTTTAGCCAATGCCACGATCTTCTCAGCCAAGGCGATTTTGTTTACGTCATCTTGATTTCTCTGGATAAAAGCCTGTCCAATTCTCTTGACCTCTCCAAAATAGCTTTCAGCTTCCTGGTAATCTCCTACCCGACGAGAAAGTTCGGCTATCAGGTAAGCCGCTTGAATCCTTTGATTTTCCTGTGAAATATCTTCGGCGTCCTGGTAGCTTTGTTTATAGTATTTTAAAGCCAATTTCATGGCTTCATATTCGTTTAAGGGAATCTCCGGCCAAACCTCTTTGAGGGAGGACAAGAAGTTAGCAAAAGTCAGATGGTTTTTTCCAATATAAAGGGATTTGCCCGGAATAAGCTCCTCGGCAGTCTTGATGTTTTCCGGTTCAGAATCAAGGGATAAGTTTTGTTTCTCGGCACAAATGTCTGTAAGTTCGTCCAAACTCACCCGAAGAGAAGAAATGTCTTCTTTGATTTTGTTCAATCCCCTAAGATATCTAATTTTGAGTTGGTCTTTTTTTTGATCTATCTCTGCAATTCCCATTTGAGCCGGGAAGCAAGCTTCAACCGAGGTCAAAATATCGGAGATTTCTTCTACATAATCTTGAAAATGTGACCGTAATTGTTTTAAAGACTTTTCTAAACTGCTCAAATTGATCCTATTCACTTTACGAGCACTATCCTTCTCCTCCCAGTTTTCTCGATAAAGCCAGGCGATGCGCAGATAGTACCTCCCCACATCCAAAGCGTTGTATTCTCCCGTGAGCTTTTCCTCATATATGCCCAAAAGAAGTTTAATCACTGCAGACTCAAAAGGATGCCCCTCTGGATCCAATGCTTCTCCCAGTCTATTTATCACACTTCCCTCTTGCTTTGCCTCCTGTTTGTGTCTTTCTTGGATTAAGTTAAGTTGATGGGTTGCAAAAAAACGATCCTTCTTCCACTCTTTGAGGCTCTGACTGAATTCATGAGTATAGAAGCAACTGGGACAGGTGGCCATGAAATATAGAAGAGGATTCATATTCTGAAACTCCGGGTTTGTCCAGATTACGCCCCTGGGGCAGAAATCAGTGTCTCTTTTGGTTTCGGTATATGCCCCTGCTTTTATGTTTTCAAATTCGTTAATCTGGCCACAAACAGGACATTCAACTTTAGCCATGAAAAAAGGTGAATTGAACTTCATGGGTTATGTCTAATCGGTTAAAAGCAAAAGTATCGAATATTTATGTCAATATTATATGTTCTTGCGCGAATTCTAAACCTTCAAAAGCCCACTTTTTTTATAACGCGAATTTTTCTTTTATCATTGTCCTCAATTTCAAGACCGCTTTGGTGTGTATTTGGGAAACTCTGGATTCAGAAATCTGCATGACCTCGCCGATTTCTTTCAAGGTCAATTCCTCGTAGTAGTACAACGCTACCGCCAACCTCTCTTGCTCTGAAAGTTGGCTTATGGCGGAGATGATATATGCTTTAAGTTCTTCTTTTTCCATATTTGCCAAAATATTTTCATTGCTTATTGCCTCCACCATTTCTACCCGGGGAACCTGCCGATTATCCTCCTCCTTGTAGATCAGCTCATCTAAGGATAACATAGCAGTGGAGGAGACATCGTCTAAAGCCGAAAAAAGCTCCTCTGAGGAGATTTTCAATGACTTAGCCAACTCTTTATTGGTAGGGCTTCTTCCCAATTTATTCTCTAACTTATTCATGGCCTTTTCTATCTCCCTTGATTTTGCCCTGGTAGAACGGGGTACCCAGTCTAAAGATCTAAGTTCATCTAAGATAGCCCCCCTTATTCGGGGAACCGCATAGGTCTCAAATTTTACTCCACGCGATGGATCGTAATTGGACAATGCTTCGACCAGACCAATTACTCCAGTGCTCACCAGGTCCGATAACTCCACACACCTGGGAAATCCCATAGCCATTCTTCCGGCAACACTTTTTACCAGAGGCAAATACTCCTCCAAAAGCTTTTGTCTTACTTGTGGATCTTTGTCTTTTTGGTATAATAACCATTCCTTTTGAACTGCCATAAAACTTACCTCACTTTTTGGTGAAAGTTCTCCCCCCCTGAAGCAAAGGGTATACATCCCCGCCTTTCTGCAAATTTTGTTAAAAAAGAGCGCAAGAAGAGATATCGTTTTTTAGTATCGTCGTCTTTTTGTGATTTCTTTAGCTTTTTTCTCCGTTGAACGAGCTCAGAGACGAAGGGAAAATTCGAATCTGATGCTCTGAGAAACAGGGGGTGAAAAAAAGAGGTCAAGCATTGGGTACTGCTCTCTAAAAATTTAGATTGGTCGACCAGCACTTCGAACCTGAATGATCTTCGTTCTTGGATGAAAACTGCAGGAGAGTATCGTATTCCGATCACTCTTAGGAGAAAAACATTGATCGCTCGGTTGTAGTAAAAAATTAGTAACATCACCAATTCTTTCAGTTCACTCGTCAGGTTTTCGATCGCTCATGGGTCAACAAGGCTCACCTCGTTTTAACCACTTGTCGTCTTTTTGGCTTTTGCAAACTCTGTGCCTGAGGAACGACAACAAAAAAGGTGAATGGTAAACGTTTTATATCCAAGCAGTTACGCGGATTAGGTGAAGCTTCGATTTAGATCGGAAAGGAAAAGAAGTGGGAAAAAATTTCCTCTTGAATGGGAGGATTTTTCCGCTCATTCAACAGGGTGCTTGTTTGGGTGGACACTCTCCGCTTGGGAGTAGTGGAGGAGCAATCAAACCGGCAGCTGCAACACTCTGGCGATCGGGCACTTGCCTATTTTTTCATTGCATCCAATTTCAGTTTATGCTGAACTTACGGAAGGGAGGTCGGTTGGAAAAAACATCGAAAAATAATTTCGACGCCTGAGTTTCTTTTGACATTGAAATAAAAGATGATTAATCGCTTCTGAGTTCTTGAAAATGATTTGTAAGTATCCGCCAAAAACATAAGAATCGTGAGGTTTGTTGGAGATCAGCACGAAACTCCCCTTAAGAACGAACTCCAGCAAGAAATAAAAAGGCGCCGGAGGCAAGCCCTATACTGTATGGTATAGGGCAAGCTCCGACGCCATATTTCCTGTCACGAATGAGAAATAAGGCTTGAGTAAGAAAATTAGCTGCTGGCTTTTTTGATGGGGCTATCGTTATCTGATTTCTTTCTTTCCGGCTCCAAATATTCCTTATCCCAAATGTG
>SMTZ1_10002531_pt1 | contig 23824 bp, 27 predicted proteins | sample DeeMarSWOR136_30_FD_25667 | JGI IMG/M metagenome (IMG submission 25667) | reverse complement strand
ACCTGTTTTTTACATCTTTTCTCTTTGGCAAATATTCTTCAGCCAATCTTTCCCTCTCATCTGAACCGTATACGTGGGAACAAAGATAAAGGCTCTTAAAATGTAGCCTATCTACACCCATCTTCTCGGCTAATTTATTAATATCTTCAATTTCATTTTCATTATATCTGGTGACAATAAATTGAAGCTCTATGTAAGGCTTAGCTTTCCTCAATCTACGTTTTTCATTACATAGATTTTTAATATTTTCGATTACATTTTCAAATCTTGCCCCGACTCTGAATTTTTCATATGAGTGCTTGGTGGCACCATCTAATGAAATAATAAGATGATCCAATCCTGAGTACAAGAGGTGCCTAATTGCTGCCGTATGGAGCAAGGTGGCGTTAGTGGATAGCGATGTGGATAGATTGTTTTTACTGGCATATTCAATCATTTTAAAAATGTCTTTATTCAACATGGGTTCTCCGGCATTGCTAAGGTAGATACTGTGAGCATACTTTTTAACATCGTCGATAATTATTTTAAAGTTTTCCAGAGTCATGGCTAATCTTTTACGTGTAATGTACTTCTGAGGTGCGGAACATAACGCACAATTCAAATTACAAATATTTATGGGTTCAATCATAATCTCATTCGGATAACCAAGTATACGGGCTTTTATTTGGGACTTAATTGCGTGTACGATTTTGGGGAAGTTCTCTTTCCGTAAGTCTAAAATATAATTGAATTTACTTTTGAGGAGTTTGAGTTTATTTTTCATTTATTCTCTAAATTCCGAGATGAGGCCACTTCATTGAAAATCTCGACCAATTTATTCACCAATTGTGATAGGCTATGATTCTTTATTACCTTTTCTCGGTTGTGTTTTCCAATTTTAAACCTAATATCTTCATGATTAATCATTACGATATCATCCAATTTCTCTGCCAGATCCCTAGGGTCTTGATGTTTAAATAGGCAGATACTATCATAAGGGTTCAACAAGTCCCAGAATGTTTCATTAGATACAATCACCGGTTTTTCGCACGCCATTGCCTCCAGTACCGCTTTATCTAAGCCGCCCGTTGGGCATAAATTCACATTTATGTCAGACTGCTGATAATATCTAATAATATCCCCGTAAGGCACAGAACCAGCAAATTTCACGTAATACTTTAATTCAAGCTCTTCAACCATTTTCCTTAATCCTGCATAATAAATTTCCTGAGATGCCATTGAAACCCCACCGACGATCAGGAATTCAAGGTTTTTCATACCCTTCTCTTTAACGAGAATATCAGCTGCTCTTATCAAAGTTTCGTGATTTTTTATCGGCGAAATCCGGCCCACAGACAGAATTACTTTCTTGTCGCTGCCTTTCTTCCTTCGTTTGGCAGGTCTGAATCTATCAGTGTCAATTCCGTGTCCGGTAATTATGACTTTAGCACTTCTTATCCTAAGACTCTCTTTGGAAGCGGTAACCATTTTGTTGGCTAAAAAATGGGCCATTCTCAATTCTCGACTTACATAGCCATGAGCGTACCAAGCAATAATCGGCTTGCGAAAAAGCTTGGCATAGGGAGCAGCGAGGATGGTGAAACTGGGGAACATATGGCAAAAGATAACATCCACTTTGGGGATTACTCTAAGCATCTTGCGATAAAAATAAAGGATTTTTCCTAACCTGCTCGCTTTCTCACCCAAGGAATACACAACAACGTTTTCAGGCAGTGGCACTTCTGCATTATGTCTCAAGGCGACCACATAGAGTTTTTCCACCTTTTTAGCCAGATTATCGATCCAGGCAGGAATAAATCCCCCGTCAGGGTCCTGCTCATCCACCAGGGGCGTAATCATCAACACTTTCATCTCAATTGGTGCTATCCCTAAATAATGTCGTTCTGAGATGCGAATCTAAAAAGACAGTCCAATTCGAAGCCAACAGAGAAATCAAAAGAATATGTAATATCCCCAAATCAGGTCGGAGCAGGAAGCGGTCGCCACCAGCTTGTCTCATCACTCTGATTAACTCAATTATAACATAATCTCTCAAAACGCCTTGTTTGTTTTTCTTTCCCGAGCAATTTTATAAACCGTTTGTATCGTGTCGATATATCTTTGGGCATAGCCTTCCATAGTAAATAGGTCGCCAGCCCTTTGTATTATCTTTCTGCTTTCCAGGCCCATCTTTATCGCCTTATCTCTGTCACCCACAAGAGTTAGGATTGCCTTTGTCAGGGAATCAACATCGTTTGGTTTTATCAAATAACCATTTTGGTTGTCTATGACCAGTTCTTTTACGCTACCAACATCAGTCGCCACCACAGGCAAGCCAACCGCCATCGCTTCAATTATCACCCTAGGAAGCCCCTCGGTCATAGAAGGCAGCACCAGCAGATCGGAATTCAACATGCGCTCCTTCACCTTTCCTGGAGGTAAATATGAAGTGAATTCTATTGAGCCTAGAATATCCATTTGCTCTGCCATTTTCCTCAATTCTGCTCTATAGTTGCCCTCTCCCACTATAGCCAGACTTGCTTTAGGGTAACCAGCGATGACGTTCTTGAAAGCACTGATTAAATGATGAATACCTTTGAATTTAATGAGTTCGCCGACATAAAGGATATTAAAACCTTCCGGCTTCTTTGCTTCTGATTCAGCCTTTAAATCTAGGAACAATTCCAGGTGTACTCTGGGGAATATCGAAAAAGGTATAGCTGGAGCAAACTCTCGCATTTTCTCCATTGTTGATGATGATTCAGCTCGAAGCATATCTGCAGAAAAGATGGAGAATTTGCTAATGGCTTTGAGCATATAACGATAAAACGGTTTTATCAGTCTGTTTTGCTGAATCGAGGCAACTTCAATCCAATCTCCAAAAGCTTCAACTAAGAGCCCGAAGTCCAATCCAAGTAATTTTGATACTCTCTTGATTAAGGCGCAAGCCGCGCCTTCGAGGCCGGGCCGGACCAAAACTACATCAAACCTTTTCCGGGCAATAAGATAAAATAAAAAAGGATAAAATATGACTGGATAGAGCACCAAGAGAGGGAAGGGAAGCCACCTTTTAACTGAGGGGAGGAGATAAAAATAGGTGGAATCTATCTGCTTAATCTTTGGCCTCCAATTATCTGACCAGACTAAAACGTGAGGCTCGATATGTTTGCTCAGTAATTGGAACTTTGTTGCCTGGGTTATATCCAGATTAAAGGATATTCTTTCCGGAGTAGCCCAGAATGCTTTAATCCGCTTATTCGCAGCCAATTAAGCTCCCTCTATCGCTCTTTCTTCCTAACTTCTTGCACTTCCTTCAGTTTTTGGGCGGGATTACCGACATAGATAGCACCTCGTTTCGTGTTTTTGGTTACTACGCAACCGGCACCGATCAATGACCCTTCCTCAATTATCACACCTGGTAGAACTATAGCTCCAGCCCCTATACTGGCATTCTTTTTGATAATCGGGCCCTTCATCTTTATAGCTATTTGATTGGCATATTTATCATTGGTAAAAACAACGTATGGTCCGACGAAAACACCGTCTTCTATCCTTGAAAAAGCACAAATATATGCTGCCGAATGTAGCAGGACTTTGTTTCCGACCTGGCAATTCCCATCGATAATCACTTTGGAACCAACTATGGTGTCATCCCCGATAGTGGTATTCTCGCGCACCAAGGCATCATTCCCGAATTCAACGTTATTCCCCACCCTGACGTTTCCATAAATGGTACATCCCGACCGTATGATAACGTTCTCCCCCAGATAGCTCCCTTTATTCGCTGATCTTTCCAAGATATGCGAGCCTTTCTTGATATTGTTTCTGAGTTCATCTCTGTTCGGATAGCCAACTATTGAATTATCCCCAATGTAAGATCCATCGCCGATTCTTGCCGGGCCATAAATAACGACATTCTCACCTATTATCACTTTTCTCCCGATGGTCACTGATCCAACAATACGGCTGTGGGCACCGATTTTAAAATCCTGTTTACTGTTTACTTCCTTATCGGCCGGTCTCATTATCTCCCTTCCCTTACCCCGTAAGTCTTATACCATTCGATGTATTTTCTTATTCCGTTTTCGAAATCCACCTTCGGTTCCCAGTCCAATTCATTTTTCGCCTTTTCCGCTGATATGATTTTACCTCCGAAGTCACCCGGCCTTTCTTCTAGGTATTCAATGTGCACATTGCCGATTAACTTCTTTACCGTTTCGGCAACCTCTTTTACCGTTATCGGTCTCAGGCCTTCCAAGTTATACGTTTGATTAACTGCTATGTCCTTCAGGGCGGCGACATTCCCTTCGGCCAAGTCCTCCACATAGATGAAATTTCGATACTGAGAACCGTCACCGAAAAGCTGTAAGGTTTCGCCATTCAACGCCTTTCTGACAAAAACGGCTATCACCGAGCCTCCTCTTGCCTTAGGCCCATATGGGATGCCATACCTCAATATGGTGAAATTCTGGCCGAATAACTGCCGATAACTATGGCAGTATAATTCCGCAGCAATTTTTGTTGATGTATATACGTGGTTGGTTCTATGGATTTGTAAGGCTGTGTATTCATCCACCTTTTCTTCTGAAGATAACCCATATACCCAGATTGTGCTGGCCAGGATAACCCTCCCAATATCGTTTCTTCTTGCCGCTTCCAGCACATTCGCTAAACCCAAGATATTAACCTCACCCGCCTCTACGGGATTTTGATATACGTTTCTCACATCAGCCATTGCTGCAAGCATATAAACGGCATGATAGCCAGCGGCCAAGGCAACCGTCATCTTCGACAGATCGGTAATGTCTACGTAGATGTGACGGACATCACTTCTATGTGGTCTCATAATATCAAAGACGGTAACTTCGTGCCCATGTGCTACCAATTTATCCACAACGTGCGAGCCAATGAATCCCGAACCCCCTATTACTCCTATATCCATTATTATGCCAGTACCTCCCGTAAAGAATCGACGACATATTTTGCTTGTTCTTCAGTCATCGTGACAAACACAGGCAAGCATATCTGCCTCTGACAGATATCTTCTGCCACTGGTAATTCTCCACCTCTGAAACCGTATAGATTCTTGAATATGGGCTGTAAGTGACACGGCAGTTCATATATCTCTCCGCTCAGACTTATGCCATATTTTCCTTTGAGTTCTTCTTTGACTGTTGACCTATCGATCCCCTTTTCCAGGATGGCAACGTATTTGTAATAGTTTGACTTCATCTCAGGAGGTATTTTTACTGGAGTTACCTTATCAATCCTCTTTATTTCCTCGTCATATATCCTTGCTATTCTGCGCCTATTTCTGATGAATTCCTCCAATCTCCTGAACTGGGAAAGGCCAATGGCGGCATGAATTTCGCTCATCCTCCAATTACTGCCCATCTCTATATGTACATTGCCAAAGAACCCTGCCTTGCCCTGGTCTCGGAAAACCGCGGCTCTTTTATAGATATTTTCATTAGGGTGCTGCCTTGAGCATGAGCGGCATCCTCTATCAGGAACAAATTACCCTTTCGACATATTTCCTGGATCTCCTTGATTTGGGGTGATATTATGCCTCCGATATGAACTACGATAACCGCCTTGGTATCCTTCTGGATATTCGTCTCAAGGCTTTGAGAATCAAGGCAAAGACCGTCATCTATATCGGCGAAAATCACTCTTCCCCCAGCGTGGATTACCGATGCCGGTGTGGCGAAAAAGGTGTTTGTGGGGACTATCACTGAAGAACCTTCTATATCCAGAGATCTCAAAATTATCTCTAAGGCGCTGGTTCCGCTATTGACAGCTGCTGCATATTTTGTGCCTATATAACGAGCGAATTTCTGCTCAAAATCTTTGCCATACTTTCCCAGAGTTAATTGACCTGACTGAAGGATTTCATCAAATTGCTTGACCAGCTCATTTCGATCATCTTCTGGAAAGTATATTTTAGCCGCAGGTATTTGCATATGCCTACCTCTTTATCTTAGCTAGCTTAACTCCTGTTATGTAAAACCGTCTCTAGCTCTTTTTCTAAAAGAGGAAGATTCACCTCCCAGGTGAATTTTTGCTTCACCAGGGTTAAGGCATTAGTTGCCAACTTCTTTCTCAAACCTTCATCATTAATGAGTTGAGCTATCTTGATCCTTAATTCATCATCGGAAGATGCCAGCAGGCCGGTTTTACCATCATCTATCACTTCTTTTACTCCTTTAACACTGGTGGCCACCAAGGGAACTCGGCAAACCATGGCTTCTATCACCGTATGGGGAAAGCCTTCAGATACGGAGTTCAATACCAGGAGATCAGATTCTTGAAGCAATTTAATCGTTTCGTCGTGATTTACTCTGCCGTGGAATTCAACTTGCTTATCGATCTCAAGCTCTTTCGATAGTCGCTGCAGGTTGCCTTTCTCAGGTCCCTCCCCTACAATCGACAGGCTGATACCCGGAAATTTTTCAGACAACTCCTTTACTACTTTCATAATTATATCTATTTTTTTGAGCCGGATCAGTCTTCCAACAGTTATGATATGCTTATTAAATACCCGGGGACGTCCACTGACGCTCTCCAAATCCTTAAAATCAACGGAATTATGAATCACACTTATCTTGACGGGATGAACCTTATAATATATGGTTAGGATTTCTTTGAGAAAATAAGAAGGGGTTATAAGCTTGTTTACATGCTTGAAAACGAAACGGTGCAACGAGAACCGCATCTTCGTCCCTACCCTGAACTTGGAAGATTGTAGAAAATCCTCTAGATTTTTATCCGTTTTCCCCTTTTCAAACTCACTTTCCCAGAGGGCGTCCCCGCCGACCCTTATTATCACCGGTTTTCGTATCAGCTTACCGATAATGAAAGAGCAAAGTCCAACTACCACCGGGTCCTGCGCGTATATCAACTCCATACCTCTGGAGGCAAACAACGTAGTGAAAAACAGCCTTATCTGTCTGAAGACAGTGCCTAATATCTTGTATCGTACCTTTACCGGCTTAACTTCTAAATTCTCCGTCTGTGGCTTTCCGTCAGTAAAGGCGACGATGCGTATTTTATGACCTTTTGTTTGAAGGCGCCTCGCCACTTCCATTGTATAGGTAGCCGGGCCCCCTATTTCCGGTGGGAAGATTGGCGTAGTAATAAGAATATTCACCGGAGTATCCTCAAACGTGCCGTAATACGTTCTACATTTCCCTTACTTTGGCTTTGTCGCACGCCCTTCAATACCGTTATATCCATAGTGGACTTCTATGTTCTCCAGACCAGCATCAGCGAACCACTTCCTTACTGTCTCAAGGGTCTGCGAATTTCGATAAAATGCCGCGAGGTCGTCAAAGGTATCAAGGATTGCCCATTCTTTCAGCATTTCCTCAGGCAGAGAATATTGCCCTTCGTAGTACGCTATCGATAGGGCCCAGTTAATAAGGTTGCCCTTTGGCAATTTGCCTATCAATTTGGCTGCCGGCCACATCAGGTTAATGTATTTTTCTATCCATTTGTAAAGCGTTTCCGGAGGAAGTCGTTTCGTGATAGGACGTAACCAGTAGTGCGTGGTCAGTACATACATCCAATTCCGGCGATAAACGTCAATAACCAGGCTACCACCGGGCTTGAGATATCTGGGAAGACTGAAGAAGGCTTTCTTCACGTCGGGGGTATGCTGGAGAACTCCTATACAGAACAGTCGGTCGAAGAAGTCAGCTTTAAATGGCATGGTATAAATATCACCCTGTACGATTAACACGTTGTCCTTGTTGCCATTTGATGCGTAATTCGCATCTACTGCATTGCTATAGTCCACCGAGGCTACCATACCCCCCGTTGAGGCAGCCTGTTCGGTGAACCTGCCGGAACCGCTTCCAACTTCCAGGATGGTTGAACCGGGCAATTGATGTGGCCAGCGCGTCTCCTCAAAGAAGCGAGTTTGTGATATGGTGGTATGGGTATGGCTGTCATATTGCGTTTTTGCATGCTTCTTCCACTGCAGACCGAACCCCGCCGCATAATTTTCCATGGGCACAAACCTCGGTATATGACGAACTATTGGAAAAACGGCTTCGCAATTAGCGCACTGAAGCATTCCAGCTTCGACCGAACCTTCATTCATACTATCAATTCTGGCTATGTTTACATCCCCGCTGCAACCGGGGCAAGCCAGATAGCGGACATGATGTTTTTTCACTTGCCTCCCCTCATCAATCAGAACTGTTTTTCAGATTACAACCATCATGCCGCCGCCCTATCACTGGCCAGTATTTGATAGACATCCTCCATGTCCTTCAACACTCTTTCCCAGGTAAACTTCTCTTTAACCGTTTGATAGCCGTTGGCGGCAATTCGTTTCGCCATAGTGCCATCCTCAATGACTTTTTGGATAGCCTTGGACAATGTTCCGGGATCTTCGGGTGGCACCAGCATACCATTTTCACCATTATTGATAATATCCGTGATGCCGCCCACTGCTGTGCCTATGGTCGGAATGCGACAAGCCATGCTCTCGATAAATGAGATGCCGAAGCCTTCGTTCACCGAGGGGCGGCAGAAAGCGTCGGCAATAGCCAGATACTGAGGCAATTCCCGATGCGGCAGCGCACCGAGCAGGATAACCCTGTTTTTCATTTTCAGGCTCCTTACCAGATTCTCAAGGCTCTTCCTCTGTTCACCCTCGCCGATGATAATGAGCTTTACGTTACCCAGAGGCTTTATTGCTTTAATCAGATAGTCCATACCATTTTTCGGGGTCAGTCTCGATGTGCTGACGATGATTTTTTCCTTTGCATTATAGCCAAGTTTTTCCCTCAGCTGGTGCCTGTCAAGGGGACGGAATACCGAGGTATCCACGCCATTGGGCACCACGGCCACGTTTCCGGCACCCAATCTTTTAGCTGCCTCGGCAAGGTAGGTACTGACGCAGTGAACCAGGTCCGCTCTTCTCAGCGTCCAGATTATAGAAGGCGTCTCCAGCGTCCTGATGAGCCGGGCAGATTCTTTAAATTCCCCGATATCTCCCCCCTGGAGAGTTATGAGCAACTTTTTATTTCTCTTGCTCAAAGCACCGCAGACCATCGCCGGATATATATGGCTGTGAATGAAGTCATAATCATATTGGCTGTCCAGCTTTAAACTTCTGGCAAACATACGCAGGACGCCGGCAAGTACACCGGCATATTTGATACCGGGTACTTTGACCCGGTATACGTTTACGCCGTTGATAACGTCAACTTCTTTTCGCCAGTCAGCGTATTCAATGCTCGGCTGGCCCAGCATCCCGGTGACGATATCAACCTGATGCCCTTTTGCCACCATGTATTCGGCCAGGTGCTGGGTGAATATCTCGGCACCGCCTACCCAGGGATAATATGCCCACTGCTGCATGAGGATTTTCATGGCTGTTCTCCGAGCCAGTTCTCGGTGCCGGCAAGATGGTATTCAATCCCGGCCGGGGTGAAATCGATTCCACACCATATGCCCGTGTTGTCCAGAATAAGTTTGCAATTTTTGAGGTTGGACAGAATCTGATTATGCGGGACTGCCTGATAATCGCGGTGGTCGGCCACAATCAATATGGTGTCAAACTGGCGCAGGTCATCGGGGAAACGAAATGTCTCAACGCCGCATATCTCTTTTATCTCTTCCGCTGAATAGTATGGATCGTGTACCTTGGCTGCGATATCTTTCTGTTTCAGGTAGGACACGATGCGCAAAGTCGGGCTCAGGGTATGAACCTTGAGGTCTCCTTTATAGGCCAGCCCCAGGATACCGACCTTCCGTACTCCTTTTCTGGCTACGGTCTCAGCGACGATACAGGGTAAGTCCCGGTCAGTTTCAATTGCCGAAGTCAAAATACTGAGCCGGTCCGCTTTTGGTGTGCCGGAAAGGACGTACTGGCTTGATAGCGGAATACAGTAGCCTCCTGTGCCGAAGCTGGGATGGTAGGTTCCGATATTCCATTTGGTGCCCACCAGCGCCAGAACTTCGCGCATATCAATATCGGGATAGGCCAGCGATAACTGGTTGGCCAGCGTTATCTCCACATGCCGATAGGCGTTCTCAATGCTCTTGACCAGTTCGGCGTGGCGATGGTCTTTGGTCGGCAGTATGGTCTCGCAGACGATACCGAGAACCTCTTTCATCATCGCCGTGGTCTCGGGGGTAGTACCTCCCACCACCCTGGGCAGATTCCTCAGGCTTTTCTCTGGACTGATAAACCAGTCGCGGCGCGGCGCCACGCCGACCAGGATATCTCTGCCTACCTTCATCCCTCTTTTCTCAAAGGCAGGTATAATCGTCCTTTCGGTTGTATTCGGCGTCAGCGTCGATTCAATAATGATGAGCGGTGGGTATTCCACGTTGACGTTGCGAAAGGTGGACAGCTTCTCAATCACATCGATAAGAATGCCATCATAGGGCACGTCATCTTTTTCCGTTGGTATACATATCAAATGTATCGGCATATTTGCACTGATTAGCTGCTGCCAATCGGTGGTTGCCTTCATCATGCCGGAGGTGACCAGCGGCTCGGTATCAAAGCCAAGCCAGTATTCGATGTTATGTATCGGTAATATGCTGTTGTTTATCTTGTCAACTTTGCCGGCATCTACGTCCGTGCCCAGGCACCTAACGCCTCTGCTGGCAAAATGGGCCATCGACGAATAGCCGATGTAGCCGATCCCCCAGATGCCTATGAGTTTTTCACCGCTCAGCAGTTTTTCTTTTATCATCATTTTACATCCGTTTTTCCTTCATTTTAGAACCGGCCAGCCGCAAGAACAATCTCTCATATTGCTCGGCTACCCTGTCCAGCGAATACTCTTCCATAATTTTACCTTCCTCCACCACCTCAACGCCACTCTCTATAAGCGGCACGATTTCTTCAAGCTGGTCGACCAGATGCAGATTGGGCGACTTTATATCGGGTACCCCGCCAACTCTGGTGGCGATAACCGGTCTGTCCAGAGCCAGAGCTTCCAGCACCACATTCGGTACCTGCTCACAGATTGAGGATAAGAGCAGTATATCGCAGGACCTGATTACCGACAGCGTCTCATCATGCGGTTTTTTGCCGAGCAGAACGACTTTTCCTGCCAGTTTAAGACGCTGAATCGATTTTTCAATGCGCGGTCGCTCCGGGCCATCTCCGACCAGCACCAGCTTGTATTTATGCTGCCAGTGAGCTAAGGTACTGATCAAATTATATACGTTTTTGGTTCGTATCAGCGCCCCAACGTGTGTCAGAAGTAATTCGTCATCCTCGATTCCTAAATCCCGGCGCACCTTTATAACGTCCGTTTCCGCTTTTACCTGATTAAGCGCCACCGGTTCAAGCAGGGTATTGCCTATGACTGCCATCTCTGCTTTGGTATGCGCGGATACTCTTACGGCAGTTTCCTGACATTGTGCCACCAGCGCATTGTGTTTACCCAGACGGATGACCATTATTTCCGAGAGGAAGTTAAACAAAGCCAGGGGAAAGCTGGTCAGCTTAAACCATTTTCGGCCACAAAAATGCCCCAGCAGCGTAACTGACGGTATGCCATATCTTCGAGCAGCACAGGTCGCCGACACCGTTTGAACGTAGCTGAGATTGTAAACGACATCAATTCCCTTTTCCGGTAGCCATCTTTTCAGATAAGAATGCAGCCTTATGGCAAAGATAAAACGAGATACAAGGTTTCCCGTGGGGAAAGGGCGGAAAATCTCTATTCTTTCTTTTGTCTCATAAGCAGGCTCCTCATCTCGTCGGGCAGTGATAACCTGAATCTGATGGCCTTTCCGGGAGAGCATACGGCAAAGCTGCCACAGCGATAATTCGGCGCCACCGTGAGGGTGGAAATGCTCGGATACGACGAGGATTTTCATTTCTGCTCGATAATCCACAATGCGGCTTCATAAAGGTCTGCCGCGGTGTAATCAGGTAGGCACAATGCAACTTCTTCAATTCCGCTCGGAATCAGTACAGTGCGGCAGCCAACATTCTGGCCAAGCTGAATATCCTGCGGTTTGTCTCCCACCACGAAGGACTGTTCAGGGTCGATATCATGCTCATCCACCGCCTGCAGAACCATCTTGGGCTTTGGTTTGCGGCATTCGCAGTTATCGTCCGGGTGGTGGGGGCAGTAGTAAATGCCATCGATATGGGCGTCCTCTTCACCCAGTTGTTTCAGCATTTTCCGGTGAATCAGGCTGAGCATATCCTCGGTGAAATAGCCACGGGCCACGCCGGACTGGTTGGTAATCACGATTACTTTGTAGCCGTGCTCATTAAGCAGCTTGATGGCCCTTGCCGTGGCGGGGAAAAGCTCAAAATCTTCGGGGCGGCAGCAATACGATACATCCACAGCCATTGTGCCATCCCGGTCAAGAAAGACGGCACGGTTAGCCACCGGTTATCTTCTCCTTAAGCAGGCAGGTGAAGATATGGTCCAGAACCAAGTGGGTGTCCTCCACATGTCCGTAGTCCCGGCTTGACAGTACGATTGATTTATCGACCAGCCCCTTCAATTTGCCGCCGCCGAAACCGATAAATCCTACGGTAACCGCCCCGGCATTGCGGGCATACTTGACCGCTTCAAGCACATTGGGCGAGTTACCCGATGCGCTGATGCCGATGACCACGTCTCCTTCATCCAGCTGGCCGACCAACTGCTCCTTGAAAATGGCATTATAATCTATGTCATTGGCCAGAGAGGTTATTATAGCCACATTATCTGCCAGGCTGATTGCCCTCAGGCGTGGCTTCCCTTCCACAGCGGTGCCGATGCTTATATCGCGGGCAAAATGAGAGGCGGTGGTCGCGCTGCCGCCGTTCCCCATGAATACTATCTTTCTACCCTTCGCGTAAGCCTTCATTATTATGTCAACTATTTCAGTGATATCTTTCTCCGTTATCTCCTCAAGACAGGAATGCAACCCTTTCAGGTAATCGCTGACTATTTCATGTGCTGATTTCATCATATCACCTCGATGTAAAAGCTAAATTACATAGATTATTTTGCTCCCCTCCGGCTCGAAAGAGAATTCCAAGGCAGGAAGGTCGCTGAGCGCCTTTTTAACCTGTGGATGCTTTGCTTTCGGGCAATACAAAAGCAGGAAGCCCCCTCCCCCGGCACCGAGCAATTTACCCCCCATCGCTCCGGCGCTCAGAGCCCTTTGATAGTATTCATCAATTTTATCATTGCTGATACCGCTAGCCAGCTCTTTCTTCAACTGCCATCCGCGATGTAATATGTCGCCGAAAATATCTGCTTCGGCTTTATCATTTAGCTGGTCCTTCAAATTTATAGCCATATCTCGCATTTTTATCAGGCTCGCCATTTTGTCGGGCTGTGGCGTTTTCTCCTTCTGCTCCTGCAAAATACTGCCCGCCTCATGAACGTCGCCGGTATACAGCAGCAGCAGGTTTTGCCCCAGCTCGTCTTTGTGTTCTGGCGACCAGATGATCGGCTCGGTGGTGACGCTTTCGTCGGGATTGAACTGAAAATAGCGGAAACCGCCGTAAGCAGCGATATACTGGTCCTGCTTGCCCACAGGCTCGCCTAGGAGGTCGATTTCAATGTGGCACGCTTCCCGGGCAAGCTCTGCGGAGGACTTGAGGGAGCCTTTATAGGCATAGAGGGCGTTCAGCAAGCCCACGGTGAAGCTGCCGGAGGAGCCGAGCCCGGCCCCGGCATGGACATCAGCCACCGAGGCGATCTCTATCCCCCGGCCGATTCCGACCAGCTTCAGCGCTTCCCTGACCAGTGGATGGCGTATTTCGTCGACGCTATCAACGATTTCTGTCTTGGCGTAGTAGCTAACTCTGATAGCATCGGTGAAACGCTGGTTGACGATGATGTACATATACCGGTTTATGGCCGTGCTTAAAACGGCGCCGGCTTCGCGCCGGTAGAACTCAGGCAAATCGGTGCCACCGCCGGCGAAGCTGATGCGGAACGGGGTGCGGGTGATAATCATTGTGCCATCTTCTCCACCAATTTTTCAAAAATCTGTCGCTGCTCCGGTGTCCCGATATCGTAAAACCTTTGCCCGGTGATATGGGCGGCCAGTCCCCCCTGCTCTATCAGGTGGCGGTATATTCCGTCTTCAATAGAAACCGGGATGCCCTCCCGGATAAAATCCAGCACCTCTCTCTGGAGAATTACCGCGCCCGCTTCTACATACTTCAGGTCTGGCGATGTGCTCTCCTTTTCATATCTTACCACCATTTGGTTGCGGTCAAGAGCGACGTTGTTTTTCACGCTGGTATCTACCTCATTATTATAGACCACCATCAGGGCTTTGCGCCCGAGTCGCACATGCTTCTCCTCTATTTCATGGTAATCAACCGGCAGGTAAGTATCCCCGTTGAGCACTAGAAAGCGGCTGTCCAGCATATGCTGAGCCTGCTTCAAAGCGCCGCCGGTGCCCAGTAATCTCTCGTTTTCCTGGCTGTACTTTATATTCACGCCCAGCTTGCGGCCATCGCCGAAGAAACCTTCAATCTGCTCCCCGAGGTAGCCGATGCATATAATGATGTCTTTTATTCCCTGACTTTCCAGAAGCCGCAGGACGTAGTAGAGAAAGGGCCTGCCCGCGAAGGGTATCATCGCTTTGGGCATATCTTTAGTCAATTCCCCCAACCTAGTGCCTAGGCCTCCGGCTAAAATGACCGCCTTCATCATAAACCCTTCATGCCGTCTCGGCCAGTATTTCTCCTATCGCCCGGCTAACGGCCTCTTTAGAATCGTACTTCGGCTTCCAGCCCAGTTTTTCCATACGCGACGTCTCCAGACATATGCGGGGGACATCGCCCGGCCAGCCCCGGCTGCCTCCGGTGAATCTCAGCTTCGTTGCCGATAGCCCCATCTGCTCCAGAAGCAGGCGGGCTATGGTCGTGACCTCGACCACGTCATGATTGCCTAGGTTGAATACGTTGACCTGATTGTTTGAGTTCTGAAAACCGTAGAGCATACCGTCCACGCAGTCGCTGACATGTATGTAGGACTTCGCCTGTTTGCCGTCGCCGAGTATCTCCAATTCCTGTGTGTTTCTTTTCAGTTTATGAATGAAATCGTAAATTACACCGTGGGTTGCCCTCGGGCCGACAACGTTGGCGAAGCGGAAAACCCACGCCTGCATGTTGAAGAGGTGGCAGAAAGCGGTAATCAGCCCCTCGCTGGCCAGTTTGGCAGCCCCATACAGGGATATGGGCTGCAATGGGCCGTAATCCTCGGAAACCGGCTCACCTGACGTTTCGCCATAAACAACGCTGCTGGAAGCAAAGACGATTTTACTGATATTCTGTCTTCGCATTGTTTCCAGGACATTATATGTGGCGATGGTTCCCTGATTCAGGTCTATCTCAGTATCATGCTGGCCTATCCTCACGTCCGGATTAAATGACAGGTGAAAGACGGTATCACTGCCTGCCATTGCTGCCGAAAGTCGATCCCGATCCAGAATATCAGCCTGAATAAAACGGAAATCGGGTTTACTTGAATGCTGGTTGTTAAATTCCTGTTTCCCGGAACTCAGGTTGTCGTAGACGGATACCGCTCCCATGTTCACGAGACGGCCAACCAGATGACTGCCGATAAAGCCCGCACCACCGGTGACAAAATATCTCATCCTCACAGTGAATCGCGTATTCTCTTCACAAGTACGTTCAGTATCATGCCGGCAAAGATACACAGTGTGCCAACGGTGATCAGGAGCATTGCCACCATCGCCGTGCCCACCGCCAGCTCGTTAGCGGTGAACAGAGCTTTCAGCACTATAACACCGGCCACAATGCCTAGGATTATGGAAATGGCGCCGGCCGTTCCGAAAAACAGAAGCGGCCTTCTCTCCGATATCATCACCAGCACTCGATTCAGAACACCAATGCCATGCCTTATAGGATTGAGCGTGGAACCATCCCTAGTATAAATGGCTGAGATGGGAACTTCAGCAATTTTTAGCCCCTTGGCCATTGCCTCCGATATGGTCTCCGCCGAGATAGCCATCCCCTGTTCTCTGGGCTCAAGCACGTTTATTGCCTTGCGGGAAAAGGCTCTGAACCCCGATTCGGTGTCAGATAATTTGCTCCGGGAAAGCACGCGAGTGAAATAGGAAATGATGTTCTGTCCAAATTTGCGGTAGGCTGGAATATCCTCGCTCTTTATTTTTCGCGACCCGATGGCTACGTCGGCGCCATTAGCGATGGCATCCACCAGCGATGATATCTCTTCTGGGTTATGCTGGCCATCGGCATCAAGGAGCACCAGCACCTCCGGGTTTCTTTTCTTCGCCTCGGCAAGCACGGACTGTACCGTGGCACCATAGCCACTGTTTTGCTGGTGCTTGATCAACGTGGCGCCGGCCAGCTCGGCCACCTGTGCCGTACGGTCGGAACTGCCGTCATCAACCACCACCACCTCGCGGGCAAACCGCCTCGCCTGCAGGACAACGCTGCCGATATACCTCTCTTCGTTATAAGCCGGTATGCCGACGATTATCTCAGGCTTTTCCGGTTTTTTCATTTCTCCACCGATTGGAGGAGCATTCCGCCTTACCTCAGGCATATTTTCTTGCTGCAATTATAACATATGTGAGGTAAAGTTGTGCGCTGTACATAATGAGTTAGGTCATATTACCTTTGAGAAAGTTTGACGTCAGTTGTGCATTACAACTGTTTTAGGGTAAAATAGCTGGTGTTCGGGCGGTTAGCTCAGTGGTTAGAGCGCCTGCTTCACACGCAGGAGGTCACAGGTTCAAGTCCTGTACCGCCCATTTTCATTTCAGCTAACAGGTAGTCAGATGAGATTGCTTCTCCTTTTGATTATGGCATCAACTGCCCTCTTTTTTCTGTTTGCGGGCTGTTCCGGAAAGCCGGCTATCTACCGGGAGTCAGGCGAAGTCATCACGGTAAAGTCAACCAGGAATTTATTATTGCTACCGAAACGAACCCACCCACCGGTTATATGTGGACAGCCACCGTCGACGAGAGCATGCTGGAACTGATTTCATCAACTGTTGAAACCTCAGAGATGGAAACAGAAAAGCCGGCATCGGGCATTCTGGAACAGCACTTTCGCTGCCGGGCACTGAAAAAGGGCAACACTGAAGTGCAGTTAAACCTGAAGGGCCCTGATATAAAATTCAGCTGGGGCCAAAAAACATTTCCGGTGGAGATTAGATGAAAATCGTGCTATCTCCGGTCCAGAAGGTGGCAGTTAACACAGTTCGGCATGGGCTCGCCTTTCAGGCCAGCGAGCAGGTTGCGCGCTCCCATGAGGCTCATATTTATTCCGGTCTCCAGGGTCTGAGTGCCGATATGCGGGGTAACAATCACGTTTTCCAGTTCCAGCAACGGGTCATCCGGCGACATCGGTTCCTCTTCGGTGACGTCCAGGGCTGCGCCCAGGATTTGCTTCCGCTTTAACGCTTCATAAAGTGCCTTCTGCTCAACAATTACACCTCTGGCGGTATTAATCAGCATCGCCGTTGGCTTCATGCTGGATAACTCCTTGGCGCCAATCAAATGTCTGGTCTCTTTGTTCGATGGGACGTGAATGCTGACGAAATCAGACCGGCTGAGCAGCGCCTTTAAGTCGCTCACGTATTCCGCCCCGTATTCAGCCTCATCCTGGCGGCGACGTCGGTTATGATAGAGCACCTTCATGTTGAAACCTCTGGCCCGCTGCGCCACAGCAGCGCCAATTCGCCCCATACCGATGATACCCAGCGTTTTTCCACATACATCATATCCGAGCATCTCCATGGGACCGAAATTTCGCCATTCGCCATTGGTGACAATCTCAGTCATCTCAACGAGCCGGCGGGATATGGCCAGCATAAGGGCGAAGGCAAGGTCGGCAGTGCTGTCCGTGACCACGCCCGGAGTATTGCTGACTTTAATCCCCCTTTTAGTGGCCGCTTCAACATCTATGTTATCGTAACCCACACTCACATTTGCGATGGCTTTCAGCTTTGGAGCTGCGTCCATGGCTTCGCCATCGATCGAGTCACCACCCCACTGCAAAATGCCATCGACATCGGCGATACGCTTGAGAAATTCCTCGCGCGGTATGCTATCTACTTCTTCCCAGGCATCAACCTCAGCATATTTTGCGAGCAGTTCCACAGCTTCCTGAGCCACGGTTCTGGTAATGAAGACCTTTGGCATTTTTTATCCTCCTCAACTGGTATCTGTCCGGTGACAGCGATGCACTTCGAATGTTCTTTATCATATCGGAAAGCCATCCCTGTTGTCCAGCATACGCAGCGGTGACCTCTTGACTATTATACAGAGTAACAGTAGACTAATTTGTACTCAAATTGCAGGCGGTAGAATGAAGATTATCGGTCTTACCGGCGGCTATGGCAGCGGTAAAAGTACGATAACCAGGTTCCTTGCCGAGCTGGGAGCGGCGGTAATTGATGCTGATAAGGTGGGGCACGAGGTCTTTAAGCCCGGTACCGAAGCTTGGCGGGAGGTGGTTGACACCTTTGGTCAGGGAATCATCAGCATTGATGGCACCATCGACCACCGAAAGCTGAGCAGGATTGTTTTCCGGGACCCTGATGCCAGGGCCAAGCTGAATATGATAATGCATCCCCGAATATACGAGCGGGTAAAAGACATGATTGAAGAATACCGGCGAAGCGGCGTTGATGTGGTTGTAGTCGAAGCCTCCTTGCTTCTGGAGGCGGGATGGAAGCCTATGGTTGACGAGGTGTGGGTGGCGAGCGCTCCACAGGCAACGGTAATCCGCCGGATGAAAGAGCAAAAGGGCATACTTGAGTCTGAATCACTGGCCCGTATTCAGGCGCAACTGACTGATGAGGAAAGGACTCAACAGGCAGATGTGGTCATCGCCACTGATTTCCCTCTTGACGAGTTAAAGGAAGAAGTTACAGCGCAGTGGCATGAGCTGCGCTCCCGTATTTGACACTTAAGCACGGCAACTGGTATAATGATTTGGTTTTTGTATTTGGAGGTTTACCATTTACGCGATAGTTGAAACCGGCGGCAAGCAATACAAGGTGTCTCCCGGCCAGGCAATAGAAGTGGAACGATTGAGCGTGACCGAAGGCAGCAGTGTGGAGCTGGGCAATGTCCTGTGCATCGCCGATGGCGATAAGGTAATGCTGGGCACGCCAGCGGTCGAGGGAGCCAAGGTCATCGCCACTTCTCAGGGAGAGAAAAAAGGCGATAAAGTAGTTGTCTTCCGATATAAACCGAAAGTCCGTTACAGCATCAGGAACGGGCACCGCCAGCTACATACCAGACTGCTTATTGAGCGGATAGTTGAACCGGGGGCGACTCCAGAACAGCCGGCCAAGAAACCTAGCCGCCGCCAAAAAGGAGCGATCAAAGATGGCACATAAGAAAGGGGGCGGCTCCAGCCGCAACGGGCGGGACAGCCAGCCCAAACGACTCGGTGTGAAGCGGTTCGCCGGGCAGGCAGTCAATGCCGGGACCATTCTGGTCAGGCAGCGAGGCACGCGTATTTTCCCGGGCAACAATGTTGGCGTTGGCCGGGACCATACCCTCTTTGCTCTCATTGACGGTGTGGTCAGCTTTGAACCGGTCGGAAATGATCGGAGGAAAGTCAGCGTTTACGCTGGTTAGCAGCTATGAAAGATAAGATTCATCCCAAATACTTTAATGACGCCAGGGTTGTTTGCGCCTGCGGCAATACTTTTACCACTGGCTCCACCAAAAAAGAACTGAAAGTGGAGGTGTGCAGCCAGTGCCACCCATTTTACACCGGGGAAAGGCGTGTTCTTGATACCACGGGCAGAGTGGAGCGTTTCAAGAAACGCTACAAAGTGAAAGATTAAGCCAGTATGTTGACGGCGGGATGGGGAGCGAGTTATAAAAGCCGCTCCTTTTTCTTTATCAGGGCAGATTGATGAAGGTTAAATTTCGTTATGGGGGACAGGCGGTCATCGAAGGCGTGATGATACGGGGGCAGAAGGCGGTGGTTACCGCGGTGCGACGCCCCAACGGCGAGGTGATCACCGATAGCCGGCCTCTGCCGTCACTCTATACGGGCTGGATGCGAAAAACACCATTGCTCAGAGGAATTATCGTCATCATTGAAGCAATGGTGCTGGGCATAAGCAGCCTCCTTTATTCAGCGAATATATCGCTGGAGGAGGAGAATGAGGAGATCTCCGGGAAAACAGTGTGGCTCATGATTACGGTGGCGGTCGTGCTGGCCGTAGTCCTGTTTTTAATCATTCCGCTGTTTCTGACCAGGTTGATCAACCCGTACATCAGCTCGTCGCTGGTCTTTCACCTCATTGAAGGCGCCATAAGACTGGTCATCTTTATTGCCTACCTGAAGCTGGTTGGCCTGCTCCCGGATATCAGGCGCGTTTTCACCTATCACGGTGCCGAGCACAAGGCGGTGAACGCTTATGAACACGGCGTGCCGCTGGAAGTTGAAGCAGTAAGAGAATACAGCAAAGCACATGTGCGCTGTGGCACCAGCTTTCTTTTTGTGGTGCTGGTGATTGCCATTGTGGTTTTTGCGCTGGTCGGCCGGCCTTCGCTGTGGTTGATGGTACTCTCGCGCATCCTGCTCATCCCGGTCATTGCCGCCCTTGGCTACGAGTTCATTCACTTCGGCGCCAACCACGCCGGAAACCCGCTGGTAAAAGCGGTGCTGCTCCCTGGCCTCTGGCTACAGGGAATGACGACTAAAGAACCCGAAGACGACCAGATAGAGGTGGCACTGGTCGCTTTGAATAAGGCGCGGGAGATAGATGCTGAGGCGCCTCAACCCTCATCCTGAGGCATTGCGGCTGCGTCCCTCTCAGTAAGCTGCTGAAAGAAACAGGTGCGATTTCCGGTATGACACACGGGGCCGAGAGGTTTGGCTTTTACCAGGATAGTATCGCCATCGCAGTCCGCCCACACCGAGCGTACCATTATGCGGTTGCCCGAGGTCGCGCCTTTGTGCCACAATTCCTGGCGGCTGCGGCTGTAAAACCAGACTTCGCCGCTGGTGAGTGTGCGGCGCAGTGCTTCCTGGTTCATGTAGCCCAGCATAAGTACCTCGCCGGTTTCCTCGTCCTGAGCTATCGCCGGGATGAGCCCTTTCTCATTGAATTTCAGATTTTCAATCGATTCCATCTCGTTTTATCCCATCCGGCTGAGGGTGGCAATGGCCTGTTTCAGGTCGATATTGCCAGTGTACAGGGCCTTGCCCACAATTGCCCCCTCCGCACCGAGTTTTTGGAGCATTTTCAGATGATTGATTGAAGATATGCCGCCGGCAGCAATCACCGGCGCCCTGGTAGCATCGATGACCTCGGAAATAGCGTCAAAATTGGGCTCGGTAAGGGTGCCATCGCGGCTGATGTCGGTATAGATAAAACGTTTCACACCGAGTTTCATCATGGCCCGGATAAAAGAGAGCGCGGTCAGTTCCGTCGTTTTGCGCCAGCCATGGGTGGCTATCTGTCCTTCCTGGGCATCAACGCTCACCACAATCGAGTCCGGGAACCTGTGGCAGGCCTCTTTGACGAGCACGGCGTTCTCCACCGCCGCCGTGCCCAGTACGACGCGCTCCACGCCTTGTTTCAGCACCGCCTCGATTGTTTCCAGCTGGCGGATGCCACCGCCAAGCTGCACCGGAATCAGCATGGCTCTGGCAATCTCGCTGATGATACCCAGATTGCACAGCTCGCCGGCTCTGGCACCATCCAGGTCAACGATGTGCAGCCTCGGCGCGCCCTTTGCCTGCCATTTCAGGGCCACTTCCAGAGGGTCGTCAGAAAAGACCGTTTCCCGTTCGTAGTCGCCCTGGTACAGACGCACACATTGTCCGCCTTTGATATCTACTGCGGGAATGATTTCTATCGCCCTGCTACCTCCGATTTTTCCCTTATTATAAGTTAAATACACTCACGAAGGCAATTAAGATAATATTGACCTCACCCCCTTTATCCCCCTCTCCTTGAAAGGAGAGGGGGAGGAAAGTAAGGAGAGGGGCTAACGCCCCTCTTAAATTCCCCTTCCATACTATCAGTTACGGGATGGCGTCCCTCTTAAACTCCCCTTCCATACTATCAGTTACGGGATGGCGTCCCTCTTAACCTCACCTTCCATACTATCAGTTACGGGCTAACGTCCCTCTTAAAAACCTTTTCCGTATCATCAATTACGGCTGGGTCCCTCTTAAACACTTCCATCGATTAGATATTGAAAATCCAGTGCGCTCCTCTTAAGTACCCACAATGGTGTTGACAAACTGGTGGACAGAGTTATACAATCGCTGTGTTGTTGCGGTTTGCCATCGACCCAATGGGCGGTGAGCACCGGGAAAGAAACTACCATAAATTATGGTCGCTTGGATCAAAAATGACCGAGACGGCGGAAACAGGGAGTTCAAGAAGCGGGCCTGCCTCAGTTGTAGCTGAGAGGGCCTTTTTATTTGGCGGGGGAAATCCAGCCATGCAGGTCGTTGAGACCATCGCCGGGATGAGGCAGGTAAGGAAGCAGCTAAGGGAGCCGGTCGGCTTTGTGGCCACGATGGGCTACTTCCACGAGGGACATTTGAGTCTGGTGAGAAAGGCTTGTGCCGAGAACCCCTCGGTGGTGGTCAGCATTTTCGTCAACCCCGCCCAGTTCGGCCCCGCCGAGGACTTTGACACCTATCCCCGTGACCTTCCCCGCGACCTCGCCTTTTTGGAAAAGGAGAAGGTTGACATTGTATTTACGCCGTCGGTGGCCGAGATGTACCCTCCTGACTTCAATAGCTGGGTTGACGTGAAGAAAATTACCAGCCGGCTGGAAGGCGCTTCCCGGCCCGGCCACTTCCGCGGTGTGGCTACGGTGGTGAACAAGCTCTTTGATATTATCCAGCCAGACGTTGCCTATTTCGGGCAGAAGGACGCGCAGCAGGCGCTGGTCATCAGAAAGATGGTGACTGACCTGAATATTGACGTAAAGGTTGTCACCCTGCCCACGGTACGCGAGCCCGATGGCCTGGCCATAAGCAGCCGCAATGCCTACCTCAACGCTAAGGAGAGGAAAGCCGCCCCCGTGCTTTACCGTTCGCTGTGCCTGGCCCGTGAGCTGTGGGAGAAAGGTGAGAGGGACGCGGAAAAGATACGGCAGCAGATGTGGGAGCTCATCGAGGAGGAGCCTCTGGCCACCGTGGACTACGTGAGCATCGCCGACCCGGAGACGCTGGAGGAGATGGACGGGATAAAAACGCCCGCCCTTATATCGCTGGCGGTGCGGATAGGCAAAACGAGGCTGATTGATAATGTGGTAATAGGATAAAAATATAATTAGCTCATTGGGAAAAGCCCAGAGGTTGTTTTGGCTGACGGGCTTTTTGTTTTACGTTATACGAGACTGTTATTTGTCAATTAACGCATAATAATACTATGGCAATCGTCGCTGCTACTATTATTAGAGCATAGCTCGGTATTTCAGTCTTCCAACGGTCTTCGTCTTGTTTACACGGACAGAGCCCTTTCCATACTTCTCTCTTCCAGAACTCCTTAAAACAAGGCCTTGAATCACGTATATAGCTCCATACGTGGTCGGGAAATCTTCCTTTCGGATCCTGTGTAAACTCCGGTCTCAAAGGTATTGTTAAAGTGGGGGAGTTGCAGGACAAATCAGCGGCAAATTTCATTAAACCGAGTTGAAAATCGGAAGCAAGCCAACGATTTCGAAACTGCATATTCACGAAAAACCAAAATAAGTACGCCGCAAATGCTATACCCACCGCAATAAATATCCTAACGCAGACCTGAAAATTTGATAGAAGAACGCCAAGCGTTATAGCGCCGGTCACGTAGAAAGCGGTAGCTAGCCAAGCCATTGTCTCTTTGTGGTCGTGGTAAGAATTATATTTTA
>SMTZ1_10001436_pt1 | contig 23841 bp, 20 predicted proteins | sample DeeMarSWOR136_30_FD_25667 | JGI IMG/M metagenome (IMG submission 25667) | reverse complement strand
ATATGAAGTCCTTGTATTGGCGCTGCCACTGGTAAATATCTTCAACAGTATATCCATTGATTAAAACGCCCATACCTCCGGTTTCTACTCCATGGGCTGGCTTGACCACAAAGGGAACTCCTATTTGTTTAATCTTATTTATGAGAACCGGTTCTTCATCGTGGGGATAATAGATAAAGGTCGCAGGTACGGGAATCTTATGAAAAGTAAGGTCCATATGAATAAGTACCTTATCATCAATCCACTTTATCTTATCTGGATCATCGATGAAAAAGGTTCCATTCTTTCGTAAAAGTTGCACTAATTCTTGAAATCTAAAGTCTGTACCAGCAACACGGTCAAAGAAGACCCTGAATTTAATCTTATCTTCGCTTATTAATTGCAGGGTTTCGTCGAGATTAAACGGCTGAACAAGATATGGTTTTAAGTTCCGCTTGAGGCAGTAATCATGAACCTGAAAAACGAAATCCCGGTCATACTCCCAATTCCAGGCAATAGCAAAATCGAATATCTTTTGAGAAATTTCTTCTTTACGAACCGGCTGACTTATATCACTCATAATAATCGGTTATATATTGCATAACCTATTTTTAGCTATAGATTTTGTGGGTGACTTGGACTGATTTCGAGCGGGGCGTGGAGGCAAGGAGCGGGCACGGTTGCCCCGCTCTAAGCGTTAGTCAGGCAGAGCGACGCCAGCCGACGTGAGCGAAGTTTTGCCTCGTAGGGGCAAAACGAGCGTCCCCGCGAGAAACAGTCCAAGACAGGACCCGCAAAATCGCTATATTTATATCCTGCCGGAAGACTCAATCATCTTCCGGATGGTCTTGTTGACTTTATGTTGAAGGAGCTCTTCTAAGGGAAGCGGGATGAGTAGGGACCAGTTTTTGTCGCTGACTGTCCCGGCTGTATTAATCCTGTTCTGGTAAGGGTCTCCTTTGAACACATCGGAGATATACAGCCAGTCCACCAGCGTATTTATGCAAAAGAGTGCGTTGGAATCCAGGGGTATCTTTAAGGCCCGTTGCACGATTTTGGAATCTGATTTCTCGCGCATGGGGCCGGCCAATTTCATGTGGCGCCACAATTTTTCCTTTTCCCGGTATGAATTTTCATACAGGTCAATGAAGTCTCTCAACTCTTCTTTTCTCTTTCCCAAAATGGCCACCAATTTATCCACTGAATCGATGCTCTCTTGCCAACGTAACCTTCCGTGACTGGATTTCGAGGGGTCAAACAATTTATTCTTCACACGGCTAAAACCTATCTGCCGGTGGTCAGAGCATTTTCTGATAAAAAGGTCCTCATCCACAGTCCCTGCCTCATTCTCCCACCAGGCAGGCCAGTTCGTGGTATCGTGCGTGGAAAGCATGGCCACGGAAAGCTCGCGATACTCTTGTGGGTCCAAAAAGTCATGCCTCTTCTGCCAGTCCTTGGCCCAGCGTTGCACATCATTACCAGGGATGCCAAATTCTTTTAAAACCTGCGGGCAAGAGGCAGGTATAGTCCCTAAATCCTCAGCGCACAGCAGCATGGACGTGCTATCCAGGATGACTTTGAGAATTTTCCTGCCATGCTCTTTCCAAACGGATTCCTCCTTCGGATCAAAAGTTCCGTTGAGGCCTTTATTTTCTAACAGTTCATGATAAGGAATGCTCCATATGCGGAACAATCCCACCACATGGTCAATCCGTAAAATGTCATAAAATTCCTGGGCGTATTTAAGCTTTTCTTTTACGTATCGAAAACTGCCGGCGGAAATCTTATCCCAGTTATTCGGCGGCATTCCCCAACGCTGACCCTTGGCGCAATACAGATCCGGAGGTGAGCCAGCGGCAAAATCCATCTTAAAATATTCTGGGCGCTGCCAGACATCGGCGCTGTCCCTGGAGACCAGGATGGGAAGATCTCCTTTGAGCAATACTTTTTTTGCACGCGCATAACCTTTAAGCTCCTTGAACTGCTTGTAGGCTGTCCACTGAACCCACTTGTGGAAATTAATCTTGACGGCGTGCTCTTTTTTAGCGCGCTCAAGAACTTGCGCATTGCGATCTCTAAAGCCCTGAGGCCAATCATACCAGGCTTTACCCTCGTGCAACTCTTTAAGCACCTTGTAAAGGGCAAAATCCGAAAGCCAATAGGCATTATCCTCCTGGAATCTTTTAAACGACGGGCTGTTTTCTTTTTCTCGAAGGTAGATTCCCCATAGCAACTTCATTTTTTCTTCCTTGATGGAATAATGGATATACTTTTTTCCTGTAAGGGAAAATCGTTTTTTCAAATCTTTGACATTACCATCAATGTCGCTAAGAGAAATATAGGCAGGCTCAAGGGCAAAGGAACTATGGGAATCATAAGGACAGAATATTGGCCCCATGTCATTCATGGGCAGAAGCTGGATGATGGAATTTCCCGTCACTTGCGCCCAATCCACCAGCAGTTTCAGGTCAATGAAATCACCGATCCCCTGGCTCTGACGGGAATGCAGGGAAAACAGAGGGACCAGAATGCCCGCTCTTTTTCCTGAACCGATCTTCTTCCATCTGGTACCGGAGGGTGTACGGAGCAAATAATCTGAAGAGGCGAACGAAATCATGGGGCTCCTTACGGCATAATGAATACCATCTGCAGTATCTTATCTGCCCAGAACAGGACGATAATGGCCGATAAGGACAAGAAAGGCCCGAAGGGTATGGTGTGGTCTTTTCTAACCAGAAGGTTAATGATGCCGATAATGGCGCCCAGGAAGGGAGATATGAAAAAAACCATCAAAGCTTTTTGCCAGCCTAAAAAGGCGCCGATCATCGCCAATAGCTTGACATCTCCTCCTCCCATAGATTGCGTTTCTCCCTGGATAGGAGGTTTCTTGAGAAGTTTGAAATAAACTAAATCAAAGAGGGCGCCTGTCAGATACAGAATCCCGCCTCCTGTGATAATACCCAGAAAAGAATCCATTAGGGGTTTGTAGTTGAACACCACAGGGTTAGAGGAGAATCCTTTGACAGAGCTTAAGATAAACCCGAGAATCATACCGCCGACAGAAACTTCATCCGGGATAATGCGGTGGCCGATATCAACGAATGTGGCCACCATCAGAATGCAAACCAGCACGATATAGAAGAAGAAATCATAAGTTAATCCGTAAAGAGAGTAAATTGCCAAAAACATCGTGGCTGTCAACAACTCTACGATAAAATACCTAAAAGATATCCTCTGTTTGCAGGAACGGCAGCGGGCTCTTAAAAGGATGTAACTTATAAGCGGTATATTGTCGTATCCACGAATCTTCTTTTTACATTTGGGGCAATAAGAGCGCGGCCAGACCACAGACTCGCCCAGTGGCATGCGGTAGATGCAGGTGTTGAGGAAACTTCCCACAAGAGAGCCGAAAATAAATACGATAACCTTTTCTATCATAGTTTTTTGACTCCTTGGCTTAAGGCCTGTCTCATGACGTCCAGGGGAGCAGGTTGACCAGTAAAAAGCTCAAAAGAAAGCGCACCCTGATAAAAGAGCATTCCCTCTCCGTTGGCGGTCCTGGCGCCTGATTTTTTTGCCAATGCCAACAATTTTGTTTCCGCGGGATTATAGATTAGATCATAGACAAAAAGATTTTTATGTAGCCACGCCTCATTGACAAGGCAAGGGTCAGATTCTTTCATTCCTACAGGAGTCGCATTGATGAGTATGTCCTTATTTATTAAATTCAATTCCTTGACGCTGCCGGCGCTGGATACAGGAAAATTAGGAAACAGACCCTTCATCATCTGTAAGAAGAGCTCTGTCTTGGATTTATCCACATCAAAAATCGCAATCTCCTTTGCCCCGTGTTGAGCCAGGCTGAAACACACTGCGCGAGATGCGCCTCCGGCTCCCAAAATGGCGCACCTTTTACCACGAGGATTGAATACCTCTTGCAGGTGCTTTGAAAAGCCGTAAATATCCGTATTAAAACCTTTCCAGACATCATCTTTTTTGACTATAGTATTCAAAGCTCCCAGTTGCTTTAAATGGGAAAATTCGACATCCAGGGTCACAAACTGCAGGATTCTCTCTTTATAGGGAATCGTCACGTTAAGACCTTGAATATTCGCATCCATCTTCTCTAGAAAATGTTCTAAGTCTTCTGGCCTAATCTCGAAGATCTTGTATTCTGCCTTGATATTCAAAGCGCGAAAGGCTGCATTGTGCATAAGGGGGGAAAGGCTATGCTGGCAAGGATAACCTAAGACACCGTAAATGCTGGTCATGGGCTTTTACCTTTAAAGACTCTCTATCTTATTCAAGGCATTGACATAAGCCCTGACTGAAGCTTCAATAATATCAGTACTGGAACCACGGCTGGTCACGACTTTACCTTTGGCTTTCAGTTTAAGCCCTACCTCTCCTAAAGCATCCTTACCCTTAGTGACAGCCTCAATACGGTAATCCTGCAGTTCCGCCTTCATACCCGTAATCTTATCAATCGCCTTAAAACAGGCATCCACCGGACCGTCTCCAGATGATTTGGCTGAAAGAACCTTGTGATGATACTTCAGGGTCACTGTTGCCAAAGGTGTAATCTTAGTGCCAGAGTTAATCTGGAAACTCTCCAGCCTCCAAATGGGCTTAATTGCGCGCGTCTCATCCTCGACCAGCGCGATCAAGTCGTCGTCAAAGATATTTTTCTTTTTATCGGCAAGCGCCTTAAAACGCTCACTCACCTTCTCAAGCTGTGCGGCAGAGAGGGTAAAACCTAATTCCTTCAATCTCTCAGACAAGGCGTGCCTGCCTGAATGTTTTCCCAGCACAAAGCCGGTTCCTGTAAACCCCACATCTTCAGGCCGGATGATCTCATAAGTGGAGCGCTCTTTCAGGATTCCATCCTGGTGAATTCCCGCCTCATGCCTGAAGGCATTTGCGCCCACAATAGCCTTGTTCGGCGCCACGCTAAAACCTGTCAGCTTGCTCACCAGGCGAGAGGCCTTATGGATGTGTGTGGTGCGAATCTGAGTTTCCACATTTGCAAAAACATCCCGACGGGTCTTTATGGCCATGACAATCTCCTCCATCGAGGCATTGCCGGCACGCTCTCCTATACCGTTTATCGTACACTCCACCTGGCGGGCGCCGTTCTTTATCGCCTCCAGAGAATTCGCCACAGCCAGACCTAAGTCATTATGGCCATGCACAGAAATAATGGCCCTATCAATATTAGGCACATTTTCTTTGATGGCTCTGATTAAATCGCCGTACTCCATTGGCTGCGCGTAACCGACGGTATCAGGAATGTTCACGGTGGTCGCGCCTTCGTTTATGACGGATTCCACTACCTTAAACAGAAATTCACGTTCGCTGCGAGAAGCATCCTCCGGAGAAAACTCTATATCCTCGCAGAATTTTTTGGCGTATTTGACAGATTCTACAGCCAGCCTTAAAATCTCTTCCTCTGCTTTCTTCAATTTATACTGCATATGTATCTTGGAAGTAGCCAAAAAGACGTGAATACGCGGCCTCTTGGCAGATTTCACCGCTTCATACGCGGCGTCGATATCTGACTTAATGGCGCGCGCCAGTCCGCAGATCGTCGGCCCTTTGATGGCCTTGGCGATTTGTTTGACAGAGGCCAGGTCGCCCTTGCTGGATATGGGAAAACCTGCTTCAATAACATCAACGCCTAAATCTGCCAGCGCATGCGCGATCTCCAGCTTTTCCGCCGGATTCAAGCTTGCGCCAGGCGCCTGCTCTCCATCCCTTAATGTCGTATCAAATATTATTATCTTCTCCATAGCCTATTTAGTTCATGCTTCGGTGCTCGGTCTTCGTAGTAAAATCTTTAACTCCGAGCTACGAGCTACGAACTCCGAACTACTTTCTCATCCAGGGCATCATTTCCCTTAATTTCTTCCCCACTTCCTCGATCTTATGATTATCTCCATCGGCCAACAACTTATTAAAATTCGGCCGGCCAGCCTCATTCTCCTTGATCCACTCCCGAGCGAACTTGCCGCTTTTTATTGCTTTGAGCAACTTTTTCATCTCTTTGCGCGTTTTTTGCGTGATGATACGCGGGCCACGAGTCAAATCGCCGTAGCAGGCGGTATTGGAAACACTCCTACGCATCCCTGAAATCCCTCTTTCCTGGATAAGGTCTGTAATAAGCTTGAGCTCATGGAGCACTTCAAAATAGGCAATCTCCGGCTGATATCCGGCTTCTATCAATGTATCAAAACCAGCCCTGATGAGTTCCGTGACCCCACCGCAAAGCACTGCCTGTTCGCCGAAAAGGTCTGTTTCCGTTTCTTCTTCAAAGGTCGTCTCAATCACGCCAGCTGTGGTGGCTTTTAAAGCCTTGGCATAAGCCAGGGCTAGTTGTTTAGCTTGACCTGATGCGTCCTGAAAAACAGCAATCAAAGAAGGCACGCCTTTTCCTTCTTCATACATGCGCCTCACCAGAGCTCCTGGACCTTTGGGTGCCACCATAAACACATCCACATTTTTAGGTGGCTTGATCTGTTTGAAGCGGATATTAAAACCGTGTGAAAAACAGAGGGCCTTTCCTTTTTTCAGGCCGGGCCTGATGCTTTCTTTGTACACCTTGGCCTGGACATGGTCCTGGGTCAGAATCTGAATGATATCGGCAGCTTTGGCTGCTTCCGTTGCAGAAATGGGATTGAACCCGTCTTTTTTTGCCTGTTCAAAGTTACCTGTCCCTTCCAATTCTGAGACAATCACACTGCAGCCGGAGTCACGCAGGCACAGCGACTGACCGCGGCCTTGGATGCCGTAACCTATGATGGCGATTGTTTTACCTTTCAATAAGTTTAAATCTGCATCACTGTCGTAATAAATCTTAGCCATTATGAATCCTCTCCTTTCAGTGAGTTATGGCGATCCTGCCTGTGCGGATTAACTCTTTTATTCCAAATGGCTGCAGGTCTGTAAGCAAGCTTTTAATCTGGTGCTGGTCACCGACAGCTTCGATAATGGCTGTCTCCTGTTTATGCTGGATGATTTTACCGACATATTTATGGAGCACGTTTTCTATCTTGGGTTTTTCCTTAACAGAACACTTCACCTTGATCAAGGCAAGTTCTCGTTCCACATGCTCTTTTTTGGTAAAATCCGTTATGCTAATGACATCGATGAGCTTGTTCAACTGTTTCTTAATCTGCTCCAGCACATTTTCATCTTTGGCATCAACCACGATGGTCATATAAGAAATAGCGGGATCCAGCGTTTCGGAAACCGCCAGAGACGCAATGTTATATCCGCGCGCGCTGAAGAGGCCAGCCACCCGCGCCAGCACTCCGAATTTGTTTTCGACTAAAACCGATATCGTGTGTCTCATGTTAGTCCGTAGTCCGTAGCTCGTAGCTCGTAGGTTCAAACTCCAGACTACGAGCTCCGAGCTCCGAACTAATTACGCCATCCCACCAATCATTCTGTTTATGGCCTCCCCTGCAGGAACCATCGGATAGACATTCTCTTCGGGTTCTATCTGAAAATCAATAAAAACCGTATTCTCTACAGAGAGTGCCTTTTCAATAGCCGGACGCACCTCTTCTTTCTTAGTGACGCGAATACCGACAGCACCGTAACTTTCCGCTAATTTCACAAAATCCGGGTTGTAAAGAGTTGTATAGGAATAACGCTTCTTATAAAACAACTCCTGCCACTGCCTGACCATTCCCAGATACCCGTTATTCAATATGGCGACCTTCACGTGAATCTTGTTGGCTACACACGTTGCCAGTTCCTGGATGTTCATCTGGATGGAGCCGTCGCCAGCAATATCAAATACTTCTTTTTCCGGACGACCAACTTTTGCGCCCATGGCCGCGGGAAAACCAAAACCCATGGTCCCTAATCCGCCGCTGGAAATAAACGTACGCGGGTGGTCATATTGATACCACTGACAAGACCACATCTGGTTTTGGCCAACCTCAGTAGTTATAATGGCTTCTCCGTGAGTTGCTTCATAAATCTGCTCAATCACATACTGGGGTTTAATCTTTCCTTCGTCCTTGTACATCAACGGGTATTTCTTCTTCCAGGTGGAAATCGTTTTTAACCACTCCTGCGTATCTGGCGTATCCTTTATCTCTTCTTGCAACTGACCCAGAATGTTCCTGGCATCACCCACGATAGGAATATCCACTTTCACATTCTTGCTTATCGAAGAAGGGTCAATATCAATGTGAATGATTTTGGCATACGGAGCAAAGGAATCCAGTCTTCCGGTTACCCGATCATCAAAACGCGCTCCCACGGAAATAATCAAGTCCGCTTCCATAGTCGCGTGATTGGCATAGGCAGTGCCATGCATGCCCAACATGCCTAAAGCAAGTTCATGGGTTCCAGGAAAGGCGCCTGCCCCCATCAAGGTCCAGGTCACTGGTACCTTAAGCCTCTCAGCCAATTCTTTCAATTCTTGGTGTGCGCCAGAAGTGATAGTTCCTCCGCCTACATAAAAAATAGGCTTTTTAGCTTTGGTTAACAACTTCACCGCTTTTTTAATCTGACCAGGATGTCCAAACAGGGTGGGTTTGTACCCCCGGACATGGACCTCTTCTGGCCAGATAAACTCTATATCCTTTTGTTGGATATCCACGGGAATATCCACAAGCACAGGACCGGGCCTGCCTGTGGAAGCGATAAGGAAGGCCTCGCGGATAATCCGCGCCAAATCCTCGGCCTCTTTAACCAGATAATTATGTTTGGTGATGGGCCGGGTAACCCCAGTAACATCTGCTTCCTGAAAGGCATCGTTACCAATCAAGAATGTCTTCACCTGACCTGTAATGGCCACCACTGGAATAGAATCCATGTAAGCGTTGGCAATGCCCGTTGTCAGATTGGTTGCTCCGGGACCAGAAGTCGCAAGGCAGACTCCCACTTTGCCTGTTGCCCGCGCATAACCGTCAGCAGCGTGCGCTGCCCCTTGCTCATGGCGAGTGAGGATAAACCTTATATCCGAATCATAAAGTTTATCAAATATGGGCAGAACCGACCCACCCGGATAGCCGAACATCACCTCAACGCCTTCGCGTTTCAAACAATCTATTAAGATTTGTGCACCTGTCATAGTTCTTAAAGTTAAATGAGGTTGCATGAGGTTACCTGAGGTTAAATGAAGTTGCTTTTGCAACCTCAATTAACCTCATTTAACCTAAAATAACATCATTTAACCTCCAAAACAGCCCCTTTATCCGCCGAGCTGACCAATTTGGAATACCTGGCCAGATATCCTGTTTTGATCTTTGGCGGAATAGGTTTCCAGTTTTTAAATCTCTTTTGAATTTCCGTTTTGCTTAGCTTAACCTCTAATTTCCTATTCGGAATATCTATGCTGATTATATCACCTTCTTTTAATATCGCAATGGGACCGCTGCTTGAGGCCTCAGGAGAAACATGTCCGATGCAAGGGCCTTTGGTGCCGCCGGAAAATCTGCCATCCGTAATCAAGGCCACAGAGTCTGATAACCCCATACCCACAATCGCAGAAGTAGGGGCTAACATCTCTCGCATACCTGGGCCACCGCTGGGGCCTTCGTAGCGGATAACAATAACCTCCCCTGCTTTTACCTTTTTATTCAAAATCGCCTGCATGGCTTCTTCTTCACGGTTAAAGACCCTTGCCCTTCCGTTAAAATGCATCATCTTAGGGCTGACAGCCGCTTGTTTGACCACAGCTCCATCAGGCGCAAGATTACCGAATAACACCGCAATGCCACCCTGCTTATGGTAGGCACGGCTAAAGGGACGGATCACTTCTTCATCGGAAATCTCGGCAGCATCCGCAATGTCGAATATTTTTTTTCCTCCCAGGGTCATCGTATTACTCAATTTCCCCTTTAACCTTTTAAGCACAGCAGGAACCCCGCCGGCATACTCCAGATCCTCCATAAAATACGGACCTGCTGGTTCCAGATTGGCGATGTGAGGGGTGTGCTTGCTGATTTTACCGAATGTCTCCAGATCCAATCTGATTCCCGCTTCATGGGCGATGGCCATTAGATGTAAAACAGTATTAGTTGAGCCGCCCAGAGCCATATCCAAGGTAATAGCGTTCCTCAAAGACCTCTGGTTGATAATATCTAAAGGTTTAATATTTTTTTTCACCAATTGCAAGATGCGCTCGCCGCTGGCTTGAGCGATTCTGCGCTTCTTGGCTGAAACAGCTAAGGCCGTGGCGCAACCAGGTAAAGACATGCCTAAGGTCTCCGTCAAACAGGCCATGGTATTCGCCGTGTAAAGACCCTGACAGGAACCTACTCCCGGACAAGCCTCCATCTCCAGGCAGGATAATTCCTGTGAAGTGATTTCTCCTCTCTTGGCTCTGGACAAGGCCTCATAGGTATCATGCACGAAAGCCAACTTTTTCTGACGAAAACGACCGGAAAGCATCGGTCCTGCGGTTACAATGATTGCCGGGATATTCAGGCGTGCCACACCCATGAGCATGCCAGGTGTGATCTTGTCGCAATTCGTCAGGCACACGATTCCATCGAGGCTATGGGCATTGCAGACTGTCTCTACGGTGTCTGCCACAATCTCTCTTGAGGCCAAGGGATAGCACATACCCAAGTGGCCCATGGCAATGCCGTCGCAGATCCCAGGCACCCCGAAGAAAAACGGAACACCTCCTCCATAACAAATCCCCCGCTCAATGAAACGCTCCAGATCGCGCATGCCAATATGCCCGGGAATGAGATCCGTAAAAGAAGTAGCGACACCGATAAAGGGTTTTTCTAAATCTTTCTTACTTAAACCCGTCGCGTGCAAAAGGGCCCGATGCGGAGCGCGCTCTAATCCTTTTTTGACTTTGTCTGAACGCATGATTTCTCCCTTCGGTAGAAATAGCTCAGAGCTCGTAGGTCGTAGTTCGGAGTAAAAAATTTTTCTACGAACACCGGACACCGAGCTACGAACTAACTAATCCGCTCCCTCTGCGTCGTGCGCCGCAACTTTTGCTTCCTTGCGTTTGCGCACAATCACCCGCTTGAGAGCGATATATTTGTCCACCAGCGGTTTGTTGTTAACCGTGTTGAGTTGCTTAAAAAGAAAATCAAATTTTTCTTCGATCTCTTTGGCTATTGAGTCCCTTGTCTCTTGAGGAAGCCCCATAATCTCTTTTTTAAAGGGGCCCAGGGCTTTTTTGCGCGTCTTATAAATAAATTGATCCTCAGTCTCTCCCTCTTTTTTCTCTGCAGCTAAATTGGCCTTTATCCAGTCGTACATCTTTGTCTTTAGCTCTGCGGGAAAATACTGGCTTTCGTAAATCATATTCTGAAACTCCGTGGCCAGGTGCACCTCGGCAGTCTCGCACTCGGCGAACTTGTGAAAGGCCTCAGCCGGTAAGGTGGAGGCGCCATGCTGCACAGCGCCTGCCAGGCCGAACTCTTGCCTTGCGATCTGGGAAAGATTCTTCAAGGTCTCAAAATCAAGTTTGACCTGGGCAATGGAGCCGTCAGGCAAAACCAGGCCTCCGTGGGACGTTCCCGTCTGTACGGAAATCTTGCTGATACCAATCAGGCCCTTACGCAACCTCTCTTTGAAACCCGCCATAAAGACCCTGAGGTCTTCAGCTGTAGAATTCTGCTGTCCGACTTCCCCAATCTCTCCTCCCACAGAAACCGTAACCTGCCGCGGCTCGATGCGTCGGATAAACTGGGTCAGCTTGGCGCAAACTTCGTAATTATGATGCTGCTGCTTTTTGATATCTTTGTGTGACAAGTCTACGAGCGTAGAGGAATCGATATCGATATTATAAAATCCCGCATCGATGGCTTCGCTGATCAGAGTCTTTAGGCTCTCCATTTCTGCTGTAGGGTTTTCCAAATATCTCTTGGCATTTGCCTGGGTATGGTCTGCCTGGATAAAGACAGGGCCTGCATAACCCTCTTTAACTGCCGCAGCCAGGACAACGCTTGCGTATTCTAAAGGGGTCTGGGCAGTGTAGCCCATTTCGGACTTGGCAAGCTCAAAGATAAAGGCACCGGAATTGTTCTTTTTAGCCACCCGGAAAATCGCTTTGGCCAGATCCAGGGTCATGCTTCTTAAATTGATGGCTGGCACGGTGAAGCCTGAAAATTCGCCTCTTCCGCGAGCCATGTAAAAATCATGTATACTGGAAGAATAAATTCCTTTTTTATAAGCGATATCAAAAATCTTTTTGGAGAGCTTTTTTCTTGCAGCCATTTCATCAATCATAATAAAATCCATCGCAATTTTTTCGACATCCAACGGCCTTCTTCCCATCGTTTTTCCTCCCTTAGTTAACACGAGAAATCCAAAATCCAAATAATACCAATACTACCAAATAAATCCAAATGTCAAAATCCAGAATTCAAATAGATTTGGATTTGGGATTTTGGATTTATTTTGGATTTTGTAGTATTCGGATCTTGGATTTTCCATTTATGTTAATACTCTTATCAGATCATGCCACAAAGCCACATTGAGCTCTTTTTTCTTGATGGCATGGGCCAGATCGACGGTGTATATGTCCCCACACTGGATCGCCACGGCCTTATCCTGTTCGCCTTTCAAAAGACGCTCAACAGCCGCACACCCCAGCCTCAACGCCATCTCTCTGCTGACCGCAGAAGGCCGTCCACCTCTTTGGACATGGCCTAAAACCACGGCCCGCGTTTCCAAATCTGTTATCTGCGTGATGCGGGAAGCAACCTCCACAGCACTGCCCGCGCCTTCTGCCATGACAATAATCCAACTCAGCTTTCCCCGGATATTGCCTTCGACGATACTGTCGCTTATCTTTTCTAAATCAAACTTTATCTCCGGAATAATGACGTCTTCGCATCCAGCAGCCAAAGCCACAGACAAGGCAATGTACCCTGAGTCTCTGCCCATGACCTCAACCACAAAAATCCGCTCCATGGACGTTGCCGTATCGCGGATATTGTCAATGGCGTTTAAGGCTGTATTGATAGCCGTATCCACACCGATGGTCATATCGATCCCGTTGATATCGTTATCGATGGAAGCCGGGATCCCCATGCAGGGAACTTTATATTTTGTGCCGAATTCGTGCGCAGCAGTGAAACTGCCGTTACCGCCGATAACAACCATCGCATCGATACCGTTCTTCTTCAATGTTTCATAGGCCCTGTCTTGGCCTTCCTGAGTCTTAAACTCAGGGCAGCGTGCGGTCTTCAAGATCGTGCCTCCCTGGTTGATGATCCCGGAGACAGAGCGGTGATCCAGCGACTTGAGCTCTTCGTTAATGAGGCCCCAAAACCCGCGCAAGACCCCCACCACCTCTAATCTGTGGAAAACGGCATTTCTCACCAAGGCGCGTATCGCTGCATTCATGCCGGGCGCATCTCCCCCTGTCGTCAAAACCGCTAATTTTTTTATGGCCATAATTTTATCGACGCGACTTATTTCTCTAATTCCTCTAAATAAGCGATGATCTTCTGCAACTCATTCTTGATGTGCCTCACCTTTAAGGCCGAGCGGATGCGTAATAGGAGATCTATTTTCTCTATAGGCTTTTCGATAAAGTCAACGGCTCCTGCTGCAAGGGCTCTTTCTTTTTCATTCGGGTAAGCCGTCACCATGATAACAGGAATATCTGCTGTTTGGGCATCATCCTTAAGAGACGCACACACCTGGTCTCCGTTTAGGCCGGGCATAAGGTAATCTAGAAGGATCAAGTCAAACTTATCAGCTTTTACTAAACGAAGGGCCTCCTGTCCGTCTTTGGCAACGGTGATCCCGAAACCTTCTTTACTCAGGATGTCTTTGATCAGTCCCTGTATCTCGACATCATCATCCACATAAAGTAACTTTTCCATGTCCCTCTCCTGTCCTCATCACGTACCTGATTCCCAACTAGATAGATACGTTTTTTGTTCTTTGGTCAGGTTATCTATTTTAATTCCCAGGGATTTCAGTTTTATCCGGGCGATTTTCTTATCAAGGGCCTCAGGCACCTTATAGACATCTTTTTTTAACCGGGCATGATATTTCACCAGATACTCGGCACTTAACGCCTGGTTGGCAAAGGACATATCCATCACCTGGGCAGGATGCCCTTCTGCAGCAGCGAGGTTAATCAGGCGGCCTTCTCCCAAAAGATAGATCTTTCGGCCGTCCCTTAAAATATGCTCATCTACAAAATCGCGTATGCGTTTCTTGGCCTTGCTTAACTTTTTAAGGGCCGGGATATCGATTTCCACGTTAAAATGCCCGGCATTGGAGACGATCGCCCCATCTTTCATCAGGCCAAAATGCTCTCTTCGGATAACGCTCCTATCCCCTGTCGTGGTCACAAACACATCTCCTAATTTTGCGGCCTCTCTCATCGGCAGAACCTGAAAACCGTCCATGCTCGCTTCTAAGGCACGTAAGGGATCCACCTCAACCACCACCACGTGGCTGGCCATTCCTTTAGCCCGCATGGCCACGCCTTTTCCACACCAGCCATAACCACAAACCACAAACGTGGCTCCTGCCAATAATTTATTTGTGGCACGGATAATGCCATCCACCGTAGACTGGCCTGTGCCGTAACGGTTGTCAAATAAATGCTTGGTTGAGGCGTCATTCACCGCAATGATAGGATAGCGAAGTTTTCCCTGCCGGGCCAACGCGCGCAATCGGATGACTCCCGTCGTCGTCTCTTCCGTTCCTCCGATAATATGCGTATGCATGGAGACTGGTCGCTGATGAATGGTACTGACTAAATCCGCACCGTCGTCCATGGTGACATCCGGCAGAAGTGCCAGGCAAGACTTGAGGTGTCCATAATATGTCTTCGTATCCTCTCCCCTAATCGCAAAAACAGATATTTTGGAATCCTTGACTAAGCTAGCAGCAACGTCATCCTGGGTCGACAAAGGGTTGGATGCGCAAAGAGCTAAGCGAGCGCCTCCTGCTTTCAATACCTCCATTAAAACAGCTGTCTCGGTGGTCACATGCAGGCAGCAACTCAACTTGACCCCTGCCAGAGGTTTTTCTTTCTTAAAGCGTCTGGCAATCAACTCACAAACAGGCATGTTGTTGGCTGCCCATTCAATGCGTAACGCGCCTTTTTTGGCTAACTTGATATCCTTGATGTCATGATTCATTAAAATCTCCCTTTTAAATTTAATTCGGATAAATCCCAAATCCAAATACTACCAAATCCAAAGTAAATCCAAAATCCCAAATCCAAAACTATTTTGGATTTTGAAATTTGGATTTGATTTGAATTTTGGATTTTGACATTTGATATTAATCCGTGTGTATAAAATTATAATTTCTTCGCCTGCTTCTTGAGCGTTTGTGCCATGTCTGTATTTTCCCAGGTAAACTCAGGCTCTGTCCTGCCGAAATGGCCGTAACAGGCGGTCTTACGATATATGGGACGCAACAGTTTTAAGCTCTTGATCATGCCCTGGGGCGTGAGGGCAAAATTTTCTCTGATCAACCTGACGAACGCGGCTTCCGAGAGTTTACCTGTATTAAAGGTGTCTACCATTATTGCCAAAGGCTCTGCCTTGCCGATCACGTAGGCCAGATGCAGCAGGCATTTGTCGGCTAAACCAGCAGCCACGATGTTTTTGGCAATGTAGCGAGCCATATAAGCAGCGGAACGATCTACCTTGGTAGGGTCTTTCCCGGAAAAAGCGCCTCCTCCAGGAGCAGCTATCCCTCCGTAGGTATCCACTACAATCTTTCTTCCGGTCATTCCCGTATCAGATTGGGGGCCACCGATGACAAACTTGCCTGTTTCATTGACATAAAATTTTGTATGTTTATCAAGATACTCCTCTAGGACAGGCTTGGCAATGATACGAATCAATTCCTGGCGGGCTCTTTTCGAGATCCTTTCACCGGTCGCATCTAAAATCTCTTCTGTATGCTGACATGCCAAAACACAGGAATCCACTCTTTTGGGATGACCATCGTGATATTCCACCGTGACTTGAGATTTGCAATCCGGGCCAAGATATTTCAAAGGGCCGTTTCTTCTGACATCAGCCATACGCCTGACGAGCTTATGGGCCAAAATCAAAGGTAAGGGCATCAATTCTTCTGTCTCCCGGCACGCAAAACCTACCATAAACCCCTGATCCCCTGCTCCACCTTTATTCACGCCTTGCGCAATATCCGGAGATTGGTTGTGGATAGTATTGAGCACTGCACAGGTGTGATAATCAAACCCGTATTTTTGATGGGTATAGCCGATTTCTTTAAGAACCTTGCGCGTCAGATTATGCACGTCTACAAAGGTCGTGGTGGTAATCTCCCCTCCTACAATGAGAAGACCCATGGTGACATACGTCTCGCAAGCAACCCTCGCCCTATCAGGATAATCGTCTCTCTGTAAAATATCATCGAGAACGGCATCCGATATTTGGTCGCATACCTTATCTGGATGCCCCTCGCCTACCGACTCAGAAGTAAAAAGATATTTGCGTGTTGCCATGTATCCTCCTTATTAAAAATCATCTTTGGCTGCGGCATAAAACTTATGGTCTCCGATATCATACCAGCGGCCATGAAAGACATACGCAAAAGTATCAACCTTCCTGGATAACCAATTGATGTACGACCCGACGGCATCTGCTTTTTTTCTCGTCTTTATCCTCATGTATTTTCTAACCAGCCCAAGTTTGCCTTTGGGAAAACAATACAGGCACATCGCCACCAGTCTGGATTGTGGCCTGGGGGGTTTCTCCTGGAAATCAATGACTTTATTTTTCTTATCAATTTTTAAGACCCCGTACTTACTGGCGTGGGCCTTATCCTTTAGCTGATGGACGCCGATCACAGGATTATTTTTGTGCGTTTCGACAAACCGCAAAAATCCATGTAGCTCATCTTCAAACAGATTATCCCCTCCGATAACCAGCAGATCGTCTCGTAAATCTTTCTTGCGGATGACAAAATCCATGTCACCGATGGCACCCAGCCGGGAGGCATTATCTTTCGTTAAATCGTCGATGAGACTAATCCGCTTCCCTATGATTCGGCTATTGAGCCACTTTCTAAACTGTGATATAAATTTACTGTTTGTGACAATGATGATCTCGTCAACCGCATCAAGAACCTGAAGCTTATCGATAATATAATCAATGATGGCCCTCTGCTTGACCGTCAATAAAGACTTAGGATAATACTTTGTTAAGGGATAAAGGCGGGTAGCGTAACCCGCCGCCAGTATCAATGCCTTCATGTAAACATAAATTCCAAATTACAAGCACCAAATTCCAAATAAGCTCCAAATTCCAATTTTCCGAACTCCAAACAGGCAAGTTTTGGATATTGGGATTTGGGATTTATTTGGGATTTGGGATTTGGAAATTGGGATTTATCCATTGCGTTTCGTTATTTTTTGCTAATTGTTCCTTTAAATATGTCACCCTATCAACGGGTGTAGGGTCTATGCCGTAAAGGATGGCCAGATACAAGGACACAAAATCTCCAATATAAATCAGAGAAAAGATGCGGCTCAATAGACCCTCCCCTGACGACCAGATCTCAATAACCTCAACACCTTCTTTTCTTATCAGGTCAGCGGTGATATCCATGCGCATGGCCACGCGCGGATGCATTCCTTTATCGCGCAGTATCACAGCTACGAAATTCTTAAATAGTTTTTTTGGATTATCCCAACCCACAATCTCATTGTGATTCATCTCAGGAAAGACGTGGCTTGAACTTAATGCCTTTGAATTTTCGGCGATCTGGCCCCTCATGCGTATTGCACAAACGTCAAAAGACAGGGAACTCGAATAGATAAACGAAAGCTTGTTATAAAGTTTGAGGGCTATGCTCTTTGCAATATTATCTTTTTGTCCAATGCCTGGATTCAAGTTATGATTCCTTAAATCCTCAAGGGTTTTTACCATCTGGTGGATAGCCCCACTTGGCTCCGGGGCAAGACCACATCGCGCCAACAGGCATAACGGAATGATGCTTAAATACCCCAAGGAACAACGCGGAGGCAGATTCCCAGGCATCTCGACAAATGTCACCTTGTCCCTAGAGGCAAAATCCTTAAGCATGCCTCCGGAAGAAACCGCCAGGAGCGTCGCCTTCTTTTCTTGAGCCTCTCTGTAGGCGCTCAATGTCTCTTCTGTATTGCCGGAGTAACTTGAGACGATGACAAGTGTCGCTTCATCCACATAGGCCGGTAGCCGATATTCGCGCAGGACCACGATAGGAATCTTGCTTTCAAAGTAAAGATAGCTCCTGATGAGATCAGCTCCAATAGCAGAACCTCCCATACCGGCAAAAACGATTTTTGTAAAATCCCTTTTTTCAAAAAGAAGGGTGGCCTTCTGGGCTAAAATCTGGGCCGCGCGGCATTGGTCCGGAAAATCCAGCAACAACTCTAACATGCCGGATTTATCTAATTTCTTTATATTTTTTTGAGACAGACCCATCTTCATTTTATTTTAGGATCTCCCTTAATTTTACCTGGCTAAATTCCTCTACCTCTTTTCCTGTGGAAAGCCTCAGGGCCGTTAAGGCGAACTCCTGCGCCTGTTTCAGCGTTACCGCACGAATGATGTATTTCAACTCAGGGATCACCTGCGGTGGCATACTGAATTCGTCAAGACCTAAACCCAGAAGGATAAGGGCGAAACTCGGCTCTCCCGCCATTTCTCCGCACATACCCACTTTGATGTTTGCGCTATGCGCCGCCTCAATGATATTCTTGATAAGCCGCAACACCGCAGGATGGGCAGGTTCATACAAGTAAGCCACTTTTTCATTGACGCGGTCAACCGCCAGAGAATACTGAATGAGGTCATTGGTCCCTATACTGAAAAAGTCGGCTTCCTGCGCCAGGATATCAGTAGTCATGGCCGCCGAGGGTACTTCGATCATCGCGCCAGCCTGAATATTCTCATCAAAAGTCACCTGGCTCCTGCGTAACTCCTCCTTGGCCTCTTCAAGAATCGTATTGGCCTGTCGTAATTCTTCTAGGCCGGAAATCATGGGATACATGAGTTTAAGGTTTCCGTGGACAGAGGCCCGAAGGATCGCGCGCAGCTGCAGTTTAAATATATCAGGCCTGGCCAGACAAAACCGAATGGCCCGCCAACCCAGGAAAGGCTGCATGTCGCGTGGTATCTCAAATTGAGATAAAAATTTATCTCCTCCTAAATCCAGGGTGCGGATGACTACGGGATGTGGATTCATCTCTTCTGCCACGAATTTATAGGCCTGGAAATGTTCCTCCTCCGTAGGCAGGTCTTTTCTGTTCATATAGAAGAATTCCGTACGGTAGAGCCCAATGCCCTGGCCACCGTGCAGTTTGACCGATGGGACCTCATCCGGAAATTCAATATTGGCAAAGATCTCCACCCTCTTATGGTCCAGGGTAACCGCGTCCAAATCCTTGACTAATAAAAATTTTTCGGCAACACCCTTGAGGCGTTCGCTTTCCTGATGATAAGTTACCAGGGTTTCTTCATCGGGGTTGACGATGACGACACCCATGCTACCATCGACAATCAAGAGGTCTCCTGCCTTGATCTTTGAGGTTGCCTCTTCAACGCCGACTACCGCCGGGATCTCAAGGGACTTAGCCATAATGGCCGTATGGGAGGTCTTGCCGCCGATATCGGTGACAAATGCAAAGACATTCTCTTTATGCATGGCAGCCGTATCCGAAGGAGACAAATCATGCGCCACCAGCACAACCCTTTCTTTTAAACTTCCCATCCCTTTGGCTTCAGTGCCCAAAAGATGGCGCAACACCCTCTTGCCGACGTCATTGATATCGGCGATGCGTTCCTTCAGATACTCATCTTCTATTTTGGAGAAGACATCTATGTATTTCTTCAGGACGCCCGAGAAGATATGAGCGACGCAGACTTTTTCTCTTTTCAGGCGTGCGATGACTTCCTCGATCAGCATACGGTCTTCCAAAACCAAAAGGTGCGCGTCAAATATCTGGGCCTCCTCCTGGCCCATCTCACTTCCGATTCTCTTCTGCAGCTCGATGATCTCTTTTCTCGTCTTGATCAGGGCCTCCTCAAAGAGTTGAATCTGCAAAGGGATCTCTTCTTCGAGGATATCTTCTTTAGGGACGCTATACTCTTCCTTGCCGACTTTATAGGCCGGCCCTATGCTGATTCCAGGTGCCGCGGCAATGCCTTTGAGCTCCATCATGTTTCTTCCTCAATAGAAACGATATTTTCCAATTCGCTTAAGGCGCGTTGCGCATCAGGTCCATCTGCCTCAATCATAATGGAGGTATTGGCCTCAACGCCTAACATGAGAATCCCCATAATCGATTTGCCGTTCACTTCCTCGTTATCGCGACTGACCGTTATGCGGGAATCAAATTTATTCGCCACCTGCACAAACTGAGCGGCGGGACGCGCATGCAGACCCTGCTTATTCTTTACGATGACTTTCTTTTTTATCCGGGTCATAGACTACACCTCTTCAAGAAGACCCAAGATGATCTCGGCTAACTTCTCGGGGTCATGCCGGATGACCCCTTCCTCGATAATTCCGAAGTCATCTTCGATGACCCTATAGCCCATATTCTGAATTTTTTTTCTGTCGTTGACGACAATATAGGAATTCTGCTGGGCATAGCGTTTGAGGATCTCTTGAGGAACCTCCCCTGTGTTGACGATACAATAATCGATGACGCGCGGATGGCTGTGATTGATGAGCGCTTTGACGTGGTCAAAGGCGCTGTAACCATCCGTTTCTCCCGGTTGAGTCATCACATTGCATACATATATCTTGATAGCCCCTGCCGCATGCACGGCCTCGGTGATTTCTTTGATAAGAAGATTGGGGATAATGCTCGTGTAAAGTGAGCCAGGGCCTAAGATGATAATCTGAGCCTCCTGGATAGCCTTGATAGCGTCCGGCGTTGCCAAAGGTGAGGCCGGATCCAGGGAAAGCCGATCAACGGCCCTTAAAGATTTTGGGATCTTATCCTCTCCAACCGTCGTCGTACCGTCTTTATGCCGGGCGACCAGCATGACGTTGTCCAATGTCGAAGGGATGACGCGGCCCCGTAAGGCCAGGACTTTACTGGTCTCTTTAATCGCCTTTTCAAAATCTCCAGTCAAGCGGGTCATAACCGTAATAAAAAGATTTCCGAAGCTGTGGCCCGAAAGGTCTGAGCTTGTCTCAAAACGGAACTGGAATAAGTCACGCATCAAGGTCGGCGCGTCCGCAAGGGCCACCAGACAGTTGCGGATATCCCCAGGCGGCAGAATATCAAACTCCTGCCTGAGGCGCCCAGAAGAACCTCCGCTGTCTGCGACCGTAACAATGGCTGTAATATTGGAGGTGTATTCTTTCAGGCCCATCAGAATCACGGATAACCCCGTGCCGCCGCCTATAGTCACAATTCTCGGACCACGGCTTAAATGTTTCCTCTGGTAGAGAATATCGACGATTTCTCCATCACGCGACGTAGGGATGAAGACCGCAATAAATGAGCGCATCATCCTCTTGATGCCTAATATAAGAATTATGATTCCGGAGAAAACGATGGATGCATCAAGGATCTGAATCAGCCAAAAATTTTCTTTACGTAAATACGCGGTCCCAAGAATCAAAAGAATGACTCCGAAGGCACTCAAGCCGATCCAGCGCTTAATGCCGATTCCAGGATACAGCCATTTAAAGATTGTTTTATTAAAGAATGTTTTAAATTTAGGGTCCATGAAATTATGGCAAAAACAGCTACTAGGCGATCGTCTTTTTCTCGTCTTCCTGACTGATAATCTTTATAATAGATTTTTCGTCGCTACATGCGCGTAACGTATCGCGGAAATACTTATCTTTAAGAATCCGTGAGATGCGCGCTAGCGCCTTAAGGTGCGGGCCGGCAGAATCCTGAGGCGCCACTAACAAAAAGAAGATATAGGCCTGTTCTCCATCTAGAGAATCAAAATTAACCCCTTTTTTAGAAAGACCGAATGCGGCTACAAGTTTTTGGACGCAATCTGATTTGGCATGGGGGATCGCTATCCCCTGGCCGATAGCCGTAGAACCCAGAGACTCCCTTGTCATCAGGGCATCAATCAGTTTATTGCGGCAGCGCTTTTCAATTTCTCCTGAACTGATAAGCGCATCCACCAGCTCTTTAATCACATCTTCTTTTTTTGTGGATTTAAGGTCAGTCACGATAGCTTTCTTGGATAGAAATTCCATGATCTGCATACAGCTTCTCCTTTCAAAAAGTTATTAATTCAAGTTTCTGCTCAAGAGGCGATAATCTTCTGTCTTTCAAGTTCTAACCGTAAGCGGCGGACGGGACTTGTCCCGCCAAATTATCCTAATAGCAGGCGGGATCCCGCCTGCTATAAATTAACGTGGCGGGAACCCGTGACCTTCCCAAAAGCTATCCTAAGCGGGAGACGGAATCCCTGCCCTGTGTTATTTTTAGCTGGGCAGGGACCCGCGACATCGCTCGCGAAATATAAGCGGGAGACGGGGCTCGAACCCGCGACAACAACGTTGGCAACGTTGCACTCTACCAACTGAGTTACTCCCGCATGATTTCAATTTTCATATGCGGACGGAGGGAATTGAACCCCCAAGGGTTTCCCCATATGGTCCTAAGCCATACGCGTATGCCAATTCCGCCACGTCCGCTGAATTCTCGTTAACCGTTGATCGGTTGCGCGGCTCGTATCGTTATACGTCTTACGTTTTACGGCCGTTTAACGGTTGACGTTTGACGATTCAAGCAACGCAACCGATAGACGATAAACGATAATTTAAGTGAGCCTCCCGCGACTCGAACGCGGCACACCCACCTTAAAAGGGTGGTGCTCTACCAGATGAGCTAGAGGCCCATATCTAGTTCGGAGCTCGTAGATCGTAGTTCGTAGTAAAATCTTTTACTCCGAGCTCCGAACGCCGAACTACGAACTTCCTTAAAATTCTAATATCTCCTTCTCTTTGATCTTCAGGATCTCATCGATCTTGGCAATATACCTATCCACAACCTTCTGCAACTCATCTATACCGCGGAATTTATCGTCCTCGGCGATTACCTTGTCTTTCTCCAATTTCTCTAAAGATTCCTTGGCATCGCGCCTGATGGTGCGTAGCGACACCTTGCCTTCTTCAGCCATCCTATGGACGACCTTGACCAGCTCTTGCCTTCTCTCCTTGGATAAAGGCGGAAAGGCGAGCCTAATAACCTTGCCGTCATTGGAGGGCGTAATCCCCAGATTAGACTTCAATATGGCCTTCTCGATCTCAGTCACGCAACTGATATCCCATGGCTGGATGACGATAAGATGCGCATCCGTAGTCGTAATAGAAGCGAGTCCCTTTAGCAGAGTGGGAGTCCCATAATAATTGATATGCAGGCCTTCTACCAGATGCGGACTGGCGCGGCCGGTTCTAATCTCCGAGAACTCCCGCGTCACCGACTCAAGCGCCTTTTTCATTTTGTCTTCGGTATTGTGCAAAATCTCTTTGGTCGTCAAGCCTTACCTCCTGCTCCATCCACAACCGTACCAATCGCCTCTCCTAAGACCACGCGCCTGATGTTGCCCTTTTTGTTCAGATTAAATACGACGATGGGTAATCGATGATCCATACAAAGGCTGATGGCTGTGGCATCCATGACCTTCAGGCCCTTTTTCAAGACATCAATATACCTTAATCGGCTGAATTTCTTTGCTGTCTTGACCTTGAGGGGGTCAGCCGAATAGACGCCGTCGACCTTGGTGGCTTTAAGGATCGCATCAGCCTGGATCTCCATCGCGCGAAGGGCCGCTGCCGTATCCGTAGTAAAATAGGGATTGCCGGTGCCGGCTACGAATATGACCACGCGCCCCTTTTCCAGATGCCGAATCGCCCTTCTTCTGATGTAAGGCTCTGCTACGCGTTCCATCTCTA
>SMTZ1_10003195_pt1 | contig 23850 bp, 25 predicted proteins | sample DeeMarSWOR136_30_FD_25667 | JGI IMG/M metagenome (IMG submission 25667) | reverse complement strand
GGAGGGCAACCTTTCTCGGTAGTAAGTCTTTGAAGTTATTACAAGTGAAGCTTCTTGAGTTAACGTGTAAAAGGTGCCGCCCTGCCTTCGCCGAAGCGGCTACGCGCAGGCAGGTCTAAAGTTTGTCCAAGAGAGCCGTCCTTGCGGGCGAATGATTGTTTTCCCCAAGAGTTTAGTTTTTTCACGGCTTCTCTTTCGCAAGGGGGGAGATTTGACATTTGGGCTTTGGAATTTATTTGAAATTTATTCACCTACGGTTCATCACTTCGTGCGAACTTTGGCATTCGGATTTTTTTATTAGCTCCCAGGGTTCACGAGCAATCACCAAACACCCTCTCGGACAGACCACGCATTAAATTCGCTCTCAGTGATTGGATAGAACTTCACGAGATCTCCCATCCGAAGAAGAGCCGGGGGATTCTTTTGCGGCTCGAAAAGTTTAACAGGGGTTCGTCCAAGGATCTGCCAGCCTCCAGGACTCTCGACCGGATAGATGCCCGTCTGTTTCTGGGCGATGGCCACAGAGCCTGCAGGGACAGAGAGCCTTGGTGTCTTGAGGCGAGGGGTGATGAGGGCATCAGGGAGTTCTCCCATATACGGGAAACCTGGCATAAAACCGATCATATAAATGAAGTAAGATTTGCTGCAATGGAGCCGGATGACTTCTTCAGTAGTGAGGTGAAGATATTCGGCAACCTTTTCTAGATCCGGACCCACGGCCCCTCCGTAGAGGACAGGAATTTTGGTCAATGTTGGATCGGGGAAGGATATTTCTTTCAACTCCTCCTCAAGGTGGGCCAGCTTTTTCTTAAGGTCTTTAAGAGGAATGATCAATGGGTGGTAAAGGACGAGCAGAGAGCGGTAAGTCGGAACAGTTTCAATGATGCCTTTTATGGCCTCAGCCTGGATGGCCAAAGCCATCCTCCTTACCTTTTCATTCACCTCGGAACTGATCTCGTCTCCGAATTCAAGGAGGAGACCACGGTCACCCATTAGCAGAAACGTGGCTTGTGGATAGAGAGGCATCTCTCAAATTGCGGAATTCGGAATGCGGATTTCGGAATTCTGACTTCTCACTATGCTAATTTATCTCCGAACTCCGAACTCATTACTCCGAACTACTCTTAAATGAAGTTTTTCATGGCGGTGACTTCTACGCCAACCGCTTTCAGACCCTCGCGGATTTTCATCACCATCTGGACTGCTGCAGGATTATCCCCATGCACACAGAGGGTCTCTGCCTTGAGCTCAATTTCGGTCCCGTCAATAGATATCACTTTACCTTCCAATGCCATCTTCAATGCCCTTTTAGCAACCAGCTCATGATCGTGGATCACGGCCCCTTTCTCTCTCCGAGAGACTAAAGAACCATCGCGATTGTAGGCTCGGTCAGGGAAGGCTTCGAAGGCAATCCGGATACCATGGCGTTTTCCGATCTCGAGAAGCGGGTCCTTTTTGGAAGAAGCCAGGACGACCAAGATGATTTCTCGATCTACTTTGGCAACGGCCTCTGCAATGGCTTCCCATATCTTGGGGTTAGCCACGGCCATGTTGTAGAGAGCTCCGTGGGGTTTCACATGCTGAAGTCTCAACCCTTGAGAAGCGCCAAAGGCCTGCAACGCTCCCATCTGATAGATCACATCGTCCTGAATCTCCTGAAGGGAGGCATCCACATTTCTTCTTCCGAATCCAATGAGATCAGGGAATCCGGGATGGGCCCCCACTTCCACCCCAGCCTGTTTGGCCAAAGAGATCGTCTTTCTCATCACCCCAGGATCTCCTCCATGGAATCCACAGGCTATGTTGGCTGAGGTGATATGTGGAATGACCTCTTCATCGAGTCCCAGTTTGTAGATGCCAAAGCTTTCCCCCACGTCAGAGTTCATATCAATTTGGATTTTTCGAGTCATCTCCCCTCCTCCAGTACCATCTGGATGGCCCCTTTGGGACAGACAGCGGCGCAAATGCCACATCCCTTACAATAATCTAAATCGATCCTCACCTCTCCTGTTTTCTCATCCCGGGTGATGCTGAGATCTGGACAGAAGAGGCTACAAATGTCGCACGATTCGCATTCCCTTAGACTCAAACACCGTTGAGCTTCTTTGACAGCCTCTTTTTTAAGAAGACCCGGTTCAACCGTAGCCAAACCTTTTCTCCTCTGTTTGAGAGAAAGGGTCCTTCGTTTGGGTCTCCGAGTGATTTCTTTCTTGCATTCTTTAGCCATAAATAGAGACCCAATTTCAAAACTTCGAGAATTCCAAATGTCCAAGTTCAAATGTCAAATCAAATCCAAAGTTCAAATGTGAAATCCCCCCCTTTACTAAAGGGGGGCGAGGGGGGATTATCGATTGATTTTGACGTTTGACATTCATTTGACATTGGGATTTTGACATTTAGATTTAGAATTTTTGTCTCCCGGCGATGCGTTTTTAAGAGAGATACCGATGAATCGATTCAGCTCCTCTCTTGCCATCGGCGATGGCCTCGATGGCCCAGCCTGGTCCTCTCACCACGTCGCCACCTGCAAATACCCCTTTTAGGCTTGTCTCACCTGTCTCTGGATTGATTCGAACCGTTCCATCCTGATTTGTATCGAGTCCTTTCAAAGCCTTTCGATCAACCTTCTGGCCGATGGCCGAAATGATCGTATCGGCATGGACTTTGAAGTTGGAACCCTTTACCGGGATCGGTCTTCTCCTTCCTGAGCTGTCGGGTTCTCCGAGCCTCATACGGATACACTCCATCTCAGCGGCCTTTCCTCCTTTTCCAATAATTTTAAGGGGGGAGGTGAGAAAATGGATCTTCACGCCTTCCCGGATGGCCTCCTCCACCTCTTCGGGGATGGCGGGCATCTCATTCTTTGACCTTCGATAAAAGATCTCGACCTTCTTCGCTCCCAGACGGATGGCTGAACGGGCAATGTCTAGAGCCACATTTCCGCCCCCGATGACAGTCACCTTCTTCCTCATCTCTATCTTTTTTCCCAAGTTGATATCCTTTAGAAACTCCACCCCAGGAAGCACTCCTCGAAACCCTTCACCGGGGATCCCTAATTTTAGACTGGTATGCGCTCCTGTGGAAAGAAAGGTCGCATGGAAACCGAGTTTACGAAAGGACCTTCCATTTCCATTTAAGGAGAAGAAACGGTTTATGTTCATCTCAACGCCCAACTGTCTGATCCCTTCGATTTCCATGCTGAGAATATCCCTGGGTAATCGGTAAGCAGGTATCCCGACGGTAAGCATTCCTCCAAGAACAGGAAGAGACTCGTAGATCGTCACCTCGTACCCCAGGAGGCTCAAATCATTGGCAGCGGCCAAACCTGCAGGTCCGGAGCCGATCACCAAAATTTTATGACCTCTCTTTTTTCCTCTTCTTTTTCTTCTCATGCCTTCTCGTTCGTACTCAGCCACAAATCGTTTCAGAAGCCTCATGGGAATAGGATGATCGACTTCTTCCCTCAAGCAGGCTTCTTCGCAAGGGTGATGACAGATGAAACCACAAACAGCAGGCAGGGGGTTGACCTCTCGTATCAACTCTAAAGCCTCTCTGAATTTTTCCTTGGAGATGAGCGCCACGTATCCTCTTGCATCCTGATGAATGGGGCAAGCCTTCTGGCATGGGGGAAGAGGGAGATGATCCTCCGGTGTTTTCTCTCCAGCCTTTCCTCGGTAGAGAGTGCCTCGGAGGCTCTTCTCTTCCTTTCGATATTCGGGAATCAACTCAGCAGGGCATCCTCGGACGCACACATCGCAACTGTGACACTTCTCAGCTTGGATGACGGGTCGGTGGGTTCTTCCTTCAACCATAAGATTGTCTCCCCAGAATCATCCCCATCCGAAGGGCTTTGAGATTGAGAGACCGGAATCGTTCGCTCACATGAAGGGCAATGGCCTTTCGGATTGCTTTGGAGGAGACAATCCCTGTGATCTCGATAAGAGCTCCTAATAGGATGAGGTTAGCCATCTGCTTGTTTTTCAGTTTCTTTATGGCTAACTCTGTACCGGGCAATCCCACTTGCTTGACCCCTCCCTCCTCCTTGGGAGTGACCAGACTGCGATCATAGAGGATAAGTCCGGACCCTTGCGTTACGTCTTTCCAGTTGAGATCGTAGGCACCCTGGGACATGGCGATGAGAATGTCTGTTGTCGTCAGATGAGGAAAATCGATCATACTCTCTGAAAAGACGATCTCTGATTTACATTCTGAGCCTCGCGCCTGGGCACCGTAAGAATTCGATCCAGCGATCTGCTTACCATCGATGACCCCTGCTTCTCCGAGGAGAACGCCTGCAAGGACAACCCCCTGACCTCCAAATCCACTGATGCGCACCTGGATTGTTTCCGACATGGTTAGAATTCTCCTGTGATAATCCTCTCTGCCAATTCTTCCCCGGTCAGTCCTTTTGCTTCTTCTTCCAGAATGGATCGCCGGATGAGGTCCTTGATCATCTCATCCGGTTGATCTGGTCGATTCCGCCTGCCGAATTGTGTCGGGCAGGGGGAGAGGGCTTCAATGAATGAGAATCCCGTATGAAGAAGTGATTTTTTGATGGCGTTCATCAGAGCCACGGGCTGGGTAACAGAAAACCGGGCTACATAAGTGCCTCCTGCGGATTTGACGAGGTTACACAGATCAAAGGGGCGGTAAGGATTGCCTTCCTCGGTGGTAGAGGTTCGGACACCCCTGGGTGTTGTCGACGCCACCTGCCCACCCGTCATACCATAGATCATATTGTTTGCGCAGATCACTTTGAGGTCGATATTTCTCCTCGCCGCATGGATCAGATGGTTTCCTCCGATAGAAGAGAGATCTCCATCTCCGCTGATCACCATGACACAAAGGTCTGGATTATAGAGTTTGGCTCCGGTGGCAAAGGCTAGAGCCCTTCCGTGAAGGGTATGGAGGGTATCGCCGTTGAAGTGAGGGCTTGGGATCCACGCCGCGCAACCGATGCCTGAGACGAAGAGCATTTTCTTCATGTCCATTTTCAATTCATCGATGGCTCTCAAGATGAGGCCCATCAATATCCCGTGACCACATCCTGGACAGAAAGGCGTCGATTTTACGCCAGGCCTGAGATATTTTTCCATCGCACGGACCATCAAGAACCCCTATTTAGGATATCAGGAGACCAGAGAATCAGGATATCAGGTTAGAAATAATTTTTTCTGGATCGCTTGGTAATCTGATATCCTGATGACCTGATAGCCTACATCATCCTTTTCAATTCATCCATCATCGTTTCAGGCCGAATGACCTCTCCGTTCGTCTGGTTAAGGGGGATGACTTCACCAGGGCAGGACTTTTTCACTTCTCCTACCACCTGCCCCTGATTCATTTCTGGAACCATCACCTTCTTTGCCCTTTTTCCAACCTCTGCCACCGCTTCCTCTGGAAAAGGCCATAGCGTTTTGAGCCTCATCAAACCCACTTTTTTTCCTTCCTTCCTGAGGCGTTTGACCACATAGAGGCTCGTTCGAGCCGTAAACCCATAGGTGATGAGGATGACTTCAGAATCTTCTAGATCATAACCCTCCGTCTCACTTATTGCTTTCTGATGGTACAAAATCTTCTGGTTGATCCGATCCACCAGTTTGGCGTGGGCCTCCGGGTCATCCGTCTTTCGGAATCCCAGGTCATTATGGGTCGAACCGGTGACTAAAAGGCGTTCTCCTTCTCCAAAGGCTGGCATGGGAGGCACGCCATCTTTCTCTTCTGTACCAAAGGGGGTTCCTCCCTTTTTCTTCCATCTATCCCGAATCTCCACCTTGGCGCTGATCGATATGCTTTCTCTCAGATGGCCTACGGCTTCCTCAGCCATGACAAATGTTGGAACTCGATACGCTTCGCTGAGATTAAAGGCACGGAGGGTGAGATCATACATCTCTTGGACAGACCAGGGAGAGAGGGCAATGACTTGATAGTCTCCGTGAGAACCCCATTTTGCCTGCATGATGTCTCCACTCCCGACCCGGGTCGCCTGTCCGGTACAAGGGCCTGCCCTCTGAACATCGATGACCACACATGGTGTTTCGGTGAAGGCGGCGTATCCGATCGCCTCCTGCATCAAACTGAACCCAGGCCCTGACGTCGCTGTCATCGCCTTGGCCCCCGCCCAGGAAGCGCCGATGACGGCAGAGATGGAGGCGATTTCGTCCTCCATTTGGATAAAGACCCCCCCGACCTCCTTCAATCGAAGGGCCATTCTTTCCATGATTTCACTGGAAGGGGTGATCGGGTAACCGGCATAAAATCGACAACCTGCTGCGATGGCTCCTTCAGCAGCTGCCTCATTGCCTGAAAGATAATGCATCCCTTTTGGGAATGGAGATTTGACCCACCTCGAAGGCATTGAATGGCCCCTGGAATCTGAGATAAAAGCATCCTTAAAAATAAGGCCTGATATCCCTAAGAAAATTCTTGACAAATATTAAATTAAAAGGGATAAATAAATCAATATATAAAAAGCGATAGAGGAGGTGACCATATTATGGCTTGCGGAATGAAACATCCAAAAGCGAAGAAGACAAAGAAGAAAGCCACGAAGAAGAAATAGATATTTTGAGAGCGCCTCTTCCTATCGAAAGCGATTATTTTTTTCTTGACAAGGGAAGGGATTTTTGTTATCCGTTCTTGCTGTACTCTTAACTAAAATTTATCTTTTCGTAAATGAGTGGGTTCGGATTTAATGAGGAAAGGAGGTGAAGGGTAATGAAGAGATTGATCAGTGTTTTCTTGGCATTGGCGATGTTAACAGTTTTCTCCCTTGGGTGCGGGGTATCCAAAGACACAAAGATTAAGTGTCCAAAATGCGGTGCCGTCTTCACCGTCGATGAAGGCATAGCCGAAATCCAGAAGAAGGGTTATTAAACCGCTGTTTCATCCAGGGAGATTGATTTAATCTGAGGAGGGAAAGAAAAAACTTTAAAAGGGAAGAGAGGTCCTCTTCCCTTTTAATTTTAGACCGATTGAATTCGGTCCTCAAAAATCAAATTCAGCAAAAGAATTTTCTCGGTTCAGGATAAACGAAGAAATTCTCCCTCCCAAATACATGGGCATCAGGGCTTGAAGCTCCTGGATAATCTCTTCTGCCCTTTCTCTTCCCACCTCCCCGAGGACATCGATGGGGAGGAAGATGTTTTTTGTCTTCTCAGTGGCTTTATCTTTTTCACATTGACGCCACACCCAATTCCGGGTGAGCACCTCTCGATCATCCCGATAAATTAATTCTCCCTTTGGGACGACCGTTGTCTCCCCTCCACCCATGGGTGTAAAAGGCTCCCAACCCTCCGCAAACCGGAGATGAATATTTCCCTCAAGGGTATCTAAGTCATGGCCTCCCATGGGAACCAAATACTTCAGAGAGACGCTATTATAAAGGTCGACCAATGGATTGATTTTTGGAAAAGGATCTCCTTTGAGCACCCTTCGTGCCATCGATTCGATGGAACTTGGAAATTTACTTCCCGAGATAGCTAATTTAGAGAAAGCATTCCTCCAAGGTTTAATCCTAGGGTGGTCCTGGGCTTTTTCAACGATAAAATTTTTCTTCATCTCCTCAATCGTTTGAGAGAGAAGCGCATCAATCTCTTTGGAGGGATGAGAATTGTCCAGGCCCGTGGCGACCACCATCCCGATGGTGAGATCGGGCAACGCGTCAAAAAGCTCCTTCTGGATGGAAAAGCGCATCTTTTTCCTCCTTCGGTCTCTCCTAACACTCCATCAAAGAAATGTCAACCTATCTTGACGAGACAAATCATTTCTTTTATAGTGGCAACCGATGGAGATTAAACCAACTGTATTGGTAGTGGATGACGAAGCAGGGGCTAGGCAATCCCTTGAAGTGATTCTTGAGGATGATTATCAAGTCCTGAGCGCAGAAAGCGGACAGGATGCCTTGGAAACTCTTCAAAAGGTGTCAGCGGATCTCATCCTTTTAGATGTCAATATGCCAGAGATGGATGGTTTGGAGACTCTTCGAAGAATTAAGGAGCAGGATGAAGAGGTGGATGTGATCATGGTCTCAGCACTCAACTTGGCTCGGAAGGCTGTGGATGCCATCAAGCTGGGTGCTTACGACTATATTACGAAGCCCTATGAGCCTGAGGACATCCTCTCCACAGTCGCTCGTGTGATGAGTAAACGAAATCTCCATAAGGAACTGGACTTCCTGCGAAAGGAGATGGAGGCCTCCCGTGGTTTTGATCAGATCATCAGTCAGAACAAAAAGATGCTCGAAATTTTTGAACTCATCAAGAAGGTGGCCTTCACCTCGACGAATATCCTTGTTACAGGGGAAAGTGGAACCGGTAAGGAATTGGTTGCCCGTGCTATCCACAACCAAGGGGATCGAAAAAACGGTCCCTTCGTGGCCATCAATTGCGCTTCCATTCCCTCGGAGTTAATGGAGAGCGAGATGTTTGGCCATGAAAAGGGAGCCTTTACAGGGGCCCACACCCGAACCATCGGGAAGTTTGAATATGCGAATGGAGGGACTCTCTTTCTGGACGAGATCTCTGCCTTGAGGTCGGATCTTCAGGCGAAGCTTCTCCGTGTTCTTCAGGAGAAGGAGATCGAACGGATCGGCTCGAACAGACCTATTCGGGTCGACATTCGCGTGATTTCAGCTACCAATACGAACCTTGAGGATGCAGTGGGTCAGGGAAAATTTCGGCAGGACCTCTATTTCCGGATTAATGTGGTTCCTATCCACATCCCTCCTCTAAGGGAGAGAAAGGAGGACATTCCTTTTCTCGCCAAACACTTTCTCAATAAATTTAATATTTCGTTCAATAAGAAAATCTCTGGATTCTCAGAGAAAGCCCTGGAGGCTCTTAATCGATACCATTGGCCAGGAAATATCCGAGAGTTGGAGAATCTCATTGAACGGATCGTGGTCCTTTCCCCTGGGGATATCTCCATTGATTTGAAAGATATCCCTTTGGACCTTTTGATGGATTCGGGTCAGGATATCCAGGATTTGATTCCCAAGCAAGCAGGCCTCATCAAAATTAGAGAGGCAGTCGAAAAACGGATTATCCTCAATGTCCTCGAAGCCACCCAGTGGAACCAAACTGAGACGGCTAAAATCCTAAAAGTCAATCGGAACACGCTCATTCAGAAGGCCAAACAATTGGGCATCCCGCTAAAAAGGATAGATTGAGGTTGGGTGCCCACTTTTATGTAAACTGCCTACTTTTTTGTACAATTTGGATACTTCCAATTAAATCAATTAGTTTCCTCCTGTAGCTGTCTTTATTCCACGATCTTTGTCTACAATCCTGAGCAAAGAGAACAGGGAAGATTCCGAGAACCCTTAAAGGGGCCCTCTTAAAATTTCTTTGAATACAACGTCTTACCCATAACCAGAAGACGGAATATTCCCTGGTCCAATTGGCACCCATCTTGCTGTTCTCTTCTGTATAGTTAGTTTTCCCCCTTACCCTACCCAACAATCTATTGCTTAAGGAGGTGATCGAATGAAGAAGATCGCGATCGAGCTGGTCATCATTGCAGCCTCAGTGATGGCCTATGTTGCTCCAGTTTTGGCCTGTGGCGGAGGATGGTAAGCGACCAATACCGTTTTTAACCTTTTCTAAGTGAAAAGAAGCATAACCTCAAAAAGGTTGTGCTTCTTTTTTTTACCTTTGACAATCTCTTTGTTTCTATCTATAAATATGTAATGGAATTCTCAAAACTAAATTGGTGCTCAAGATGAGAAAACGCCTCGTTATTTCAATCTCTGTATCGATTTATTTGTTGCTTTCAATTTGGCCTTGTATCCTTTGTCAATCCAGCTTTGCTGAGGTAAAAGGCAAAGAGGAACCTGTTCAAGGAGGAACTTACCGGAGACCTTTAGAATTCATGCCCCGGACATTAGACCCAGTCCTAGCCGCCGATATTTACTCAGTATCCGTGATCCACCAATTATTTGACGGTCTTGTTCAGTTTGATCAAAATCTTAATGTCATTCCTGCGATCGCCAAATCCTGGAAGATTTCCCATGATGGTCTTACATATACATTCTTTCTGAGAGAAGGTGTCAAATTCCACAATAGAAGGGAAGTTACTGCTGAGGATTTCGTTTACTCGTTCAGTAGAATCATTGACCCCAAGAATAAGTCGATAGCAGCTAGTTTGTTAGAAAAAGTTTCCGGATTTAAAGAATTTCAAGATGGAAAAACAAATTCGGTCGAGGGATTCAAGTCTGTAGAAAGATATATTCTTGAAATAAAATTATCCGACCCATTTTATCCTCTCATATCTGCATTAGGGACTATTCATTTTAAGGTGGTGCCCAAAGAGGAAGTGGAGAAATCCGGCTCGGCCTTTGCGAAACGTCCTATCGGCACAGGGCCATTTAAGTTCGTTTCAATGAAAGAAAGGGAAGAGATTATTCTTGCAGCGAACCCGGATTATTTTGAAGGGAGACCCTATCTGGATAAGATCGCCTTTAAAATCTTTCATGGATCTCCCCGGGAAAAGATTCTACAAGAATTCAAAGAGCGGAGTCTTGAAGAATCTTTCGTCCCTCCTGAAGAGATGGGGGAAGTGGTCAAGGGGAAGCCCTACCTCTTTTTACAGAAGCCCATCCTTTCCTTGAGATTTTATGGATTGAATTCCCTGTCCAAGCCCCTGGATAATCAAAACCTAAGAAAGGCCATCAATTTCGCCATCGATAAGAAAGCCATCGTTTCAGAAATCCACAACAACCAGTTCCATTTATCCAAAGGTATTTTACCGCCCGGCATGCCCGGGTTTGACCCTGGGAAAAATCCTTACCCGTATGACGAAGCGCGGGCTGCAGGGTTTATGTCCGAGGCCGGTTTCCCCAAAGGGGAAGGCCTTTCTTCTTTGGAGATATGGAGTGCATCCAAATCCGAAGCAGCACAGAAAGAATTGAACGAAATAAGATCCCAATTGAGTAGAATAGGAATTCAATGTGTCATCCATTTCGAGACGGACTGGCCGAAATTTGAATCCATGTTACGTTCAAACAAAGCACCTGTTTTTATCTATGCGTGGTACGCTGACTTTCCCGATCCCGATAATTTCTTAGGCATTCTCTTTCACTCCAAATCGAAAAATAATTATATAGCTTATCATAATCCAGAAGTGGATCGTCTCCTTGATCAGGCAAGGGCTGAGAGGGATTATCTGAAACGGATGGCGATGTATCGGAAGATTGAAAAGATGATTTTAGAAGATGCCCCCATCGTTCCTATGATTAACCATCTCTTTCAGATGGTATACCAACCCTATGTCAAGGGCGTGGAGGTGAATGCCCTTGGCGGTCCCTATATCCCGATGAAAAAAATCTGGTTAAAAAAGAGGGAATAGCCCCTTGTTTCGGAATCCAGATGGATTCTAAAAAAGATCCTAAATCCATTCGCCTCCAGACAAGACTCATCCTTTACTCCGCACTCCTGATTCTCTTTCTCATGATTTTAGTCTTCCTCCTTGTGGAGAAGCGGCAGTCTGAAACCATTCAAGAGGAGGCCCAAAAAAGGGGGATGGCCATTGCGCATAATTTAGCCTCCGTCAGTACGAATGCCCTCCTGACTTACAACTATGTGGTCTTGGAGCAGAATGCAGAGAGGGTGGCCCTAGAAGAGGACATCGTCTATGTCATCATCCATGATAAAGAGAAGAAGGTGGCGGCCTACAGTCAGCATGACGAAAAACAGGGGATGATCCTGATGGATGAGGTGAGTCAGAAGGCGACGGGAACGAAGGAGGTGCTGATCCAGTCTACTCTCTCCGAAGGGAAAAAAGCCCCTTTATTGGATATCTCTATCCCGGTCTACATCAAAGAGTCTGAAGAGAAGTGGGGCATTGTTCGCATCGGTCTCTCGCTGGAGAGGATGCATGAACAGATTTCAAAAACCCGCCTCAATCTCTTCCTCCTTGGCCTATTCGCCATTGTTCTCGGAACTCTCGGCTCTATCTTCTTTGCCAGACGTATTACCCAACCCATTTCGAAACTGGTGGAAACAACCGTCTTCGCCGCCGGGGGAGACCTCGATCAAGCAATCGATATCCGCACCGGAGATGAAATTGAAGAATTAGGTAAGAATTTCAACTATATGATCGAGCAGATTCGCCTCCATCGAAATGAATTGGAGAATCGCCTAAGGGAGATCACCTCTCTTAAGGCTTATACGGATAATGTCCTCGCATCGATGACGAACGGGCTGCTTACCGTCGATTTGGAGAAGAGAATCGTCACCGTCAACGAGATGGCTGAAAGAATTCTGGGGAGAGGGAGAGAGGGGATTCAAGGTTTTTCATTAGAAGAGGTTTTGGGGGAGGATCATCCTCTTTATCATATGCTGACAGAAACACTGGCCGATGAAAATGGAATATCCCATCTTGAAGTGGAATTGAAGAGGAATGGGGAAAGTTTGTGGTTAATCGCAGGCACTTCCTTGCTCATCGGTGGAGAGGACAAAGTCATTGGAGCTCTGGCGATCTTCCAGGATATTACTGAAATAAAGGCCCTCGAAGAGAAACTCCGGCAAGCAGACCGACTGGCGGCCCTGGGCACGCTCTCTGCAGGCCTGGCCCATGAGATTAAGAATCCCCTTTCTGCCATTAAGACCTTTGTCCAGCTCCTACCGCATAAGATCGCGAATCCATCCTTCATGGAGAAGTTTAACATCACTGTTCCGCGGGAGATTGATCGCATCAATCATCTGGTAGAGGACCTATTGGAATTGACCCGGAGAAGGGTGAGGCCTCTGGTCGATTTGAAAGTGGACTCCCTGATCCTTCAGGTCATGGACCTTCATGGAGAGGAGATTAAGAAGAAACAGATCACTCTCGAAGACCATCTGGACAGAACGGTTCCTCCTGTTCATGGAGATGCGGAAACACTCTATCGAGCCTTCTCCAATCTCTTCATCAATGCCATTCAGGCTATGCCGAATGGCGGAAGCCTGTCCATCTCCTCCAAATTAGACGCCTCTTCTTCTTTGGTTGAAATCACTTTCAGAGATACAGGGATTGGAATGGATGAGATGACAGCCAAGAATATATTTAACCCATTTTTTACGACCAAAGACAAAGGTGCTGGCCTTGGATTGGCTCTCACGCGGAAAATAATTGAAGACCACAGGGGAACAATTGAAGTTGTCAGCCAAAAGGGAATAGGGACCACGTTCACCTTACAGCTCCCTGTTGTAAAAGTTTAAAGTTGCCTATAATTATAAGCAGTTAAAAGTCTCCCATTTTAACGGCCTTTCCCCCTTCACCCTTATAACCCATTGAAATTACAAGAATTTAATTCTCCTTGAAAAATATTGGCCCTTGGCACTTTATTTGCTCTTTCCATCAGAAGGGAATAGGGGAGAGGTCTAACAATTTCATCGATATGGAGGGGAGTCATGGAAAATCTTTCCAAACGCATCTTAGTGGTGGATGACGATCAAGGTATCTTGGACTCTTTCGAGGTCCTTCTGGGTGACCGCTATGACCTGGTAAAGGCGGAAAATGGTTACGAGGCTCTCAGGATTCTGGAAACGAACCCGCCCCAACTGATGTTTTTAGATATAAAAATGCCTGGCATAGATGGGATGGATGTGCTGAGAAGGCTTCAGGACGATCAGAAGAAGGTGGGCGTGGTGATCATTACAGCCACCGATCAGGAGAAGACCGAAGATGAGGCGAAGTCTCTGGGCGTCATTGATTATTTGAGGAAGCCTCTCGATATCTTTGAAGTGGATAGGATTACCTCCCAGGTTCTTTCCTGAAGTTTTAATAGGGAACAGGGGGGAGATTTATCTAACCAAAGGCGATAAGGACTGGAGAATGGGTGAGGAATCTGGACCACGAAGGGAGCCGTTTGTAAGGCCCCGAATCAATCATCCTATCCTGAGAGATCCATCCTCTGCTATTGTGACCTATATCACCGCCCTGGATCAGGCCAGGAACAGACTTTATATCAGCCCCCAGATTGAGGCGATGCTGGGTTTCTCGGCAGATGAATGGGTAGCAGATCCAGGCCTTCTTCTCAAACAACTTCATCCGGATGACCGAGAACGCGTGCTGACTGAGGTTCTTCAAAGCAGAAACACCGGTAAACCTTTCTATTCCGAATATCGCTTGTTGGCCCGTGACGGGCATACCGTTTGGGTTCGCGACGAAGCGATTGTCATGCGAGATGAGGCTGGACGTCCTTCCTTTATGCAAGGTCTCCTCTTGGACATTTCAACGCAGAAGCAGAAAGAGGAGATGCTCGAGAAGAGCGAATCGAAGTTGCGAACGATTTTCGAACGGGTCGCTGTTGGCATCGCCCTCGTCAGCATAGACGGCCAGCTCTTAGAGAGCAATCCTGCACTGCAGGAGATGTTGGGGTATAGTAAAGAAGAGCTTCGAAAAAGGGTTTTTAATGAGTTCACCCATCCAGACGACGCTGCCATCGATGTTGATTTCGATCAGGAACTCATCGCAGGGAAACGGGATCATTACCAAATCGAGAAGCGTTTTATTCGAAAGGATGGAGGAGTGGTTTGGGGTCGACTGAACGTCTCCCTCGTGAGAGGGGGGCAAGGGGACCGACCGTTCACCATATGCATGGTGGAGGACATCACGGAACGGAAACGGTTAGAGAACCAATTCTTTCAGTCCCAGAAGTTGGAGACGATTGGCAGGCTGGCAGGTGGCATTGCCCATGACTTCAACAATCTCTTGACGGTCATCAAAGGATATACCCAACTCTCGCTTAACCAGATTCAAGAAGGTGACCCTTGCAGAGAGAATATCGAAGAAATCAGAGGAGCCGCAGAGCGGGCGGCTGAATTGACCAATCGTCTTCTCACCTTCAGTCGGCGTCAGATCCTCGATATGAAGGTCCTTGATCTAAACGTGATTATTAGAGGTCTGGAAAGAATGGTGGGCCGCATCATTGGGGAGGACATCGAGGTGTTCACTGTTTTGGATGATCATCTTGGGAAGGTGAAGACAGATCCGGGCAAGATTGAACAGGTCATCCTCAACTTGGTGGTGAATGCGAGAGATGCGATGCCTGCCGGAGGGAAACTCGCTATTGAAACGACAAACGTGGAACTCGACGAAGACTATGCTCGTACCCACATCAGTGTGGTTCCCGGGAGCTATGTGATGCTCTCTGTAAGCGATACAGGGTGCGGGATGGCACCGGAGATCAAGGAACTGATCTTTGAACCTTTCTTTACGACCAAGGAAGAAGGTAAGGGGACGGGGCTCGGGCTTTCAACCATTTATGGCATCGTCAAACAGAGCGAGGGAAATATCTGGGTTTATAGTGAACCAGGTCGGGGAAGCACGTTTAAGATCTATCTGCCACGGGTTGAGAAAGAGACGGATGCCGTTCCTGCCGAAGACGACACCGATCATCTGCCACAGGGAAACGAGACCGTGCTCCTTGTGGAAGACGATCCCTCCTTGCGGGGCTTAGCTGCCCGAGTTCTTCGCTATCAGGGCTACAATGTGCTCGAAGCGACCAACGGTAACGAGGCCATGGGTCTGGCTCGCGAACATAAGAACGGAAAGATACATCTTTTGCTCACCGATGTGGTGATGCCTAAAATGGGTGGCAAAGAGTTGGTCAGGCGGATTAAAACCCTTCAGCCCGGAATCAAAGTGCTCTTTATATCAGGCTATTCGGATCATGTGGTCACTTACCATGGGGGTCCAAGACTTGGGACACCTTTTCTACAGAAACCCTTTTCCCCTGCAGCCCTCACCAAAAAAGTGCGAGAAGTCCTGGATAAATAGATTGGGTATCCGCAAACACGGATTGAGGTGAGGTGAAACTCTCTGCTCTCTGCTCTATGCCCTATGCGTAGTTTCGAAGGTCGTTGACTTCCCCACACGGATTTAATAGACTCTTGGTTGTTTTCAGAACTCTTGATCGCGCAAGCGGATCAGGGATTGCTGAATTACTAATCAGTCCATAATTGTATGGACGCTGGAGACTGAATCCCTCCTCCCCTCCCTTTCTAAAAGGGAGGAATTCCCCCTCTTTGGCAAAGAGGGTTAGGGGAGATTTTAGGAAGAATATGTCTTTTCAATTATGCACTCCTTAGTAAACGTGTAACCCTCGCTCCTGTGATGAGAATAGAGGGTTTGTTCCTGAGTCATTTCATGATCTAAGGAGGTGTCGACGTGCTATCATCTCTCGAGGCCAACAAGAAAATCGTTCAAGAGTTCTATGACTTGCTGATCAACAAGAAAGACTTTAAAGCTGCTTCAAAGTACATTGGGAATCGATATGTTCAGCATAACCCCCTTGTGGCAGAGGGCCCGGAGGGCCTCAAGGCTTTCGTTGACTTTCTTAAATCGGATTATCCGGATGCAAGAAGCGAAATCAAGAGGATCTTCGCGGATGGCGACTACGTCATTATCCACTATTCAAGCTGGAGAACGGAAAGATTGTCGAGCACTGGGACGCGATCCAGGAAATTCCGGATTCGTCAGCCAATCCCAACGGAATGTTCTAATTAGAGAGACTTCCCTATTTTCTCCTATGCACTTGGCAATCCAATCCTTTGCCTATCCCATTTCTTTTTTGGTTTTCTGAGTTTCGATTTCAATTCGTCGATGTCTTCTTTCTTCAAGGCATAAAGTAAGCTAGGGGGTCTTGGAATGTTGCATTTCTTGAGGAAGGGAGAAAGGTATGGTGGCGTAGTGGACCAACAGGCAGGCCGGATCTGCCCTCTTGAGAGTCTTCACGTTTCACCAATATGCAAAGGGAAAAGTTGAAAGCCTTTGTTGGCCTGACTGACAACGACTGATTCTTTATCTTGTCAGGACTAGCAGGCATTGATGAATTGAACTTCTGGCATCCGAAAGGGTGCACATCTTTATTCGCTCTGCAACCCAAGGGAGGTTTAAACATGGATATCGAATTCCACTATTGGATTACTGGCATCATTGCATATTTTGCAGGGTTCACAAGGGATGAGGCCAAAATCATTGCATACAGTTCCCAGTTCGTTGATGAGAATGATGTATCCCTGACTGTGAAAGATAGATCATCCGATAAAGAGTACACTAATTTTATCAGCCAAACTATGAATATTCTAAAACCCAAGCAAGAGCTGATGAGGATTTACCCGATATTTCATTTCGTCCCTGGCGACCCCACAGCTCATACTGCCAGACGGCGAGATGGGAAAATGCATCTCTTCAATACCACACCAAATAACGAATTTGCGAATGAGCTGCTGCAAGATGCATTCAAGTCGGAGGATAAATTCCGTCTATACAGAATCGGAATTGCAACCCACGCTTTTGTCGACACTTGGGCTCATCAGAATTTTACCGGATGGCATGAGAGCTTCAACGTACTTGGGGCAAATCTAATCCCCAACATAGGTCATGCTGATGCGCTACACCATCCCGACTGGTTTGGCCATCGTTGGATAGACCACCAACTTCTGGATGGAGAGGTCAATAATAATCATCGGTTTCTGTCCGCTGCTGAAGCGTTATTTCGACAATACTACGACTATTTGTTATCCGAAAGACGATACGACAAGAAAGAGCACCCTAGTTGGGATGATCTTCAAGAAAAGCTGATAGAACCCATTGGTCCAGTTTGGGGTGGAGATGAAAATTATGGCCAGAAAGAAAGGGTCACCAAGTACAAGAAATTGGTTCCCTGGCTGTCGGGATTTGATGAAATGGATTGGTTTAACGAAGCGATCGAGACTGAAATAAGAGGGGCCCGCGACCCTCATGGTGGAATTCTCTCCCATTTTACTTTTTTCAAAGATAATCACTATTGGCGCAAAGACATCGATCCAAAAACAACTCATTGGCGTAACTTCCAGACGTCGGTGAAACAGCATGAAAAATTCGCTCCCGGTGTGCTATCACCCCTCTTTGAGCAAATTGGGATAAATCTCAGCCGTGAGTAATTGTGAGAGGGGTCTGGAATTAGGGTCCGACCTACTTTACAAGGCGCAAATAAATTTAGTCGCAATAGAGTTGAATTAGGGACAGCCTTACACCTCCCCATTATGTTTTGTGCATTTAGTTCACTTGGCAGAATTTGGTGGAAAAGGTGACCGCTAACTGACTATGGCGTATGGAGGATAACAGGCAAAAGTTGGCAGTAGGCAGAAAGCGTAAATCAGCAACCAGAGAAAAGGCGCGAGGAAATTCCAAAGGCGAGTTCTTAATCAGACCACATTGATTCCCCGGGAGATTGATCTTTTCTAAACCCTAATGAAGGCGTTAGATCCTAAAACTTGGATCAAGTTAAATCAACCAACATTAGTATCTCCAGTTCAATTCTCCTTCCTTTTTCCCATCAGTATCATCGCTAAGAAATTCATGGTTGTGAGAAGGTCTGTTTAACATTATAATGACACCTTAATTTCCATCTGGGTAAACAGGATGGTTGAAATTCGCAACGAAATACCCAACGGCCGCTTATATGTTCATCGTGTTCATCAACTAGCCCTCGGCCGCTGTGGGAAAGTTGATCTGGTCGAGCTAGACGAAGAGGTTTCAGTTTTTAAAGAAAGATTACTCCAGGGGGTTTATCGCAGATTGCGGTTTTGAGGCGGTCCATTTTGAAAGAGGCCGTCTTGAATCACACCTAAAGATCTTAACCCGACACCGACAGCAGGATAATTACATCCACGCCGGAGTCATCGCTACAATGGCTGACCATACGGCAGGATACGCAGCTTTTAGTCTTGTGTCCGACGAATATCGCATTCTGACGATAGAATTTAAGATAAATTTTTTGGAACCCGCCTATGGGCATGGACTGGTTTGCAGATCGAGGATTCTCCGCGAAGGAGGTCAGATTCTTGTCGGCGAATCTGAGGTATCTGACCAGCGGAGCGATGGAGAGGTCTTAGTTGCCAAAGCGATGGTTACCTTAAAGGCCGTCCACCAGAGCAAAATCAAGCCTGCTCCGCATTCTAAGCTAGAAAAATAGACCCTTCCCATTTTCAATCATGGTTCGGGGCCTGCTTCTTATTTTTTTCAAATTCATTCCTCAATTTCAGTAAAGGCCCGTACGGGAAAGGAAGCTCCTCTTACGATTCGTAGAGGAACAGCATAGAATTTGAAACCACTCCGGGGAAGAACCGACAGATTACACAGATGCTCAACAATGAGGATGTTTGACGCGAGGAGTCGCGTATGAACAGGGCGGGCTGGATCTGCCGTATCATCCACATTCCAGAAGTCGACTCCCAAGAGTGTCGGTTTTGAACGGATCAAGAGATCAATTGAGCCTTCTGAAAGGTAGGGGCCTGGTTCCCAGTAACGCTCTGTTCCCCATCGCTCGTCCCAGCCTGTCCTGACGAGAACAGCTCTTCCATCCAATTCCAAGGAATCAGCACTTAACGTGATAGATCGATTTCGTGAAACGACGCCATCAAGAACAATTCCTGGAACACCTGCCACCCTTTCAAGGGGAATCTGACTTAGATCCGCCCCAGCAGGATACCGATGGAAAGGACTGTCTAAATAGGTGCCAAGGTTACAGACCATCTCGACTTTTCCGAGATAGAATTCTGCCTGGTTTTCGTAACGGCCCCGAGAGGCTTCATGGTCTAGGTAGGCCTCGATCTTAGGGCGGGGTAGGCCTGGGTAAGCTGACATTCCATCTTCGAGGATGTGATTCAATTCAATGAATTTCTTCATGGTCATCACCTTTTATGAAGGAGGGAGAGATGAGGAGAGCTTCCCCTAGTCCGAACGTGTGACCTAACTCATGGACGGCTTCGGTCAGTGTCCTCTTATAAAAAAGGTTATGGTCTTTGGGGAGATGATAGAACTCCTGCCTCAGACGGGTGAGGGAGACAACGGCTGCTTTCTGGCCAGCTTCTCCGAAGACGAAATTTAACTCAGGGACATAGAGATCCTGGTCAACAACCGCTAAGACCTTTTCATAAGTCGTATATTCTCTCTCTTCCATAATGACTCTCAGGATAGCCGTTGAGAGATGCTGATTTCTCTTTTTGTTAAAGGCATAGTCGGGGAGGGGCTTTCCTTTGCCCATCAAAACCTTCCTGGCAAATATTTTGCTTAAATCGTCCTGCAGCATCTCGAGAACTTTTCCATCGATCTCGCCCACCGGCACCAAAAGGATACTCATGGGTTGATCCCGCTCTTCTGCAAGGGGAGAATTATTTAGAAGGAGAAAAAGTGCGATCAGGAGAAAGGTGAATATCTTTTGCAGTGAAGTCCCATCGATCTCATTTTGTATAATACCATTCTGCCGTCTTCTCGTCACAGAATATCTTATGGACGAGTCCGTCATTTCCCTTGAAGATGAAAAACCTTTTCCTGTCCCTTTCCTCAACGCCTTCTTCCTTCCACTGACTTATGATTTCGATGACCTCGATCTTTTCATAACGACGGAGGATCGCCCTCGGAGTCTCCTCCCCCCGATAACCTGAATAGGCCATCACATGAATTTTTTCTTCAGACATCTTGATCGATTTCACCTAAAATATCGGAAAGGAGGAAGTCCCTATTCTTCGAGGTGATCTCAAATAACTTTATATCATGTCTCCTTTTAACCTCCTCCATGAAGGCGCCCCCCTTTAGGGCAACAGTGGCAATGACCCATTTCCCGGAGTTGAAACATTCTATCAACCCTTCTTTGAATTTGTCAGAGAAGCACTCCATCTTTCCAATCTCATCGATGATGATCAGGCGAGTCGATGGCTTAAGAAACGGAATGGAACTGAGAAAATCTTCAAACCCTTCGACGTCTACTTTGTATCTGCCCACTCGATGAGGGCTCTTGATGTCAATGTGGGAGAGACATCCTCTCTTTCCGTCCAGGCTGACCAGTTCAAATCCTCTTCTTATCCCTCCCTCTCTTATCTCTTCCGTATAGAAACCGACTGGATGGAGGTCCTTGAGGGCCTCGACGATCTGTTTGATCAAGGTTGTCTTACCCACACCTGGAAGGCCTGTGATGAGGATATTCTTCTTTACCAAACCTAGATTATCCTCTTGGCGATTTGAATGAACTTGGAGAATGCTTAGATATTCTGCTGATCAAATTCAGCCCCACACCACTTCCAATAATGAGGAATGCCCCGACGGCAAAATGGTAAGTGACGGGGTCCTTGAACAATAGTACCCCGGCCACTCCCGTAAAAACAACCTCGGACATCATGATCAGGGAACCCTCTGCAGCCTTACAGTATTTAAAACCCTCGCTCATAAGGACCTGTCCAACCAAAAGCAGTAATGCAAGCAAAACCAAAAGAATCCCATGGTGAACTTCGGGGATCTTGAATCCCTGAACCCAGAAAGGAAAGGAAATGATCCCTCCGATCAGACAAAAATAGAAATAGATGATCAACGGACCGTTGGTTTGCCTTGCTTTGTGAATAAAGACCATAACCATGCCGCCGAGACAACCACTGAGAAGCCCAAAAATATAACCCATGTTAAAAGAATGAAAATCTGGGTTGATAAAGATATAGATGCCTAATAGCCCGATTCCAATGAGAAAAATTTCAACGATTTCAATTCCTGTTTTATAAAAAATGGAGGAAAAAAGAAAGGCAAAAAGCGGAAAGGTATACATGAGAACGATGGCATTGGCGAGAGGGATCATTGCGATGGATTTGAGAAGACAAAAAAAGGAAAGGGTTCCAAAGATGCCTCTCAGGATAAGGATTCGGGTTCTATTTCCCCGTAGGGATACCCCTTTTCTAGAAAGGACAGGCCAGAGGATGAGGCCACCGCATAGAAACCGAATGAAAGCAATCTGAGTGGGGAAAAAAAAGAAAGAGAGGTATTTGGTGAGAATATCGGCGAAGGAGAAGACGAGCGCTGATAGGAGCATCAGCCCCAAACCGTTTGCAAGCGTAAGTTGAATCATATTCTTCATATTGTTTGGTCGAAACGCTCTTCAGAAGGAAAGGTTCATCTCTTCTTTTGGAAAAGAGAGATCCGAATCTGTCCCTTCTGTTAAAGAAGGTTCGCTCTCGTCCGTGACCTCTTGATAGTCTGGGAGGATGATCCCTCTTTGAATCATGATGTTGTAAATATCATTGGCTCGAGTCGCCACATATCTCTGGTCTCCGACAGGGTTATATTTCTTCGGACTGGGAAGGACGGCGGCGAGCCTCGTTGCCTCAAGAGGGGTTAATTGAGATGAAGGTTTTCCATAATAATGTCTCGAAGCCGCCTCTATGCCAAAGATCCCTTCCCCCCACTCCACCACATTGAGATAGAGTTCGAGGATTCTTCTCTTTGACAAGATTGTTTCCATTCTCCATGTGATGAGGGCTTCACTCATTTTTCTCAAGCGCCGAACTTTAGTCTTTTGGCCCTCAAATCCCTTTCGATGGCCTTCCGAATAGCCTCATAATCGAACCCTTCATGTCTCCAGAACTTATCATCTTCTGCAATCAGGACGGCCTTGATGAGATAGGGGGAAATCTCTGCGAGCGGCACCCATGTCTGGTGGATTCTGATGCCTCTGCCTTTTTCTTTCCACTCCTTTTCTCTGTATTCCATGAAAGCCGTCTTTCTCGGATTTTCTTTTTTTAGTTTTGAAACATCAGGTATGATAAGGAGGTAGAGAAGGAAGGGGATGAGTAAGAGAAGAAACCCCAAGAAGATCCATTTTAAAGATTTTTTTTTCATGTCGGTTGGAAGGATCCCTCTTGATGGAGGATTTTTTTATGTTCTATGGCTCACCGCAATAAAGAACAAAGGCATGGTGACGAGTGTTGCCCCGTTCGAATACATCTCTGGAAGGCGACCGTGGGAGGGAACGAGGCCGAGGGTGAGCCCTCAACCGCGAACAAAAGGATTATTTCGTTTCTCAAATTGAATGGTTGAGGTGGGTCTCGGCCCATAATTGTGACCGGGATAGACAATGGTCTCTCCAGGCAGCACATATAATTTTTTCCGAATGGAGGTTTCCAGCTCCTCCCAGGAGCTTCCCGGAAAATCGGTCCTTCCTACGGAACCCACAAAAAGGCTGTCCCCCGTAAAAACCATTCCATCGACATAGAGAGACATTCCTCCTGGTGAATGTCCGGGTGTGTGAAGGACCTTGAGTCCCACGTTGCCCACCTGAATTACCTCCCCGTCTTTAACTTGAATGTCAGCGGAGGGAGAGGAAGTGGCTCTGAACATATCGAGGAGATAGGAAGGCGTTTTCGTAAGAAGAGGAGCGTCCTCTTCATGGATGACGATCTTCGCCCCCGTTTTCTTAACCATCGCAGCATTTCCCATGATGTGGTCGACATGGGAATGGGTATTGACAATATATTTGATTTTATTGATGCCGTGTGATTTGGCTTCTGCAAGGAGCATGTCCGCATCATCGGCAGGATCGATGAACAGACCTTCTTTGGCCTCCTCGTCACCGATCAAATAACAGAAGACAGCAAAATTCCCGACCTCATACTGCTTCACAATCATACCATCCTCCCGATCATACAACCTTTTCATACTATAATAGATGACTTTTCCAAGTTCAACTCTTTTTGCCGGAAGACGTCCAGAAACATTTTCCTTGACAAAATTCGCTCAAATCCATAGGTAAGAAAATCATACGGAAGGGTTTAGTGGTGCAAACCGAAGGAGAGGAACATGGATTTTGAATTGACCCAACGACAAAAACAGATCCGTTTGGCTGCACGGGAGTTTGCTGAGGGAGAGTTTCCAGGGGTTGCTCGCGACTATGACCGCCGGGAGGAGTTTCCAAAAGAACTTTGGAAGAAATCCTGCGAACTCGGCTTTGTCGGCCTTTTTATCAAAAAAGAGTACGGAGGCCTTGGATTGGGCTTTCTCGAATTTGCTATGGTGATGGAGGAATTTTGGAGGGTGGGCCCCGGGTGTGGGAATATTTTGCTG
>SMTZ1_10014324_pt1 | contig 23852 bp, 22 predicted proteins | sample DeeMarSWOR136_30_FD_25667 | JGI IMG/M metagenome (IMG submission 25667) | reverse complement strand
CAGGATGTTAGCCCAAAATAGGCCAGCATCAGCCCGAACAGGCCGCAGCCGCTTTTTTCGAAGAAATCCCTTCTTTTCATGAAACCCTCCTTCCTAGAGTTAGAACCTATTTAATACGGAAAAATCCGATGCTTGTCAAATTATTGGGGTCAGGGCTCGACATTGGACATTTATTCAATTTTCAGGATCAGGCCTTGTTTAGGTCTGTATTTGAAAACTAATATTTATTTATGCTCTTTATTTCCAGATAAGGTCTCACCGCGTAATATCGTCTAATGTCGAGCCATGACCCTAGATAGTCTTCAGGTAGGTAAGCAGGTCGGCCAATTCCAGCTCGGAGAGAGAGGAGAAGGCGGGCATGACCCGCCAGGGCCTTTTGAGCTGGAGCAGGATATTCTCGACTGTGGCCGGTCTGTTACTCGAGGGAAGGTTCTCTTTTTTCAAAAGATTTTTCAGGCCGGGGCCGTTCCCGGCTTCCTCACTGTCAGCGGAATGGCAGGAGGCACATTTACTGGTGAAGAGTGAAGCTCCTCTTTCTCTGCTTCCCTTTAAGGAAGGAGCTGAGGGCGTCGTCAACTCTGAAGTCACGGGTTGGGCGCAGATCGTTCTCAAGAGGAAGTAGCCTGCTGAGAGGCTGAAGACGACAAAGGTTAAAGCAAAGACCGTTATCCCCATGACCGGAGCGAACTTGAGAAATTGCTTGTAGAACTGGACGATGACTATTTTCAGGATGAGGATGATGAGCAGGCCAAGAGCCAGCACACCATGGAAGACCGCCCTTGTGGAGAGCTGGTCGCCGGCTTCCGCCCAATATTTCAGACCGAGATAGCTGTTCAGTGAAGATGAACCCTGAAATCTTATGCAGCCTTCTCAAGGACTTTGGGCTGACTTTCCGCTCTGTCTTTCCCATCAGAGAAAGCATGGTCAAGAGCGCAAACAACCCGGCTATGAAAAGGATCCCGGCGATGATGGTTTTAATCACGAAGAAAGACATGGCATTTCCTCCTATAAAATAAAGAAAAGGACAATCCTGAGGGCGCTCAAAAGCATAAGGCCGAGGATGAAGAGCAGGGGCTTTCCTGTCTTTTCAGGAACTCAATCCAATCGGTAGTTGGGCGCTTCTTTGGTGATGATCACGTCATGGACGTGGCTTTCCCTCACTCCGGCTGAGGATATTTTTATGAATTTCCCTTTTTTCTGGAGTTCCTGTATGGTTTTGCACCCCGCATAGCCCATTCCGGCTTTGAGCCCTTCGACCATCATCTGGATGATATTCACCACATTCCCTTTATAAGGAACGCGGCCTTCTATCCCTTCTGGAGCAATCTTGTCCTCGGCAGAGAGAGTCTCCTGGAAGTACCTGTCACTGCTGCCCTGTCTCATCGCTTCTATGGAACCCATGCCGCGGTAGGTCTTGTACGAACGGCCCTGGTAAATGATGACCTCGCCAGGCGCTTCCTCTGTTCCAGCCAGCATATTGCCGAGCATGACCGAGCTGGCTCCGGCCACGATTGCTTTGGCGATGTCTCCTGAATATTTGAGTCCTCCATCAGCGATAAGAGGAACTCCCGCGATTTGAGAGACTTTATAGACATCGGAAATGGCCGTGATCTGGGGAATCCCGGCTCCGGTGACGACTCGGGTCGTACAGATCGATCCAGGCCCGACTCCGACCTTGAGCGCATCCACGCCAAGATCCACCAGTTCCTTGGCTGCTTCTTCGGTGCCGATATTTCCAGCGATAAGCTCCTGTTTTGGGAATTCTTTCTTCAGCATCTTCACCGTGTCCAGGACCCTCTGGGAATGGCCATGAGCGGTGTCGATGACCAGGACATCGAGCTTGGCCTCGACGAGAGCCTTAACTCTTTCCAGGGTATCCTCTCCAACGCCTATGGCCGCACCCACTCTCAAGCGTCCGAAGCTGTCCTTGGCGGATCGAGGATACTGGATCCTCTTGAGGATATCCTTGTAGGTGATCAATCCTTTCAGGTGATAGTTTTCATCCACCATCATGATTTTTTCGATCTTGTGCTTATGGAAGAGTTTTTCCGCTTCTTCGAGCGTTGTTCCCAGCGGCACGGTGATCAGGTCCTTGGTCATGATCTTTTCTATGGGAAGGTTGCGGCGGGTCTCGAAACGGACATCCCGGTTGGTGAGAATTCCGACGAGCTTGTTGTTCTCATCAGTGATTGGGAGCCCGGAGATCCTGAATCTCTTCATCACCTCTATGGCTTCGAATATCCTGTTTTGCGGCCTCATGGTGATCGGGTCGACGATCATTCCGCTCTCGTGGCGTTTGACTTTATCCACCTCTTCAGCCTGCTTATCTATGGGCAGGTTTCTGTGGATGATTCCTATCCCCCCCTGCTGGGCAAGGGCAATGGCCATCTTGGATTCGGTAACCGTGTCCATGGCCGAGCTGACTATGGGGATGTTGAGGCTGATCTTCCGGCTGAACTTTGTCGAGACATCTGCCTGGGCAGGAATCACATTGGATTTAGAAGGCAGGACCAGAACATCGTCAAAGGTAAGCCCTTCTTTTATTTTAGGGTCGAACATTTTATCCACCTCATTATCTTCTCTTTTTTTTCTTTTTTCTTTTCTTGGGAATCATGGACCTGGCCTTTCTGACACTGGGAGTAGGAGCACCTTGAGGCCGCTGGTAATAGAGCGGCTGTTCTTTCCTTTCGGGAACCTCTTCTTCCCTGATAGGCTGAAGCAGAAAGAGGTAGCGGATGGCTTCTTCTTCGATCCTGTCCATCATTGCCTGGAACATGTCATAGCTTTCCTTTTTATACTCTATTAAGGGGTCTCTCTGGCCGTAGCCCCGAAGGCCTATCCCTTCCTTGAGATAATCCATTCCGAGAAGATGATCCTTCCACTGGGTGTCTAAGATCTGGAGCATGATGATACGCTCGAATTCCCGCATGCGTTCCTCACCGATGATCTGTTCTTTTTCAGCGTAGATATCTTTGAGAGCTTTGGTGATTTTTTCTTTCAGATCATCGTGAATTATTGATTCCCAATCGAGACTCAGCTCCTCGATGTCCAGGCCGAACTGGGAGGCAATTCCTTTCCTCAATCCCTCCACATCCCAGTCGTCAGGGGATTTGTCCTTGTTGGTATGAGTTTCCATGATCCATTCGACGAGGGTTTCGATCAGTCCCTGGATGAACTCTTTCATGTTCTTGCCGTGCAGAATCTCTTTTCGCTGGGTGTAGATGGATTCCCGCTGCTTGTTCATCACATCGTCGTATTCAAGGAGGTGTTTTCGGATGGAGAAGTTATGTCCCTCCACCTGTTTTTGTGCCCGCTCGATGGCTCTGCTCACCATGTTGTGTTCGATGGGGATTCCTTCGGCCATGCCGATCCTGGCCATTAAGCCGGAAATCCGGTCGCTGCCGAATATTCGCATCAGGTCATCCTCTAAAGAGAGGTAGAAACGGGAAGCACCCGGGTCTCCCTGCCGCCCTGCTCTTCCGCGGAGCTGGTTGTCGATCCTTCGGGCTTCGTGCCGTTCTGTGCCGATGATATGAAGCCCGTCCATGGAAATGACCTTTTTGTGTTCCAATTGAGTGATGCCTTGGGCATCAGCGAGAGCTTTTTCCCATTCCTCCTGTGAAGCTTTCGAAGGATCGACGCCTTTTTTGCGTAGCTGTTCGGAAGCCAGGAATTCTGGATTCCCGCCGAGGAGGATATCCACGCCGCGGCCAGCCATGTTGGTGGCGATTGTCACCGCACCCACTCTGCCGGCCTGGGCTATGATCTTGGCTTCCATCTCATGGTACTTGGCGTTCAGAACCACATGCTTTATGTTTCTTTTTCTCAGGGTCGAGCTGAGATATTCCGAGTTTTCAATGGAGATCGTACCCACCAAAACAGGGCGTCCCTTATTGTGATTCTCGATGATTTCCTCGACCACAGCGTCCCATTTCTCCTTCTGAGTCCTGTAGATCACATCAGGGAATTCATAGCGGATGAGGGTTTTATTGGTGGGAATTTCCACCACATCCAGGTTATAGATCGATTGAAATTCCGTGGCCTCGGTAATAGCCGTACCGGTCATGCCAGCCAGCTTATCGTACATCCGGAAGTAGTTCTGGAAAGTGACGGAGGCCAAGGTCATCGACGATGATCACTTTGCCGTCTTTGACCATGTAGTCGACATCCTTTTTAAACAGGTGATGGGCTTTCAGGGATTGGTTGATGTGGTGGATGGTGTCCATCTGAGCCAGGTCATAAAGGTTGGGCACGCTGAGGAATTTCTCAGCTTCGGCCACACCATCCTCAGTCAGGGTGGTGGTCCGGGTCTTCTCATCCACCTGGTAGTGATCTTTCTTGAGGCGGCGGACGAGATTGTCGACTCGATAGTAGAGAGAAGTCGATTCTTCGGTGGGCCCGGATATGATGAGGGGGGTCCGGGCTTCATCGATGAGGATGCTGTCCACTTCGTCCACGATAGCATAGTTGTGCTCTCTCTGGACCAGGTCGGAGAGGCGGAATTTCATGTTGTCCCGCAGGTAGTCAAAACCGAATTCGTTGTTGGTGCCGTAGGTGATGTCTTTGCGGTAAGCCTGATGCCTTTCAAAGTCTCCCAGCTCGTGCTGTATCGTTCCCACTTCCAGTCCGAGAAAGCTATAGATGGGGCCCATCCACTCGGTATCCCTTTTGGCCAGGTAATCATTGACGGTGACGATATGGACTCCTTTGCCGCTCAGCGCATTCAAGTAGGCGGGGAGAGTTGCCACCAGTGTTTTTCCTTCACCTGTTTTCATCTCGGCGATTTTCCCCTGATGGAGGACGACACCGCCCATCAGCTGGACGTCGAAGTGGCGCATATGGATGGTGCGTTTGCCCACTTCCCGGACCACGGCAAAGGCTTCGATGAGGAGGTCATCCAGGGTGGCGCCCTGTGCCAGTTTTTCTTTGAATTCCGCTGTTTTGGCCCGGAGCTGGTCGTTGGTGAGTTTTTGTATCTGAGGCTCAAGCTCGCTTATGGCCGAGACATAAGGCCGGAGCTTTTTCAGGTCCCGCTCGTTTTTTGTACCGAAAATTTTTTTTATCAGCCACTTAAACATTTGAATATTTTGTAGCAGAATCCCTGGAGATTGTCAATTTTGGAGGTTAAAAACAGAGAAAAAATGGGTGAAGATTCAGTAAGTTCGATGATTCGAGAACAGGAGTCATTTTAAAGTCAAACCGGATTACTGAATGAACGAGTCATAATAAAGGCAGATAACTTGATTCATGCTTTATCGTCAAGAATGTTAATAAGGCCTGACTCCGAGATAATCCAATTTTGAATTATCGAACTTGCTAAAGCCTGATCCCCTGTGTTGACAGGGAAAAAATAATCCTGTAGGTTTTTAGGGACTTGAGACCGGATAGGAAATTCTGGCCGTGAGAATGTCACCAAAGACACGCCGAATCCTTCTCATCCTCCTTGCAATCCTGTTTTTTCTGCTTCTCTACCAGTACCATGTGAAAAAGGAAATGACGGATTTTGGAGTCTGCTATCAAGGGGGAGAGAGGATCGCTAAGGGTGAAGTCATCTACCAGACATCCGACGGCCATCTCCAGTACAAATATTCTCCAGTCTCGGCTGTGTTTTTTTCGGTGTTGACCCTGTTCCCGTATGAATGGGCCAAGCTGTTGTGGTATATTCTGGAGCTTTATCTTTTGTTCCTTTCCTTGACGGCGTCCTATGACATCCTGCCGGTCAAGTACAAGAAGAAGGGATGGGTGGTAGCGCTTTCCTTTTTTATCCTGCTTAAATTCATCGGCCGTGAGATAGAATTGGGGCAGGTCAATATCTTGCTGTTTTTTCTCATGCTGATGATGGTCAAAGCTCTGCTCGAGAAGAGGGATGTCCAGGGCGGGATATTCTGGGGTCTTTCTTTGTTTTTTAAACCTTATGCCCTGATTTTTCTGCCTTATTTCCTCCTCAAAAAAAGACTCAAGCTGCTCGCTTCAGGTATGGCGGCACTGTTCATCGGTTGTTTGCTGCCTGTCTTTTTCTATGGTCTCCAAAAGGCCCTCTTTGTCTTAAAAGAATGGCAGAGGACTCTTTCTCTGTCCACCCGGTCTCTAATCGACCAGTATGATAATTCCTCGATTTACGCCTTCTTCTTGAAGAATCTTCCAGCGGATAAAGGGAAGTTAGCCTGGGGATTGAGTTTCGGTTTGATTTGTATTGTCGGCTTGGCTCTCCTGGGAATGATGCTCAAAGGAAAGAAGAGCGGCCTTGCCAATCCTGAAGTCCTGGAATGCTCCTACTTGCTTGTCCTGATTCCATTTCTTTCCCCCACGGCCTGGTACTACAATTACCTCTACTCCATACTGGCTGTCGTTTTACTGGTCAATCTGATGGACAGATTTCCGCCGGCACTGAAATACATCCTTATCGCAGATTTTGTGTTCATCGGAGCCAGCCTCAGCGAGGTCCTGGGGAAAAAGGGCTACCATTTTTACACTCAACATGCTCTGGTTTTTATCGGCTACCTTATCATCCTCTTTTACCTCGTTTACTCCAGGTTCAAGCTGGAGCCGGCCTGATCCCGAGGGAGTATTGATTTTTTCTTGTGGATTTCTTATCATAGTTGGTTATATTGAGAATCATTCTCAATTAGTACCGCTGAGGAAAGGAATTTATCAAGATTGATCAACCTGCTTCAAGCACCTCCTGATGTGCCGTTGAGGATTGCAGGCATTCATGGCGGGCACGGAATACGGAGAAGGCTTATTGCCATGGGATTTCATAAAGGCGATACCATAGAGCTAGATTCATTGGGTATTCTTCGTGGCCCCGTCCTTGTCAGAAACTTGACTTCAGATACATCTGTGGCCCTGGGCAGGGGAATCGCCCAGAGGATTATAGTAGAGATAATTGGCGAAAAAAAATAGACATCCCGATGTTGTTTTCATCGGCCAGCCCAATTGCGGGAAGAGCACCCTCTTTAACGCAGTAGCAGGGCTGAAAGCGGATACGTCCAACTTTCCCGGAACCTCCATCAAGCATACCCATAGCAAGGTCAATATTGAGGGAAGCATTGTCAACATCATTGATTTGCCTGGGACCTATTCCCTGAATCCTTCCGACCCGGCAGAAAAAGTAGCCCTTTCTCATTTATTCCATGAGAAGCCAGACCTGGTCATCAATGTGGTCGACGCCTCTATTCTTGGCCGGAGCCTTGAACTGACTTTAGAGCTCATGGAGCTGAATTATCCGATGATCATTGCCCTGAATATGATCGACCTGGCAAAGAAGAAAGGAGTTGAGATCGATATCAAGAAACTGGAGGAACTTCTCGGAGTTCCGGTGATTCCCACCATAGCTACCCGTGGTCAAGGGATAAAGGAAATGCTGGAAGCGGCTCTCCAAAGTCTTGAGAAACGATTGCCCGCATCTCCCATAAAATGGTCCAGGGATGTGGAACAGAGGGTTGAGGAATTATCCAATCTCCTCCCAGAAGATTTTCCCCTTGTCTACAACAAGAGGTTCACGGCTATTCACATGATCGAGGCTAACAGACTTTTTTTCGATAAAGTGCTCAGGGAGATCAACCCCAAATTGAAGGAGAATCTGGACAGAGTAAGACGTGAGCTGGAAGAGATGCACAGCGCTCCTGCCTACGAGGTCATTTCTGCTGAGAGGCATCACCTTGCTTTGAAGATCTTTGAAGAAAGCAGCCGGGTATTCAGAGGGAAAAGAGTCAAGTTCCAGGACAGGCTGGACGATGTCATCATGCACCCTTTCTTGGGATATATCATCCTGCTGGCGGTCTTTTTTGGTTTTTTCTTTATCATTTTCAAAGTCGGGAGTCCCCTTGAAGAGCTTCTTCTTGAGCCTTTGGCCAGCCTCAGAAATTCCTTGATGCTGAAACTGGGAGCCAACGTGTTTTCCTATTTGATCGATGGCCTGCTCGCCGGGATAGGAGGGGGTGTGGCCATTGTCCTCCCTTATTTTGTTCCCCTGATCTTGCTCATGTCTTTTCTGGAGGATGTTGGCTATCTGGCGAGAGCCGGATTCTTGATGGATACCTTTATGCACAGGATCGGGCTTCACGGTAAATCCGTATCTCCTTTTATACTGGGTTTTGGTTGCAATGTTCCGGCTATTGTCAGCACTCGAATCCTGGAATCTCGGCGGGACCGGATCATCACCTCCCTGCTCATCCCCTTCATTCCCTGTTCAGCCAGGACGACGATCATCCTGGCCTTGGTTGCCTTTTACCTGGGTCCTGTCTGGGCCTTTGGATTCTACACCTTCAACATCCTCCTGATCGCGGTACTCGGCCGGGTGATATCGCTATTTTTCCGGACTCCCTCGCCCGGGTTGATCCTGGAAATTCCCTCTTTGAAGATGCCCTCTCTCAAGAATATGCTGAAAAAAACGATTTTCCAGATGAAATCCTTCATAAAGTTTGCCTGGCCGATCCTGATTGCGGGTAGCATTGTCCTGGGTTTTCTTCAATACCTGCATATTGACAGATTCATCAACCTTGTTCTTTCCCCTTTGGTGGAGAAGGGCCTTGGCCTGCCCCAGGAACTGGGAGTGACTCTTGTTTTTGGGTTTTTGAGAAAAGAGCTCTCTTTGCTCATGATGCTTCAGGCTTTAGGAGTGAACTACAAGGATTTGATGACAGTCATCACTAAAGAACAGCTTCTGGTTTTCACCGTATTTATCAACTTTTTCATTCCTTGTCTGTCTACAGTGGCCCTCCTCTGGAAAGAGATGGGGAGAAGAATAGCCTTACTCTCGGTCGGTCTGAATACGGGTGTGGCTGTAATCTTGAGTTTGATTGCCCGCTGGATTCTAGGAAAGTAGTCCGAAGATTTACTTTTTCCCTTCCAAAACCACCATGGCTGCGGCGTATTCTGCAAGATGAGATAGGGAGACATGGGCTTCCGAAAACGGGAACCTCTCTTTGTCCTTGATCTTCAGCTGAGGTTTTCCGGAGGGAAGATTGTAGAGTTCAACATCTGTCCATTTTATCCTTTTTCCCAGAGCCTTAAAAAACGCCTCTTTAGCAGCAAAACGGGCGGCAAGATGCTGATGAGAGTTTTTTTTCTGGGAGCAGTAAGCGACTTCTTCAGGAGTGAAGATTCTCTTTAAAAACCTTTGGCTTTTTTCAGCCAGGTTTCTGACCCTTGCCACCTCTATGATATCGATCCCGATTCCGAAAACCATTTTCGTCTCCTCATTAAAGCTAAAATCATAATAAAGTTGGTTCTTTTCCATTTTGTGTGGGTAATTTCATGATTAAAATACACGGAAATGGCGTCGCTCCCTTCAGATTTTTAACGCCATTCCCTCCCCGTCCCCCTCGGCGCCTGCGTAACTCCGCACTCACGAGATGTCACCTCCAACCGGATATCCGTACTTTCCCATTTTTCATCAGATTGATCTTCACGTGCTCAAACATACTCAGCGGCCGGTATCACCGGCTTCCCTCGGTGGACGGCTCAAGAAGGCTAAATCTTCAAGGTCGCTCCTTCCATTCCCGTGTATTTTGGAAAAGAATCATAAAGGTTAATCTTATAAAATTTGCCTAGATATATACTTTAATTTACTTTTATTTAATTTATTATACTTATTTATCCTTCTAATATTCATTATCCCTGATATTTTGGCCTCCTCCTGGTTTTTCATCGGTCAGAGCCTTTCAGGTTGTCGAGCAGGCTTCGGGCGGCTTTTCTTCCTGTTAGTTCAGCCAGTTCTTCCATTGAAGCCCTTTTGATCTCCTCCAAATTGCTGTACTTTGCCAGCAGGGCCGCTTTTCTCTTTTTCCCTATGCCCTGAATTCCGTCCAACCGGGATTCGAAACTCTTCTTCTTCCTTCTCAAGCGGTGGAAAGAGATGGCAAAGCGGTGGGCCTCATCTCTTATATGCTGGAACAGCTTAAGAGCCGGGGAGGTTCTTTCCAGCCTGATCCCGTCCTTCCTCGATGGAGTGAAGATGATTTCTTCTTTCTTTGCCAGGGATACGACCGGCAGCTGAGACAATCCGAGCTCGTTCAGTACGGCCCGGGCTGCGTTGAGCTGGCCTTTACCGCCGTCGACCAGTATCAGGTCGGGCAAAGAACCCTTTTCCCGGAGAACTCTGGTGTATCGTCTTCTGATCACCTCCTGAAGGCTGGCCACATCATTCGGGCCTTCCACACTCCTGATCTTATACTTCCTGTAGTCGTTTTTTTGGGGAATCCCATCGACAAAGACAACAAGAGAGCCTACCGATTCATCACCTCCCGTGTTGGAGATATCGTAGCCTTCGATACGGTGAGGTATTGAGAAAAGCCCGAAAACCTGCCTCGCTTCTTCCTGGGGAGATAAAACTTCTGTTTTTTTCCTGATCAGGATCTGGGCATTGCTTACGGCCATGTCCACTAGCTGCCTTTTTTTTCCCTTGAGAGGCGAGGTGATTATTATCTTTTTATGCCTGTGAGCGGAAAGCGACTTGGCGATCTTGTCCTTTCCTGGAAGGGAAATGGGCAGAATGATCTTTTCCGGGATATCCTTGCGGCTCTGGTAAAAGTCCTTGAGACACCTGTAGAGAATCTCCTGGTCGGAAGCATCTTCTTCCGCTTCAAAGAAGAACTCTGCGGAATCGATGACTTTACCGTTTCGCATGAAAAAGACAAAAACGGCAGCATTACCGCCCTTTCTGGAGAGGCCAAAGATGTCGATATCTTCCTTTTGGACGGAGATGAACTTTGGCCTTTCCTTGATGGCTTGGATAGTATGGATAAGATCTCTCCAGTGAGCGGCCTGTTCGAAGTCCTGTTGGTCAGATGCTTTTCTCATTTTGCGTTCCAGGACCTTCAACAGTCTGTCTGTTTTCCCTTCCAGAAAAAGGAGCGCATTCTCCACATTTTCCCTGTAATCCGGTTCTGAGATGTGATCTACGCAGGGAGCGGAACAGAGCTTCAAGTCATGTTCAAGACAGGGCCTTTTTCTCTTCCCCGGAATGGCTTCCTCACAGGTGCGGACTCCGAAGTATTTGGAGATGAGATGGATCGTTTTGCGGGCTTGATGGGCAGGACTGTAAGGCCCAAAATACTTGGCTCCGTCTTCCTCCACTCTTCTCTTCGAGAGTCATTTTCAAATAGGGAAAGCTCTTGTCATCTTTGAGCCTCAGGTTGAATTTAGGCTGGTATTGACGGATGAAATTGTTCTCCAGAAATGCCGCTTCTTTGATGGAGCCGGTCAGAATGTAGTCGATATCATGGGTCTCGGCCAGGATATTCTTGACTTTCGCTTCTGAAGTCTGCTGGAAGTAAGACATCACTCTATCTCTCAGTGAACGGGCTTTTCCGATGTAGACTACCTCACCTGTTTTGGTCTTGAAAAAATAGATGCCCGCTTTCTGCGGGAGCATCTGGGCTCTTTTCTTCAAACGATTCTTCATGCTGGCCTGCTAGACAAAATAGTTCTCTTCCAACTAGTCTGGAAACGATACACGGTAAGGGCTGAAGCGGCCGCCTTTCATGCCACGAGCTCCAGCTCTCTCTTTTTCAATTTTTTCAGCTCATCCCTCAATTTGGCCGCCTTTTCAAACTCCAGGTTTCTGGCCGCCTCCTGCATCAGTTTATCCAGTTTTTCCATTTGCTCTTTTCTTTTTTCAGGCGAGAGATAGATGTCTTTCTCTTCAGAGATTCTTGAATAATCAAAATAATCTCTCTCATAGATACTGGTCAAGACCTCATCTATTCTTTTTTTGATGGATTGAGGAGTGATCCTGTTCATTTGGTTGTATTTCTGCTGGATCTCTCTCCTCCTGTTCGTCTCAGCGATGGCTTTATTCATCGAGTCGGTGATAGTATCGGCGTAGAGGATAGCTCTGCCTTCAACGTTTCTGGCTGCCCGGCCGAAAGTTTGGATGAGAGAGCTTGCGGAACGGAGGAATCCTTCTTTGTCCGCATCCAGGATGGCCACCAGAGAGACTTCAGGAAGGTCAAGGCCTTCCCTGAGGAGATTGATACCGATGAGGCTATCGAACTCCCCCCTTCTCAAGTCCCTGAGTATTTTGACCCGGTCCAGCGTGTTGATCTCTGAATGGAGATAGCGAACCCGGAGACCGAGCTCATGATAATAACGGGAGAGGTCTTCTGCCATTTTTTTGGTCAGAGTGGTGACCAAAGTCCTCTCATTCCTCACCGCTCTTTCTTTGATTTCGGCCATCAGGTTATCGATCTGGCCTTTTATCGGGCGCACCTCGATCTCAGGGTCAGTGAGGCCTGTCGGTCTGATGATCTGCTCGATGACCCGTTTTCCCGCTTGGCGAAGTTCATACGATCCGGGAGTCGCAGAAACGTACAGGACTTGATGGACCCGGGTTTCATACTCCTTGAAATTGAGCGGCCGGTTATCCAGGGCTGAGGGAAGGCGGAATCCGTGTTCGATGAGGGTCTGCTTTCGCGAGCGGTCCCCATGGTACATCCCTCCGACCTGAGGAACGGTGACATGGGATTCATCGATAATGGTCAGGAAATCCGGGGGAAAATAATCGAGAAGCGTGTAGGGCGGCTCCCCGGGTTTTCTCAAGCTGAGATAAAGAGAGTAATTTTCTATCCCCGGGCAGTAGCCGAATTCTCTCAACATCTCCAGGTCATAGAGCGTTCTTTCCTCGATCCGGTTGGCTTCGATGATCTTCCCCTTTTTTTTGAAGTAATCGACTCTGTCCTCGAGCTCTTTTTCTACGCTGAGGATGGCGTGGTCGAGGATATCCGGGGGAGTGGAGAAAAAAGTCCTTGGATAGATGAGGACTTTGTTCAGGCTCTCCAGCGTTTTCCCCAGGAGGGGGTCGATGGAGGAGATTTCAGAGATTCCGTTCTCGCCGAGCTCTATCCGGTAAGCGAAGTCCTCATAAGAAGGGAAGACTTCGATGATATCCCCCCTTACCCGGAAGGAGCCTCTTTTTAACTCCGCTTCCTGCCTCTCATACTGAATTTCGACCAGGTTCTTGAGGATGCTCTTTCTTGGTATCTCTTGACCTTTTTCCAGGGTGAAGCTCATCGAATAGTAGGTATTCGGTGAACCGATACCATAGATGCAGGAGACAGAAGCGACCACTATCACGTCCCTTCGCTGGAAAAGCGAGTTAGTGGCGCACAGCCTGAGCCGGTCGATCTCATCGTTGATCGTGGCCTCTTTAGCGATATAGGTGTTGGTGGCGGGTATGTAGGCCTCAGGCTGGTAATAATCATAATAGCTGACGAAGTACTCCACGGCGTTCTCCGGGAAGAAACGGCGGAATTCCTGGTAGAGCTGGGCGGCCAGGGTTTTGTTGTGAGAGATGACCAGAACAGGCCGGTTGGCCTTTTCGATAATATTGGCCATGGTAAAAGTCTTTCCTGACCCGGTCACACCCATCAAGACTTGATGCTTGGTATTCTCCTGGAGGCCTTTGTCGAGTTCCTGGATGGCTTTTACCTGGTCTCCTTTGGGGGCAAACTCAGAAAAAAGCTTGAATCTTTTCATAGGCCTTATTATAGCAAAAATAGGAAGGATGGAGGGGAAAGAGGGCCTATTTTATGGAATGTTAGACGAAAGGAAAGAAGCAGTTTATGAAATCACTCAGGTTGGATGACAAGTGGAATAGAAGAGAATGGATTCAAACGTCGTGGGACTTCAGTGAATCCTAGTCGTCTGTCTCTCCTTCTGTTTCGTTCTTCTCCGCCTCCGTGTCTTCTTGAGAAGGGAAAAGCTCCATCTCTTTTTCTGAGGGCAAGATCTGCTTAGCCCCTTCCGCCATCTTAACGCTTCCCCTGAACTTGGCTCCGTCCATGATGGAGATCGTGGGGGCGTTGATGTCGCCCTTTAGCTGGCCTTTGGTTGAGATGAAGACCTTATTTACGGCCTGGATATTACCCTCCACGCTTCCTTTGATGGTGATGTTATTGGCCCGGATATCGGCTTTGATTTTTCCGGTCTCTCCCACTAAGATGTTGCTGTTCCTGAGGTCAATCTTGCCCTCGAAGTGCCCTTCGATCACGATGTCTTCGCTTCCGGAAAGCTCGCCCTTTAAGAATAGAGAAGGGCCAAACCGGGCGACATTGCGCGGAATGACCTCCTCTGGCTTATCATTCTCATTATTTGGGTGTGTCGGCATCAGGCCTCCTGTTTTCTCCCCTGAAAGTGAAGACTCAATTATAATTTCGACATTTCTTTCTGTCAATGAATCCGGAACTGAATCCTCAGAATGTTCTTAGTATTGAGTGAGTGCCTTCTACTTTCCTTTCTTTTCTTCCTTCAACCATTTGGGAAACAGCCAGTTGAGGATTTCTTCCTTGATTTTTCTGTCGATCTCCTTTATCCGCAATCCTGCTTCGAGCTTGCTGTTAGAGTATTTACTCCAGGCGATTTCAGCAGTCAGGAAAGTCAACAGGCTCTTTTCAGGAACATAGAGCTTGAGATCCATGTCCGAGCCCTTCTCGAGCTGAGCAAATTTGACAACCAACTTTATGCCTTCGTTGGAGATGTCCTGGACAGTCACCCTTTCGACCAGGTTCGGGCTGCTTTCTGATTTTACCAGTTCAGCTGGAAGTAAACATTTGAAACGTGGAGATTTTCGTCTGTCATCGGCCATATTGCCCCCTTGAAATAAGTGAATTTGTGGAGATAGAAGCTAGTTGTTTAAAAAGGCATGGAGCTTTCCGTTGAGTTCTAATGCCGTTTTTAGAAGTCTTGTAGGCGAATTTCAGGTGTATACTAATAGCTGCTTCCTCCCCTCAAAATCACTATAAAATTTTCCTCTCAATTTTTAGTCGGTTCAAGAGTTAAAAGATTGAAAAAACGTTTATGGGGACATTCCCTGCGGGGATACTCTTTTCTTTCGATGCATATAAAAAAGTATAAAAAGGTATCCCCCCCGGTAACGTCCCCTATTATTGATTATTATTTGATAATCAAATAAAATGAGTGACTTCTTCTTGCTATCTTGTATAAAGTTGATTATTGTTCATCGTAAATAAAACATGTTCATGCGTTTCGGATTCCTGGGTCATGGCTCAGTCGCAGCCAAAGGAGGATGAATGGAACCTGGCGAAATTCCTGTCTTGATCATCAGTGAGGATACCATTCCCCGGGCTTATGAGAGAGCCATAAAGGAGGTCTGGGAGAAGGGAGCGAGCATCAAAACAGAATACGATCATCCTGAAGATCCACCCAGCAAAGACGCGACAGTGGTCATCATCGTTCGCCAGCCATTTGGCCAGCCTCGTTTTCACCGCTCTTTTGCCGATGGCCTGGGAGGGTTGGCTGAGTACGTGATGGAAGTGGTCCACGGCGCACACGACTACTGGGTAAAGCCGGTGGAAGAGATCCTGAAAGGGAAGGAGAGCAAGGATACGCGCTGGACCTACACCTACCACGGCCGCCTCTTTGAGTACAGGATCGAGGATAAGGTCATCAATCAGATCGGCTATATGATCGATAAGCTCTCCCAGACAGGTTACTCCAGGCGGGCTCAGGCGATAACCTGGAATCCCAAGCTCGACCCGCCCACAGACGACCCCCCGTGCCTCCAGCGGTTATGGGGACGGCTCTGCGAGGATGGAAAGGGGGGATATGTCTTCAACTTGAACTCCCACTGGAGAAGCCGGGATCTGTTCAAAGCCTGGTTCGAGAATGTCATCGCCCTGACGACTCTGATGCGCAAGATCGCGGAAGCGCTGGCTGATAAGACCGGAAAGAACGTGCGGCTGGGACGGTATGTAGACATCAGCGACTCACTTCATATCTACGGCTCTTACTTCAAGGAGATCGAAGGAGACCCGAAAAAGGGGATCAGGAGTTTCTTTGAAACCCTGGAGAGCCGCTCCTTCGAGGAGAGAACCTGGGATTCGGAGTTTATCAAGCCCCATTTCATCGATGACGGCTTGGGAAAAGGATTGAGAAGGATGCTGGAGAGAGAGAAGGACATGCCCCAGAATGTCCGCAGAGCCATCGAGGAGGAGCTCCGGCTGATGGAGAAAAAGGATTATGTGGTTTAGAAGAAAAAAGGGGCCAGAATCCTTTTCGCTCGTTGACGGCATAATTCATCAAAGGAGGAAGGAATGACACTATTTGAGCAGATCGCTGACGAGGTTCAAAAAGGCCATTCTGATTCGGTCGCTGAGCTTGTCAAAGAGGCTCTTTCTCAGGGTATTCCCGCAGAGGAGGTTATGAATAAAGGCCTGGTTTCCGGGATGGAGATTGTGAGTGAGAAGTTCAAGAATAATGAGATTTTTATTCCCGAAGTCCTGATCTCCGCCAGGGCGATGAACGCAGGATTAGCCATACTCAAGCCCCTTCTTGTGGAGTCAAATATCCAACCCAAAGGAAAAGTCGTCATCGGAACCGTCAAAGGCGACCTGCATGATATCGGCAAGAATATAGTGGCCATGCTCCTTCAGGGAGCGGGCTTCGATGTCATTGACCTGGGGGCGGACGTGCCCAAGGAGAAGTTCCTGGAATTCGTCAAAAAGGAGAAGGCCGACATCCTGGGAATGTCAGCCCTGCTGACAACGACCATGCTCTACATGAAAGAGATGGTCGAAGCCCTCAAAAATGAGGGGATAAGGCAGGATGTCAAGGTCATCATCGGAGGCGCTCCGGTCACGGAATCCTACGCTGCTCAGATTGAAGCCGACGGTTACGCCCCGGACGCGGCGTCCGCAGTGGACCTCTCTAAACGCCTGCTTGAAGAGTGAAGTATTTCTTCTATGAACTCTTTTATGCTGTCGTCATAAAATCAACTCAAGCTGCATCTACTACGCTCTGCAGCTTTTCTTCGAGCTTATCCTGGGGAAGAAACCCGATTATTCTCTCCACTTCCTGGCCTTTGTTGAAGATCAGGAGAGAGGGAATGGCCATGATTCCGTAACCCTGGGCTGTCTTAAGGTTTTCGTCGGTGTTGAGCTTGAAAAACTTCATCTTGCCGTCCATGTTTTGAGCCACGGCTTCCAGAACAGGCGTGACCATCCGACAAGGACCGCACCAGGGGGCCCAGAAATCAACCACGGCTGGAATATCTGATTCCAGAACTTCTGATGTGAATGTGGCATCAGTTAATTCTGTGATAGTATTCATTTCAATTTCTCCCTGAATATGATTTTAAAGATTTTTTTCACGGAATCGTCAGAAGCACGGTAACAGACCCGGTTTTTTTCCCTTCTGGACATTATGATTCCGGCTTCCTTCAAAACTTTGAGGTGCTGCGAGACATTGGGCTGGGATATGGATAAGCATTTTTGTGCTTCTCCCACGCAGCATTCGCCTTTGATCAGTTCATTGACCAATTTCAGCCTCATGGGATGGGCGAGTGCCCTGAATTTACGAGCAATTTCTGAATAGTTTCGCATGCTTTTTTATTTCACTCCTCTCTGTTGTGGCTTATCTCATTACAAGGAGAAGGCCGAGCAGAACTCCGTAGAGGACGCTGATCCACGGGCTTCGAGTGATAGGGCAGTATCCGGTTCTGCATCCGACCAGTCTGTAGTAGAGGTAGCCGATTCCTCCTCCGATGAGAATCCCAAGCACGTATTTCATTTCAGTTCACTAAAATTACAATTAATAATTATAATATAATAATATTATTATATTTAGTAATTTTGAATTGTCAAGTATTTTTATCGGAATAGTTTTCCCCTTTTCTGGACAGCGGGAATGCTCCTTGTCAGATAAGCCCTGAGGAAGATATGAAACTATGGCTTTTTATGAAAGTTCTGGGAAGGTTGGGCATGATTTCCTAAAATCCTGGGAGTCCATTTATGGAATGGTTTACCTTAGATCAAGTGGTGATATCAAAAAATGAAGTGTTACTCTGCTCTGTTATATTTTTAGCTGGAATATGGTGATGCTGCTCAATTCGCAAAATATCCCGCGCGATGAGTGACCTTATAATCCTTGTTTCTGACTTTGACTTTTATACTCTTGAATTTTCCGTCTCTTTGGTAACTCGATGGCGAATAATAGAGAAGGTAGTAGTTTTCAGAGGATTCCACAGCCTTTTCAAATAGAAATTTCGGGTTGGATGAGCTTTCCGCCGAACCGCCGGTCGCTTTCGCCATTTCTATGAAGGGAGCGAAAATATCTTCGGAATGCTCCTCAAAGACCAGCCCTGGAACATGCTCCGCAGGCTTTGTGAAAAATAAAAAGTGAATGGAGATAGAAGCATCCGAATAAGCCTGCTTCACTCGGTCCACATCCACTGGAATGTCCCTTCTGTAGAATTCAAAAAGGTCGGACAGCTTAAAAAGGACGTCCTGTCTTTCCTGGCTGTTGCTCATGATTGCTGTTAATAAACTTGGGTTTATCTTGGGAATAAACTCTCTCTGATAAAATAAAAACACATGCTTCTGGCCTTCCTTTTCTTTCAGAATATTGGCAAATTCCATAAGCCTCTGCTGATCGACTTGTCTGATGTTTTCAAGCTTCTGTAAAATGGGCGGATAAAAGGAAAGCATCTGATCAAACTCCATTTCATCATACTCAGGTGCGGAATACTCATCTCTTTTATCCGTCCCCGCTATTCTTCTAGCTAAAGCTTTAAGATCATCCAGAGCACTCCTGTATTCAGCGCTGCCCATCAGTGCGTCTCTCCTTAATATTCCTCTGAGCTGTTTTACTATTTCAGAATTGGGCAGGGTATTTAGAGTATCGTTCTTCATACTATAAGTCCTCATAGGGGTGATGATTGTCAGATCATCATCAGGAGTCAGCACATACTGAAAAAAATATTCAATCGCTTCTTGTAATCTCGGGCTGTATTTTTTTGATCATGTAGACCGCCACAACATTCTGGAGCTTCCCGTCTTCGTAGACTTCAAAATCATCTATGGTCAAGTTCTCAACGAACTTCCCCCGGTCGAACACCCTCACCGGGACTTCTATATTGACGACTATCGTTTCATGGGTAATTTCCTGAGCTGTTAGAATGAGACCTAAAAAAAATATTCCGAGTAGGCATATTTGTTTTTTCATGAGATATCCCTTTAATCCCTTTTATTTTAAATCCTTACGATTGCGATTTTCAATGAATTCGGATTCCCATAAGATTTATATAGATATCTTTGTTTTTATTCAATGCAAAATTTATACCAATTAAATCAGAGACAATTGATTGAGAATTGACTGTTTGTGTCTGTAAAAAGCGGCAGATGTCACTTTTTAGAGACACATAAGATATGTAATGCAATTAGGATCATCCGCCCCAAATAATCCATCTTTTTTATTTTCGGCATTTGTGCGAGTAGTCAGTCACTCTTATTTCTTATTCAATCTTTCTCTGTGTATTTGTTTTGAGTCGCTTGAAATTGGATAGGCAGATAATTATAATTAATGCCAGATAAAAGAGAGCGGGCATAACTCAGCGGTAGAGTACGAGCTTCCCAAGCTCGGAGTCGCGGGTTCAAATCCCGTTGCCCGCTCTCTTTTTTATAGAGGGGTCGCTTCTTAACATTTAACATTCGTTTGTTCTAATCAATTTTTGAGGGCCGCATCTCAACATTTGAATTTACCCTGAATTTTCAAAAAATAGACTAACGACCCTTAATATAGTTAAGATATCATCGCGAGCTGAGCGTGGCGATTTTATTCTGTTCGCTAAAAACATGAGATTGCCACGCAGGTTCCGAGCAAAACGAAATAATCCCTCCTCACCTCACAACGACATCTGCAACAGCCTCGACTTGCTAATCATCCAGGTTGATTTGCCGATTGAAGGATTCCTAAAAAGAAAGGTGAGTATCTGGTTTTTATGTCTTATCATATATAGAGAAAGGAAGCACATTCACAAAATTGCCGGAGAAAGGTTAATATATTTTCTTTAAAGACAGGAATTCAGCCCATAACAAATGTCAAAGCTTAAAACGAGATTCCCACGAGACCGACGGGAATGGAGCTTTATTCTGGAAAAGAATCCCTATAGCGGGTCCTGGAACATGGCTGTCGATGACTTCCTTTTCTGCTCGCTGAGCGATAAGCCGCAAACATATCTCCGTTTTTACGGATGGAAGCGTCCGACCGCCTCTCTCGGCTATTCCCAGGATATCAGGAGAGTGCTTGATGTGGAATACTGCCAGAAGCACGGTATCGACATTGTCCGCAGGATGACAGGGGGAAAGCTTGTGCTTCACTCCAGGGAAGTGACCTATTCTCTTTGCTCTTCAGACAGCAGGACATTCACTTCCACGCTCGCTGATTCCTACCGGCTGATCTCCCAGGCTTTGATTCGGGGCCTGGAGAAAATGGGATTAAGACCCTGCCTTGCCGATGCGCCGCCAGTATCTTATGTCAGGGGAAACCTGCCCTGTTTTTCCTATCCTGCCCGGGATGAGATCGAGGTCGACGGGAAGAAGATCATTGGCAGTGCCCAGAAAAGAACCGGCTCAAGATTCATCCAGCACGGCTCTATCCCCTTGGAAGAGGATGACATACTTTTAGAGGCCATATCACTTTTAGAAAAAAATAAGGGCGAAGTCCGCATGGTCTCTCTTTCCCAGGCTCTGGGCAGACAGGTCAGCTTTGACTGGACTGTTGAATGTCTGACTTCGGGCATATCCGAATTCTTCAATGTCAAGCTGACACCAAAAAAATTCAATGCCCATGAGAGGAAGCTCATTTCAGAAATAGAGCAAGAGCGCTATGCCAACCCGGACTGGACCTTTGGGGTCAGGCTTCCAAAACTTCCATAACTTCATGGCCATGGTCAGGTCCTATTGATCTTCCTCCTGGAGAACAAAAATTGAGCTTTGAATATTGAATTTCAGATAGAGTCTGTTACCAGTTACTGAATTACTGAAGTTTTGGAAGCCTGACCCCAAAAGGTTGGATGGGCTTGATTTTTTTTATCCGTGGTGATAGCATTTTTCTACCAGGAGCAAGGGTTTCGTGATATGAACGAAGTTGAAGAACTGTCCAAAGTCGAACTGAAAAGTCTGCCCGCTTTGCGGCACATTCTGCTCAGCGACCTCCATCAAAACGTACTCAAAAACCTGTATCTCGAGCTGGGAACAGGTCCTGTCCTCTACCTTCTTTCTCCCTCTTATTCTGTCATCACTCCCACGCCGAACGAAACCATCAGTGATTTTATCAGCAAGAACGAGGCTCTTCTCGATTATTTGAAGGAGTACATCATCCAGAATCTGGCCGTCTACTCGGTCCTTCTCGATGTGAACAGCTATTTTGCCGAGCAGAACAACTATGTTGTTTTGGCCAGGTTGAGAGAAAGGGATTCGGACGGAAGACGCTATGAGATAAAGTTTTACACCCATTCGTCGCGGGAACTAATGACCAACTACAAGGATAAGATCTATATCGGACGGGATTTCATCGACCTTTTCCATTTCAAAAGAAAGTACTTCGGGGTGAAGGAAATCGTCAATTCTGTAAAGGACCAGTACGAGAACCTGCTCGATAAAGCGGAAGAAAAACTGAATGAGCCTCTGGAATACAAATCTTTCTTCCAGGAGATGAAGGAGTCCGTTACCGAGCTGCGCAATGAAAGCCTGCTCATTCTCCAGTCTCTTCCCCCTTATCTTGATTTCAGCAAGCTCAAGAACAAGGATTTGATCGAGATAAATTCTCAGTACCGGACCATCAATCATTTTTTGATCGAGCTTACTGACGAAGTGGCGGAGTTCGAAAACCTCTTGCGCAATAAAAATGAAAATAATTTTGTCCGTTACGTGACGAAATACAAAAAAGATCTGGCCAATGCCATCTCCTACTTCAACATAAAGATCATCGGTCGATTGAACGATAGGATATTAAACTTGAAAGCCAAATCCTAGCCGCACCTTTTTTTTCTTGATACTTTTTTCCATAATTCAGTTTGTGTTTCTCTTTTGCTCTTGGAGTTTGCAGGTTGGGGTTCATATTAGCGACTCTAAATTGGCTGCTTTCCCCGATTGCTCAGTTTTTGGAAGTTTATAAAATGAAGACTATCCCCGAGCATTCATTTTTTTCTGCAAGAAAAAAGCCCGTTCCGAAAAACGGGCTTTTCTGTTGGTGTTTCGGTTTTAAGCTGGCTTTACTGTTCGACCCAGATCGTGCGGTAGCTGGTGGAAAGAAAGATTGAGGGGCTCTCTTTTTCCTGGATGAAGGCTGTGACCGTCCGGGTGTGGTCTTCTTCCTGAACGGATATTTCAACCGGAAGCCCCCATTCGATCTCCCCGTTCTTGACTTTGGCTTCGAACCGGTACTTTTTCCCCAAAGGCCAGCGCAGTTTGATATCGGCGTATTCGCCTTTTACCTCTATGGATTGGGTCAAAGGATAAGGGTCAAGGACGATTTCGCCGTTGGACAGGATGATCGTCGTTTTCCCTGAGAATTCAGTGAGTTCGATATCCCGGTAGGAAGAAGTGATATCGATCTTATCGCCGATGATACTTTTCCCGGTGACCTCCAGATTTTTGCCTTCGATCACCAGATCGCCGTCGATGCTGTCGACCCGGACTTTCCCGTAGTCGTTTTTAATTTCGAGAAGCTCTTCTGCTCCCTCCACCTCGATGGTCGAACTGTATCCTTTGACTTTTGTCGGGCCCACATGGATAAGAGTGATCTTTTTGTACGAGCTCTCGATATCGACAGGACCTGCCAGGTTTTCGCCGTAGATTTCAGAATGCGAACCTTCGACCTTCACACCCTTGGAGATATCGTCCAACTGAATATCTCCGTAGCGGTGGACGATATGGGCTTTGCCCTTGACCTTGCTCACGTAGACAGAGGAGTTATGGCTTTCCAGCTCAAGGTCAGCATCGATATTTTCAACCTCAACGGTCTTGTAGCTGTTTTCCAGGACGGCCTGCCCGGTTATGTCGGCAGCGAAAATTTTGCCATGACGATTGGTGATATCCACGTTTTTCACATTAGTCACATCGACATTGCCGTAGGAATTGTTCACCTGAACATCCATATTCATGGGAACGGAGATCTTGAAGCTCAGTTTGAAATTCTTTCTTCCAAACTCATCTCTGTTCGTAGAGATGACCAAACGGTCGGCTTCTTCCTGGATTATCATCTTTAGCTCATCAGCGATCTCCTGGGCTGCGTCCTCTTTCCTGCGCCAGACTGTTTTGCGCAGGGTAACGGCTATCTTCTCCTCGCTTGTTCCCTGGATCTCGATATCTCCGTAGGAGTTTATGACTTGAAGCAGAGCAGGGAAGGGGGGCTCGAACTCCTGATAGTCTTCGTAGTCGAATTCATTGGAGATGACAACGAAATCGTCATCTAAGTCAAAATAAATATCGATTTCTCCCGTATACAGCTGATGGAAGAGGATGCCGACAACAATGATAAGGATCAGGAGAATGATTTCCTTTGCTTTCATTTTGATACCTACTCAGGTCTCTTTTCTGCTGTCTTCTCTCTTATCCCGTAGTAGAGCTTCCACAGTCCCCAGAGTATCAGGATCACAGGCCAGAGCCGGGCGAAGAATTCCCAGAAATCCCACCCAGTGATATGGATGTTGCTCAGCAGGATGACCACGCCGACGACGATCAGGATTATTCCCCAGGCGAGAGCGTCTTTTCTTTTATGCCTTGTCATTTCAGTTCTCCTTCAGGTTTGGCTGCCGTTCTTCTTGGCGACGTAGTCGGCAACGAGCTTCACCCCGATGACGATGATCGCTATCGGCCAGAAGTCGAAAACAGTTTCGTAGCTGATGACGTCAAAATTGGCCAGAAGTAGGATGCCTCCCAGGGCCAGCAGCACGATTCCCCAGAACACAGAGCCTGTTTTGACAAAGTCGGGAAGCTCTTCCTTTACTTTTTCGACATCTTCACCAGTCAATGCCCTGCGGTTGATGCTGTTCGCAGTGAAGATAGAGTCGAAAATCTGGTAGATGTAAAAGCCACCCAGGATAATCCCGA
>SMTZ1_10001433_pt1 | contig 23869 bp, 22 predicted proteins | sample DeeMarSWOR136_30_FD_25667 | JGI IMG/M metagenome (IMG submission 25667) | reverse complement strand
ACCCCGCCAGACATATCCGATTCGGACAGGCGTTCATCCCAATACAGCATTTGGGTTGGCGTTTGGACTGGACTATGCACGAAAGGTCGGTAACCAGGAATTGGAAAACCTGATTATTGAGCGAAGCCTGACTTATTACAGAAGAGATGTTGGCTGCCCTGCCGAATGGGAGCCTGGTGGCGAGGACTTCTTTTCACCTTGTTTATTAGAAGCTGATCTGATGCAACGTGTTTTGATGCCAGAGAAATTTATTGAATGGTTCCATCGCTTTCTGCCAAATTTAGCCGATGGTGAGCCGAAAAGTTTATTGGAACCTGCTCTGGTCGGTGATCTCAGTGATCCGAAAATCGTCCATTTGTATGGATTAAATTTAAGCCGAACCTGGTGTATGAAGGGAATTGCTTCGGCGCTACTAACAGACGATTCAGTCAAAAAAATACTTATCGAATCGGCTCAAAAACATGCTGAAGATGCTTTAGCCAATGTCGCCAGCGGAGATTATGTGGGAGAGCACTGGCTGGCATCGTTTGCGGTGTTTATGTTGTCCATGGCAAATGCGATAGAAAAATTTTAATTTCGTTTTCAAAATTTCTATTGACATTGTTAGAAAAAAATTATATCTTCCAGAAAGAAAATTCAAAAAGCAACATATTATGGATTGGTCACAAGTACTCGCTATTGTTTTGCCTGTTATGCTTGCAGTTATTATCGGAATAATCTATAACAACCGAAGGATAGACGATCTTCGATCTGATATGAAGGAACGGTTTTCTAATGTCAATCGACAGCTTTCAGATTTGAAAGAGGAGATCCGAGAGCTAAGAAGATCAATATTAAGCTTTCTCAAAAAAGAGGTTGAGGTATAATTTACTGAATATGAATGAAAAAGAAGGAGATGATGCATTAGAATTAGATTAGGTAAAAGAGCACTATAGCAAATTAATAAAATCAAGTTTAAACCCAAACATAGTAAAAGATTTTTAATGGAACTATCTAAAATTTCCCTTCCGACGCGAAGCAAACATGAAATTAATGATTATCAAACCAACCCTTCTTCTTGATAAACAAAGAGCACTCCAAAATTTGAAAAGCATGGCAGAGAAAGCAAAAAAAAGCCATGTCCGTTTCCGCCCCCATTTCAAAACCCATCACTCCGCCCAGGTCGGTGAATGGTTCCGAGAATTCGGCGTCAATGCCATTACTGTTTCGTCAGTAGAAATGGCAATGTATTTTGCTCAGTATGGTTGGAAGGATATTACCGTGGCTTTCCCTGTGAATATCTTAGAAATCTATAATATCAATAATCTTGCCTCATCCATTCAATTGAATCTGCTGGTGGAATCGGAGGAAACTGTCGCTTTTTTAGCGAAGCATCTTCAAGCATCAGTGGATGTATGGATCAAAATTGATGTCGGGTATCATCGCACGGGAATTACCTGGAATCATCTTGATGAGATTGCTTCTCTTGCCCATCAAATTGACAGTTCAAATAAAATGATTTTTAAGGGACTATTAACACATTCGGGACACACCTATCGTGCTCACTCAAGAGCAGAAGTGACAACAATCTATCATGAAACGGTTCGACGTCTTCAAGCAATAAAGCAACGATTAACTGGAGAAGATGATCTAAATACACAAATTTCCATCGGTGATACACCGTCTTGCAGCATTGTTGATGATTTCAGCCGTGTAAATGAAATTCGCCCGGGGAATTTTGTTTTTTATGATATCATGCAGTCGAATATCGGTTCCTGTATGGAAGAAGATATTGCTGTGGCTGTTGCATGTCCTGTTGTGGCAAAACATCGGGAACGGTATGAAATCGTGATCTATGGTGGGGCGGTTCATTTGTCAAAAGAATTTATTATTGACAAAAAGGGTAACAGAGTATTTGGATATGTGGCTCAGCTTCAAGAACAAAGCTGGGGCTCAATGATCCACAATACACACGTTTCGGCATTATCACAGGAGCATGGGATCATCAAGGCTGAAAGCGATTTTTTTAATCGGGTAAACATTGGAGACATTTTGGTGATTCTTCCTGTCCATTCATGCCTGACTGTAAATTTGTTGAGAAAATATCTGACAATGGATGGAGAAACCATCCCAACAATGCTTTAAACAAACCTTAATAAACTCACTTACCTTACTTAACTACTATACTAAAAGCAGAGTGGTTAAAAATCAAGGAAAGATGATTTGAAGAACAAAAGATCTCAGTGGCAGGCAGTCTTCCCAGTTCAGGACAGGAATAAACCCTTCCGAAAGTCCAGACTTCGGAAGGGTTTAATGCAGAAAAATTTTAATAAACCATGAGCAATTCCTTCAATCGCCGTTCAATAATATCCGTCTTATTCTGTGCACGATGTTGTTGTAATTGCTCTAATGCTTCTATGTTTTTCTTTTTTGATGCAATCTCTCTGGCATACTCTTTCTCTTTGGAATCGAACATTGTCTCAAGGAATACTCGGATTTGTTTTTTAATTTCCTCTCGATCCGCTTCTGATTCAGCCAGGAAATAAGCCTGGCGCAATTCTTCTAATCGATCTTCGTAGGCTTGCTGATCAGATTTTTTTTGTAATTTGAAAGACAGGTCAGGCTCGATAGTAATCGCTAATTTCTGGTTCTTATGTTCCTCGACGGTGATTGATTGTTGATATGGTTTAAATCCAAGCATCGTAACATTCACGACATATTTACCTGGTGGAATTTCCTGAATGAGAAAATTGCCTGATGCATCAGAGGCAGCGCCCAGTCGTGTCCCTGTCAAAAATATATTTGCGGCTGGGATTGCCTCGCCATCGTTCGATTTCAGTCTACCATATATTGATGAATATTTTTGCTCATGCAATTTCATTTCTATCGTTTTTGTTTTTTCAGTTTCAATATAGATCGAAAAATGCATGTGCGATTTATACCCTTTTTTCATAGCAAAGGCAGTGAATCGACCTGGTGGAATGTTTTTAATCACAAAATTACCATCACGATCAGAGCTCACTTCAGTTTTCGTTCCTTTGAGAATAAAATCCTCTATGGTAACAATATCATCTGATTTAGGAACAAAGGACTCCGCTAAGATAATTTTCGCTTCAGAGACAGGTTTATTATTTTCATCAACAATTCGTCCACTAATGGTACCGCAGCCTTGATTGATCGGATCTCGTTCGAGCGTTATTTCCAGGATAGTCTTCGAACCAGCTTCTACTTTTAAGTCGTTTTTCATGAAGGTCTTATAGCCATATTTGAAAGTGAAAGCAGTATATTTACCTGGATAAAGTTTTTCAGCGGTGAATTTCCCGTCAAAATCAGTTGTTAATTTTTTTATGGTATTCTTAATAATTACCGTCGCTCCAGGGATTGGTTTTCCATCTGTGGATGTTACTATTCCTTCAATAGTACCTGTTTCTTGACCTAGCGTCTCAAAAGCTATTAGTAAAACGAAGATAAGACTAAGAATTATTTTTGATTGATTAATCATGTTACACCTCCATTGTAGGACAGGATGCCATCTTGTCCCTTAATTGTAAAACAAGATGCCATCTTGTTCTACATTAGTAAAAAAATTCATCATTTTTAATCGTTTCAATGGTGTGATCGATTTTTTCAAAATAATAACGATAGGGACCTTCCCAGCTATTTTCCAGGCTCCAGTAACTGGAATTCCTATCGGTTGTAAACAACCAAAGAGAAGAAAGTGTTATGATAATAACTAACACAATGAAACCGAAAGCAGGGATGAGCTTGCGAGCTTTCTTTCTGGTCATACGAAGGCGAATCAAATCTTTCTGTTCTTTATTTGTAACAAATTGTAAAGCTGGAGGATCGACTTCCTGTTGGGAGCTATAAAAATTCATAGCAGAGCTTAGTTGAGTCAGTTCTGTTTGACAGGACTGACAGGAATTGAGATGATCTGCAATGTCATCTTTTTCACCAGGGGAAAGCTCATTGAATAAGTACTGGATTAACTTTATTTTTTCAAATTTGCATGTCACCATAAATTTCCTTTAACTTTTTTCTGATGGTTAAAAGTGCGGTTCGCATTTGTGTTAAAACAGTATTTAAGGGTCTGCTCAAAATAAGTGCAATCTGTTTAAACGTCAGGTCGCTATGCATTTTTAAAAGAAAAACCTGTCGCTGTTTAACGGGTAAATCTTTTATCAGGTCGATGATTAATTTTAAACTCTCTTTTCGCTCCAACTCTTCATCTGGCATGGGATTGGAAATGCTGATATGAAATACAGTCCCTTTTTCATTCTCAATATTCATGATTTCAGTTAAAGGGACAAACATGCGTTTGAAAAAACGTAAGTGATTTAGACATTGATTATTAGCTATTTTGAAAAGCCAGCACTTAAATTGCCCCTGTTCTCGATATTCATCGAGATGATTATAAACGCAAGTCCAGGTTTCCTGGCAGACATCATCAGCTAGCGATTTGCTCTTGGTCATTAAAAGAATAAAGTTGTAAAGCGCCGTTCCATGAACTTTCACCAATTGATCAAAAGCATTTTTATCGCCTTTGCGACATTGCTCGATCAGTGCTTCACTTATATCATTTTTCTCCACTTCCATACACTAATATAACACATTGAAATGAAAATTATTTGATTTTTTTTATTTTTTTAGAAAAAGTTCAGACAAGACAGCTTTGAAAAGAAAAGCAATTTCCAAAATCTAATTGTTATTCATTTTTTTTTAATGTGTAGAAAAAGGTGGATTTTTTTATAAAAATAGGACTAACGCAGTCTTATTTTGGAACAAAAAAAATTATAGAGCGTTTGAATTATCGAAATCGAAAAAAACGGTTTTTAATTTGGGTACAAATAAGACTAAATCGTTCTAATATAAATTCGATGATTAAATTTAGCAAAAAGGTCGAGTACGCTTTAATTGCCCTGGTTTACATGGCACAGAAACCTGGCCGAGAGCTTACCACAGCTCGTGAGTTGTCAAATGAATATAACATTTCATTAGAGCTAATGGGAAAAATTTTACAAAGCCTGGTGAGAAGCGGATTGGTGATTTCGGTTCAAGGCGTAAAAGGTGGATATTATATTGGACCCTCAATCGATCATATTAAAATTATTTCGGTTATTAGCGCCATTGATGGGCAAATTGCCATTGCTAATTGTATGAATAATGAACAACAAACAGTGTGTAAACGTGAGCGGAACTGCCCGATTCGCAAATCGATGGAGGATATTCAATCAAGGCTGGTCAATTTGCTGGATGAGATTACTTTGAAGGATTTTCAAAAACCTTAATCAAAAAAAATTAGCACGTAATCAAACTGAACTAAAGTGACCGTAAACCTTTAACTGGCGAGTAACGGTTACCTATCCAATTAACATTGCAGAGGAAAAATGGCAGCAACACCATCCAACATGATGCCTTTGGGGACAATGGCTCCTGATTTCAATTTAACTGACACCATTTCTGGAAAAAAGAAATCATTGCATGAACTGAAATCTGAGAAAGCGACCGTGATCACGTTTATCTGTAATCATTGTCCGTTTGTTAAGCATGTTCAGAAAGGGCTGGTTAAATTAACCAAGGATTACATTCCCAGCGGGATTTCATTTGTCGCCATAAATTCAAACGATGTAAAAGCCTATCCTGATGATTCACCAGAACGAATGAAAGAAGTGGCAAAGCAGCTCGGTTATCCGTTCCCTTATCTATACGATGAGTCACAGGATATTGCCAGGGCGTACGGTGCTGCCTGTACCCCAGACTTTTATATTTTCGATAAGGATTTGAAATGCGTCTATCGGGGTCAGATGGACGACTCCCGACCCAGCAATAATATTCCAGTAACAGGAAAAGATATTCGGGCGGCGCTGGATGCAATTCTGGCGGGCAAGCCTGTGAGTGAGGAACAGAAGCCGAGTATTGGGTGTAATATTAAGTGGAAAAAATGATTTGGGTAATTAGGTGACTGGGTAATGGGGTAATAGGGGTAATTTGGAAATTAAGTGATATTATTTTTAGTTATTCGAAATGGGAAGTGAAATTTATCTTTACTTTACTGAATTTTGGAAATTCTAATAACAGTGGATTTTCTAAGCCAGAAAGGAGTAACAGATGAGAAAATTAGCCACCATTCAAAAGATCAAGAGTTTAGAACCCATCCCAGAAGCGGATAAAATTGAAAAAGCTACCGTGCTGGGTTGGCAATTGGTTGTTAAAAAAGGGGATTTTAAAGTCGGTGGCTACTGTGTTTATTGTGAGATTGACAGTGTGTTACCTGAGAAGCCTGAGTATGAATTTCTTCGACCCAGAAAATTCAGAATCAAGACAGTCAAAATGAGAGGGCAGGTTTCCCAGGGGATTGCCTTTCCGATCAGTTCTATAAAAGAATTGGAAGATGTTGAGATTAAAGAAGGTATGGATGTTACAGAGCTTATCGGCGTGCAAAAATATGAGCCACCAGCAGCAGTAATGACGAGCGGTCAGGTTAAAGGTGGATTCCCTGGTTTCATTCCCAAGACCGATGAAATGCGCATCCAATCGGTCCCCGATGTTTTGACCCGACCCGAGAACGTGGGAAAACGATGCTATATCACCGAAAAAGTGGATGGCACCAGCGCTACCTATTATATTCACGATGGTGAATTTGGCGTTTGCTCCAGAAATCTCGAATTGCTGGAAACTGACACCAATATCCACTGGATGGTTGCCAGGCAATACGATATCGAAAACAAATTAAAAGCATTAAACCGCAACATTGCCGTCCAGGGCGAAATTTTGGGGCAAAAGATTCAGGGTAATAAATACAAATTTCAGGCTCACAAAGTTCTGATTTACAGCATTTTTGATATCGATAAATTTTCTTACCTGAATTATGAAGATTTTATTGCAGTTGCTAAACAAGCTGGGCTTGAAACCGTGCCAATCCTTCGGGATGATTATATCCTGGGCGATGATGATGTGGATGGATTGGTTGCGTTCTCCAATGAAAAAAGCATGCTTAATCCACAGCTTCCCCGGGAAGGGATTGTAATCCGTTCGGTTGTGGAAGCTCAGGATCCTGAATTAGGGAGACTGAGTTTCAAGGTGGTGAATCCTGAGTTTTTGTTGAAATATGAAGAATGATTTGATCTATTTGGTAATTGGGTAATTTGGTAACTGGTTTATTGGTTAATGTTGACGATTACCAAACTTTTGAAGTTTGGTAATCGTTTCTAAATAAGTTGGAATTTAAATAAAAAAGGTTTTTACAAATAAATAAGACTAAATTGGTCTGGTATAATTACCAAAAAATGGATTGCCAACCGCAGTATTGATAATTTGGCAATTGGTGGAATAGGTAATTTGGTAATTAGTGAAATAGGTGATTTAGAAATTGGGGAGATTGGATATTACGTTATAATTATCCTATTACCCATTTGCCTAATTACCCAGTTACCTAATTACCTAATCACTTAATTAAAAAGATACACAATAATTTATGGAAGGAGTCAATCATGAACTTCAAGACACCTGAATTACCGTACGCTTATAATGCGTTAGAACCATACATTGATGCTCGAACCATGGAAATTCATCATGACAAACATCATGTGACATATACCAATAATTTGAATAAAACATTGGAGTCTGCCAATTTTAAAGCTGATAAAGTTGAAAAATTATTGGCTGATTTGAATACCGTGCCCGAAGCCATTCGAACAGCGGTTCGAAATAATGGCGGTGGCCATGTCAATCACGATCTGTTCTGGCAGATCATGGCAAAGAATGCAGGCGGCGAGCCCACGGGTGATTTAGCAGCAGCGATTAAGAAGGATTTTGGCGATTTCAAATCGTTCAAAGAAAAATTCTCGACTGCGGCTGCCACCCGATTTGGCAGTGGCTGGGCCTGGCTGAGTCTGAAAAATGGTAAATTAATCGTCACCAGCACGCTGAATCAGGACAGCCCCATCAGCGAAGGTGCAATACCAATTCTGGGACTCGATGTCTGGGAACACGCCTATTATTTGAAATACCAGAATCGTCGTCCCGAATATATCGAAGCCTGGTGGAACGTGGTCAACTGGAAAAAGGTAGCGGAAAAGTTTGATGCTGCCATGAAAAAATAAATTTATACCATTACCCTCCGCGCAGACAGGGCGGGCTACCGTTTCGATTCGGAGCCGGCCCTGTCGTTTTGATTTCCGATTTATGATTTCAGAATGATGGAGTGTTGGAGTGATGGAGTAATGATTCGGTCACATTGATCTGCACCACTCCATTACTCCGTCACTCCTCTAATACTAAATTAATTCAAGGAAGCAAAAAATAGATTTTAAAAATTCACTTTGCTTAGAAGGAGTGCCAATTTGGAAATTATCCATTCTCAATTCACAATTTGGATTTTTTTATTGTGAATTGAGAATAGTGAATTATTAATTGATAACGATTGAGAACAGATAAAAAATCATAAGGAATTTAACTATGAGTGCTATTCGAAAAATAAACAAAATTCTCACAGCCAAGCCCACGCTCGAAGGGGCAGGCGTGAAGCTGAAACGGGTGTTTGGCTATTATGAAATGCCATTACTCGATCCGTTTTTATTGCTGGATAATTTTGGCTCCGATGATGTCACTGATTACATCGCTGGCTTTCCGTGGCATCCACATCGGGGGATAGAGACCGTGACCTACATGCTGGCTGGTGAGGTGGAGCATGGCGATAGCCTTGACAACAAAGGCGTGATCTATTCGGGAGATGTGCAGTGGATGACAGCGGGCAGCGGCATCGTTCACCAGGAGATGCCGAGGCGTTTTGATGGCAAGATGCGTGGATTCCAGCTCTGGGTGAATCTGCCGAAGTCGCATAAAATGATGGATCCGAGGTATCGGGATGTCAGGAGTGACACGATTCCTGAATTCTCTCCCAATCCGAATGTGAAGATCAAAATTATCGCAGGGCAAATGAATGGAACGAGGGGACCTGTTCAGGATTTGGTGGTGGATACGGAATATTTCGATATTGCCATCTTGCCGAACAGCGAATTTGAAATCAGCACGAAAAAAGATTACAAAACATTTGCGTTCGTATTTGAGGGCAGCGGCTATTTTGATCCTGAACAAAAAAACCTGATTCAATCTGATCAGCTAATAGCGTTTGATCCTGGTGATCGTGTTAGAATCACCACCAAAGCTGATCCCGTTCGCTTCCTTTTTGTCTCTGGAAAACCATTGAACGAGCCTATCGCCTGGCGAGGACCGATCGTGATGAATACGGATGAAGAATTGATGGTGGCGTTTCAGGAGTATCGAAATGGAACGTTTATAAAATCGTGAAATGTGAAAAGTGAAAGGGGAAAAGGTGGTTTTTGGGAGATAACAATTCCCTATTCCCTTTTCACTATTGACTACTCACTCCTTCCGTTTCACGTCTCACGTTTGACATTTCACTTAATAGAAAGCAGGTGATCAAAATGAAAATATTAATAATTTCAATAATAATTTTATTCATAGCAGTAGCAACGGTAACATTAATTTCACAGGAAAAGAAAATGAAGTACAATAAACTGACACCAGAAGAACAACGAGTGATTCTTCACAAAGGAACAGAAATGCCATTCACTGGCAATTATACCAATCATAAAGAGAAAGGGACTTATACATGCAAGCAGTGCGGTGCACCTTTGTATCGATCTGAAGATAAGTTCGATTCCCATTGCGGCTGGCCCAGCTTTGATGATGAAATCCCTGGCGCAGTAAAACGTGTGCCTGACGCCGATGGTATTCGAACGGAAATCGTCTGCGCCAATTGTGGTGGCCATTTGGGACATGTGTTTCTGGGAGAAGGATTCACAGTGAAAAATACCCGACATTGTGTGAATTCAATCTCGATGAATTTCATCCCTGCTGATTCACAAACAGAAGAAAAGGCAAAAACAAAAACTGAAAAAGCCTATTTCGCTGGCGGCTGCTTCTGGGGTGTTGAATATTTCTTTGAGAAACAAAAAGGTGTGATCGCCACCCAGGTCGGCTACATGGGAGGACACGTGGACAATCCAACATATAAGCAAGTTTGCACTGGAAAGACGGGTCACGCCGAAACGATGGAAGTTGAATTCGATCCTTCACAAACGAACTATGAAACTTTGGCTCGACTGTTTTTTGAAATTCACGATCCCACCCAGGTCAATCGCCAGGGACCTGACATTGGCGATCAGTATCGATCGGAAATATTTTATGTGAATGCTGAACAAAAGCAGGTTGCGGAAAAACTGATCAAGATTTTGAAAGAAAAAGGCTATAAAGTCGCTACGAATGTGACAAAGGCGGATACGTTCTGGAAAGGGGAAGATTATCACCAATCGTATTACCAGAAGAATGGACATCATCCGTATTGTCATGGATATACGAAGCGGTTTTAGCTAAAATTCTAAACAATAAAAAACAAATTCCAAATAATGCCCAATCCCAAAATTTCAATGATCCAAATTATTTGGAATTTAGAGCATTGAGGATTGAAATTTATTTGTTTTTTGAATTTTGGATTTTTGCTGGCAATACAAAAGCATGAAGGAAAAATACAAAATGAAGAATCATCAAAATTTATCACCCTATATCACCCCAGGACTTTTTAATTTTTTGAGAGAGCTGACGCAAAACAACGACAAAACCTGGTTTGCTGAAAACAAACAGCGATATGAATCTGTAGTGCGAGAACCGCTGCTTAAGTTTATTGCCGATTTTGCCATCCATCTGGCAAAAATAAGTCCTTATTATGAAGCTGATCCCCGCAAGGTTGGAGGCTCGCTGTTTCGGATTCATCGGGATATTCGCTTTTCAGCTGATAAAAGTCCCTATAAAACCCATGCGGGCATCCATTTTCGGCATGAGAGCGGTAAGGACGTTCATGCCCCAGGATTTTACTTGCATTTCGAGCCACACAATGTCTTCACCGCTATTGGCGTTTGGCAGCCCGATTCAGAAACGCTGGGTAAAATCAGGGATGTCATCGTTGCGCATCCTGCTCGCTGGCAACAAATTTTCGATGATGACAAATTTGCTGCCATGTTCAAATTAGAAGGGGATCGGCTCAAAACAGCACCGAGAGGATACGATCCTAATCATCCTTTGGTTGAAGTTTTAAAGCATAAGGATCTTTACCTCTTCACATCATTTAGTGAACAAGAAGCCTGTGCAGTGGATTTTATGGAACGTTATGCGCGCGTCTGCCAGAAAGCAAAGCCTTTTATGGAGTTTTTAACAACGGCGATTGGCCTTCCCTGGTAAAATGCAAATATATGCTTCTGCAAGTTTAATTTAAAAAAATTAAAGGAGCTTTTTTTGACAGAATGAACATGATTTACTGGACAGGTTGTTGGATCAAGCATACAATAAATCAGGTATCATCGTGTTAATCCTGTCACTTTTTTTATAAACAGATTTGGAGAAAATTAGCAATCAACATGACGATGATTATTGGAAAAACTTACTCTCTTTTTGGAAAATCCCAAAAATCGGATGAGTATTTTCAAATTGTAAAGCAGTTTACCGATTTATTCCTTGAAAAATTTTGTCTTAGTGAAAGTGACCTGTTACAGATCATAAAAGTTGGTACCAAGAAAAAGCTCGTTAAAAATAAAAATGAAAAACTCGAATTAATAAATTATACTTTAACAAATCATTTATCAAAATATACTACAGGCGTAAATAAGCATTTAAAAAGCCTATCGCTTTTTCAACGTTTTGATGGCACGCTGCGGACAAAGGAATATCAATATTTTTTGCACATGATCCAGATTGAATTGGTGAATCGAATATATATCGATCGATTCAAGCAGGCAGGTTTCAAAATGGCGCTGTTACCCCATTGTTTGAGTGATTTTCGTCCTCGATGTCATTCTTCAGTGGGCGATATTGAGCATGTTTGCCAGGGCTGTACCAAAGATTGTCACATTCATCTCGGCAGTAAGCTTTTAAGTCACTACGGAATTAAGCCATACATTTCAGTGACAATAGATCAAAAGCGACTTTTTCAGGAATTGAAAATCAGACATCCAAACATGGCTGCGCTAGGAATCGCCTGTATCCCAGAATTAGCGAGGGGAATGCAGCTTTGTTTAAGTCTTGACATCCCTGCCATCGGGGTTCCGCTGGATGCCAATCGCTGTGCCCGATGGATGGGAAAGGCTTATGAGACGTCGTTTAATTTGAAGGAATTGGAGAAGCTGATTCGCTGACTTTTGGAGTGTAGACTTGCTAGATTTTAAAAGATTTTTTCCAATGGATTGAAACAATCCAACGGTTAATTTTTTTGTTTGTTCATCCGTAGGATTTATCAATTTGCTATGTAATTAAAAAAAGAATAAAATAAAAGTCAGGTGATGATAATATATGGAACCAATTTTTCAATTAATATCAAATGATGGATTCGATACTAAAGATTTGAAATTTGCTGACACCCAAATCGATGCTGATGATGAGATTTTTGATGCTTATTCACGAGCTGTCATTCGGGCATCGGAACGTATCAGTCCTTCGGTCGTGAACATAAATGTGAATCATAATTCGTCAGCACAGTCTAATCCAAATATGCCAAAGGATCGCCAGGGAACTGGATCGGGATTTATCTTTACGCCTGATGGATTTATTCTCACTAACAGCCATGTGGTACATAATGGCAATAAAATCGATGTGACATTGGCAGATGGACGAAATTATCAGGCACAGTTAGTTGGCAGTGATGCCGATACCGATCTGGCTGTCGTACGGATCAATGCTTCCGATTTATCAACAACAGAATTCGGAGATTCTGAAAAACTTCGTGTTGGTCAATTGGTAATTGCGATTGGCAATCCGTTCGGTTTTCAAACTACGGTGACGGCTGGAGTCATTAGCGCCCTGGGTAGATCGCTTCGATCTCAATCGGGTCGATTGATTGACAATATTGTTCAGACGGACGCTGCGCTCAATCCAGGGAATTCAGGTGGACCATTGGTGGATTCAAAAGGCAAAGTGATTGGGATCAATACCGCGGTCATCCTTCCTGCCCAGGGCCTTTGCTTCGCTATCGCCATTAATACAGCAAAGTTCGTTGCCGGCAGGTTAATCAAAGATGGAAAAATTCGGCGAGGATTTATTGGCATTGCTGGACAAAATATAAAATTTCACCAGCGTTCGGTGCGATTTCATGATTTGAAAACTAATGGTGGTGTGCTGATTATTTCGATTGAGCCGAATAGCGCAGCCCAATTTGCAGGGATACGTGAAGGTGACATTATCATCGCCTTCGATGACCAACCGATTGGAAATATTGATGAATTACAGAAAATTTTAACTGAAAAAGAGATCGGGATTCAATCTAAAATCACCGTTATTCGATATGCCGAAAAAATTATTCTGGATATTATTCCCAGGGAGTATAGAGACAGATTAAATTGAAACTCACCTGGTAATTCAAATGGAAGTATTTATCAATTGATCCTAACTGGGTTAAGCTAAAACCAGAAAAAAAATTAATGGATTAATGGAGTTTAAACCAATACTCCATCACCCCACACATTGTGCCTTTTGATTATGGTTTGTTCAGGTTGGGAAATTATTTCGTTGGCTTGCCAAAAAGGGGGTGGAACAAATTGTAAACCATTTTGTTAAAGTCGGTAAAAACTGATTTAACTGTACACCAAATCATACCAAAAAAATCAAAGATAACACCTAATCAGAAAATTTTAAATATAAATGAAAGTATCAGATTTATTTGTCAAATGTCTTGAGAACGAAGGTGTCAAATTTATATTTGGAGTTCCAGGCGAAGAAAACGAAGACTTATTGTATTCGCTGGAAAATTCGTCCATCCAGTTTATTCCGACACGACATGAGCAAGGGGCTGCATTTATGGCAAATGTCTGGGGAAGAATAACGGGTAAGGCGGGGGTTTGTCTTTCCACGTTAGGTCCCGGTGCAACCAATCTTCTCACCGGCGTTGCCGATGCGAATTTAGATAAGGTGCCTTTGGTTGCAATTACTGCGCAAGGAGGATTGTGGAGACTTCACCACGAAAGTCATCAAAATATTGACATCGTCAATATGTTTAAGCCCATCACAAAATGGAATACTAACATTTCTTCTCCCAAAGTAGTGACAGAAGTTATTCGAAAGGCTTTTAAGGTCGCTGAATTTGAAAAACCTGGGGCAACACATATTGAACTGTCAGAGGATATAGCAAAGCAGATGACAGAACATAATCAATTGCCGATCCCACCGAAGCGGGTCAGACGCCCCGGTCCCGATTACAAAGCAATTCATCAAGCCATTGAATTGTTAAAAAAAGCGAAAAGACCACTGGTAATTGCTGGTAACGGAGCCATTAGAAAATTAGCCAGCAAACATCTCCGTCAATTCGTTACGAAGAACAATATTCCTGTCACTTCAACTTTCATGGGAAAAGGGGCTATATCGGATAGAATGGAACAATCGCTGTTAAGCATCGGATTAGGCTTCAAAGATTTCGTCATGCAAGCCGTCGAGGCTTCCGATCTTATTTTAACAATCGGTTACGATATTGCAGAATACCCGCCGCAGCGATGGAATCCCAGTGGTAAGAAAAAGATCATTCATGTCGATTTTGTCCCTGCTGAGGTTTATGCTCAGTACGATCCAGAGGTCGAAATCGTGGGAGACATTTCAGGTGTATTATGGGAACTCAATCATCAGCTTGAGAACGAAATGCTAAATTTTGACACGAAGTGGTACCAACCGATTCGTAAACAGATTATTGATGATATTTTGAGCTATGATTTGAAAGATTCTGATGACTTTACTATTCCAGGGACATTGAATATCATCCGAGAAATTCTCGATGATGATGGTTTATTGATCAGTGATGTGGGAAGCCACAAAATCTGGATTGCCAGAAATTTTCAAACATGTTGCCCCAACGGATGTATCATCAGCAATGGTCTCGCCAGCATGGGCATATCATTGCCAGGCGCAATTGCAGCGTCCTTAATTGATTCCAGGCGACAGATCGTTGCTGCGATGGGGGATGGCGGATTTCTAATGAATTCACAGGAAATGGAAACGGCAAAACGAGTGGGAGTGAATTTTACTACTGTTATTTTCAACGATAATGATTATGGCTTAATTAGCTGGAAACAGAAAATGGCTAAGGGCAGATCAGTTTTTACAAGAATTAGTAATCCCGATTTTAAATTTTATGCAGAGAGCTTTGGAATTAAAGCGTACAAACCAGAAACTGTCACTGAACTTAAAGCCCAGCTAAATGAAGCAATTACTTCGAATGAATTGAGCTTAGTTGAGGTTCAGGTTAAAACAGATGTCAATATCCAATTGGTAGAAAAACTCAAGAAATATTGGGAGGAAGATCAATGAAAATTACATCGATAAATCCAGCCACTGGAAAGACAAACAAAACGTATGACGAAATGACGCCTCAAGAAGTCAGTGAAATTATCAACAAAGCCGACAAAGCATTTCAAGGGTGGAAAAAGACGAGTTTCACAGAACGTTCTATTTTAATGAAAAAAGCAGCCCAGGCGCTTCGGGAAGATCTTGAGATGCACGCAAAGCTGATGGCAGAAGAGATGGGAAAACCAATCACAGCAGGTAGAGCCGAAGCGGAAAAGTGTGCCTGGGTGTGTGATTATTATGCTGAAAATGCAGAAAACTTTTTGCAACCTGAAATGGTTGAAACAGATGCCAGCAAAAGTTATGTGACGTTTCAGCCGTTGGGAGTGATATTGGCAGTCATGCCCTGGAATTTTCCTTATTGGCAGGTCTTTCGTTTTGCAGCTCCTGGATTAATGGCAGGAAATGTTGGCGTGTTAAAACATGCCTCCAATGTACCTGGTTGTGCACTGGCAATTGAAAATGTTTTCAAAAAGGCAGGATTCCCTGAATATGTTTTTCGGACTTTACTCATCGGCAGCAGACAGGTCGATGCTGTTATTGAAAATCCACTGGTGAAAGCTGCGACGTTAACAGGAAGCACACCTGCGGGCAGAGCCGTTGGGAAAAAAGCAGGGGAAATGTTGAAGAAATCAGTGCTGGAATTAGGTGGCAGTGATCCGTATATTATTTTGGAAGATGCTAATCTGGAAGAAGCGGTGAAAACCTGTGTGACAAGCCGTCTAATTAATTCAGGGCAAAGTTGTATTGCCGCTAAACGATTTATTGTTGTCGAGCCAATACGAGAAAGATTTGAACAGATGTATGTCAAAGAAATGCAAACACGAAAGATGGGGGATCCAATGAAGGAAGATACAGAGGTTGGACCCCAGGCTCGCCATGACCTGCGGGACGATCTCCATCGCCAGGTTTTGGAAAGTATCAAAAAAGGGGCAAGATGTCTGGTCGGTGGCGAGATTCCTGAGGATAAAGGGGCCTATTATCCGCCCACCGTTCTCACCGATGTCAAAAAAGGAATGCCCGCGTATGATGAAGAGTTGTTCGGACCTGTTGCTGCAATTATTCCAGTCAGAGATGAAGATGAGGCCGTAGCAGTAGCCAATGACTCGGTATTTGGACTCGGCGCCGCTGTCTTTACCGAGAATGTCATCAGGGGAGAAGACATCGCAGCAGATAAATTGGAAGCGGGCTGCTGCTTTGTCAATGCCTTTGTAAAATCAGACCCCCGATTGCCATTTGGCGGTATTAAAGAGAGCGGTTATGGGCGGGAATTATCCCACTACGGGATTAAGGAGTTTGTGAATATTAAGTCGGTTTATGTTAAATAGCTTTTATGGAAAAAATATTCATCTGGGGATTTTGAAAAATGAGCACACAATAGACAAAGCGTGACAAGGTGAAACGTGAGACGCCAGACATGAGAAATAAAGCAATTAGTACTTTTTATGCCTTACGTTTGACGTTTCACGTTTCACTTTTCACCTTTAACCTTTCTCCAATTTTCCTCGTCACTTTCAAAAATTTTAACATACATTCATCTAAAGATTAAAATATTATTACAATAGTTTCAGTTATTTGGAATTATCTCATACATTAGTAAAAAATTAACATTATGTTGTAAAAATCGATTCCGAAATTTTACGATAATTTTCGACAGGAATTTTCAACAGAAATAGGAAAATACTGTGAAATCAATATCTACATCGAAGCTATACCAACTGCTTCTTTATGGCGAAAAAGGTTATCTGTAACAAATGGAATGTTTTCTTCAGTGGGAATAATATAAGGACGGTTTGCATATTCATACGTAGAATCATAATCAAATGCACGATAGAGGATCTGGCCATCTAAGTTTTCCTCTGCTGATATTCCTAACAAGTGTAGCACAGTAGGTGCGATATCATAGATACTGATAGCAGAGATTTTTTCTCCTTTTTTAACACCTGGTCCTGAAAGAAAAAATAAGCCCTTAGGGTCGTGAAAAGAATGAACAGGAAAATTGTCCAGGGCGGGACCAATAAATAAACGACATGTTCGTTTTCCTGAATCAAGATAGTAATCATATTGATGGGGCACAAAGATAATATCTGGTGCTGAGTCTACATATTCACCAGTGAAAATATCCTCCTTACGGAAAATTTGATCAACAACGGGTTCTAAGGTATACGGATCTCGCAATCGATATAATTCGGATATAATCCTTCCTCTGAGTTGTTCGTATTCCTTACCTGGTTCTACAATACCTTGTGGTTCCCTTCCTTTCAAGTTAATGTTTATACCCTGTGTATTTGTAGATACAAAATAAGCTTTTGTTTTTTCCCAACCGATTTCAAGATATTCCATAGGAAAATATTTTTTTATACTCCATGAGACAATTCGTTTTAAAATCTCAGCCAGGGATACTGGTAGAATGGAGCGAATATTATTCTTGGTGATTCCAGTTCTGGCGAATATGTTGGTAATTAAACTCGGATTATGATCTTTATGATTAAATATAATGTCATAAACATCGGTTAACCTGCTCTGTTGGATCGTGATTTTTTTGTCCAATAAACCAATATCCCACAGCCACTCATTAACGAAAAATTTTTTACTTACTGGTTTGAAACCATGATGAGAAACCACCAAAACATAGGTATTTTGATCTAATGATTTATAAATATTATTTAGAAACGAATCGATTTGAATGTATAGCGCATCGATTTTATCTTTTTCATTCCAAAAATCATGCTGGGCTTTGCTTAGTGCATTTAAAGTCAAAATAGCCAGATCCCAGGGGTGATTATTTATCAATTTCTCAAATGTCCTCTCCTGTTTCATCAGGGTTTTCATGATTTGATCAAAGTATATTTCTGAATCCAAGTTGCGGGCAAAAGCACTGTCGACGAGATAATTCTCTTCCTGAAGCTCCTCAGCAATTGTGTCTGGGTAGGCATATCTTTGATCCAAAGGTGTTATCATCCCGCTGACCATAATGCCATTCAAAGGTTCAGGATATGATGCTACTGGTGCATTTAACAGTATCGTTCGAAGATCATACTGATTAGCAATATTCCAAATAAGATTTGATTTCAAAGATTGGTTTGTGATCAACTTTGGTTGGTATGATTGATTATCATAAGTTAGATAATCATAAATGTTATGCTTACCAGGATTTTTTCCCGTAAATAAAGAAGCCCAATTAGCAGCACTATTTAAAGGAAGATTAGATTCTACAACACCATAGCTACCCTGTTGCGTTAATTTTTTGAAAAACGGCAGGTTGTTTTTATTAAGTAACGGTTGAATTATATTAAAAGTAGCCCCATCCAATCCAATAATTAAAACACGTTGTGCGACACGATCATTTTTCATTAAAATCCCCCCAGGTCTGTTCTCCTAGCTTGAAGTCCTTATTTCTCCGAATCCGTCTCAGCAAACTATTTAGTGCTTTTCAGTTTCTGCCGAATTTCAAAATTGTATAATTACATTTATATTACAGGCATCTCTGCTATTTTGCGGAAATAATATTGTTCACTTTAAAAAGAGATAAAGTTTATGAGTTTTCAGATAATTATTCCCTCTCCTAAAATGCATTCGGTAGCAAAACTAATTTTATGTACGAATAATCAAGAAATGCATTATAGGATTCATAAAATTAACTTCGAACCTTTGAGCCGTAATGGCTAAATCATTACTATATTTCTATATTATTACAAATGAACTTGTGAATTTTTGTACCATAAATTTGTTGTAACAACATATCATCATTTTTTATGCTACACATGAAATGTGAAAAGTCAAATGTCAAACGAAAAGAGATTATCAATTTATATTTCTTTCGTCTCACATCTCATGTCTGTCGTCTCACTTGCGCTTTAGTGCGCTAGGGAACGATCAGATTTAGCTGAGATTCTGTATTCAATCTCTCATAACTAATAAATTGTTCACCAATTTTTAAATTAAACAATTTTTTTAATTTATAAGCATCAATTGGAACCGATTGGTTTATTTTTACTTTTTTAATAAGTACGGCAGAGTCACTCGTTTTTACAACAATCCCGTCTTGAATAATTTCAACTATTGTTCCTGGTTGTTGTGAGTTTGTGTTTGAGGTTGAAATGATTTCTAATGGGTGGAGTATATTTATTTCCATATCATTATAAAATGTACGCGCTGACTCAAATCCTGGGAAAGTGAGGGCACGAACAAATCGGTCGATTGTTTTGCTATTATTATTCCAATTGATAATTCTTTGTTCGGGATATCCAGCAGCATGATAGCTGGAAAGGTCCTCCTGTTGTTTAGTTTTTGGAACATTACCTTTCATGATTTTGGGGAAGCATGTTTTAAACAAGTCCATCCCGATTTTAGTTAATTTTAAATAGAGTGAATAAGATGTATCATCATCTCTGATAGGAATCGTTTGTTTTGCTATAATTTCACCTGCATTTACTTTTCCATTAACCCAATGCATGGTCACCCCAGCTTCATTATCTTCCATCAATGACCATACCACAGGAAAATAACCTCTATGACGCGGAAGCGGTGAAAAATGAATATTGATAGTCCCCATTTTGGGAATGGCCAAAATTTTAGGATCCAAAATCTTATCATATTCAACAGTTATAATAAGATCGGGTCGATCTATGTTTTGGATATTATTGATAAATTGTAAATTATGAGGCGATTTTGGTTGTATGAAAGTAATGTTCTTATTAATCGCTAATCGTGCAATCGAGGCGTTCCAAACCCGGGGGTCTATAACACTACCATTGTCATGATAACAGCCGACTACTAATATAACCTTTACATTCTTAACTCGTGACAAATATCGTAAACATGTACAACCAAGTAGATTTCCGCCCATAAACACAAGCTTTAATTTTGATTTGTGTCTCATGCTCGCGCTTTCTCCCTAACTTCAGTTCAGGATAATCCTAATGGATATTATTGATAGAAAAATTTTACATCTAAATTATGTCTATTTTGAAATATAAGTAAAACTTAGCTAAGTGAATATCCAAAGAATCCTTTGAAAATACAGTCATTTTTTCTTATTTGCGTAAAAGCCCCCTTATAAGATAAAAATGTATTTTGATGTTTATCCTACCAGATTTTATTGACTGCATGAAAACGCAGTCAGCGAGATTGGGTGTAATGAAAATATAAGTCTTTGTATCTGTTTGTGAAGTGAGATAAAATAAATTCCAGGCTATAGTATTATAAATCTTTATTTTTTTTAATTCCAATAAAATAAACATAAGAATGTGATTTAATCTCACTTTATAATATCAAAGTTCATATCTTTATTTTTCTGGCAAGAAATCTATTGTCATTAGTGATATGGAATGCGAGATACTGAATTTCGTAACCTATTTCTCCAATCTCATATCCCAGTTGCAGCTTGCTGCGCTGTGAAATAATAGTTAAGTATATTTTTGAATTTCTCACAAAATGCCCATTCTTTTCCTATTGTCATCAACATGCCTTCCTTGATAATTTTCTTGCATTTTTGTTGTAAAATATTTATTTTTTAATAACCTGGTTTGGAAATAAAATTTAAAATCATCGGTATTTTATTGCTGCGACTTTAAGTCCTTTGATACAAGTGTAACCTCTCGTAATTGATAAGTCAATTTAAAAAGTCAGGTACCATGCCTGGCTAAAATGTTCTTTGATAGATGGGAATCGGTAGGTAATTTCATCGAACGAGTGTCATGATTTCTATCCACGCCTTGTTTTAATAAACCTTAAATCAGCTTATGTAAGTTTTGGTAACTTGTCCTAATTATTTGATTTAAAGCCAAAACCAGACGCTTTAACAAAAGTTATGGAGGGCTGAAATCATGAAACAAATTCAATCGCATTTCTCGAGGATTGCAGGCCAATATGCAAATTTAAGGACAACAGATATCGAACCGATTAATTTTATCACAAATAGGCTGGTCAATAAGTATAGGATTAATGCTGCTGATATTGGTTGTGGAGTTGGAAGATATGATTTAAAATTATGTGATTACTTATATAATAAACTTTACTTGATATGCATCGATAATAACAAATATATGTTAGAAGAGATTGCTAAGAAACTTAATCGTAACCGAAAAGACCGATGTAATCTTGTAAACGCTTTTTCAGAATGTTTACCCATAGCAAATGATTCTCTTGATTGTATTTTTTCATTTAATGCCCTGCACCATTTTAATCTATCTTTTTTCTTTAGGGAAGTATCACGCATTTTAAAAAAGAATGGCATCCTATTTGTCTACACTCGCCTTCGAAGTCAAAACAAACGAAACATTTGGGGAATGTTTTTTCCTGACTTCTTTGAAAAAGAAACAAGACTTTATGAACTAAATTATTTAAAAGAACAATTAAACCAAAACAGATTATTGAAACTAGATTCGATTGAGATTTTTCGATATAAAAGACAAGCAAGTTTAAAATGGCTGGAGATGCAAGCAAAAAAACACCATTATTCTACTTTTTGTTTTTATAATAAGCATGAATTCGATGAAGCATTACTGCAGTTTCGTCGAAACCTTGTTAAAAAATTTGAGAACTTAAACAAGATAAGATGGTATGATGAGAATATTATGCTCGTCATTCGAAGAAAAGATTACGATTACTCATTTTCAGAAGAAATAGAAACGGTTCACCGGTAGCTTAACAAGTATATGTTAAGACATGAGGTATAGTCCAATAAATAGTTCAGAAATCATATATTAAATTTAGATGATCTAAAACTCTAACGCAGGACATATTTGTTCTTTTTTTAATTTTCATTAAAATTTACTTATTTTTCCATTTTATTGAGCATGATTTCCCGATTAATCTGCTTGAGCAGTTCAGTAATCTCATTTTGGTAAAAAGTCAGTGTGGTTTGACTGAAAATTCTCAATGCTTTCAACTTTGGAATAGTTAATAGTGACAAAAATAGCGCCTTTCGTGCACGTTTTAGCGCGGCAAGTATTAATCCACGTTCTGCCTCCAGTTTTGAATCAATATCATCGTACCCGGCTTGAATTAATTTGCTCATACATTCGAATAAACCAGTTTGAAAGATGATGATGGGGTGCTCACGGTGTTTTACCCTGATATGTCTTAACGATTTCATGATCCTTAATATTAAATAATAACAATTTCTAAAAAGAGCATGAGCATTTTCAAGATGATTTTGGTCAGAAATATCAGGTTCCCAGTTATTTTATTCTTGTTCCAGAATTTCATCAATATCCTCTTCATCATCATCTAACGAATTCATGTCGTTAAGCTCATCCTCAGAATCTGGAATGTAAAACCCCATTTCTTCAAATGCCTGGCGTAATCCCTCCTCTGTATATCCATATTTATCCAATAATTCTTGCAGCCGGCGTTTTTGATCATCTTCTTGTTGAAAAAAATCTTCCCATTGTTCCTCGTCCCATTCTTCATCATCAAAATCATTATCGTCAAAATCATCAAATTCAGAATCATTAAACATATTATCCTTCCTTTTCAAATGAATTTTTAATCAGCATAAATATACAATTTAATCAGAGGTAAAGCAAGAAAAATATCATTTTTTTTAATTTTATTTCCTGAACATTACTGCCTGATAATTAAAATTAGGAACAGTTTTCAAATCAGAATGTTAAAAAATTATTAATGACTATTCAATTTGTTGTTCGTTTAATTTATTATTACAGAAGATTTTTGCATAGCCAGTTGAAAAATATGAGGAGTAGTTGATGATTTCATTACCAATAATTATTCATGGTGTTACAGGAAGAATGGGACAGGTCGCTTTAACGGCAGTAAAAAGAGTTAGCAACGAAAAGATGATAACAGTTAATAGCGAAGAGATTCAACCTATTCCCATTGGCGTTGGTCGGAATTTTGAAAAACTGAAAGTGATTGCCCATGCATTCGAAATGGAGCATTTTACCAGTGACCTTGCAGAAGCTTATGATATTGCCAGAAAAATCAATCCCAGGCATCAGGTTTATCACTGCACCATTTCCACTGGCATTCGCGCGGATGTGATGATTCCCGCTCTTTCCATCCTGGATTCCTCCACAACCGCCGTTTTCATGGAAAAACCCATTGCTGGAAATTATGCTGATGGATACGCCATTGTGAAAAAATTAGAGGAGGATAAATTCAAACATGGCGTTGTTCACCACATGTTGGAGGCGCCTGGTGTTAAAAAGGCATTGGATTTTATCCTACAGATTAGACCACTTCATTGTCAGATGAAGTTTGGATACGAAGTTGCGCCTGGTTTTGGTGATAAAGAATATTGCTGTCAAAGACCCGATTTCAACTGGACACTTGAGGAGGCAGGCGGCGGCATTATTCTTGACATGTGTCACGAGGGCTATCTCTCCGAAGCGTTATTTGGTGAGACTGAGCATTTAAGTGCAACAGCCCGACTTTTAATTGAGAAACGACTGGCTTATGACAGGGATGGTACCATTGATTGCGACGTCGAAGATTATGCAATGATTCGAAGAGAACATACCAATGGGGT
>SMTZ1_10002279_pt1 | contig 23891 bp, 15 predicted proteins | sample DeeMarSWOR136_30_FD_25667 | JGI IMG/M metagenome (IMG submission 25667) | reverse complement strand
CACCAGGTTGAGGACCAAGCTTAAATGTTGTAGCAGCAATTTTTGTCTCATAATCTGTATTTACAACTATAGTAGAGTCCCCAGAAAAACTACCACCTCCTGCTACCACTGAAAATTTTATTGGAAAATTTGGTATTGCACGACCCTTCTGATCTACAACTTTTGCTTTGAGTGGTTCTTGCAGAACTGCACCAACTGTCCAAATCTGTCCATTGCCTGCGACATATTTTAGTTCCACAAGTTCCGCTACAGAGGCATTAAAATTAACCGGAGAACCAGTTAGCCCAGTTGCAACAGCCTTTGCCTTGGAAGCGACTCCAGGTTTAGTGCCACAATAAAACAATGCCTTGGCAATACCCCTACTATCTGTAATCACCTGAATTTCATGATCTGTGGTTCCGCTAAATGTTCCAAGATTATCACCCTCAGTTGAAGAAAAAACTACCGGATAACCTCCCACAGTATTCCCATAACTATCTGTTACCTTTACTCTTAACGAATCTTCTAATGGCCATCCTGCCGATCCTGTTTGTCCATTACCAGCCACATAAGATAAAGTTGTTACAATCCCTGAAATTGCCTGAAAAATCATTGGTGAATTTGGGAGTGGATTACCTTCCCACTCAGCCGTCGCCCATACTTTATTGACAGTACTTGGTTCAGGACCTAAAATCAAGGTCACTTGAACCAAACCGTTAGCTTCAGTATACCAGGGTCCACTGGATTTCAGAGTTCCTCCACCTTGTTTTACTTCGAAATTAACGGGAAAACCAACAACTCCAATTCCATTCTCATCTGCAACTTTTACCACAAAAGGTTGATTTAATGGCATCCCAACAGCACCTTTTTGATCATTACCAGAAACATAAACTAACTTAGGAACCACTGCTGTGGCAGTGAAAGTAATAGGCGAATTGGTAAGAGGATTTCCTCCTCGGTCAGAACTTGCTTCTACAGTATAAACACCTAAGGTAGAACCCAAGGTCAATGTTACTTGAGCCAGACCGAAAGAATCAGTCATAACATCTTTTTCAGTTAAAGAATTACCATCCAATGTTCCACCACCTGAAGTAACTTTGAAATGAACTTTGTGATTAGGGATAGCATTATCGAATTTATCAACGATTTTAATTTTAAATGGTTGCTGCAATGTGGTTTTTACAGTACCACTTTGGTTATTGCCAGAATTATAAACAATTTTATCGGCAAGTCCTGGAGTAGCCTCGGCTGTAAAAGTAACTGGCGAACCACTAAGACCCGGAACAGAAGCTTGCACTTTATGTGTGCCTGCTGTAGTTCCCAAAGTTAAAAATGTTGATGCCTCTCCATTTGCATTTGTTTGCGGATTTGCAGGAGAAACACTTGGAGGAGGCGAACCGCTTCCCTGTGTAACAGTAAAATTCACTGTAATACCCGGAAAAGGACTCCCCCATTGATCAGTCACAGTAACTACAAAAGGTTGGTTTAATTTTGTGTTGACGACATCACTTTGATTATTACCAGAAGTATAAACAAGGTTAGATACTTCTCCTAATGGAACTTCTAGTGTGAAATCATCAATATTATTATTTCGATTACCTCTAAGCATTACACCTGAGTATAAAGTTGAAGCATTCCCGTGATTTTTATTAGGATCTGTTAATCTGCCAGCCAATTGGTTGTTTACAAAATAGTCAAAATGATGACCACTTTGATCTGAACTCATGATGACTTTAAATACATCACCTGCTTTAGGACGAAAAGTAATTGGCTTATCCGCAGTAAATTGATAGGATGGAACACCACCTTCAATTAACCATAGATAGATGCCTGACTCATGAATCCATGTTAAATATCCATTAGCATCTGTTGGATTTGGAGAGTCCAACATTAAAGCTAAGCCACCATTATTAATTCCATCAGCATTTGCATTTACACCCCATTTAAATGAAGCTGAGAAGGGATTCATCCGAGCCTTGTAAATCGCCATAAAATCCCACCTATCCTCAGTTGATGTGTTAGCCAGTTCACCTGAGATGATCTTAAACTCAGGATCAAAATTCCAATTATTGCCCAACTCTTCTCTATTAAAATCATCAATCGCATTTACTGGTGATGGTAGCATACCAGTGACAACATTTGAAATGGCTGATTGGTTATCATTTTCATCTGAAGCCTTCAATGCAAAATAATAAGTTTCATCTGGCGATAAACCAGTTACAGTAGCAGAATCCATTGTTCCTGGAGCTGATGGTTGGAGTGCGTTGCTTACGCTAAAAGCCGAAGAAAAATTAGCTTCTGTAATCTGATTCTTTGAATAACGTATATCATAACTTGTAGCAATACCATTCATACCATCATCTCCTGGAGCTGTCCAGAATAATTTAATAAAAGACGATGAGGCGTTTCCAATACGTAAATCTGTCACTGCAGCAGGAGGAATTTCATCCGTCGCTCCTTTGTAAATGGTAAAATCATCAATATTGTTATTCAGGTTTCCGCGAAGCATAACTCCTGCATAACGTTCTCCTGTGTTACCATAAAGCTTATCAGGATCATCAATCCTTCCAGCAAATATATCATTGACATAAAAATCAAAATGATGGCCATTAATATCTGTGCTAATCATCACCTTAAGTTCATCCCCTGCCATCGGGACAGGTGATGAAATGGATATCGCGCTCCCTATACGCTGAGATGGCTGACCGTTTTCTATTCCATACATATTGCAAGTCTGATTAGAAGGACGAATCCATGCAATATAACCAGTCGATTGGGAAAGGCTTGGGGTATCTATCATAAATGCGAGTCCCCCCTGTTCAATACCATTAGCGTCTGCCGTTGTGCCGAATTTAAAAGACACAGCAAAGGGATTTTTTTGAGCATTATAAATAGCTAAATTCCAATTATCGCTGGTTGAAGAATTAGCCAATTCACCTGAAATGATCTTATACTCAGGACCAGCACTCCAATCAGCACCTAACTCAACTCTATTGAAATCATCAACTGTAGTTATTGGTGATGGAAGAAGATAAGAGACAACATTGGAAATAGCCGATTGGTTTGGAACTTCATCCAAAGTCTTCAGGGCAAAATAATAGGTTTCTCCTGATTGCAAGCCAGTTATGACAAATGATTCCTCACTGCCCGGCGCTAAGGGAGTGGGTATCGAGGTTGGAGGTTGAAAGGTAGAAGAAAAGTTGGCTTCTGTAATCTGGCTCGTTGAGTAGCGAATATCGTAGCTTGTGGCATTACCTCTCATCCCATCATCTCCAGGAGCTGTCCATAATAATGCTGCAGAACCAGAGGTGACTTTTCCAATACGTAAATCTGTTACCGCAGCAGGAGGCATATCATCTACTTCTTTGTAAATTGTAAAATCATCAATATTATTATTGTGATTCCCTCTAAGCATAGCTCCAGCGTATAAAGTGGCTGCATTTCCCTGGTGCTTATTGGGATCGGTTACTCTACCAGCAAATTGATCGTTTATAATATAGTCAAAATGATGACCATTATCATCTGAGCTCATTACGACCTTAAAAATATCGCCTGCCTTTGGATGAATATTAATCTGTAAATCCACAGTAAAATTAAAAGATGGAGCCCCATTTTCAATTAGCCATAAGACTGCTGTTGAGTTGCTAATCCATGCTAAATAGCCATTGGCTTGATCCGGAATTTGAGAATCCAATCGTAAAGCTAAACCACCGTTATTAATTCCCAAAGAATCCACATTTATTCCCCATTTAAACGACACCCAGGTAGGATTTATGCCCGGTTTAAATATTGCTAAATAATTCCAATCACTTGAAGTAGAGGTGTTGGCTAATTCATCATTTACAATATTAAGCTCTGGGTCCGCATACCAGTCATCGCCTAAGGATTCTCGATTAAAATTATCAGTAATCGATGAGCCCTGTTGATAGATCACATCAATCAACCCATCAAAATAAACTTCTGCTATTTTTTGGTAACCGTTATTATTCGGATGAGTTGCATCAATCATGTAGTCGGTAGCCCAATCTGGATTGGATTTAAATCCCCAATTCTGATCAACAGGATATATTTTATAATTTGCATTTTGTTTTTCATAGACCAAATCCTGTATAAGGTGGTTAAGTTCTGAAGTAATATTATCCTTAGAATCGATTCTTGGTATTAAATAAGAACATAGAATTTCTATATTATTATCATAATTATAAATTTTATCAATAATATCTTCAATTTCATTAATTATGTTTGAGGGACTCTCATCTTGGCTGATGTCATTTGTTCCAATGTGTAATAAAACAATATGAGGACTATATATATCCAGCCAATTCTCAATATTCGTACTGATTTGGTCTGCTCGCCATCCGCTATGTCCTTCGTGATCGACATCAAACCCGGTCCCATCTTGCTGATCTCCCACAAAATCAAAAATTATACCCTCGGCAATTAACTTTGCAGCCAAATCATCTCTAAATCCGCCAATGGGATCTGAGCCATTTATTCCTACAGTAATTGAATCCCCTACAGGCATGATTTTATATTGGGAAATTCATTAAAACTGTAAATAAAATCCCCCAAAATTTAATAATTAATTTGGATGAATATTTCATCTTTACCACCTCTAATTTCGTAAATTTCATTTATCAACCTAAAAAAGAGCTTTTCGTGAACTTGTAAATATATTCTAAAAAGATGATTTTCAAAATAGAAAGTATTTTAACAGTAATTTCTGAATTTTTTAAAATAACAAATTCAAGAAGATTTCTTTTTGACATATCGTTTCCTCTTGAAAATCCCATACCTCAATACCAACATTAAATGTTCAAATATCGTTCGACTTACTTTCATTTTACTATCATCCTGCCGCATTTGACATTTTAACACCATAGGCACTTCAATCACTTTAGCTTCGCACTTAATTAATTTTATTAACAATTCAACCATACATACAAAACCGGATTGCTCAATTAATTTTCCATCATACGCCTCGACGGCTCTTCTGATTAAATTTCCATCATACACGCGATAAAATGATGTCAATGTGTTTATACCCTTTAAATTAAGGAAAAATCTTGTAAAAAGATTAGCACCACGACTTAAAATCAGTCGAGGAAAAGTGGTATTTTCTATGCCACCTCCTTTTGCATAACAGGATGCAAGTACTAAATCATATCCATCAGCAACTTTATCTATCATATTGTTCAATATATTAATATCACTTGTGTTATCTGCTTCCATGGTTACAATAATATCATCCTTCCCATTCATTATATCTAATGCTTTTGCAAAACCAGTTCGAAATACTTGTCCCACGCCTTTATTTGTTTCATGATTAATTAAACTAATTGGAATTGTCCGTTGAAAGGATTCAACAATGGACTGAGTGTTATCTTTGCTGCCATCATTTACAGCAATAATATTGTACTCATAAGAATGTTGATTCATTACGGATGAAATACTTTTCAACAACGCACCTATGTTGGCTTCTTCATTATATGCAGGAATGATAAAGATTATCAAAATTATTACCCCCAGTTAGATTTATTTGCTTGTTTTGTTGATCCATTTAATATTTATGCCTCTTTCAATCGAATTTTAATCCCTCTTGAACATAAAAAAAATCAATTTCTGAAGTTTAAGCTACTTGTAAATTATAATTATTCATCATCATTTTTTGCCATTCAATAGTTTTTATTAATCCATCTTCAAGATCGACCTTTGGTTCAAATTGAAGAAACGCTTTTGCCTTCGATATATCAGGAATTCTTCTCCTTACATCTTCATATTTTCCAAAATTACTATAGGGTACAAAATTAACTTTGACCTCGCTTTGCCCACAGACAAGGTTCCACACTAATCGAGCTAAGTCAATGATCGTAATTTCTTTATTATTCCCAATATTAAAAACCTCTCCTATGGCTTTCTCACTTTCAATACACCTAACTGTGCCATTAATGGTATCAGAAATATATGTGAAACTTCTGCTCTGTAAACCATCCCCATGAATTTCCATAGGTTTATCATTAAGAGCGGCATTGATAAAAACCGATTGAGGTCCTCCCCACCATGTTAGGTTCTGATTAGGTCCATAACTGCCGAAATATCTGATAACTACAGTAGGAACATGATATCTCTCCCGATATGCAAAGCAAAGATGTTCATCAAACATTTTTGAAACAGCATAACTCCATCGCTTTATCATCGGATTGCCAATGTGTAAATCACTATCCTCTTTAAAAGGAATATTGGGATTTTTGCCATAGACGTCTGAAGTCGAAGCAATAACCACTTTACAGCCGTTGTTTCGTGCTGCCTCTAAGATATTCTCCGTCCCTTTAGTATTAATCAAAAGCGTGTCTAAAGCATTTCCGTAACGAGGTATTTTAAATGCAGCTAAATGAACAATACAAAAGGCATTTTTAGTGATTTTGTTTATGATTTCAAAATTGCGAACGTCATTTTCCACAAATTGGAAATTAGGTTTATTCAAATGATCCTCTATATTTCTCATAAATCCTTGGGATAAATTATCGATCCCAATAACCTTGTAATCTCGACTTAGCAATTCTGATAACAAGTTCGACCCGATAAATCCAGCCACACCAGTAACTACGACAGTCTCCATATTCCTTTTTCCTTATCAATATTACTTTGGTTTCAATCCGTTATTTATTCTATTTCATAAGATTCGATACAACATGATCTTAGGATTATTTTGCTGATAAAAGATTTTTAAATTTTGAGGTACTTTATCTGGTTCCAACAAAAATTTCAACTGTGGTCTAAATTCTGTCTCAACATTGCTATATAATAAAAATGTAGCCTTATTTTTTCGGGCATATTTAATAAGCTCATCTAATGAATTAACCTCAGGAAAATATATTGATCTTACTTGACTTAGATAACCCAGGTGAGCCTTTCTGGCGATGATAATATCAGATGGATTTGTCTTCTCTCGGAGGATCTGAGAAATTTCCAACAATTCAGTTGGTTCCGTGTTTATATATTTCTTGGTCTCTTCAACACTCGCGGGTAAAAGAAAAAACAATATAATAATCAGTGAAAGACTGCTAAAGGAAAAAAGCTTTTTAATAAAAACATTACCTTTCTCATAACTATCTCTGCAATAAAAAATAAAATAAATGGATAACAATATAAAAAACGGCAAAAAAACTAAATAATATCTCACATGAAAAAGAGATAAACAAAGAAGAAGAAAACCAAATACAGGAAAAGTGATAAAACTTAATTGGCTTTTATTGCTCTTATGAATAAAAATGACTGCTCCAGGAACGACAAGCAAATAAAGCGGGAATCGAAGGACGTTGAATAATAAATTTTGAAAATGTCCATAATAAATATTGTTTATAAAACCAACAAAAAAACGAATTGGATCATGGAAAAAAACATCTGTAAATGAGGTAAATTTTTCTGAAGCTGCATGGTGAGATTCATTTATACATACTCCCTTAATATCATAAAAATTTGATGCAATATTGAGATATGCTAAATTAAAGAATGGATTACCATGCTTTATATAATTGATTGTTAACCATGGAAATATCACAATAAAAAATGAAGAGCAAAAAATAAATACATTTTTAAATCTTTGCTTCCAATTTATTTTTTCTGGATTAATAAAAAAAATTGAAAAAACAAAACTTAACACCAGAAAAATGGCGTCATATCGTGTTAAATAGGCGTAGCCTGCAACAAGACCACCCAAAATTAGATTCAACGGAGAGAGTTGATAACTTTTAAAAATAAAATAAATTGAAAGCGTAGCTACAAAGGCGAAAAAAATATCTGAACTAGCCAAAACCGGATAGGGAAGAATATTAATAATCAATATCAGTGTCGTAAAAAAGGCAAGTTTGCTGTCAAATATACTTTTTATAACTTTATAAGTTATAATCCCAAACAGTAAACCTGAAATAATAGAAATATTTTTTCCAGTAATAAACATGTCATGAAAAACAAGGCTTCCCAAAGCCAAAAGACAAGGATAACCTGGCCCATGATATGGATCTTCGTAGCCTTTTCCCTCCAGAATGTTCTTAGCTTCTATCGCATAAGATCCATAAAAATCGGTCTCAACGTCATATCCTCCCATCTCATGAAAATGACTTAGCAAAAGTAGGACGATGAAATTAAATAAAAAAAGTCCAATTGCAAGCTTATCATAATATTCGATGTTTTTTATTTTATTGAGATTTATCATCTTATGATCTTAAATATGTTCAAATAATTATTTTTATGATATGATTGAGATATGCAATTTTTATACCAAAAAAGTTGTCAATATAAGAATCTTCTAGTTATATGTTTATTAAGAAATTAGATTGAATTAATTTCTAAGTATTAACCTCATATTATAAGAATATTTTTGAATCACTTTGAGTCAGTATATCAAAGTAATATGTATTTATCTTCTTATAATATTACAGATTAAATCTTTGTTTTTTAGGAAAAGAATTTTAAGAACAATAATAATAAATCTGGACACTGCGATCGAAAAGGAATATAAAGTTCACTAAATTTTATTTCAGATTTTTTACCGTGCTCGCTGCAATCCTTAGAGTCTTCTGTGGCTTTTTTTTTAATAGTGCTTTATAAGAGCAATCACAGCTTCGCTACGTTATGAGATATTTAATAATTTCTCAGCAAAGTGTTGTAATGAACTTATTCTATAATTTTTGGAGAGAATATCCAAAGCATGCTCATAAAATTCAATCTTCTTCTTAAATGAGGTAGAAACGTTGGGATGTTTTAATAAATGTGGACTTATTTGATCGGTTTTAGCATCTATTAGTTCGATGCCATGTAATAAATAATTAATATTCATCCCCCTCATAAGTTTCAAACTTAAATCAAAAATCTTAGATCCTGAAGATAAATGAAAATTAGCGTAAAATGGCAATCTAATAAAAGGAACCATTGACAAAGGAAGTTCAACTAATTTTCGGCTTTTCCCGTTTTTCCAAATGATGTTATCATTCGGAAAATATGGTTTATTGGGTGAAAAAGCAATCAATAAGTTACTCACACCATTAGCATTGACAATATTTTTTTTATATATCAAGTTATGAAAAAAATTATAAAGTGGTAAAAAATAAGTTGGAAAGACAGAAGAGTCATATAGATAATCCCTTTCTTCTAAGATCTGCAATATTTCTGTATCGACATCATAGCCTGGGGCTCTAAATCCTGCTGGTTTGGAACCAGTATACTGTTTTATGAGTTCCTCACATTTTATTATCTCAAATTCTTTTTCTTGTCGCTTCATCCCTTTCATACCGAAAGGATGACTATAGGTATGATTGGCTATCTCATGCCCTTCCTTTAATAATAACTTAATTAATTCTACATTTTTTTCATTTTCTAAATCTTTTCCAATTACAAAAAAAGAAGCCTTTATATTGTATTTCCTGAAGATATTAATAAATCGAGGGATAACAATTTCATAAAAATTATCTATAGCGTTTTCATCTTCGTTAACACCATAAAAATGTTTTAGTGTCCAAAAGGAGTCCAAATCTACTGAGATGGTACAATTTCTCATTGCTGTCTAACCTATTATTTATATCTGCTGCCAAACATTTCTTTTAAATTTAATTCCCTATTTTCTAACATTTTAATTGATTTTATATAAATTTCATTCACATTAAAGCAAGGAAAAAAATCGTTTTGGCTTTTCTCTCATACTAATAATTTTGAAGCTATTTTGTTCAACACTATTCCCAGCTTACAAAAGTCTTGGTTACAATTAGTACATGTTTAATATCTATCGTCCTCAATGGAATTTTCCATAATCGTTAAAATTTCCCCTATTTCCTGGTATGTTAATTCCTTATCTTGCAAGGCAGCCATTATTGTTCTTGCCACTTCTTTGAATTCATCTTTAGATATTTGATTATCAGCAGCAGCATTGGTAAAATCATCAAACACTTCAATTATTCGTTCCCTATTAAATGAAAAATAGGCATCAGGAAATGATTTAAAAATATCCTCAACAAAGTCAGTAACAAAACTGGCTATAACTTTTTCAAGAACCTTACCTTTATTAGCATAAATGATTAGTGCTGTTCCACCAATTAAAATATAGAGTGAAAGGAATCCTGCTAGAAAACCCTGTCGAAAACCCTTCCTCTTGCTTAATTTCAGTTCAATCTGTTTTAATTTTTCGAGTGCCTCTAAAGATGATATTTTCGTTTGTGTAGTCGTTCTAATATTATTCATCTAAAAGCCCCATGGTTTTTCTACTTTCAGCCCCTTTGGAGGATCAGGTGGAATATAATCACTTCTTGGATTTGAACCTTGGTAAACAAGTTTGATGGCGTCTGCAATAACCATTCCATTAGCCTTATTTGATAGCTGAACATATCCAGATGTCCCAATAGTGAAATCATAGATTCCCAAACTATTCCACTGCCCACCGTTTTTAGTTTGATCAACTTCAATTCTATTCTCACCATTAGCATGTTTAATAACATAAGGAGCTTTTGAGGCATGATTAGCAGAAGCAGGGTGCCATTCAAAGACTTCATATTTACCACCTACCCCTATACTGGGTGTCCATGTAGCAGTGCTTGATCCATTTCCTGGTGAAGCAAAATAGCAGGAATTATTTGGGAGAACGTGCCAGGAATCGGGCCATGTTTCAGCTCCATTCTCAAGGTCATATTGCATACCTGTTTGCGCAAAAGAACAACGGATGTTGTTTGGTATAAAAGGTTCTGATTCAGGATTTTCATCATCAATAACAATATCCGCCACCACAATTTGAGGAGACTTGACTAAGATTATCCCATCACCTATTGGCCACATATCTCTGTACATCCAACTCTCCAGAAGAACACTGGTAAATTGAGAGCCGTTGTTAAAGTTGGGTTGTTGACCTCCTTGAAATCTATAATAAGTAGTGTTTCCTAAATCTGTTGCATTAACTGTCTTAGGGCTTCCCGTTGAATTCATCAAAACTAATCCATTTGTAAATTCTCTTACCCATACTCCGTTAGATAATTTATAGGCATTTCCTGAAGGCTGATCAATATCCACATCGTACTCATCAAACCACCAATTTGAAGCCCAGTGAGGTGAACCACCACTACCATAGTTATACATTGTATAAATATTATCTTTCAACATGCTAATAGCGAGATTATATCTTCCCGTCTCCCAAAAATCTGGAACTGAGTTGTTCTTATCTTTTAAAACCCTATCACCTAATTCAGTTCGAGTATTTAAAATAATGAAAGTAGGCTTTTCCCCTTTAATTGTCCAATTTTCACAATCTGGTAAAATCTCTTCTACTGCCCCACTCCAATCTTCCCACATATGCCCATTAAGATCATAACTAAACTCAAGGGGGCCGGCACTATTGACCACAAAGATTCCTTCGGGCCAGAGATCACGAATTCTTTTAGCAATTTGGCTCATAGCAACTCTATATTCCTCAACTGTGTATCTGTCTGTAGGACCCCAGTGGGCGTCTGTCCAACAATCTAAATATGTACCATCAAAGCCATTCTCTTTTCCCCACTTGACAGCAGCTTCAGCTTTCCATTGCTGATAATTCTTTCCATCACAAGACACCCCATCTTGCCCTATCGGACCATGATAAATTGGACAATTACTTGTGACATCGGCAACCCACCATTGCTTTGAAGGATTATTATTTAAAACAACGGCAGCCCACTCTTTCGGTAATCGCCAGGACACTTCAATATTCCCCTGGGCATCGACGATCTGTTCATCCCACCCACCAATATCATAAAAGGGTAAAATAACAGCATTAGGATTGAGTATCCTCAGCTTACCTATCTGTTCGGTCGTCAGATCTGCCTGTATCAAATCACCTTTTGCCAATATCTCCAATGTAGATAACTGCCACTCTTTAACCCAACATTGTTGAACAGATATATGAGGAAATTTGTGATTTGGGTGTTGAGCAAATACTGACAACCCAGCGGTTATTGTTAGTAACATTATTTTTAGTTTTAAGATCACTAAATTTTTCTTCATTGACTTTTCTCCGAACTCAATCACATTGAATTGTTTTACTTATCTAACTTTAGTAACACCGTCAATTATTTATTATTATCACTACTTCGAAAATAGTAAATAGCGGCTTCAGTATCGCCTCTTTTTATTTCTTTTATTAATTTTAAAGGATATTTTTTCTCAGCTATATCTCTTTCAAATTTATTACAAGCAGCAAAATAACTATTTTTAGTTATCTTTTCAGGTATAGTATCTGCTGGCTTAAAACTTATGTCGTACCTACCTAAAACTTTCATCATAATTTCAGTATCTATGATATGCATTACTTTTACTTTTTCAGCTCTTTCTTTTAATGTCCAAAAACGTCTGTTTTCAGGTGTCGTTCCCAAACTTTCTTCAGACAGCTCGTACACAATGGAATTTTGAGGTAATTCAGTTTTTAAAATTTTTAACATATCCTCAAAATTTTTATTGGTGTTAATAAGGGCTTCTATAGCTTCACGTTTCGTAGAAAAAATTGGAGTATTGTCTATTTTAAAGATGATAACACCACTAATTCCTAATACGACTATTCCAAAAACTAATAAAGACTTAATATTTCTTTTCGCAAATTTGGTAATCTGAAAAACTTCCTCTAACGCCCTCAGTAATTGATACAAAAACATTCCCAAAACAATACTAAGTGCATAGGCTGCCTCAAGCAGATAGGCTCCATGGTAAAATTTAATAATAATAAAGCATCCCAATGAAACAAAAAACCATACTATAGCATAACGAACAGTTTTATCTAGAAAAGCATATACGCCGAGAAGTATGAATAGCAAGATAATCGCTAAAACACTTAGTTTATTTATCATTAATACCAAAACAATAGAAACCAGAACTGATAATATTAAATAGTTTTTTCTGCTAAAAGACTCTTTCTTCGAATAAATGAAATTGAAAATAAGGTAAAAGAATATAATAAAAAGTACTATGATGCCAGTTAATCCTTGAGTTAAAATATTCCCGTAAAACAAATATCTCTCATAGAGAAATTTAAAAAAATCAGAAAAATTTGTTGAGTGGTTCAGAATGGTGCCTACGGACGAGGTACCAGAAAAAGGTATAAGAACATTAGGCAAGACAGCAATAAATAGAATGATAAGCTTTGTTTTTAAGTTGAGAAAGCTCCCCTTCCAATTGCTAATAAAATAAACCAAAATCATAGCTGGTAATATTATAGCGGTCGTTTGTCTATTGGTAGCAGGAATTAGGAATAGCAACGAGTATACAAGATATTTATGATCCTTTCCTAAAAGACCCTTTAAACAAAAATAAAAACATCCTATTTCAAAAAAATATCCGAATGGCACTACTACATGATAAGTGCCGTAAAGAATCGAATGAAAACAAACATGAAAAATCACAACACTTAAAAACGCTGCAATCTTATTTGATAATAATTCGGTAATCTTGTACAGAAAAATTATTGTTCCTATCATCATTAATCCATTGATCAAATGAAAATAGAATGGCTGTGGACCAAATATATTCTGTAAGAACATAATATATAATGATTCAAAGGGACGATAGTATCCACCAACTCCATTATATTTATAATATTCATTTAGCCACGGCCTTGGATCAAAGGCATATAGAAAGAATTTTTTAAATTCTAACGCCCATAGCAAGGTACCGGCATCATCATGTCTAAAATAAAGTTGTACTCCTAATATCGGGATATAAGATGATAAAATAATTGTCAAAATTATAAATGGATTGAATCTCGTTATACCTTTGTCATTAAAGATGATAGTTTGATTCTTGCTATTGTACATTAATTAAGATATCTCCTTAAATGATTATTTCGATGTTATCAAATGAAATTAAAATTATTCGATATAAATATTGATGAAAAGATAATTTATTAAATGAATAAACTTTTATTTCTTTTACCTATTTTTTGAAAAATCACAGATAATTTTTGAAACCTCTTTAACTTCATCTACAGTCAATTCTGGGTAAAGAGGTAAAGAAAGTATTTCATTGGCAAATTTCTCTGTTACTGGAAAGGTACCTGAACTCATTCCAAGATCTTCATAGGATTTTTGTAAATGTACAGGAACTGGATAATGAATGAGTGTCCCAATTTTATAGGATTTTAAAAATACCTGTAATTCATCCCTCTTGTGGCTGCGAATTACAAAAAGATGGTAGACGTGTTTAGCATAATCCAGTTCTCCTGGAACGAAAACGTTACTATTCTCTAATAACTGACTATAGCATTTTACCAGTTTTCTTCGCTGATCATTCCACGAATCCAATTTTTTTAATTTAACTCTAAGTATGGCTGCCTGTATTTCATCTAATCGACTATTAAATCCCTTGATGATATGACAATATCTATCGGTTTGACCATAATTTCTTAACAGTCGAGTCTTATCTGCTATTTCGTTATTATTAGTTGTTATAAATCCACCATCGCCGTAAGCACCCAAATTTTTACTCGGATAGAAACTAAAACATCCGACATCGCCGATTGACCCGACTTTTTTCCCTTTATATTCGGCTCCATGTGCTTGACAGGAATCTTCAACAACCTTTAGATCGTATCTCTTAGCAATATCTAAAATGGGATCCATGTCTGTAGGATGCCCATAAAGATGCACCGGCAAGATTACCTTGGTTCGTTCAGTTATTTTTTCTTCGAGTTGTGAGGTATCCATTGTGTAAGTATTTGGATCAATATCTACAAATATCGGGATAGCACCGGCAAAAGAAATAGCGGAGATTGTTGGCACAGCAGTGTTTGGAACTGTAATCACTTGATCTCCACTTTTAACACCACAAGCCACTAAGGCTAAATGGATGGCCTCCGTGCCTGAACCAACGCCAACACCATACTTGGTACCTATGTAATTAGAAAACTCCACTTCAAAGGCTTCAACTTGTTCTCCTAAAATGAACCAAGCTTTATCAAACACGGTCTCAATGGCTTGATCGATTTCATCTTTAATCGAAAGATACTGCTTTTTTAAATCTAGGAAAGAGATCATTTTTCACCGTCCAATAATGTTGTTTATTTTCTTTATAAAAATTAACCGTTTTCTCTAAACCCTCTCTAAGTGAAGTCTTTGGTTCCCAGCCAATAGTATTTTTTATTTTATCAAAATTTCCATAATAATCTCCAATATCTATTTTTTTCTTCTGTTCAGGAAAAGGAACTATTTTAAAGGAACCAGTTCCAGTGATTTCTAATAGTATTTTCACATAGTCCAGCAAACTTATTGGATTTGAATCTCCTAAATTGAACACCTCTCCATTTGCTTTGTCAGTAATGGCAACCATTAGAAATGCTTCAACTACATCATCCACAAAATTAAAATCACGTAGTTGTTTTCCATCTCCAAAGATCTTTATCTCTTCATCATCAATAGCTTGACGAATAAACCAGCCAATGAATCCCTGTCTATTATGTTTCATCAATAATCTCGGACCATAAGTATTAGTTAATCTCAAAGAAGTCGCCCTTATTCCATGTACATTGTTATAAAGAATATGATACCATTCTCCCGCCATTTTATTAATTCCATTGACATCTGTTGGATGCATAAGATGTTTTTCATCAACCGGTAAGTAATCTGGTTTTCCATATTGCTGTCTCGTTCCAGCAAAAACAATCCGTATGTCTGGATTAAATTTTCTACAAGCCTCAAGAATAGACAATTGACTTCGACAATTAATTTCTAAGTCGGTATAGGGATCTCTCATACTATCTTCATGACTGACCTGGCCTGCAAGGTTGAATAAGTAATCTTGATTACGAACCAGATACCTCATGCTTGACTCATCTCTTACATCGGCAATGTTTACTCTAACTTTACCTTCAATACCATTTATATTATACAAATTTCCACCATAGTCATCAATTAATGAATCCACTAAAGTTACACTGGCCCCCAATTCAACGAGATGCCGAGCCAAGTTGCTCCCTATAAATCCAAGTCCACCAGTAATTAACACATGTTTATTATCATAATAAGTCTTCAGCTTAAACATTTTTTATTTTCCCTATCTTTTTTCACAACTAACTTCCACCATAATTTTATAAGATCTTTTCCTACCTTAAATATCCTTTTAAAGTTAAAAAATTCCGATTTGCCACTGGCGCGAAAATAATGGCTTACTGGAACTTCAGCAAATTTAAAACCGGCATCATGGATCTTTTTAATCATCTCTACACAAATTACACCACTATTGGATTCCAATTTAACCTTATCAAAAATGGATCGTCTCATCAAACGGAAGTCGCAATCCACATCCCGAATAGTAAAACCAAAGGCTTTCTTAGTAATAATATGATAAATTTTGCCTATGATAACTCTATAAAAAGGATCGGACCGTTTTACTTTGTATCCATTTACAATATCTATTTCATCGGTCATCGCCGGGATAAGCTTTTTTAATTCCCTTACATCATATTGAGCATCACTATCAGTATAGAATATAAATTCTTTTTTACTTTCCAATATTCCAGTTCTTAATGCACCACCGTAGCCTCTATTTTTTTCATGATGAACCACACGAACCTTATCGTTAAACTTATTTTCAATAAAGTTCAGAACCTTTAAGGTCGCCTCTTTACTTCCATCATTGACCAGAATAATTTCGTAATCGTTAGTGATTTCTTCCAAAGTAGAAATAGAAAGCATTACCATACTTCCTATTGTCCCCCAATCATTATAAACCGGGAAAAAATTGGAAATACTCATTTTCATTCTTCAATTCCCTTATACTTAATAAAAAAATTATGAAATCGCTGCAAAAAATAAGCCAACAACTATAATGAAAATAATAATTATTGTAACAATTAAAAAACTTAATATAGTAGACAATACCTTTCCAAATTTCTCACCTCCCATTTTTTCACAGGTTTTGATCACCTTCGTATACCAGAAAAACATAATAACAACGATAGGTAATATATAAACGGTATATAAAATTGTTAGAACAAAATGATTGCGCAATGGTAATGCTTCACGAACGACTGTTACTGCAATAAATCCCCCTAACATCAATCCCAAAACAAATGAAGAAATGATCGGCATCAGACCAGTTTTAGACAATTGTGACAACCTCCTATTAAAAAATAAGTTAGGAAAATAAACTTATCCCGATTACTTTACAAATATAATGAACCATTCGTGAAAAACAGTCCACCGATAATTCAAATTATTAGCAAATATGCCATAAAGTATGCAAACTCAACCATGGAAAATAGCGTACTACTGGCCTTTCAAATAACTTAAAAAAAAGAGTTATCATGGTTATAATTTTTCCTGGGCATTTTGGATGTGATAACCAGGGTAGCACCCCAAAGCATAATTCGCGAGCTAAGCCGATCATTTTAAATGATGTGAATCCTGCCCTGAGAAAAGTATCACGAACATGCACTGGAGTCATAAATTTTTCTAACTCCTGTTGTTTCCAAAAATGAAAAGGTGCCCAAGAATCTGGTTTATACCTACCTGATTTTTCCATATATTTTTTTACCAATCCTGCCACATTATAATAATTCGGTACGGATAAAAAAATACTGCCTTCATATGTTAACACTCTTTTCATCTCTAATGTAGCCTGATATTGATTTGGGTAGTGCTCAAAGCTATCTATACATAAAATCATACCAATAGAATGGTTATGGAAAGGGAGATTTAGAGCGTTACACTGAGTAAAATAGGCGTATTCGGATTTAAAAACACTAAAATTTTCGTGTTCATTTAAATCAGCACCAACATAGCGAAGCCCCCGTTTTGTAAAATAGGTTGATAGTAATCCGGTACCACAACCAATATCTAAAATAAAATTGTTATTAAAATTTAAGGATAATTTGTTTAAAACCTGCTCGAATAACTTTACATCTACAATTCCAGACTGAGAGATAAAAGGAGAAGTAACAAGTTCAGGATTTGTTTGGTAAAAGTGCTGTATCAGTTTATTATTTTTATGAGTGAAATACGTCTGCATAATTTTAATAGATATCCCATTTTAAAAATGTTTTTTCAATTGTTGTAAATTAATTGCACCTAATAAAATAATTAGAATAGAATAAATAGCTACAGCAATTAGTATACTTAAAATGACATGTAAGTTATTAAATATTAACAAAAATAAACTCATTATAGTTGCAGCAAAAAGTGCTTTTGGCAAAAAGCTAAATTCTCTAATGTCACAAATATTTCTTAGTGCCCATGAAAGCGCAAGTATAATGACAAGACCTTCAGTAATAATTGTCGTTATTGCTGCACCAATATATGAATATTTTGGGATGAGAAGCGCATTTAAAACAACATTTACGACTAAGCCAATAACCTGAATGATTACAATTTTAATTTGATGATTCGTTGCACCATATAAGCCAGCAAGAAATATATTTATGAACAATATTCCTGAAGCAAATACCAAAATCCGAATTGCTACAGACGAGTTGATAAATTCATCGCTAAACACCAGAATGGTAATTTTTTCAGCAAGAATGAAAACTCCAGGTATTAAAGGTATTGCTAACAATAGCAGATATTTAATTCCAACTGAAAAGATTTTAGAAATTTCCTCTCGGTTATCTGCTGACATTGACATACGTGGGAAAAACGCAGTAGCAAAAATAGTCGGAACAAGATTTGTAAAACTCAATAATTTATAGGCTGCCCCATACCAACCAACAGCATCCATTTTTTTCATCATAGAAAGCATCACAATATCCACCTGATTATATATAGTTGCTAAAAACATACTAAAGCCAAATGCAAGTGCTGAAGTTATCAGAGGTTTAAAACGATGCCAATCGAATTTAGCTGAAATGCTAACAAATTTTTTACTAATGATTAACATTGATAATATTATGGCTACAACCGATGCGAACAAAAACATATTAGAAAAAGCAATCAATGTATATCCTGCAACTAACACAAAAATACTTAATATCGTGGAAATTGTTTTTTCCAATACAGCAATAAAAGTTTGCAGTTCCATCCGCTCGTGTGCCCGAAATACAGCATAACCAAGTTGTGTAAAAGAACCAAGTATCCCACATATAGCGAAAATCCAGATCACTAAATAAGTCTCTTTATCATAGTTCGCAAATAGTGAAAATAAAACTATGAAAATCAGACTCGATAAGATTAGTAATAACTTTAGTCCAAGCACCTCACCAAAAAAAGTTTGAGTCTTATTTTTTGTACGTGCGATTTCTCGAGTAGCTAATGTATTTAATCCAAAATCGTTAAAAAGGAAAACAAAATACATTATGGTTGTAGCTAATGAATATTTTCCAAAACCTTCATCTCCCAGGTATCGAGTAGCAAATGGGATTAAAACAATTGCCATAGCCATTTGCCAGCCATGAGCAATAGAAATGTATAAAGTATTTTGAAATAGTCTTGCCATTTAAATTTCTAATTATCAGTAAAAATTATGTTTGAACAAACCTCTATGATCTACTGTTGAATCGTTAATATATTACTTTTTTTTCTGCACGGAAAAAAGATAACAGAGACTGCATGATTTGAGCAATGTCGGAAATAAATATCTTAGCAATTCTACTAGTGATACCCAACAAATATTCTTTGACATTACTATACTATTACAAATCTTTTAATTAAAAACATAACTAATCCAAAAGTTCATCTGCCACCGCCTTTTCCCGATAGTTGAACTTTGACATTAGTGGGTGGGTCAGGGGGAGTAGTATCACTAGAACCACTGGCTAGGGTATTAAAACTTCCTGTGGCTGGTTGGAGGCTTTGATTACCTGCATCATCTACACTGTAAATAGAATAAGAAAAGGTTGTACCTTGAGTTAAGCCCGTGTCTAAATAGGTCGTTCCAGTCGTTGTTCCTAAGGGAAAGTTATCTCTTAAGACTTTATAATAAGAAGCAACATCTCCATCAGAAGCAGAAAAAGGTTCAGTCCAGCTTAAACTAATGGAAGATGCCGTTTGATACGGACTTATGAGATCAGTCGGTGGATTGGGGGGCGTATTATCCAGTTCCACATTTCCACCTAATTCACTTATTTTATTCATATAATATGTGGTTGCCTGTTGATAATATTCTGGTGGCATATCACCAAATAAACCTTCCCCTTCCCATCTCTGGGCTAAAGCCCATAATTCTTGTTCTATATTTACCACGCGTGAATATTCAGCTATTGCTTCTTCAAACGAACTTATATTTTCATATTGATACCCACGAAAACGATGGAGTCCTGATTCTGTTTGGCCTTTAAGATAGGTTAATAAGGCGCTCCATTTATTTATACGTCGATTAAGTATGGGATCAGCACCAGCCAGTGACTGAGCTTGCGATAAATAACTCTCCAGCTGTTCTATTTCAGCTAACCTGTCCAAAAAATATTGCTCACTTGCCCAATATCGAGTATATGCAAAAGCATTATCATCCAGTTCTTCGGTCAAAATACACATTTTTCTCGGGTGATCTGTGTAACCCAGTTTCTTCTCATAGTCGCTTAAAAACTCCTGCATCGGCTGGCTGGCACTTTTAAAATAGTGATCACAATAATCGCTGATGAGTTCCTCTGCTGTTAATTGACTGTTCCACATGAGCTTGTTAGACCAGTATTCATTTAAACTTCTAATCCACCAGCTTTCATAAGGAACTGAACAAAGTTCAAATCCAGAACTACCCAGAGTCTCCAAATCTTTCGCCTCTTTAGCAATAATTGTTGCGTATGGTGATAGAGCAATTCCTCCCAGGACACAATCAGGATAGTACTCAAAATTGTAAAGCATGTTGCCAAAACTTAGCCAATTTTTTAGATCTTTCAGTCTATTTGGATTATATGGATCCGATGGATCATAACGGTTGATACCAGCCTCACGCCAGGCCCAGCACAAGGTCACATTATCAGGCAGACCTTGAGACAAGATTTCCTGGGAAAGCCTATCATAATAAGTACCCCCATATTGAACCAACGCCTCGACCTCAATTTCAGGATTAACTTCCGAAGCAATTCTTTTTGCCCAATGACAGACTGTTCGTATATACTCATCAGTATCACATCCAATACCGTCTGCTGGCCATAAAGCAATGGCATCCACAGCAGGGTTTTGTCTCACAAATGCCACAGGATCATCACTGACATAAACCAAAAAATCATGTTGGGAAATTTTAAACTTTAATCCTCGTTTTTCAATTTCCATCACTTGAGATGAGGGTAATTCTCCTTGTAAAACATGATGACTACATTTCTTTTTCGCACTCCAGTCAATTAAGGCTAAAATAAGCTCATGTGGTGGGGTCTGTTCATTACTACTCATTCGATAGGAGAAATCAGGTCGTACAGTTACATCCAAACCAGCAACGATGACATCTGTCAATTGAGGTATCACTTGATCCTCTGGTTTGACATCAGGATAAAACCAGCGACATCCCAAGCTCTCCAAATAATCATAAACTGCATAGAGATTTCCTCTTGAGGTCACACCAGCCAATATCAAATTGTCTTCAATTGTTTTGATAATAAAGCCATCCTCTCCTAAATAGCCGTTGTCTATCACAACACCAAGTTCCCTTGCCTTTTCATTAACTTCTTGAGAGCCTATAACAATTAAGTTAGCAACGCCGACTTCATAGTCTCTTTTAATAGGTAATTCCACACCGGCTATCTCTAACAAATATTTTTGTAGTTCTTGGGCAGCGAATTCTTCAACTGGGGTTGCCTCTTGCCCGATAACAATCGTGTAATCACTTTGACCTTGAGAAATAATGGTAAGCTTTTCTATCCCTTGCGCCTGCAAGAGATTGGATTTTAATTCTATGATTAGTGAGGCACTAAGGCTTAATAAAAATAAAAGCAAGAACATCTTTTTTTTCTTCATCTTATTCTACCATCAAATCAAATTCAATAATTTATAAGTTCCTTAATCCATGATAAATCTTTTTAGCTGGCAATACTTATCTTTTGCTCAAATAAATCGTCATATACTTGTTGTATTTTTTTAACCTCATTTTCAATGGAAAAAAATTCTTCTACTCGTTTTCTTCCTTCTTTCCCCATATTTGTTGCCCACTCTCTATCTGCTAACATCTTTAAAATAGCGTCAGCCAGTGCATCAGGATCTTTAGGTGGCACCAATAATCCAGTCACTTGATGCTGAACCGCCTCTGGAATACCACCCACCGCAGAAGCCACAACCGGCTTTGACGATGCCATAGCTTCTAAAATAACATTCGGTAAACCTTCAAAAAGCGAAGGTAACACAAATATATCAATGATGTTTAGAAGTTCAGGAATATCCCGACGTACACCAAGAAAATGGAAATTGGATGAAAGATTAAAATTTTTAACTTGCTTTTCCAAAGTTTCTCTTTGCGGACCGCTTCCAGCAAAAACAAATTTCACATCAGGAAATTCCTTACATATCTTGGGGGCTGCTTCAATAAGATAAGTGTGCCCCTTCACCTCGCTTAAATGTCCAACCACGCCGATAACAGGATCAAAAGCATTTAAATTCAGTTCCTCTCTTTTTTTTATACCATTTCTACAACTATATAAATCCAAATCTACACCATAAGGGATAGTAATAATCTTATCAGCTTCTATTCCCCTTTTTTCTACAAAAAAAGTTTTAATGTCATCTGAAACTGCAATGATTTTATCTATATGTTTGACTGCATATTTATAACTTGTCGTGTGACGCAATTTATCATCTTTGAGATGACCGGTGGGAAGTGCCAGAGCTGTCTGCCATGAAATCATCACAGGTACTCGGGCTAACATTGCCGCAAACGTCCCAATGACATCAGCATAAAAAAGAGTTGTTTGGACAATATCAATATTTTCTTTTTGCATTAATTTAGCAACTTTCCATATCAACGAGATATCGAAGCTAAATTTTTTAGGGAATACTGCTACTCGGTCTGCATAATTCTTAAACTCTGTTTCTAAAATTCCACCTTGCCCAACACTACAGACGATTACTCGATATTTATCTCTGTCCAACCGTCTGACTAATTCCAGCAAGGCTTTCTCAGCTCCGCCTATTCCAAACCCATTAACGAGTTGTAAAACATTCTTCTTACAATTTGAAATCATTAAAGTCTAAACTCTACTAATTATTATTATACATCTCTTCATATTTTTTACTTACTATATTTTCACAAATCTGGGAAACCCTTGCCGCTCTATTTGACCAGGTATGATTTTTCAAAACTGTATTCCAAGCTGTTGTGCCAATGGTTGCTCTCAATTTTGGATTGTCTACAAGTTGAAAAACCCTATCCGATAGTTCAGCAATATTATCTGGTTCTACAAGTATCCCATCATGTCCATCTTTTATAATTTCCTCAATCTGTCCAATTTTACTTGCAACAACGGCTTTACCGCAAGCCATGTATTCATAAATCTTCATTGGAGAATAATAAAAAAAATCTAATTTAGGATAAGGTGCAACAACTATATCCATTACCGAGATATAAGGGGGTATTTCATCATGAGGTACATATCCTGTAAAAATTACACACTCCTCATAACCTTTAGTAGATACAAAATCTCTTAATTCTTTTTCTTTTGCTCCCCCCTGGCCAACTAATAAAAATCTCACATCCTGTTTTACTAATAAGACCTTATCAATTAAGGCTATCAAGTTTTCCACGCCGTGCCAATAATGAAATGATCCTATAAAACCAATTACAACTTTTTCCTGCAAATTGTACCTCTGTTTTATTTCTTTGCTATCTATATTTGGGTTATAGCGCCCCGGATCAACTCCATTGGGAATCACATGCATTTGTTCATTTAAGACACCCTTTTTCTCAAAATAATCCCGGCTGGCATTGGAAACAAGCCAAACTTTATCAGCAAACTTCAAATTTAACGTTTCTATGTAAGAATCAATCCAGGGAAGCCTTTT
>SMTZ1_10001929_pt1 | contig 23897 bp, 14 predicted proteins | sample DeeMarSWOR136_30_FD_25667 | JGI IMG/M metagenome (IMG submission 25667) | reverse complement strand
AGCGGCGTTATTCGTCCATCCTCCCCAAATGTCACCACTGAATGGCAGGAATATACGTTTACTTTTACAGTTAATGATGCGGTGACCTACATAAGAGCACCAATTCATTTTAGTATAGCTGCAAACACAGGTGATAGTATTTATATTGATAATCTTAAAATTTACAACGTTAATGATGAGCTAGAAGCCCTGAAACCAGTAATTGTTGAAGCGGAGTCAGGCGATGTCGGATCTGAATTTAGTATTCTGCAGGATGTTACTATCAATTATGTATCGATACAAACCAATAGAACTGATTATAATCCAGGTAGCAGAGCCCGTATCATATCGTATGAGGTTACCTTCCCTGATACAGGAGTCTATGATTTGTTCGTCCGCTTACGTGTGGGCCCTAACGGATTTGATGATGACAGCTTTTTTTATGGTAATGGATTTGGAGTAAAAGACAGTTTGGTTGATTCTGATTGGATTTTTATAAACGGATTAGCTGCTGCCGGATTCTCAGATCCTGAAGAAATTGTACGTGAACCAGGTGGACTCGGTTCAAATGTATGGAAATGGGTCAATGTTTCACGTAATGGATATCAAGGTGGTCCACCAATTTCATTTACAATTGTGGAGGATAGTCTGACACAAACTTTTGAAATTGGTGCACGTGAAGATGGCCTGGATATTGATAAGTTTGCATTCGGTAAATCAAATTTGTTTTATACCGTAGGAAATCTGGATAACAGAGAGCCCGGTTCCACAGAAGAGCCTGGTCCCGTATGGGAAGGTCCACCTTTAGCCTCCGATCAGCCTAAATTCGTCGGTAATGCTTATAGTCCTTCTCAGATGGAGAATTTTGAAGCTTACTGGAACCAGGTCACTCCGGAAAATGCGAGTAAATGGGGTAGTGTGGAAGGCACACGGGATACTATGAACTGGGGTGGATTAGATGCTGCTTATAATCTTGCAAAAGATAATGATTTCCCCTTTCATTTTCATATGCTGATATGGGGAGCTCAGCAGCCGGCCTGGATAGACACCTTGCAGCCTGCAGAGCAGCTTGCAGAAATAACAGAATGGTTTCAGGCAGTTGCCAACAGATATGATGACATTGATTATTTAGAGGTAGTAAATGAACCGTTACCCGGTCATAATCCTCCTGATGGAACTAGCGGACGAGCAAACTATAAAGAAGCTTTGGGCGGTGATGGAGAAACCGGCTGGGATTGGGTGCTGAATGCATTCAGAATGGCTCGTGAAATTTTCCCTCCGGAGACAAAATTGATGCTGAATGACTTCAATATTATCAGCAGCTACAGTAATACTTCTCAGTATCTTATTTTAATAAGATTGCTTCAGGCAGAAAATTTAATTGACATTATCGGTGAGCAAGGTCATGCATTTACCACAAATGCACCTGTGGTAACGATGAAAAGAAATCTCGATTCACTGGCATCAACCGGTCTGCCCATTCAGATTACCGAAATGGATATCGACGGACCCTCCGATGAAATACAGTTGTTGGATTATCAGAGGATTTTCCCGGCACTTTATGAGCATTACGGGGTGATGGGCATTACTTTATGGGGTTGGAGACGAGGGCTGTGGAGAGACGCGCAGGGCGCATATATTATTAACCAGAATGGTTCTGAAAGACCGGCTTTAGAATGGTTAAAAACATATTTGGATACCGTGATTGTAAGTACCTCAATTGAAGATAATGTAGTCGATGTGCCGCAAGTATTCAAACTCTATAATAATTATCCCAATCCATTTAATCCGTTAACCCAGATCCCATACTCAATTCCACAGAGTGGTTACATTTCCCTGAAAGTCTATAATCTTCTTGGAGAGGAGGTAGTAACCCTGTTCGCCGGTGTTCAGCAACCGGGGAAATACCTGGCAACGTTTGACGGCAGAGGCCTGGCAAGTGGTGTTTATTTATACCAACTAAAAGCCAAGAACTATGTCAAAACAAAAAAACTTCTTTTGTTGAAGTGATTATGCTATTGGCAGAATTATGCCAGGTTCTTGTAAACAGTTTTCATAAAGGTCAACCGATTTTTATTGTTTTCATATAAAGGATAAACAAAATGACATCAAATCACACTGAAAAAAACAATCTCTTTTCTCAAACTCGTCACCGATCAAATGTGCAACCAGCGAAATCGTATGCAAGGTTCTGTATAGTCTGGTTTTTATTCTGTTTATGCGCGAGTTTTATGATAGTGACGGCACAACCATCCGGCGGCCCTTATGGCCCGATTCATCAAACCTATAATATACCCGATGTTTCAGGACGAATTTACTATGTTGCACCAGACGGTGATTCTGAATCGAGGGGAGAGACTGTTGACATGCCAACCACACTGGAAACGGCCATAGAGCGAGTAAAGACCGGCGATGCTATTGTAATGCGTGGCGGCACCTATCGCACCGGTAATCTGATCCTGAACCAGAGAATCACGATGCAACCCTATAAAGATGAAAAACCTGTATTAAAAGGAACATTTATTCCAAAGGAATGGATCAAACAGGACAATGGATTGTGGACCACATCCTGGTCCCGCCTGTTTCCGTCAAAACCACAGGAATGGTGGCGGCGCCACCGGGAAGGCACCAAAACACCGCCGTATCGCTTTAACAATGATATGGTCTTTGCCGATGGAAAATTTCTGCAATCGGTCGGCTGGGAAGGCGAGGTGGATGAAAATTCCTATTATATCGATTATGAAGCCGGGAATGTCTATATCGCAGTCGATCCTACCGAACATCTGATCGAAATTACCGCCTTTGATGTCGGTCTTCTCAGGACGACAAAGGAGGTCCATGGTAAACAATCAGACCGAATCGGACCGGTAATAAAAGGCATCACCTTTACACAATATGCCTACCGTGCGATCGAGATCGAGGGCACCGATCCCGAAGGTTTATCTCCCGAATCTGAACACGGTAAAGAAGTGGTCGGAACGACATTTGAGCATTGTACGATCTCTTTCTGCTCACGGGTTGCCGGCTATTTTCGCGGAGATAAATTCACCATGCGTCATTGCAAAATCAGCGATACCAGCACTGAAGGTGTTTATCTGCTGAGTTCGGCCGATGCCCTACTGGAGAAAAACATCTTCATGCGTAATAATATCGAAAATATTACCGGCTATTATCCGGCGGTGGTAAAGATATTCAATCAGACCTACCGGGTGATGTGCCGAGATAATCTGGTCATCGACCTGCCATATTCCAATGGAATCTGGTATGATGTCGGCAATGTGGATGGCGTGTTCATCAATAACTGGGTTGAGGGGGTTGGAAGTATCGACAAGGATTTTTCCGTGGAAAGACCGTGGCCAAGTGATAATGGATTCTTTTTTGAGATATCCAAAGGTGCCATTTGTGCCGGCAACGTCTTTGTCAATTGTGATCACGGCATCTGGGTTTTGAACAGCTCAGACGTACAGATTTACAACAATACATTTGTTAACAGTACCGCCTGTATATCGCGCAATACCCGCAGTGCGGCCGGTGACCATTTTGGCTGGCACCCCAGCACGGGTCCGGATGTTGATGAACGGGACGGGCATGTCTTTGTCAATAATCTGCTTTACGGGGATGAAAACTTTAAACGTTTGCTCCTGTATGTGTGGCAGTCACCGGAATTGTGTGATAAACTTACCAACCCACAGTTTAAAGAACTAGACCACAATGTGTTTATACGGACAGTAGATCTACCGGAAAATCCGATCATTATGTGGAGTCCGGTCAGAAATGATCTGTGCCGGGCAACCTTTAATTCACCCGCAAGCCTCAATAAAACACTTGGGCAATTTTCCGGATATGGCAAATACCTGCCCGATTATAGGGGTCCACTATTCAAGAGCCATGAACTGGGCAATTATCAGGTGTTACCGGATTTTCCCGTCTCTGCTGTTGCGAAAGAAATGCCGGCAGAGATCAGTAAACTGCTTGGTGAGACAAAACCGCACATTGGCGCGTATCAAGTTCAACCTTAAACATCATTAGGTTTTTATTGATCAACTGTCATCTATTTACAAAGAGTATATATTATGAAGAAAAAAATACTCAGAAGCCAGGAATGGTTTGGTGGAGATGATAAGATGGGATTCGTGCACCGTTCCTGGCTCAGAAACCAGGGTTATCCCGATGATCATTTTCGTGGCAAACCGGTTATCGGTATATGCAATACCTGGTCGGAACTGACCCCATGTAATGGCCATCTGCGCGAGATTGCCGAGTTTGTAAAAAAAGGGGTACTGGAAGCTGGCGGCTTTCCTTTAGAATTCCCTGTAATGTCATTAGGTGAAACAATTATGCGCCCAACGACTATGCTGTTTCGCAATCTGGCCAGCATGGATGTGGAAGAATCCATTCGTGCGAATCCACTGGATGGTATTGTTCTTTTGACCGGCTGTGATAAAACAACCCCCTCCACCGTTATGGGCGCCTGTAGTGTCGACCTGCCGACTATTGTAGTCCCCGGCGGTCCCATGCTCAGTGGAAAATTTCAGGGTGGAGAAATCGGATCCGGATCTTTCAACTGGATGATAAAGGAGAAAAGGAAAACCAAAGAATTCACCGATGAGGATTTCCTTGAAGCGGAAATTTGCGCAGCCCGTAGTGCCGGTCATTGCAATACCATGGGTACTGCCTCCTCAATGGCAACTATGGTTGAGGTGCTGGGTCTGACTTTACCCGGTGCGGCATCTATCCCGGCCGTAGATTCCCGAAAAAAGGTAATGGCCCAGCTTTCCGGTCGCAGGATTGTTGAAATGGTAAAAGAAGATTTAAAATTATCGGACATTCTTACCCGGCAAGCGTTTGAAAATGCCATCGTTGCCAATGCAGCGGTCGGCGGATCAACCAATCTTATCATACATTTGCAGGCAATTGCAGGTCGTATTGGCGTTGATTTATGCCTTGAAGATTTCGATAAACTTGGTAGTAAAATCCCTTTACTTGTAAACCTAATGCCTTCCGGTAAATATCTAATGGAAGATTTCTTTTATGCCGGTGGACTGTCTGTTGTGCTTAAAGAGCTCGGCAACCTGTTACATCAACAGGCTATTACAGCCAATGGTAAAACACTATTGGAAAATAACCTCAAAGCCAAATGCTATAACAGGGAAGTAATTGCAACATTGGAGAAACCGTTTAAACCGGAAGCTGGCATTGCCGTCCTCAAAGGTAACCTGTGTGAAAACGGCGCTGTTATCAAGCCGTCTGCTGCAACACCGGAACTCATGAAACACCGCGGACATGCCGTGGTTTTTGAAAACATAGAAGATTATCATGCCCGAGTTGATGATCCGGATCTGGATATAGATGAAACATGCGTTATCGTTCTAAAAGGGGTTGGTCCTAAAGGATATCCCGGAATGCCGGAAGTGGGTAATGTGGATCTTCCGGAAAAATTGATTCTTAAAGGTGTGAAGGATATGGTGCGCATTTCAGATGGCAGAATGAGTGGAACAGCATACGGAACCGTGATTCTTCACGTCTCACCGGAATCATCTATCGGCGGAACGTTAGCTGTTGTGCAGGATGGTGATTACATCGAGTTGGATGTTGAAAAACGCAGCCTGCATCTTGATATTTCTGATGAAGAACTGGCAAAACGTAAAGCAGCCTGGATCCGGCCAAAACCATTAGCGCAACGGGGATATGTACGTCTTTATCTGGATCACGTCGAGCAGGCCGATAAAGGGGCAGATCTGGATATTTTGGTCGGCGGTTCAGGTTCAAAAGTAGAGCGAGATTTGCATTAATCGGGTCTATTGTAATAAATCAGATTTAAAATCGGACTAATTATTCAGCAGGTCTATGGTAATACTTTATCTGATTATTAGTGTTTTGATAATAATTTTTCTCACCACGCGTCTCAAGGTGCATCCGTTCATTGCCCTGTTACTAGTCGCTTTGATGTACGGATTTTTATCCGGAATGCCGTCAGCTGATATAATAAATTCGGTAAATGAAGGATTTGGTAAAACCCTTGGCGGGATCGGTTTAATTATAATCCTTGGTGTAATAATCGGCGCTTTCCTGGAGAATTCGGGTGGCGCTTATGCCATTGCTGAAAAGGTTTTAAAAGTGATCGGTAAAGATAAAGTACCGTCAGCCATGGGATTGATTGGGTGGTTTGTTTCAATTCCTGTGTTTGCCGACAGCGGCTTTTTACTCCTCTCGCCCCTGAATAAAAGTTTATCAAAAAAGACAAAAATATCTTTGGCGGGGTCGGCTATAGCTCTAAGCCTGGGACTGACAGCATCGCATACAATGGTGCCGCCAACCCCCGGTCCGATTGCGGCATCCGGGATCCTGGGCGCGGATCTAGGATTGGTTCTATCCGTCGGGATTCCTGTCAGCCTCATTACCCTTACTGCCGGGATTATTTTTGCGACAAAATATGTAGCGAAATCCTATATAGATCCCAATCCACAGATTTCCGAAGAAGAACTTAAGATAAGATCAGAGAGTGCACCCGGTGCTTTGAAATCTTCTCTTCCGGTTCTTGTACCCATTTTATTGATCGTTTTAAAATCGTCGATGAAAGCTGTTAATGGAATAAATGGTGCTTTTGTTGATTTTATTGCATTTATCGGAGAACCCTTTATCGCACTTTTGATTGGTGTTTTCCTGGCACTGCTGTTACCAGCAAAACTTGAAAAAGAGATGCTGTCTACAAACGGTTGGATCGGAAAATCTCTTTCCGATGCGGCATCCATTATTTTGATTACCGGTGCGGGAGGTATTTTTGGAAAAGTGTTGCAAAACTCCGGCATTGCCGATATTTTAGGGGAAACACTGTCCGAGCTTAACTTAAGTATCTGGCTGCCTTTTATTATAGCCGCAGCAATTAAAACAGCCCAGGGTTCTTCCACGGTTTCGCTCATCACTACAGCATCTATAATGGCACCGTTAATGGAAAAATTAGGATTTGTGGATAATTTTGAGAAAGCTATGGTAGTCATTGCCATTGGGGCAGGTTCTGCGGTCGTATCGCATGCAAATGACAGCTTTTTCTGGGTAGTTACCCAAATGTCTGGAATGGATACAAAAATGGGTTACCGTATGCAAACACTGGGCACTTTTGTTCTGGGGACAACAGCAGCGATAACATTATTCATCGCGCAATTGATTTTAAACTGATTGTGGTGGATTTCAGGTATGAAATTATATAAAACCAAAGATGGTATAATTATTCAAAAAGAAAATAATTTTTATTTAGTAAATGAAAACTGGGATTTATTCGTAAATGATGATAATCTGTTTGACAAGATGGAAAAAATCGCAAGGGAAAAAGATACTCTAACTAATGGCCAGGAACTAATAGATTTCGGCCTGGAAGCGCCTATCGATTCCCAGGAGTTGTGGGCCTGCGGCGTAACATACTTTCGCAGTAAACAGGGACGCCAGGAAGAATCCAAAACAGCAGGTGGTGCAGATTTTTACCAACATGTGTATGAAGCTAAACGCCCCGAATTATTCTTTAAGGCTACTTTCAACCGTATTGTGGGTAGTGGCGGAAAAGTCAGGATTCGCAAAGATTCCACCTGGGATGTGCCGGAACCTGAATTGACATTGCTGATTACATCGAATGAAAAAATTGTGGGTTATACGGTAGGTAACGATATGAGCTCACGCAGTATTGAGGGTGAGAATCCTTTATATCTGCCGCAGGCCAAAACATACGATGGTTGCGCTGCTATTGGGCCCTGCGTCTATGTCACCAGAGATCCACTCCCGGCGAATACACAAATTGATATGAAAATCCGAAGAAATGACGCGATTGTTTTTGAAGGTGATGTTGAGATTAATAAGATCAAACGCAGTTTTGAAGAGCTGGTATCATTTTTATACCGGGAATGTACCTTCCCTGATGGCAGTATGTTAATGACCGGAACGGGTATTGTACCTACCAGTGAATTCACTTTGCAAAGTGGTGATGAAATTATTATTACAATTGATTACATCGGAAAATTGATAAACGAGGTAGAATAAAAATGAATTTAACCGGGCAAAATATCATAGGTGGTGAAAAATCATCGGGAGGAAAAACAACTTTTAGTGCAATAAATCCGGCAAGCGGCAAAGAGCTGGAACCTTCGTTCTATGAGGCCACCTGGGATGAGGTTGATCGGGCGGTACACAAAGCGGAAGACGCATTTAAAGTATATCACAATAAAAGTGGAGAAGAAAAAGCTAGGTTTTTAGAAGCAATTGCACATGAAATTTTAGTCTTAGGTGATGAGCTTATCCAAAGGTGTACTGCAGAAACAGGACTGCCGGAGTCCCGCATAACAAGCGAGCGAGGCCGTACAATGAGCCAGTTAAAATTGTTTGCAAGTATATTAAGAGAAGGCTCATGGCTGGACGCCAGGATTGATTTTGCTCAACCGGATCGACAACCAATACCTAAACCGGATATTCGCAGTATGCAAAAAGCGTTAGGGCCTGTGGGGATTTTCGGTGCCGCTAACTTTCCATTGGCTTTTTCGGTAGCTGGTGGTGATACCGCTTCCGCTTTAGCTGCCGGTTGTACTATAGTTGTAAAAGCACATCCGGCCCACCCTGGTACCTGCGAACTGGTTGGCCATGCAATCACAAACGCCGTTCAAAAAGCAGGTATGCCGGACGGGACGTTTTCTATGGTTCATGGAATATCAGTTGATGTGGGAATGGCTATAGTGAAGCACCCTTTAATCAAAGCGATTGGATTTACAGGCTCTTTCCGTGGTGGTAAATCCATTTTTGATGCCGCAGCGCAAAGACCGGAACCAATTCCTGTCTATGCGGAAATGAGTAGTACAAATCCCGTCTTTATTCTGCCCGGAGCTCTCGCTGATTATAAAGAGGATATCGCCAATGGTTTAACAGCTTCAGTAACTTTAGGTGTAGGTCAATTCTGTACTAATCCCGGCCTCGTTTTTTTAGAAAATTCTGTAGAATCTGATAGGTTTAAAAAAATTATTACTAAAAATTTTAAAAATGCGACTTCCGGAACAATGCTAACATCCGGAATATATAAGGCTTATGAAAATGGTGCTGAAAAATTAGCCTCTCAGAACGGCGTAGAAATTTTAGCCAGGGGTCAGGCGCAGGGCGAAGGATTCCAGGGTATTCCATTTATCATGCAAACCGGTGCAAAAAACATTATGACTCACAAGGAATTTGAAGAAGAAGTTTTTGGACCCTCAACTTTAACCGTTACAGCCGATGATAAATCTGAATTATTAAAAATTGCTGAACATTTAAACGGTCATTTGACTGCAACGCTTTGGGCTAATGAGGATGATATTAGTAATTACGCAGACTTAATTGATATCCTTGAACGAAAAGCTGGACGCCTGATAATTAATGGATTTCCAACCGGTGTTGAAGTATGCCATTCCATGATTCATGGCGGCCCTTTCCCGGCAACTACCGATGGTCGAACAACATCTGTGGGAACTAAGGCGATCAATCGTTTTACACGTCCAGTATGTTATCAAAATTTTCCGGAAAGCCTTTTACCTGATGAATTGAAAAACAATAATCCTTTAAACATCTGGCGTCTGGTTGACGGGGAGTATAAAAAATAGCAAATGGCAGTAAACGAATTGTTAAATAATGAAACTTGCTAAATAATGGTATGTCAAATATATTAAAGTTGTATAAAATTAGAGGATGTAAAATGAAAAAATTCATTTGCTATTTTTCAATTTTTTCTATTTTGATAATCAGTTGTCAAACCAAGCAACAAATACAAATTTCTGAGGTCTCATTAAAAGAAGTCTATAAAAATGTATTTATGATAGGCACAGCTTTAAATTTCAACCAGATCGCCGGCAAAGACAGTAAATCAATGGCTTTAGTACAAAGACATTTTAACACCATAACAGCGGAGAATATTCTCAAATGGGGAATCGTTCACCCGGAAGAGGATTTATACAATTTTGAACAGGCGGATGCTTTCGTCTCCCTTGGAGAACAGAATAAAATGTTTATTATAGGACACACACTTGTATGGCATCATCAAACCCCTTCTTGGGTTTTTAAGGATAAAAATGGCCAAGCTGTTGACCGCGAAACATTATTACAGAGAATGAAAGAGCATATTTTTACCGTTGTGGGCCGATATAAAGGAAAAATAAACGGATGGGATGTTGTTAATGAAGCAATTGATGAACAGGGCGATTATCGCAAAACTAGGTGGTTTGAAACTATAGGTGTGGAATATATTGAAAAAGCATTTCAGTGGGCTCATGAAGCCGATCCCGACGCAGAGCTTTACTATAATGATTATAATATGTGGTATAAAGGTAAGCGAGAGGCTGTTGTTAAGCTTGTGTACTATCTTCAATCTAAGGATATTCCCATACATGGTATAGGGCTTCAGGGTCATTGGGGATTAGATTATCCGCCCCTAAATGAATTGGAAGAGAGTATTAAAGCTTATGCTGAAACAGGCGTAAAAGTGATGATAACAGAGCTTGAAATAAATGTCTTACCATTCCCAAGTACTGATGCGGGGGCTGATATCACACAAAATTATGAGCTCAATAAGAAACTTAATCCTTATGAAGATGGACTTCCTGATTCTATGCAAGTAGTACTTAGTAAACGATATCGTGATTTATTTATTCTCTTGATAAAATACAAAGACAAAATTAGCAGGATTACTTTTTGGGGAGTACATGATGGTGTTTCTTGGACGAATAATTGGCCTGTTCGCGGCAGGACAAATTATCCATTGTTATTTGATAGAAATTATCAACCAAAACCTGCTTTTAATGAAATAATAAAACTTGTCAAAGGGAAATAATTACATATTATGATAATCAGAAAATTATTTAAAGTATCATTGGTTCTTATTCTCATTTCTGTTTTAACTGAATCCTCCTATGCGGATGATGGGTACCGTTTATGGTTGAAATATGATAAGATAACAGATGCCGAAGTTCTAAATTCATACAAAAAATCTATAAAGAAACTGCTTATTATCGATAATTCTGCTACCAGTCATATTATAAAGAATGAGTTATCACTTGCTTTTAATGGTTTATTTGGGGAGTCAATTCATGAGAGTAATACATTAAGTGAGAACACTTTAATTGTCGCTCGTAAAAGTGACCTGCCACCTGAAATAGCAGATCAAACTAATCATCAGCTAATGGAAATAGATAACGAAGGTTTTTTAATTAAATCCATAAACCTTAATAATAATCATTTTAAAATCATTACAGCAAATAGTAAATCAGGATTATTATATGGTGTATTTAAATTTATATGTCTTTTACAAACGTACCAGGATATAAAAAATCTCAATATTGTCTCATCTCCCAAAATAAAACTTCGTGTTTTGAACCACTGGGATAATCTCGATCGTACCGTTGAGAGAGGTTACGCCGGTTTTTCATTATGGGATTGGCATAAACTCCCGGACTATATTCATTCCTATTACCATGACTATGCACGTGCCAATGCATCAATTGGAATCAATGGTACAGTTCTTAACAATGTAAATGCGAATGCTCAGATCCTAACTCCCCTATATTTAAAAAAAGTGGCGGCTTTGTCTGATGTTTTTCGTCCATACGGAATCAAAGTATATCTTTCTATTCGCTTCAGCGCTCCGATTGACATTGGAGGTTTAAAACTATCTGATCCATTAGATAAAGATGTACAAAAATGGTGGAAAGCCAAAGTTGAAGAAATTTATAATTTAATTCCGGATTTCGGAGGTTTCCTTGTTAAGGCTAATTCTGAAGGACAACCAGGGCCTCAGGATTATGGTCGAACACATGCCGATGGTGCCAATATGCTTGCCGATGCACTCAAACCATACAACGGTGTAGTAATGTGGCGTGCATTTGTTTATGATTATAACATTAAAGAGGATCGGGCAAAACAAGCATATAATGAGTTTAAGCCGTTAGATGGAAAATTTAGAGATAATGTTCTTGTTCAGGTTAAAAACGGGCCGATTGATTTTCAGCCACGTGAACCTTTTCATCCTCTTTTCGGTGCAACTCCAAAAACACCGTTAATGATGGAATTTCAAATCACACAAGAATATTTGGGTTTTAGTACTCACCTTGTTTATTTAGCTACCCTTTTTAAGGAGATACTTGAGTCTGATACGCATGTAAATGGTGAGGGAAGCATAGTTGCAAAAATAATCGACGGTTCATTATATGGACACAAAATATCCGGTATGGCGGGAGTTGCCAATACGGGTACAGATCGTAATTGGACAGGTCATATTTTTGCCCAGGCAAATTGGTTTGCTTTTGGAAGATTAGCCTGGAATCATAGCTTATCCGCTGAAGAAATAGCTGAAGAATGGATTAAAATGACCTTATCCCATGATGATACTGTTATAGAAACGATAAAGAATATAATGATCACTTCTCGAGAAAATTTAGTGAATTATATGACACCCATTGGATTACATCATATTATGGGATGGGATCATCATTATGGGCCAGCTCCCTGGATTCGAGATAAACATCGGGATGATTGGACATCTGTATATTATCATAAGGCAGATAGGCAGGGTATTGGATTTGACAGAACCGAATCAGGGAGTAATGCAGTTAGCCAATATTCTGATGTAGTAAAGAAAAAATTTGCTTCATTAGAGAGCTGCCCGGATGAATATTTACTTTGGTTTCATCACCTGGATTGGAATTATAAAATGAGATCCGGAAAAAAATTGTGGGATGAATTATGTTATCGATATTATGATGGAGCAAATAATGTTACAGGTGCTAAAGAAAAATGGGATAATCTCCAGGGAAAAATTGATGATGAAATATTCACGCATGTAAAACAAATGTTGTTGATACAAGAAAAAGAAGCCGTATGGTGGCGTAATGCATGTGTACTTTATTTCCAAACATTTTCCGGGCTTCCTATACCAGATGAATTAGAGAAACCAGATAAAACTTTGGAATATTATCAAAGTTTATCCTTTCCTTTTGCTCCAAAATAGAAATTGTGATTTTGTGTGTCAGGCGGATATTTTTACCGGCAACAATAGCATGAGAAGACGCTTTATTTTATCTCAGTTCCAGCGTGGTTTCTCTGACGACTAATTTTGCATCCAGTGTGATTTTTTTAACAGGAAGTACTCTTTCAGCCTCAATATTATTTATTAGGATTTCAGCGGCTTTCTTACCCAGTTCTTCGAGTGGTGTACTGATTGTAGTTAAAGACGGTGACCAGTGGCGTGCAAATTCTATATCATCATTCCCAATAATTGATACCTGTTCAGGTACTGCGATGTTCATGTGATGAAGTGCGGACATTAATCCCAGGGCAACAACATCGTTATAACATACGACTGCCATTGGAAATTTTACTTTATCGATAGTCTTAAAATAGGCCTTGCCTTTTTCGTATCCATCGTGAAAATGAGAGCCACAGCAGATAATCAGATCATCATTAAACACCAGATGTGATTCGCTGAAGGCGTTGCGGAACCCCTCCATTCTCTCATAGGCATGTGACGCAAATTTTGGTCCTGCAAAATGAACGATATTTTTATGTCCGTGTTCAATTAAATACTTCACCGCTTCAGTCGTAGCTTTAACATTATTAATACTTACAACGTTTGCCAGGATCCCCTGAACTTCCTCCAGCATCACAAAGGGATAGTTGATCATCTTCAGGCGAAACAGATGTCCAATTTCAACCGTACCATCTATCACCGGCGCAATGATGACGCCCTTGACATCTTTCGCCGCAAATAACTGAGAAATATCCTCCTCAGTCTGATGATCACTTTCAGAACTGGCGATAATCAGAATGTAATCCCGCGAATTGGCATATTTTTTTATTCCAACCGCCACAGATGTGTAAAATGGGTTGTCCAGCTCGCGCATAATCAGACCGATACTTTTTTCAATTTTTTGCCCTTTAAGATTGCGCGCCTGACCAAGAGGCCGGTAATTCAGTTCTTTCATTACTCTCAGAACATGTTCGCGGGTTTTTGCGGTTACTGTCGATCGACTATTGATTACAGCTGAAACAGTACCCTTTGAGACACCGGCATTCTTTGCTACATCACTAATGGTTACCTTTTTCATTTTATCCTTTTCAACAGCTATATTTAAATTTTGTTGGAATTAAACGCCAACAAATATACTCTAATAATTTTCTACATTATACTTAATCGTAGCTTATACAATTTACAATGATTTGGGCCAATCTATATTAAACACGATAAAAGAAGTCTATGTCGTCTGTTTTGGATAATTCGCTGTTGTTTTATCCAGACAATTTATTAAATTTATTGAAACGGTTCAAATTTACTTAGACCATCAATAATAGTCAATATAACCATGTGTCAAGAATTATTAATTCATGGTGATAAGCTTGAATAATTCACCACAGAGGACACGGAGTATATTTAATTTATATAAAAACATTTATTTAGCAGTTGTATGACTATAAAAATAAATTTTTAATATAACTAGATCAATATTTGTGTAACTTTAATAATATTAATGGTTATCTCAGTGACCTTTGTGGTTTATGAAGAGGTCAGGTAAATTATTCCTTATGCAATTCAATATAAGTATTCAGAATAATTAGGAGAATAAAGTGATCGAAATTAAGAAGGTATCACCGATGAATTTTAACAACATTGAGATGTTTAAGAACAGAGTAATTCTGCAACCCGGCTTTATGAAAGCTAGCAGAAATACCTTTGTTCTTATGGCTCTATCCTGCCTCCTTCTCATATCTTACTGCTCACAGACTGTCATGGCAAGCGATGATTCGACGTATGTTTCCACAAAGAAAGAATCAGGGAAATTCATCCTTACTGAAGCGGGTCATTCTACACCGCTGGTTGTAAGTTCCCAGGATTTTTCCGGAGTGATTCGGGTAGCAAAACACTTGCAGACCGACATTGGCAAGGTGACGGACGCGTTGCCAATCCTTTCCATTGATAAGATTCCTGACTCAAAAGAGATTGTGCTGATCGGTACAATTGGGAAATCCCCATTGATAGATGGTCTCGTTCGGGAGAATAAACTTGATCTATCACAGATCACTGGAAAATGGGAATCTTCACTGATTCAGGTCGTAAAAAAGCCTCTGCCCACCGTTGACCACGCACTGGTAATTACGGGTAGTGATAAGCGAGGTACTATCTATGGGATGTATGATCTTTCTGCCGGGATAGGTGTTTCACCCTGGTACTGGTGGGCGGATGTCCCGGTCAAAAAAAAGTCGAACATCTACATATCCCCCGGCCCGCATGTGCTTGGTGAACCCGCTGTTAAATACAGAGGAATATTTATTAACGACGAAGCCCCTGCCCTGTCGGGATGGGCCTATGAGAAATTCGGTGGTTTTAATCATAAATTTTATGAACATGTTTTCGAACTAATATTAAGACTGAAGGGAAATTTTCTGTGGCCTGCCATGTGGGGCAGAGCATTTTATGATGATGATCCTGAAAATCCAAGGTTGGCAGATGAATACGGCATTGTTATCAGTACCTCACACCATGAGCCTATGATGCGGGCCCACGTCGAATGGCAGAGATATGGATCAGGTCCCTGGGATTATGCCAGGAATGAAGAGAAACTCAGAGCATTCTGGACAGAGGGTATTAAACGAATGGATGACTATGAGAGCATTGTTACTTTAGCTATGCGGGGTGATGGCGATGAACCGATGAGTGAAGAGGCCAATATTTCTCTGTTAGAAAAAATAGTTAAGGATCAACGAGAAATTATAGCTGAAATTACCGGGAAAAATGTTGAATCTATTCCCCAAGTCTGGGCTCTGTATAAAGAAGTGCAGGAATACTACGATAAGGGTATGCGCGTGCCGGATGATGTAACCCTGCTATTGTGCGATGATAATTGGGGCAATATTCGTAAGCTTCCCAAATTGGAAGATAATCCCCGTTCAGGTGGATATGGTATCTACTATCATTTTGATTATGTCGGTGGACCGAGAAATTATAAATGGCTTAACACGAATCAAATTTCCAGAATCTGGGAACAAATGCATCTGGCCTATGAATATGGCGCTGATCGTATCTGGGTAGTCAATGTTGGTGATATTAAACCTATGGAATTCCCTATTTCATTTTTCCTTGATTATGCCTGGAATCCGGAAAAAATTCCTGCTGAAATGCTGCCACCATACACACGTCAATGGGCAGAAAAGCAATTCGGCAAAGAGCATTCTTTAGAAATTGCTCACATTTTAACTGAATATACCAGATATAACTCACGACGAAAACCCGAACTGCTTGCTCCAGACACCTACAGCTTAACAAATTATCGTGAAGCAGAAAGAATCGTCGCTGACTATAATAATCTGTACCTTAAAGCGAATTCTATTTATGAATCAATTCCAGCTGAATATAAAGATGCTTTCTATCAGCTGGTCCTACATCCGGTAGAAGCATGTGCCAATTTAAATGAACTTTATGTTACTACCGGCAAAAACAGACTATACGCTAAACAGGGTCGTGCAGCAACCAATTCTTTAGCAAACATAGTCAAAAAACTCTTTCAAAAAGATATTGATATCACAAATTACTATAACAATGAAATGGCAGGCGGTAAATGGAGCCATATGATGGATCAAACGCATATCGGATATACCTACTGGCAGCAACCCGATGAAAACACCATGCCTGAGGTTGAAGAAATTACTATTTCAGTTGAGCCAGACATGGGTATTGCAATCGAAGGTTCAGATAAATGGTGGCCGGAGGAAAAAAGTGAAGCTGTTTTACCCGTTTTTGATCCCTACCATCAACAAACCTGTTACATAGAGGTGTTTAATCGTGGAAAAACGCCCTTCGATTATTCTGTTAAAATTGAAGAGCCGTGGATTATTATTGACGAGAAAAAAGGCATCATTGAAGACGAAAAACGATTGTGGGTGAGCGTCGATTGGGCTAATACGCCCAGTAGTAACCACCAGGTTCCCATTACCTTTTGTGGGCCTAACAATAATTATGTGGTTGTTAAGGCCGTTATTTTTAATCCTGCATCTCAAAAAAGAGACGAAATCAATGGCTTTGTTGAAAGTAATGGATACATATCCATCGAAGCCGAACATTTCTCACAAACGGTTGAAAAACACCCGATAGCCTGGCAAGTGATTCCCGATTTAGGGCGTACCCTCTCCGCTGTGATTCCCATCCCTGTTACGGCGCCTGTCCAGAATCCCGGAGGAGACAGCCCACGTTTAGAATATCAAATATATTTATTCACCCCAGGGCTTGTTAATGTTAAAACATACCTTTCACCCACACTCAATTTCCATAATAACCAGGGATTACGATTTGCAGTTTCAATTGATGATAAACCGGTACAGATTATCAACATCCATGAAAATAAAACTTTTCAGGATTGGGAAGAATCTGTAAGGACTAATACAATTGTAGAAATATCAAAACATACTGTTAATGAACCGGGAGAGCACATCTTAAATATTTGGATGATCGATCCTGGAATTGTATTGCAAAAGATGGTAATTGAGATTGAGGAAATCGCTCCAAGTTATCTTGGCCCACCGGAAAGTTTTAACAAAAACATGAATTAGCATGAAAGTGGGAATTATCTGGTAATAATTAAATAGTGGGAAAGTTCTGCAATGAAAATTAAATTAATGATAGCGCAAATAAATACATTACTTATTGTAATGATAGGTGCCTCCCTTTTCTTCCCTTCCTGTTCGACACGAAATACCGATGAACAAAAAAATGGTCATTTCAGCAATCCAATTTTAGCAGGATTTTATCCCGATCCGAGCATCTGTAAAGTTGGCAGTAACTATTATTTAGTTAATTCTACATTTTCATATTTTCCAGGGATACCGGTATTTCATAGCAAGGACCTGGTAAATTGGAAAATAATCGGACATGCTATGGATCGGCCAGAACAAATGGATTTAACGGATCTCGGAGTATCACGCGGCATATTTGCACCGGCTATTTCTTATAATAAAGATTTGTTCTATATAACATGTACTTTAGTTGATGCCGGTGGAAATTTTGTAATTACATCAAAATCATCCCAATCCTTTTAATCCCAAGACAACGATTCGATATACCTTGCCTGAACCGTGTGAGGTAACAATTACTATTTACGATATGCAGGGTAAAGTAGTGCGCACCCTGGTCGATGCTTATCACTGTGCGGATCATTATCAGGTCACCTGGGATGCGAGAACTAATCAGAAAGAACCGGTTGCATCGGGTATCTATATTTGCCGGTTTAACGCAGACAATAGAATATTCCAGAAAAAAATGTTATTAGTAAGGTAAAAATTATATACTAATGATCATGTTCATCTGACCCGTGAACGTGACCGTGTGACACTTCTTCATCCGTGGCTTGCCGAACACCGTTTACCTCAACCTCGAATGTAAGCGTTTCACCGGCCAGCGGATGATTCCCGTCTACGGTTACCTTCTCGTCTTCAATTTTTATTACCGTAAATGTTTCAGTACCGCTTTCAGTTTTAGAGCGAAAATGCATACCTGGTTCCAGATCTTCAACGTCTTTAAAAGCGGATCGTGGTACCTGACGGACCAGATTTTCATCTCGTGGGCCATAGGCTTCCTCAGGAGGAATGGTAATACTAAATTTATCTCCCTCTTCTTTACCTTCCAGCTCTTTTTCCAGACCATGGATCAGATTTCCTCTACCATGCAGATATGCCAGTGGCTTACCTCCCTGCGATGTATCTAATACTTCCCCGCTTTTATCTGTCAGCGAATAGTGTATGGAAACGACTGCATTTTTTGTAATTTGCATCCATTCCTCCAATCTCTTGTATAGGCATAAAAGTTAAAAGGTAATAAATATTTTACACAATACAAAAAAATCCTTCATCAACCACTTCATAATACCGACTTCTTTATCAAGGAGAATTTGTAGTATCGATACTACAAATGTTAACCATATATAACATGTAAAAACTGCTGATTCAAATTTCTTTTATCCTGAGAATCTTATTTTATATGGTGGAAAAATTAATTGTTTTTGGTGAAATTATTTCGAATGAATTATAATTCATCGACTTTTTTCCGTTTCCACCAGGTAGCCAGAACAGATCCTGAAATATTCATCCAGGGACCGAATATCGCCGGTGGTAGCGCTGCACTCGCGCTTTTTAAAACATTCATAGCCAGCCCTGTAGCCATGCCTCCGTTTTGCATTCCAACTTCAAAAGCTACAGTCCTTGATGATTTTTCATCTAAGTTACTTACCTTCGCCAGCCAGTAGCCAAGCAAATAACCAACCAGGTTATGTAGAATTGATGCTGATATCAATAGTAGCCCAATAGACAGTAGTTTTTCACTTGAGCGCGCTGTTATAATCGCAATGATAAAACAGATACTGAACATTGAAACAATGGGAAGGGTCTTATCCATCCAATTATCATCTTTCTTTAAAATCACAGACATTATATACTTAACAAACGCCACTGTTCCCAACAGGACAAATCCTAATACGATTCCATGCTTCAGGGGAGACAGAATTCCAAAAAAATTCTGTTTTATATACCCGGCAAAAATCCCAATTAATATTAAAATTATGGATATGTAAAGTAAATAATGTTTTTCTAAAAACCATTTTCCTGTTCCGTATAAGATTTTATTTGCAACTATACCCGCAACAATCGGAACGATGATCATATTCAGTATGGACATCATCATTGTTATGAAATCAACAGGCACTAATTCCCCTGCTAATGTTTTCATTAAAAATGGTGTCATAATTGGGGAAGCCATCGTCGAGCAGGATGTCATGGTTACCGACAGTGCAACATTGCCCCCTGCAAGATAAGTCATCAGGTTTGATGCAACTCCACCGGGACAGGAACCTACCAAAATAATTCCTGCTGAAACTTCCGGCTCAAAGTTAAAGATAAAAGAAATCAATAATGCCGTTAACGGCATAACCGTAAATTGCAAAACCAATCCTAACAATACTGGTTTCGGCATTTTAAGAACGCGTGTAAAATCGTCAATACTTAACGTGGTGCCCATACCAAACATTATAATTTGAATCAGCGGAACGATGAGAATCGCTAAATTTATACCAGCCCATGAATCGAATAAAAAAGGGTAAAACATCGAAGCTGCTACAAATGCAAACACCCATATCGTGAATGAAAACTTCTTCAAGGAGGGATGTATCATAAAGTAGAAAGCTAACGATACGAACAAGAAAACAGTTGAGAAAGCAACATAATCATGATAGCCCGATACCCAACTTATTATCAATACAATAAGAGAAATAGCACACAGAATAATAAAGAAAGCTCTAGTTTTACCGGAAAAATTTTTCATCAAAAATCACAGTACTTTAACTCCAGAGACGATCCCAGGACCTATCAATATCCCATTCATGTGTAGGTTCAAAATATTGGCTATGCTCAGGATCTAAATGTTGTTTTACGACTTCATGATTCAATTCCACACCCAAACCTGGCTGATCAGGTAAATTAGCGAATCCCTTTTCAAGTATTGGTTTTTTTGTGATAACCAGATCTTCCCAATAGTTCAGATCAACAGAGTGGTGCTCTAAAGCTATAAAATTTTGTGTTGCAGCTGCACAGTGGACATTAGCCATAAACGAAACCGGTGTTCCGGCAAAGTGCATTGCCATGGCAACGCCGTTTTCTTCAGCATAATCACCAATCTTTTTAGTTTCCAGAATACCGCCTGCTGTTGCAAGGTCTGGGTGCACAATATCAATTGCGCGATTATCTATAAGTTTAATAAACTCTTCTTTTAAATAGATATCCTCACCGGTAGTGGTAGGTGTATCAAGAGTGAGAGAAATCTCTTTCCATTGTTCAGTATACTTCCAGGGGATCAGATCTTCAAGCCATGCCAGGTTATAAGGTTCAACCGGATTGCTTCATTATGACTGAAATGGCCGTAATGATCCGACGCAAGCGGAATATCACCTACAGCATTTCTGACCGTTGCCACATAATCAACAATGATATCAAGTCCCTTTGGTGTAATCTGAATCTGTGTGAATGGGTGCTCCGTCATACCGTAACTCATATCAGTACTCTCCCACTGGCGACTGATATCCCAATAATTGGAATTAATTACAGTACCTGGAATATCTTTGAGTAGTTCAATCCCAAAATCCATCTTTAAAAATGTAAATCCCTTATCTTTTATGCGGACTTTCATTTTTTCAGCAAAAGCATTTTTATCATCAAGTCGCGGTGTGTCCGCATAGAGCCTTATATTATCACGGTATTTCCCTCCAAGCATTTGGTACACGGGAACTCCATAGGCTTTACCTGCCAGATCCCACAGGGCCATCTCTACCGCAGATACTCCCCCACCCTGCCTGCCATGATAACCAAATTGTTTTATTTTCTTAAATATCATTTCGATAGAGCACGGATTCATTCCAAGAATTCTGCTCTTCAAAAACAGGGCATATCGCCATGATGCATGATCACGTACTTCTCCCAGGCCGTATATACCCTGGTTTGTGTCTATACGAATAACCGGGCAACGGGCATGGCCATTCATAATAACAGCATAACGCATATCCGTTATTTTTAAATCTGATGGCGAAGAATTGCGATTTACATTTGATGTTACATAGGCGAGCGTTTCTTCGATTGGATTGAAAATAAAACTGCCCAGAAGTAACCCCCCAGCTCCTATTTTTTTTAGAAAATCTCTTCTGCCTTCACGGTCTTTATTTAGTGATCGGCAGTTATCTAATATTTTTTGGGAATGTGTTTTCATAATAACCCACTTTCCTTGTATAATATACTCATATCACCATGTTCTATCCTTCATGAATGTATCTAATTCTTCTCTCGACATGGGTAATTTATCGGGATTTTCATCAAGCCATTTCAGGAAATCTTTTTTAATTTCCTCCGTCCATTGTTGATCAATCTGCCCGGGAGTATATTTACCCTCACGTAAACGCATATGTCCGAACTGATCACGTAAAGAAATAAACTCTGCATTGAGAACTACTTCCTCTACAAGCTGCGCCGGGATAAATACGACACCACCTTTCTTAGCCAATACCGCATCGCCTGGCAGAACCGTCGCATGTCCCACCCGGATTGGGATATTAATTCCTCCCAACATAACCTCTCTCAGATAGGATGGATCATATCCCTTAACCCAGGCATTAAAGCCTTCAATTTCTTCAAGCCCCTCAGCATCTCGTACAGACCCATAAAACACAACACCATTTTTAGATTTAACATAAATTGAATTACCCAAATTATCACCGATAAGGGTGCCATCAACAATTTTACCAAAACAGTCAGCCACGTAGACATCCCCATGCTGAAGCATGTCAATGGGCCAGGAATTAAAATTTCCGATTCGCTTCTCATCTTTACCCTTTTCCCGTATCAGAGTATCATAATCTGGCCGTTTGGGCAGGTACTGAACAGTGAGAGCACGTCCAACTAAAACTTCATCTTCTTTCAATATTTCCCACTGACCTTCATATTGATTATGGTAACCTTTATTTCTCAACGTACCCCATACCTCTTCGAGCGAAATCTCTTTTAACCTTTCAAGTAGGTTATCCGGTACTTCAGGTCGACCATCGTCAAGCCGCGGTCCTTCCCAATAAGGTGTGATAGCGATAATTTGTTTCTTCGTCAATGCAACTTGCTGGGCAAACACATTAATGAAGCTAAAAAAACAGATACTAATGATGAGAGTTATCTTGTACATATTTCTCCCGATTTTACTTCTAAATTTTCATTTGGCAAATTAATGTACAAAAATTAAATCAACCCTTCCAACAGTATTTAAATATGATGGCTGTACCTAGCATTGGAAAATGATACAGAGAATTTATGACGCAGGAAAAACTAACAATTATATTGATTATTTTCATCAACTTTCTCACAACAATCTCTTTACTCTGTGATACATTGTATTATGCAAGCGGCGTATACCCATAAATAGATATTTATTTCTAATAAACTATTTATTAAGTTTAAACAAATCAAGAAAACGATTCCCTGAAGCAATTTCGGCTGTTGAACAAAGCTGCATAGACTTCCTTCACAATTAACGGGAAAGCATTTGACAGTAAGGTTAATTTAGACTACTAGGATATGTAATAAAAATTAAGGAGCTTGTTATGTGTTGTGAGTGCAAAAAGTCAGAGATGAATAGACGCGAATTTATTGGTTTGTCAGCGCTGGGAATAGCCGGTGCCAGCCTTATACACCCTTATCTTGCCAATAGTGCAAGTGAAGATTGGAATCCAAATGAACCTTATAAGACATCAGGAGAAAAAATACGCGTTCAACCTGTATTATTGTATGAAATTTATCAGAGAAGAGAGGCTACTTCCTGGAGGCCATGGGGAGGTTTGCATACAGAGGAAGATGTAGAATATGAAGCAAATCGGATCTCCAATGAATTGAAAGACCAAGCAAAAAAAGCATATTTCCCAATGCAAATACTTCCACTCATTAAAGTTAAATCGCTGGAAGAAGCTGTGAATTTAGAGAAATCATCGGGTTACGATGTACCCATTATCTATGCGGCTTCCGGCGGTGGCAACATGTTAGAGGCTTGTGTTTCAGATAAAAGAGACAATTTGATATTTTTAAGGCATCGTTCCGGTCCAATTTACCTGTGGTATGAAATTATTCATAACCGATTTTTACGCAAGGGTGGACGTGAATTTGAGCTGGATACATATCGCAATCCGGCAGGTATGGATATTCATGATATTGTGGTTGACGATTATGATGAACTTCTCTATAAACTGAAAGCGCTGTATGGGATCAAAAATTTTATCGGTAAACGCATAGTTGCACTAGGCGGAAGCGGTGGATGGTGCTGTCCTCTCGCCCCTCAGGTATCACAGAATAAATTCAAATTGGATATT
>SMTZ1_10001431_pt1 | contig 23912 bp, 15 predicted proteins | sample DeeMarSWOR136_30_FD_25667 | JGI IMG/M metagenome (IMG submission 25667) | reverse complement strand
GTAAGGTCGCACTCAAGTTCCTTCCCCCGCACCTCTGCCAGGACGAGGACTGCCGCGCCCGGTTTAAACGCGAGGCCCAGGCCGCCGCCAAGCTCGATCACCCGAATATCGTGACTGTCCATGAAGTCGGCGAGCATCAGGGTCGACCGTATTTCGCCATGCAGCATCTGGAAGGACGGTCCCTGCGGGAGGTCATCCAGAGTGAGAAGCTCGAACTCGACCGCATTGTCGGGATCGCCATCCAGCTGTGCGACGGTCTCAACAAGGCTCACCGGTCGGGCACGATCCACCGTGACGTCAAGCCGTCCAATATTATCATCGACTCGAACGGCCGCCCCCGCCTGCTGGATTTCGGGCTGGCTACGGTCAAGGGCGGCGAGCACCTGACCAAGACCGGCTCCACGCTCGGTACGGTTGGCTACATGCCTCCGGAGCAGATCGAGGGGAAAGCGACCGATGCCCGCTCCGACCTGTTTTCGCTGGGCGTGGTGCTGTATGAGTTGATCGCGGGCCGGGCTCCGTTCCGGCGAGACGACGAGACCGCCACGCTGAAAGCGATCCTCGCCGATACTCCCGAGCCGCTGGCTCGATACAGGACCAACGTTTCGGATGACCTGCAACGAATCGTGACCAAGCTTCTGGACAAAGATCCTAGCCTGCGCTACCAGTCGGCGGCCGATGTTATCAGCGACCTCAAGCGGCTCGGCACCAAAGACGTCGCAAAGCCCGGGAGAACGTTCTGGCAGAGCACGCTCAACAAGTTCCTCATCGGCTTCAGCATCGGCGCCGCCCTGTTCGTGTTCAAGGAGCTGTTCTGGCCGAAGGTCGATGATACCGCCATCGAGCGCAAGATGCTGGCGGTGTTGCCGTTCGAGAATCTCGGCGATCCGGAGGACGAGTATTTCGCCGACGGCATGACGGAAGAGATTACCACGAGCCTCGCCCGCCTGTCCGGTCTGGGCGTGATTTCTCGAACCAGCGCCATACAGTACAAGAACACCGAGAAGAGCCTGAAGGAGATCGGCAAAGAGCTTAATGTCGACTACGTTCTGGAAGGGACGATCCGGTGGGACAAGTCGTCCGGCGAGAGTCGGGTGCGAATCAACCCGCAGTTGATCCGGGTATCGGATGACTTGCATATGTGGGCCGACCGCTATGATGCTGTCCTCACCGACGTTTTCGACGTGCAATCAACAATAGCTCAGGAAGTAGCGGCGGCAATGGACGTCACCCTGCTGCAGGCTGAACAGCTTGCCCTTACTGATCGCGCCAATGTCGATCCCGAAGCTTATGACTACTATCTGCGCGGCAAGCAGGACTTCACAACCTCCGGCTATCGTCAGGAGGGCATCCGAACGGCTGAGGCCATGTTTCTCCGAGCGATCGAACTGGCACCCGAGTTCGCGCCCGCGTACGCCGAGCTGGGTGCCCTCTATACCGAGCTATATTGGAACAGGATTGACACCGCGCGTGCCCTACTGGACAGCGCCAGACAACTTATCGACCGGGCTGTCAGCCTGGCGCCGGATTCGCCGGACGCGTGCCAGGCGCTCGGTTGGTATTACTACCACGGGCTGCGGGATTTCGATCGCGCCGTGGAATGGTTCTCTCGGGTGCTTGAGTTACAGCCGAACAACAGCCTGGCGACCGCCAGCATCGCCTGGGTCGAGCGGCGGCAGGGTAAATGGGAGAAGGCGACCGACGGTCTGCTCCGCGCAATCCAGCTCGATCCGCGAGATCCGTGGTACTATCACGAACTTGGCAATACCTATGTCAGCAGTGGGCGTTTTGCGCAGGCCATACTTCAGTACGATCAGGCTGCCGATCTGGAACCTGACAACGAGTGGGCGTTCTTCGGCAAATCCTGGGCGGTCCTCAACGAAACGGGTGATCCTGAGGCAGCCCTTAGGGTGGTTGATGATGGCATGCTTTACAATCCCCGCTCGGCCACCCTCACTTTCATGGCTGCATATTACAACCTGTGTGCCGGCAAGTATGATCTGGCGCTCAACTTCATGACCGGCCCCAAAGACATCTACCTATGGGAATACCGTGAGGGCATCGACTACTATACCATTAAAGGAACTACCTACTCACTGATGGGTCAACAGGAGGCGGCGCGACCATACCTGGACTCTGCCCGAGTCGTACTGGAGCACCTGGTTTCAACTGCACCCGCGGTTCCCGGCTATCAAAGCAATCTGGGAAGTGTCTATGGGTTTCTTGGCCGAAAACAGGAATCCATAGCCGCTGCCCGTCGCGGCGTTGAATTGCTGCCGGTAAGCGTCGACGCTCTCGATGGCCCCGACCAGATCCGGGATCTGGCCGCCGTCTACGCCAACGTGGGCGAATACGATCTTGCTATCGACCAGCTGGACTCCCTGTTTCGGATTCCGAGCCATTTCTCCGTGAAGTGGTTGCGCGTTGCACCGGAGTTCATTCTCCTCCGCGACCACCCGCGCTTCCAGGCGCTGCTGGAGAAGTACGAGAACTAAATGGCGTGACGTCTGACCCTGCCTTGTCCTTTGGGAAAAGTTGAAGGAGCCCGTCGCGTGCCGTTCCACTATTATGATGACAAACTGGCGGCCGAGAAGCTGCGCGCGGTATATGAAATCGCCCCGCGTCGCGTACAGCAATACCTGAACGCCGAGATCGAGCATGTTCTTGGACTCACCGAGCCCGGCGACATTGTCCTGGAACTCGGCTGCGGCTACGGACGCGTGATGCGACGGCTGGCGCCTGAAGCGGGGGAACTGTTCGGCATCGACACGTCGCTGTCCAGTCTGCGCATGGCCAGGGACTTCCTGTCCGGACAAGCCAACGTCTACCTGGCCCGTATGGACGCTGTCAATCTGGCCTTTGGCGATCCCTGCTTCGATGTTGTGATATGTATCCAGAACGGCATCTCGGCCTTTCATGTCGACCAGAAACGGCTCATCAGCGAGGGCGTGCGCGTGACCAGGAAGGGTGGTCTGGTACTCTTCTCGTCCTATTCTGCGAAGTTCTGGGATGACCGTCTGCACTGGTTTGAACTTCAGTCTCGTCATGGGCTTCTGGGTGAGCTTGATTACGCCAGGACCGGTGACGGAGTCATCGTGGGCAAAGACGGTTTCACCGCCACCACCGTCGACGAGGAGGGCTTCCGAGCACTTACTCGGGATCTGGATGCCGGTGTCAGTATCGTTGAGGTTGACGGTTCGAGCGTTTTCTGCGAGATCAGACCGTAGTCTGCAGTAGCGAATTCACCTTATCCGAGAAACGGACACAATAAACCGGAGAGACAAGAGTCTCTCCGGTTGAGCAAATTGCGGCCGAGCATCACACGCAGCCGGTCGGCTTGGCCAGGCCGGCCACTTTGCAGGCGCCTTTGGCCGGGCCGGACGGGAACAGTTCATAGACCTTCTTGAGCGGGAATCCGGTCTCCTTGCACAGCTTCCGGATCATCGGGGCAATTCCGAACTTCAGGTAGTAGTCCCGAAGATAATTCACCAGCTTCCAGTGCTCCTCGGTCAAATCTTCCACGCCCTCGGTGGTGGCGAGAGCCTTGGCAACCTCCTCGTTCCACAGCGAAGGATCGTCCATGAAACCGTCTTCATCGACCTCGATCTTGATTGTGCCATGTTCAAATGTCGGCATGATCACTCCTCAAACTTACTATGTTAATCGTTTACCCTAGTCTTCGCTTACAGTCCTTCTACAGGAACATCTCGATATGTCCGCACGGGCAGTTCTCGGCGCACTTCTTGCACCCGTTGCAGAATTCCATCTTGAACGAATACTTCTCGCCCTTGATCAACGGCTTAATGACCGCGTTGTCCTGGCAATAGCTCCAGCAGTTGCCGCAGTCAAAGCACATACCGCAGCTCATGCATCGTCTCGACTCCTTGACGGCGTCTTCCTGTGTGAGTGTTGCCGTAACCTCGGCCGTCATGCTCTTGAGCCGTTCGTCCGCCGGCATCTCGTAGGCTTTGATCCGTTCCAGGGCCTCGTACCAGTCGAGCATCATCTTGTCGGCCGTGATCTTGGGCATGTCGGAGTTGTCCGGCGGCAGAGGATCACCGGCGATCATCTCGTGGATGGCCAGCGCCGCCACCCGACCGTGCGCGATTGCGTCGATCACCAAACCGAGGTTGATATTGTCGCCGCCGGAGAAGGTGCCGTCTTCCTTGGTCTTGTATTTGTCATCAACCTTGATCCAATCCTTCCCCTCGATCAGGTGATCAAAGCCGGCGAAATCCGGCTCCTGACTGATGGCGGCGATCAGGGTAGTGAAATCCAGATCATAGGTGTCGCCCTCGATCGGCACCGGACGGCGACGCCCCGACGAGTCCGGCTCGCCGAGTTCCATCCGCTGGCATTTCATGCCGGTAGCGAGACCGTTGCCATCGGTGTAAATCTCAAGCGGCGCGGCCAGAAGATCGATTCTGACTCCTTCCGCCTCGGCGCCGTCGATCTCCTCCTGAATGGCGGGCATTTCGGTGCGCGTGCGACGATACAGTATGATCGCTTCCGCGCCCAGCCGCCGGGCCACCCGGGCGGCGTCGATGGCGGTGTCACCGCCGCCGATCACGACGACTTTTTTGCCCACTTCGACCGTCTCACCGGCATTGGCGCGATGCAGGAAGTCGGTGCCGGTGAAGACGTTTTCGGCTTCTTCACCTTTGACTCGAAGCTTCAAGCCCCGGTGCGCACCGAGACCGACAAAGGTCGCCTTGTATTCTTTGCGGAGGTCATCCATAGAGACCTCCTGGCCGACTGCGGTATTCAGTCTCAGCTCAACGCCCATGTCCAGAATCCGCTGGACCTCGGCATCCAGAACCGCCGGTGGGAGGCGGTAGTCGGGAATGCCGTAACGGAGCATACCGCCCGATTTCGGGAAGGCCTCAAACACCGTCACCGGGTAGCCCCGGCGCGCCAGATGATAGGCGCATGCCAGACCGGCCGGGCCGGAGCCGACCACTGCGATTTTCTCGGCCCGCGCCGTCTCGGTCAGTTTCTTCGGCTTCAGACCCCTATCCAGACCGTAGTCACCGATATAACGCTCGAGCTTGTTGATGCCGACCGCTCCGTCCTTCTCCTTGCGGTTGCAGGCGGTCTCGCACGGGTGCGGGCAGACCCGGCCACAGACCGACGGGAAGGGCGTGGTCTCCGCAAATATGTAGAACGCTTCTTCCAGCGCCTGATCGAGCGGCTTCTCGTGCTTCTCGGCCAGCGAGATAGTCATGATCATCTCGCGAATCTTGTTATGGTTGGGGCAGCCGTCGATACACGGCGGCATCTTTTCAACAAATTTGGGCCGGTACGGTGAAGTCTCGACCGAGGACGCGCCGCCGGCGCTCCTGAGGCTCTTCAGACCCAGCTTTTTCTTCTTTACGACTTTAGCCATAGTGTCACTTTCTCGTTGCTCAACAATACCGGCACGCCCCGCCGGGTGTCACCAGTCACACATCAGATTCAGCAGCGTTCGTTTATCAGCAGCCCGACATCTGAGGCTGAACCCCTATATCGGAATTACAATTCGCTTTCATAGAGTTGTCCGGCGCGCGGTCCAATTGCAGAGCCCGGCCCTCAGCCTCGCCCGCCAATCCGGCGCGCCCCATACTCACACGATACTCGGCGGCGCGCGCTGCCACCGCCCCGGCCCACGACGGCACGCCCGACGCGTGCACGTGCGTATAGCCGGCCAGACAGTTCTTATACACCACTCCATCGCGGCGATTACCCAGGCCAATTCCGCTGAGCATCGTCATGCATCCATGATCATTCGGCAATTCCGTCACCGGGCCGGAGTAGTGAAACTCGTGGCCATGCAACACCGTGCCCCGATCAAAGAACGGATTATCCCGGTCAATCCGGCACTCCGTGTAGCCGTGGCCGACCGGCCGCTCGTGCATGACCAGATCAAACGCGAAGACTCCGGCCATCGGATACGTCCGCTCGCCTCGCACCAGATTACGGCAGAGATAGATCAACCCGCCGCACTCAGCGTAGACCGGGAGACCGTTCCCCACCGCCGCCTTCACCGACGCCAGCATCGACCGGTTATCGGCCAGCCGATCGGCGTGAGTTTCCGGAAAACCGCCGCCGATATAGAGGCCGTCCACCTCGGGCAGACCGGCATCGGCCAGCGATGACACCGGGACCAGTTCGGCTCCGGCGATTTCGAGCGCTTCCAGATTCTCCGGATAGTAAAACGTAAAAACAGAATCCCGGAAGTACCCGATTCGCGCCCGGAGTTGCGACCGTGGCGCCCGCTCAGGCTCAGTAGCGGCCAGCGGCCCTGCGCTATGGGCAGTCTTCAACAGACGGTCGAGATCGAGATGCGCCTCGGCCAGCGAAAGCAGACGGTCCTGGAGTTCGGAGTTTTTGCCGAACTCGGCCGGAGTGACGAGTCCGAGATGACGGCCGGGTATCAGGGCAGAATCGGCCGCCAGACGAGGCAATGCTCCCAGCACCGGAAGCCGGCAGGATTGCTCGATCGCCTCGGTGATCACCCTCCGGTGGCGCGTCCCCGCTATCTGATTCAGGATGACCCCGGCCAGCTTCACATCGGGCTCGAAGGACTGGCAGCCTTTCACTATGGCCGCCACCGTGCGGGTGGTCTTGGTGCAGTTGATTACCAGCACGACCGGGGCCTTCAGCAGCCGGGCCAGCGACGCCGTGCTGTGCGTTCCTTCACTATCCCTGCCGTCAAACAGACCTCGATTACCTTCGACGATAGCAATATCCGATCCTTCCGCCGCCGTAACAAACGAACTCCGGACATCCTCAGCTGCCACCATATAGGTATCAAGATTGCGACAGCGCGAGCCGGCCGCCCAGGACAGCCAGGCGGCATCGATATAGTCCGGCCCTTTCTTGAAGACGGACAGGCGCAAACCTCTCCGCTTCAAGGCTAACAGAAGACTGAGGCTGGTTATCGTCTTGCCTGAATCTCCAGACAGCCCGGCGACAACCAGCCTTGGACAATTCATCGCCATGCGTTCAGAAGCCCGTCTTGTTAGTTGGCAGCACTCTCTTTGTGCGGGATCTCAATATAGCTGCCGCCAAAGTAGGTGTAAACGCAGCGGCCGGAGTTGATCAGCTGCTTGATCGCCTCCTTGCAGGTCTTCTTGTCGGCCTCGTCGCCGTAAAGCTGCTGCATGGACTTGGTAAGGTCCATGGCCTTGAGCTTCTTTACGCCGTGAGCCTCCTTGACCAGCTTGTACATGGCCTCGGCTATTTCCTCGACCGTCTTAGCCATTCCACACTCCTCAGAAAGTTAGATGGGTCGAGCGCTTGTAGGTCAGACCGGCGTGCTTGAAGTCGTCGATATGTTCCTTCTGGAACCCGATACCCGTCATCTTGAAGAACTTCGGCCAGCCGATCCGCTCGATCCACTCGCCCATTCTCTCATACTTACGCGCGTTGGCCGCCCACAACTCGACCAGGTTCTTGATCGCCCCGGTGACCTCCGGCCAGCGCGGCGGATTGTTCGGCAGGAACGGAATCGCCAGCTTGGAAAACATCGGCTCGTGCCGGGCATTCGATACCTTACCGCCGACCCAGATCGAGACCCCGTCATTGAGCGCGTCGGCAATCGGAAGGGCCGGGCAGACCGTGAAGCAGTTGGCACAAAACATGCACTGCTCCTCGATAATCTCGACCGACTCATGCCCATCAACCCTCGCCGGACGAATCGCCGCCGTCGGGCAGGAAGCACTCACATTCGGAATCTCGCACATCTTCTTGACCCGGTCATGCAGGATCCGCGGCGGGCGACGGTGAATACCCAGGATAGCAATGTCCGAGCAGTGTACCGCACCGCACATGTTCAAACAGCAGGCCAGCGCGATACGCAGCTTGCCCGGCAGATTCCGGTTCTCGAAGTGGTCGATCAAATCGTCCATGACGGCCTTGACGATACCCGAAGCATCGGTGGCCGCCGAGTGACAGTGAATCCAGCCCTGGGTGTGAACGATCGATGAGATCGAGTTGCCGATACCGCCCACCGGGTGGCCCAGTGCCTTCAGGTCCTTAATGAGCAAATCGACGTTTTCCTGTTTGTCCGTGAGGAACTCGACGTTGTGCCGGCTGGTAAACCGCAGATGCCCACCACAGTACTTGTCGGCCAGGTCGCAGTACATCCGAATCTTGTTAATACTGATCAGACGGCCGGAGGCCGCCCTGACCGTATATAACTTGGCCCCTGTCTCCGACACATGCACCATAACTCCCGGCTTCAGGATCTCATGGTACTTCCATTTGCCCCAATTTTCCTTGACTATAGGCGGCAGGAATTGCTCATAATGAGGAGGGCCATAATCGGTCCGTCTTTCTTGCGTTGCATCAGCCATAATATATACCTCTAATTCGTTACGTTTTCCTGTTCAGCGACTATCCTTCTTTTCCCTCTTCGCCCTCATCCTCTTCAAAGTACTCTTCGTAGAAGACATATGGGTTCTCACGGGGATGGGCCACCATCTCGGCGACTGGTTCGAGCTCGATCGCCTCAAGGAAGTTACCCATGCCGACGCGCTGGATGAACTCACCTACACGCTCGCGGTTCTTGCCTTCCTCGCACCAGATGTCCCAGATGCGCTCGGTCACGTCTTTGATTTCCTGGTACGGCGGTTCCATCTTGATGAACGGGATAATCACCGACGACAGCATAGCACCTTCGACGATCGGGGCCTTGGAACCAAGTAGAATCGTGGCGCCCCGATCCTTGCCGGGAGCCAGCGCCTTGGGCATAGCGTTGATGCAATGCATGCAGCGACGGCAGTAGCTGTTTTCGATCTTGAGTTCCTTGCCGTCCCAGTCCATACACTTGGCCGGGCAGTTACTCACCACGTCTTTCTCGATGTCCATGCCCTCATCGGCGTATTTCTTGACGGCCGCCTTATCGATCTGGATCTCATCGCGCCAGGTACCGATTATTGACATGTCGGAGCGGGCGATTGACGCCACGCAGTCATTCGGACACCCGGAGAATTTGAACTTGAACTTGTACGGAAACGCAGGACGATGGATTTCATCCTGGTAGTTCATAGTGAAGTCGTAGCAAGCTTTCATGGTGTCGTAGCAGGCCCACTCGCAACGGGCCATCCCGCAACAGCAGCTCGGCGTCCGAACGTCGGAACCGGAACCGCCGATATCGAAATCGATCTTCTGTAGTTCTGAGAAGGTCGGCTCCAACTCGTCGGTCGTAGTCCCCAGGAGAATAATGTCGCCCGTCGAGCCGTGCATGTTAGTAATACCGGAGCCGTGTTTTTCCCAAATGTCACAGATCTTGCGCAGGACCTCGCTGGTGTAGAACCATCCGGCTGGATGGTTGATACGCATGGTATGAAAATGCGAGATGTTCGGGTATTCCTCCGGCAAATCGTTATAACGGCCGATAACGCCGCCACCGTAACCCATCACACCAACTATGCCACCGTGTTTCCAATGGCCGATCTTCTCACGATACGACCGCTCCAGGCAACCCAACAGGTCTCGACACGCCGGGCTGGTCTCGGCCGCCATCTTGATCTCTTTGACAAAGCTTGGCCATTTCCCCTTTTCGAGCTCATCAAGCATCGGGGTTTTTGGAATTGCATCTGCCATTTTTGCTCCTCAACTTGAGAATCTATTATTGTATTGCTTCTTGTCCACCACAGCCGGGGTGTTCTTTTACATCTCCGATCCGAAAGCGAAGATCCGGGGCGGAAACCGCCGAATACACCGGCCCGAGTTAGTTACATTTTTCACTATCGCAAGTTCTTCTTAACACAATAGGCGCCAACTGTCAAGCCGAAAATGTGAAAAAAGTAATTTGCGCCTAACTCATATATCATGTATCGTCAATTCCCCAATGAACTTGATTCTGATTTATAAACATTTACCCCACAACATATTACGCGGCAAGCCAGAGGTCGCGCGTTGAAAAAACCATCGCTGAAAGTCCCGGCTACAAACCGAAAGTCTACCATAACTTGGGTGGAAACCGGTTCCGACCCACAGGGGAACATCCGGACTCGCGTCAATGAAAGACCCCCCAAATCGGGGGGTCTCAACCGGACAAATATAGTCGCCCTAACCTCCGCTACATACCCTTGTACGGGTTAAAGCCGATCGATTCGATCGTCTCGAGGAAGTCATCGAAGATTTTTGGGATCTTGTCTTCGTCAGTGATGGCGACTTCATGGACCTCAACGCGCTCCTCTTCGAGCACCAGCTGGACAAGCTTTTCCCGGACATTATCCATCCGGTATTCGGCCAGTTCCGAGCCGCGCACAAAGTGGCACTGGTAATCATCCCCCTTGCGGCAGCCCAGCAGGATGACGCCGTCGAAGCCGGACGCCAGGGCGTCGCTTATCCAGACCGTATTCATCGAACCGAGGCACCTCAGCGGAATAATGCGAATCATGGCATTGTACTGCAGCCGCTTCATGGCGGCCGCTTCCAGCGCCGGCAGAGCGTCGTTCTCACAGACAAAGGCCAGAATACGCGGCTTCTCCTCGAACTCGTCCGGGACGTCGATTGCCTTGATCATCGATGATATCATGTTGATGCTGTAGTTCTTGAAGGAGACAATTCGTTCCGGACAGGCCCCCAAGCAGATACCGCAGCGACGGCACCGCAGCGGGTTCGGTTTTGGCGTACCCTTATCGTCTTCGTCCAGAGCGCCGAACGGGCATTCCTCCGTGCACCGCTTGCATTGAGTGCAGCGCTGCAGGAAGAATTCCGGGTAGCTCAGATCACCGGCCCTCGGATGAAGCCCCCGGCCCTGGGCGATCGCCTCCACGGCCTGGATCGATTTCAGGGCCGCACCGTAAGCGTCGTTGACACTCGAGGCAAAGTCCATCGGCGCCCTCACCGCACCGGCCGCGTAAATACCGGTACGCCGGGTTTCATACGGGAAGCAGATGAAATGAGAGTCGGGAAAACCGTATTTGAGAGTCGGAAGGTCGGTTCCCTGTCGATAAGAAAGGTTGAGAATCTTGGCACCCCGTTCCGCGCCGGCCGCCTCCTTCTTGCCGTCGGCGGTGGTGCCGGCCTGCTGCTGGTTACTCGGCTCGCCTTCCGGCTTCGTCTCGACTGCTGTCCCGGCGGCCTCGGCCGGTTCGTCCGGCACCTTGGTGGAAGGCACCATACCGGTAGCCAGAACGACCATGTCGGCCTTGATGCGAATGTCCTCGCCCAGCAGAGTCTGCTCAACATCGACCGCAATCCTGCCGTCACTATCCTTCATCACGCCTGCGATTTCACCCTTGGTAAAGAAGACCCCGTCGTCGTTCTGCACGTGGGCGTAGAACCGCTCGAACTGCGCCGGTGAGCGAAGGTCTTTGTAGACGATGTAGATCTTGGCGTCCGGATACTGTTCCCGGACGTACATCGCCTGTTTCAGCGAGACCCGGCAGCAGACCGATGAGCAGTACGGCAGATGATCCTGGTCACGCGAACCGGCGCACTGGATGAAAGCGATACTGTCGATCGGCTTTCCGTCCGACGGCCGTTTGATTCCACCGTTGGCGACCATTTCCTCCATCGCGATGCTGGTGATGATATCGGGCGAAGCGCCGTAGCCGAGATGGGTCAGCTTTGAAGCATCGTACGGTTTCCAGCCGGTGGCCAGGACGATCGATCCAACCGTGAGTTCGCTGGATTGCTGGCCGTTCTTCAGCGCGACCATCAGCTTACCCGGCTGACCGACTGTCTTGCCGATCTGCGTTGACTTGTGTACCGTAACGTTGGGGTGGGATTCCACCTGCTGAATCAGATCCTGTACCCCGGTGTCTTCGAGGTCCTGATACGGCGGACGTTTGGGGAAGGCCTTTTTGAATGCCGTGGCCCAGCCGCCCAGACGAGCTTCTTTCTCGACCAGCGTGACCTTGTAGCCGGCATCCGCCGCCGCCCTGGCCGCAGTGAGGCCGGTCATCCCACCGCCGACCACAAGAATGTCCTTGCTGATTTCCTCGATCAGAGGTTCGAGCGGTTCGGTGGCTTTGACTCTGGCCACCCCCATCCGGACATAATCCTCAGCCAGCATCTGGGTATCTTCGTCTCCGGCCGGATGGCACCAGGCAACCTGCTCCCGCAACGGGGTACGGTCGACCAACACGTCCTTGCCGAAATCGAATAATTCCGGAAACGACCGCGGCGAGCAGGCGGCTACCACCACGCGGTTGACCCCTTCGTTCTTGATATCGGCGTTGATCAGACCGACCCCTTCCTGGCTGCACAGGATATCGTGACTCTTGCACAGGTGGGCTTTGGCATCAGTGGCGACTTTCGTCAGTTTGTCACAATCAACGGACTTCCCGATGTCACAGCCCTTGCAGATATAAACACCAATCTTGGCTTCCATCGCTCTCACCTCCCTCCGCCCACGTTGATTGCCTTGAGCGCCGCACCGGTGGCGTCCTGCACGGTGGCGGCTACGTCGAACGGCCGGACCGCCGTGCCGGCACCGATCACACCCTCACCGCCGTCGGAGACCACGAAACCGAACTCATCGAGCGGCGTTTTCAGCGGAGGCGCCTGGTCGGCTGTGTTCGGAACCATGCCGACCGCCAGCACGGCCATCTCCACCTCGGTCCGGGTAATCTTCCCGGTCAGGGTGTTCTCGGCTTCGAGAATGACGTTTCCGTTATCCGGGTTCTCAATGATCCTGGCTACCTTACCTCGGTGGAAGAAGAACTTCTCATCCTCCTGCACCTTGGTATAGAAATCCTCCATCCGGCCGGGTGAACGGACATCGATATAGAACAGATGGATCTCGGCCTCAGGATATCGCTCTCTCACGTAGGTGGCTTGCTTCATCGACGCCAGGCAGCAGACCGCCGAGCAGTACGGCAGATGCTTCTCATCGCGCGAACCGGCACACTGCACGAAGCCGATCTTCTTGATCTCGGCGCCGTCGGATGGCCGCACCACCTTGCCGTCCGTCGGCCCGGTCGGGGAGGCATACCGTTCCATCATGACGTTCGTAATTACGTTGCGGTACTGGCCGAAACCGAGGTTGTCCAGCCGGGTAGCATCGTACGGTCGCCAGCCGGTGGCCCACACAATCGCCCTGGCTTTGACCGTGATCGTGCGCGGCTGCATCGAAAGATCGATGGCTCCATACTCGCAGGCCTCGACACATTTTTTCATCCGTTCGTCGCCCGCGTACCTGGGGTCAACCACATAGCGAGGCGGGTAAGCCATCGCGTGCGGCCGATAGATCGCCCTGGTCTTTGTGAGGCCATAGTTGAAATCGTCTTCGCGCTCAATCTCACAAACCTTCTCGCACTCGCCGCAGGCGGTACATTTCTCATTCACGTAGCGGGGATTGAGTCTGATCCTGACCTCGTACTCGCCGGGATCACCCGACACACTCTCCACCTCGGCCAGCGTAAGAACCCGTATGTATGGGTTGACCCGCATCCGTTTGAGATTGATTTCGATGCCGCAGGTCGGGGGACAAAGCTTGGGAAAATACTGGTTCATCGCGGCCACCCGGCCGCCGATGGAAGCCAGTCGTTCCACCAGCACCACGTGCCGGCCGATCTCGGCCGACTCGATGGCGGTGGTCATGCCCGCGATACCGCCGCCCACGACCAAAGTGTCGGCCTTTACCTGCTCGTCGGTGCCGGCGGCTGGTTCAAACTGAGCCATCTGGATACTCCCTATATGTCAACGTCACTTACGTACCTATCCGTGCTCCGGCAATTTCCGCCGATAATAGCCGCAGAGGGACGCGGTGTCAAGCTCGGTTGTTAATTTTTTCACAACAATTTTCCGCGCCCGCAGACCGTCTGCTCGCTTAACCCTTTATTTTGCAACGCATAATGCCAGGTTCTCCTCTGAGGCCATCTGTGCCTTTACCAGTAACTTATGACCATCTGGGCATCGCCCCCGGATACTGTCGGCTCCGGATGTAACAACCTCGCCGGTCCCGACCCTAACTTTAATAATGGCAGACTCCGCGAAACCATCATCAAGCGGGTGATTGACATGGCGCCTCTCATACTCCCCCGGACACGGCCGATTTCGACGGCTCTGGCACTCCTACTGTTCCTGGCCATTGGTCCAGGCCCCGGCCTCATGGCAGAAACATCTGACAATCCCCAGGCCCCCGGTGTAAACGTGCTCTTCCTGATGAGCCGAAACTTCGGCGTGAACTACTTTCTCGACCGCGACCGGTTCGAGGAGTACGGCTGGAGCGTTACCCACGCCGGATTGCTGGACACAATCCCGCCCTGCGGGTTCTATTACTGGCAGTACCAGGTCGCGCCGATCGTTCCCGATGTGCTCGTGTCGGACATCCCCTCTCTGGATGAATATGACGTCCTCACGTTGTCTTCATCCACGAAGTTCCTGTCGCCCATCCCCTATGACGAATTCCTCAACAGCCCGGAAGTGCTTGCCCTGATACGCAATGCGGTCGATCGAGGCATGGCGGTCTATACGACGTGCCACGGGTCCCGAGTGCTGGCCGCAGCCGATGTTATCCGCGGCAAAGAGACCATCTGCGACCCGAAGTTCCGGGGTGAGATCGAACGAGCCGGCGGGATTTTCGTCGAGAAGGACCATCCCCCTATTATCGCCGGCTCGATCGTAACCGGCGCCCGGGGTCAGTATAACAATGTCGTCAATAACCAGGCGATAGCTACGGCGATTGAGGAGAGCCGTGGCCAGCGCGGCGTGAAGGAGGCACGGGACATAAAGGGTTTCGCCACCGGTCAGCCCGAGTTCACGCAGGGTGACGTGGTCTGGGCCCGTACGATCGGCGGCAGCGGAGCCGACGGCGCCCGAGCGATATGCGAGACCCGGGACGGCGGTTATCTCCTGGCCGGTTACACTTTCTCGGAGGGTTCCGGCGACGCCGATATGTGGGTTATTCGAACCGACTCCGAAGGTGCGGTTGAATGGACCCGCGCGATCGGCGGTACCGGCACCGAGTATGCGTATGGATGTGACGCCACTGATGACGGGTTCATCCTCACCGGCTACACGACCTCGTTTGGTGCCGGCTCGAAAGACGTCTATCTCGTCAAGCTGGACCTCAACGGTAAGGAGCAATGGTCCAGGACGTATGGCGGCACGAGCTGGGCCGTCGGTCAGTCGGTGTGCGTGACGAGCGACGGCGGCTTTCTGGTCTGCGGCTTTACCCATTCAACGGGAGCCGGAGAAGAAGACGTCTACCTGATCAAGACCGACCGCGACGGGCAGGAAATCTGGTTTCGAACCTACGGCGGTGCACGGTTCGAGCTGGGTCATTCGGTTTACGAGTGCGCCGACGGATCAATTATGGTTGGCGCTTCCACCGGAACTTTCGGTCCCGAAGGCAACTCCAACGCTTACTTGCTAAGGCTTGACAAGGACGGAAGTGAAATCTGGAGCGAGGCTTTCGGAACCCAGGGCCAACTCGGTCATGGTTTCGACTGGTGCCGCGCCATGTGTCCAACCCGTGATGGCGGCGCGGTGCAGGTGGGGTACACCGATGCCGAGGATATCATGAATGTCTACGCCGTCAAAGCCGACAGTCAGGGCATAGAGGTCTGGTCGAGGACTTTCGGCGCCAGCAAATTCTACGACTTCGCCCAGGCTGTGCGACAGACTGCCGATGGCGGATTCATCGTCGGCGGCACTGCCAAACTGAACGGTGACGTGACCTGCCCGTACAACAACCAGGTGTATCTGGTCCGGCTCGACAGCAACGGTGAGCGCCTCTGGGAGAAGGTCATCGGCGGTCCACGGTCCGATTGGGGGAGTGCTCTTCTTGAAACCGGTGACGGTGATTTCGTAGTCGTGGGTCATACTCTCTCGGGCGGCGCCGGTCAGTCCGACGTTCTCATGATGACAGTGAGCGGCGAGCCGCCGCCAGCCGAAGAGGGATAGCCGGGCAGGCCGAATCTCTTGATCCCCATCCCCAATCTGCTCGTCGAATGAGCCTCCGAACAAAGGTATTGACTGGGCCGGTCTCCTGCTGTTTCTTCGACAACAGGTTCGCGATCTGCGAACCGGGCATGAACTCAATTTTGCAACCGGTGGCCGCACCGTGAGAAACATTGCACCCGATATTTACCGCCAGCGCCTGCTGATTGAGGGGTACTATAACATCGATGTCTCTCCGGACACCGTCGCGCGTTTTCTTTACGGAGTCGCACAACACCTCAATCTACGCACGTACGGTGAGCCCGTAATTCACTCACCCGATGGCAAGGGCAGGGAAGTCAACCAGGGTTTCGATGCCTTCATACCGTTGGTCGACTCGGGTATTTCGCTGTACATCTGGAGCCACGCGAGATTCTTCTCTGCGATCATATATAGTTGCAGAGCCTTCGAAGCATCCCGGGCGGTGGCTTTTGCCGAGTCCTTCTTCGAACCCGAAGATCACCTGTTTCACAAGAGCTTCTGAGACAATGCCCTTCGCTCAGATGACAAGGCGTTGAGCGTTATGAACATAGAAAGACAACACATTGCGGAAGTCGTCCGAAGGCAGGCCCCGCCGAATCAATTCTCCGGCGTGATACAGATAAGGAACCGTGGGGCGGTCGTGTTCGAAAGCGCCTACGGCCTGGCCAACCGGGCCGACGAAATCCCCAATCGCATTGACACGAGGTTCGCCATGGCGTCGGGCTGCAAGATATTCACGGCTGTCGCGGCCTGCCAGCTCGTCGACCGGGGTTTGCTCTCCTTTGACGCGCGTCTGTGTGACTGTCTGGACCTTCGTTTTCCACATTTCGACACCAACGTGTCGGTTCACCACCTGTTGACCCACACCTCCGGCATCCCGGATTATTTTGACGAACAGACGATGGATGACTACGCCGCTTTATGGCGCGAGCGGCCGATGTACACCATCCGCTCACCGCGAGATTTCCTGCCCATGTTCCAGAATGAGAAGATGCAGTTTGCTCCAGGCGAGAGATTCTACTACAGCGAATCGGGGTTTATCACGCTGGGGCTCATTGTCGAACACCTGAGCGGCCTGGGCTTTCAGGATTACATTCAGAAGAACATCTTTGAGCCGGCCGGTATGAGCGACTCCGGCTACCTCGCCACCGACCAGTTGCCGCCGCGCACGGCCCTGAACTACATCTACGATAAGGCAACCGACAGCTGGCGGACTAACATCTTCGCCGTGCCGATTATCGGCGCACCCGACGGCGGGGCTTTTACCACCGCGCCCGACATGTCCGGATTCTGGCACGCTCTAAACCAGAGGCACCTGCTGAGTGAGCATATCACGAAGCAACTTTTGACCCCATACGTCCGGGCTGAAAGCGAAGGAGCCGATATGTACCACGGGTACGGAGTCTGGATCACGCTGCGAGACGACCGGGTTATCTGCTACGGCGTTCAAGGCTATGACCCCGGCGTGGCCATGCGTTCGACCAACTTCCCCGCTCAGAGCCTGGAGATCACCATGCTGGGAAACACCAGCGAGGCGCTCTGGCCGATCTACCGCGACATACTGGAAACCCTTGGACTCAACTAACCAAGCTGAGGTGAGACGATGATTATTCGCTCGACGAATACAGACGACCTGGATTTCTGTGTCGCCTGCGTTACCCGCGAAGGCTGGTTGAGCGAAACGCGAGCGGTCTTCGAGGGGTTCCTCGCCTATGACCCGCGCGGCTGTTTTGTGGCGGAGGATAACGGCCAACGTATCGGTATGATCGTCGCCGCCGCCTACGACACCTGCGGCTTCCTGGGTGAGCTGATTGTGATTCCGGAACGCCGCAAACAGGGCATCGGACGACAATTGATGGAGCACGCCATCGGATATCTACAGGCCCGAGGCTGCCGGAGTATGTATCTCGACGGTGACACCCCGGCCGTCCCGCTTTATGAGCGCCTGGGCTTCCGTGTGGTCTGCCGCTCGCTCCGCTTCCTGGGCACGCTTCAAGGAGAAACATCGGAGGGTGTGCGCATGATGACTCCGACCGACCTTGAAACCGTATGCGCGATTGACCGGTCAGCCTTCGGCGCCGACCGCAGCTTTTTCATAAAACGACGTCTTAAGCTCTTTCCTCAGCTGTGCCTGATTCAGACGGGCGAGAATCAGATCACCGGTTTCATCATGGGGCAGCCCGGGAACGGGGTGGTGGCGGTCGGTCCCTGGTTCGTTGGGGACGGGTTAACCGACCCGCGAGGACTGCTGCACATGCTGGCTCACCATTGTGGTGGACAGAAACTTCGCATGGGTGTACTCGAATCAAACGCTCCGGCCGCGGCCCTGATGCGATCGCTAAGGACCTTCGAAGAGACTGAATCGAGCTGGCGGATGGTCCTTGGTCCGGATATCGGTCCGGGCGGATCACCCCGCTTGTACGCCGTCGGAACACCCGCAAAAGGTTGATTCACACAGAAATACGCGATCGTTGAATCCGCTTGCTTTTCTCCGTGCGGCGATGGATATTGGTATTCATCAATAGCAAACTAAGAAGATGCCTTTAAGGGCATTAAGCAAGCGCGGGCATCCGGCACAGCTGAAGCTGGTGCTACGCTGTCCCTGGCGCAAAGGAGAACCCGTTATGTCACACCCTTCCCGCTGGAGTCGCATGAATGCGACAGGTATGGCACTACTTTCATGCCTGATAGTGCCGGCCGTTGCGCTGGGAGCCACACTCAACGGCACGGTCACGGACAGGACCGACGGCCAGCCGCTTCTCGGCGCCACCATCACGGTCAGACCACACAGTCCCTCCGGTCAGGTGCTGGGGATTGCGACCGATGAAACCGGCGACTATGAGATCACGAAAATCCCGCCCGGTGATTACCACGTCCTCATCTCTTTCGTCGGCTACTCGACCGAGACATTCGAACTGGTCGTAGGTTCCGCAGGCGACCAGGCCCGGCAGGACGCCGCTCTCACACCCAGAGTGGTCGACCTGCACACCATCTCCGTGACGGCCTCGCGCCGCCCTGAGAAGCTTAACGACGCTCCCGCCTCGGTGAGCGCCGTCGGATCGGAAGCGGTTGCGGAACGCACTACTCTGACGCCCACCGACCACGTCTCGGGTCTGCCGGCGGTCGACGTAGCCCGAACCGGGCTGAACCAGACCAACATGGTCACCCGCGGTTTTAACAACATATTCTCCGGTGCTCTGCTGGTTCTGGTGGACAACCGTCTGGCCCGGGTGCCGTCGCTGCGTTACAACGCCTATAACTTCATTCCCACGGCGAATGATGACATCGAGCGGATCGAGATCGTCTCCGGCCCCGGTTCAGCCCTTTACGGACCAAACTCGGCGGCCGGCGTGATGCACATCGTCACCAGGTCGCCCTTCGGTTCCGAAGGCACCACTATCAGTGTCGGCGGGGGTGAGCGTGAACTCGGACTGGGATCTTTTCGCCATGCCGGCAGCGTGAATAACCGGATCGGGTACAAGATAACCGGCCAGTACTATCAGGGCATCGACTGGAAGCATCGCGAACCATCGGAGCCGCCACAGGTAATCAAGTTTCGCCCGACTCCGGAAGGCCCCGATTATGCGGGCGAGACGGTGAGCAACGCCCGCGATTTCAAGACCGAGAAGCTTTCCGGCGAAGCGAGAGTGGATTTCCTCATTGATGAGAACACCTCGCTCATCGTCAACGGCGGCTACAACCGCGGCAGCGGTATCGAGCTGACCGGGCTGAGCGCCGCCCAGGCCATCGACTGGGGATACAGTTACTTCCAGGCCCGCATGAGATACAAGGACCTCTTCGTGCAGGGATTCGTGAACGCCAGCAATGCCGGCGATACCTACCTGCTCAATACCGGACAGCTGATCATCGACCGCTCGCGCGTCTGGGCGGCTCAGGTTCAGCACAGCTATCAGCCCGATGATCGCTGGTTGTTCACTTACGGTGGCGACGCGATCCTGACCCGTCCCAACACCGACTATACGATCAACGGCCGCAATGAGGACGATGACAACATCGACGAGTTCGGCGCCTACGTACAGGCGGAAAGCAAGCTCACCGACCAGTTCAAGCTCGTGGGTGCCGCGCGCGTGGACGACCACAGTCGCCTGGAGGATTTGGTCTTTTCGCCGCGCGCGGCCCTGGTTTTTCAGCCCAATGACTACCATAGCCTGCGGTTCACTTACAACCGCGCCTACGCCACCCCGGACAACAACAATCTTTTCCTGGATATCATGTCGCTGGCTGACCCCTTCCACACCGGCATTGATCTTCGTGTCCAGGGGGTACCGGAAACTGGATTCCACTGGCGGACCGACGACGCCGGCCCGATGTTCCGCTCACAGTTTTCGCCCTTGATTGGCGGTCAGCTTGACGATTACTATTCACTCGGTGTTCTCTCACCGCAACTTACCAACGCTGCCTGGGCGGCCGGCATTCAACTGGCCCGAGGCGGATTGATTGAAACGCTTACCACACCGGTTTCACAGGGAGGGCCGGGCCTCGATCCGGCCACGGCCGCCACTATTGCCGACGCCGCCGTATCGGTCGCACCAGGCACCATTAGTCCGCAGGGTACGATCATGCGCGTTCTTGACCTGGACACGCAGCAGCCGATCCTCGTCGGACCCGATTACGTCGCCGACATCGAGCGTCTCAAACCGGCCATCACGCAGACTCTCGAACTCGGTTACAAAGGCGTATTGAGTGACCGGCTCCGTTTTTCGATCGATGCCTACCGCACGAAGAAACACAATTTCGTGGGACCGCTCACCGTGGAAACGCCCAACATATTCATGAATATCGACCCGCTTGGGCTCGCAGCTGAGATCGGGCCTGCCATCGGCGTCGCTTACGCTACCGCCGATCCGGCAACCCAGGCTCTGCTGAACCAGCTGGATCAGAACGCCAACGGCCCGGTCGACGAACTGGTGGCTATGTTTATCGAAGGCGGCGCCAGTACCGCTCTGGGGACGGTCACACCTGAGGAGGCTATGAATCCGACCGACGTGATGGTCACCTATCGCAATTTCGGGGACATTACGTATTACGGAATGGATTTCTCGTTCGCTTACCACCTGAATCGGCACTGGGATTTCGGCGGGAGTTACTCGTACGTCAGCAAGAACTTCTTCCCCAGGGATGACGACCAGGTGCACGACATACACCTGAACGCCCCGCGCAACAAGTTCGGCGCTTACGTGCAGTACGGGCATCCGACCCACCGGATCGAAGCCCGGGCGCGCGTGCGTTACGTCGATGCCTTTAACATGGTCAGCCCGTTTTTGGGCAGCCGGGTGGATTCTTACATCCTCGTCGATGTGAATGCGGGCGTCAACCTGTTGCGCAATACCCGCCTGAACCTGACCGTGCAGAACGTCTTCGACAACCGGCACATCGAGTTTGTCGGCGCACCGGAGCTGGGCCGCATGACCATCGCCAGGATAACGCAGACGTTCTGAGCTCGCGGCCCTACATAATCCGGGCTTGTGCCGCATAATCCGGCAGATGTGGACATCTGCCGGGCACGGAATGACAACACCTTAATAAGGTGTTGCACTTCGTTTGTGAACTTAGGGAACCCAGTTGTGCCGGACAGGGCACCGACGACTGTGTTCTAACCGTCATCGCGACGGCACAGCTTGCCGCCCGTTCAAGAAGGAAAGCGCCGAAAAAAGAGGCAGAGCCTCGGAAAAAGCTCTGCCTCGATACCGGCGTATCGGTCGTGTTAGTCGGATCAGTACAACTCGCCCCAGGCCAGAACCTCATAACCGGCGTTGGCGCTGCGCTTGATCTTACCCAGGCTGCGATCATAGTGGAAGCAGGCCCCCTGATCCAGCTTGATTGAGTTGCCCACCAGAGAGCCGAACACCTGGGTGGTCTGGTCATACTGAATGTGGGCATTCGGGCCGTAGAAAGTGCCGTTGAAGGTGTTGCCCTGGTCGAACTGTAGCTGTGAACCGCTGGAGTAGATCATCATGCTGGACGGTATACCCCCGTCGTTCATGGTCGAGTTCTGCATCAAGTGAACGGTGTCGGTCACATAGATCGTCACTCGCGCATCGGGCGCCAGACTCAGAGTGGATTCCTGACCCAGCGTAATGTTGGAGAAATAGTACACTCCGCTTGATAGCACGACATTGGAGTAGCTGCCCGCCACGAGCGTTTTGGTGACGTCATCGTACGTAAAACCGGAGCCGGACATGCCGGTGGTAGCAATGCTGTTGTTCCTCGCCCAGACGTATTCCTCCGGCGGGATGATGTCGAGACTGACGGAGTCAGCGGTCGAGGTGGTATCACCGTTCAACGTATTGGCGGGGCCCAGCTTGATCCCGCCCGGCGTGGCCACCTGGATGCCGCCGCCGAAATTCACATCCTTAGCGGAGGTGACCGTCCCGTTCGAGCCGACATCGCCCAGCGAGTCCAGCACCGTGGCAGCATACGAACCCGAATCCGAATCGTACGAGTCGGTACAGGTGTTACGATCGAGCGCGATCCCGGCGTCCGCAAACATGGCATACTGGAACGGGTAGACGTACTTCGGCAGAACGGTGAGCTCCACCGTCGACCGTGAGCCATCGACCTCGCCGGTGGCGCGAATTATTACCGTGTCACACAGAGCGGAATCGCTGATCGAGTCAACAACGTTCACGGTGTAGGCGCCTTTGCCGAACCCACGGCCGGCGTAGCCGGTACGCCAGGACATAGTGGCATTCATCGTGGACAGGGCCTGCCTGGCGCCGGCCTCGGCGACGTAGAAGGCCTGGTCCTCGTGGAGCTGGTTATACGACAGCTCGATGTCGGTGTTGGCGGTGTCGACGGTGATGATACCGACCGCCGCCACCAGCAACATCAAAGCCAGGGCCACCAGCATGGCCGATCCGCGCTTATTGCTTATTGTACTCATGACAACTTTCTCCGTTTGCCTCACGACTATATTTCGTTCCGGCAGAGCTCAAAGCAGCTCGCCCCACGCCACCATGTCGTAGTTGTCTCTGCCCTTTCTCTGAATCTTGGCCAGCATACGGTCGTAGTGGAAATTGGCGCTGTTATGGCAGATAATGTCATTGGCCACGATCGAACCGGTAAATTCGCCGCTGTTCCTCAAGTCGGCCACGCCATCGGGGTTGTAGAACACAGCACTGATATCACCGCTGTTCTTTAAATACAGGTCCCCTCGCGAATATATGAAAACGTCAGCGGCGTTGCCGCCAACATTGACCTCTGATGAATTCTTCATTTCGATGTCGCCGCTCACGTAAATGGTAACCTCGGCGCCGGGGGCTATCTGAAGCGAGGCTGAGTTCATCAGCGTAATGCTCGAGAAGTAATACACTCCCGAGCCGAGCGTAAATGGGCCGGTGGCCTGGAGGACTTTGGTGGATGAGTTATAGGAGTAGGTGCCGGAGATCCCGGGCCCGGCGGCGGAGACCGATTCGGCCCAGTCGAACTCTTCATCCGAAATAGTCGGTATATCCTGTTCCGGGGCCGTATCGCTGATGGTTCCGGTCACCGTCGCCCCCGGGTTGACGTCGGCTCCGCCCAAAAGAGCGGTCGAGACATCGCCGCCTATGACAGCTCCGGTGTTAACGCTGATATTGCTGTTGGAACCTACGTCTCCGCCGTCCCATAGTTGGGTCGCGGCGTAGCTCCCGGAGTCCGAGTTGTAGGAATCGGTGACAAAAGAGTTCTTGATATCAACGAAGTTCTTGGCAAACATCGCGTAAGTGAACGGATTGATCAGGTCCGGGACCAGGGTCAGTTCGACCGTGGACCGGCATCCGTCAACGCTCGCCGTGGACTGTACAAGCACCGTGTCGACCAGACTCGAATCGCTGGTGGAGTCTCTGAGAGTGACGGTGTAGACGCCTTCGCTGAACGATACGTCAGTGTAGCCCGCGCGCCAGGCCGAATCGACGTTGAGCGTCGAGAAAGCCCGGATGGCACCCGACTCGGCCACGTAGAACGCCTGTTCCTCATGAATCTGGTTGTATGACAGCTCGATCTCCGTATTGGCCGCATCGAGCGTGACCATTGCGGCGGCCGAC